>Ga0302283_1002094_pt1 | contig 16306 bp, 14 predicted proteins | sample III_Fen_E1_4_FD_198770 | JGI IMG/M metagenome (GOLD analysis project Ga0302283, IMG submission 198770) | Peat permafrost microbial communities from Stordalen Mire near Abisko, Sweden - III_Fen_E1_4 | ecosystem: Environmental > Terrestrial > Soil > Wetlands > Permafrost | place: Sweden: Abisko... | reverse complement strand
CGGGTCGGGGGGATGGGGGCGGAGCCCCCCATGTTGGGTGCCTACTTGCAGGCGCCGGGCATCTTGGCGCCGGCGAGGAACATGCGCAGCTGGGAGAACGCCTGCTGGGCGCTCGGCGTGTTGCGCATACCGTTGCAGGCGTTGGCGGCGGCCATGTAGTAGGCCTTCTGCTCGATCGGGGCCGAGTTGGCGTTGCCCTGGAGGGCCGCGCAGCACTTGGCGATGCTGCCGGCGGCACCGCCTCCGCCGGGGCCCATGGGCTTGGCGGCGTCGACGCCGGCGTCCACAGGCGCGCCCGCGTCGTCTTCGGGGACGATCACGGCCGGGGCCACGGGCGTGGGCGCCGGAGCGGCGCTCGGCGCCGTGATGGGCTTGTCGTCGTCGTCCTTCTTGCAGCCGTTGCAACCGGAGGCGAGGACCACCACGGGGAGGAGGGCCGCCAGGACCACCGTCAGGGAACGGGAGCGTTTCATCGTGAACCCCATGTCGGGGAGCGCTCTCGGGCGCTCCCCAGTATGAATCGGTCGGGAACACGGTGGAGTGTTCCCCGGGATGAAGACTCGGGCCATGGACCCTTGGACGGCGCAACGCGCTCGCGGTGCAAAGGATGCCCGGGCGAGCACGTTCTCGACGGCGAGCGGGCGGTCCCGAGGAGGGTCCGGGACCGCTCTCGGGCGGTCCCGAGCGGGTCCGGGACCGCTCTCGGGCGGTCCCGAGCCTGAGAGCGGCGGGCCTACTTGTTGGCGACCTTCTTGGAGGCCTTGGGGGCCTTCTTGGCGGCCTTGGGGGCCTTGGTGGCCTTGCTCTTGGGCGCCGCCTTGTGGGGCTTGGCGGCCTTGGCGCGCTTGGCGGTGTGCGCCTTGTGCTTGCCGGCGGCGGCGGCGCCCTCTTCGGCGGCGACGGGCTTGGAGGGCGCGGCGCCCTGGTCCTCGGCGAAGGCGACCGAGGGGACGAGCAGGGCAAACGCGAGGGGCAACACACGGACGAGGGAGAGCTTCATGGGGGTCCTTTCAAGGCGGGGGCAGTGTGCCGGGCAGGCGGGGTCGAGGCAACGCTTCCGTGAGGGCGGTACACAACGCTCGGCGCCGCGCTCGTAGTCCAGGCGCGGACGCGACGGAAGATCGTAAGCGGGTAGCCCGGGATCCTCCGCGCTTTGCGCACTTTGGGTCTTACCTCTGCCCGCGCGGGTGGGCCAAGCCCGCGACGCCGCTCGGGCACGAAACCGTCGCTCTGGCACCCGCGTTGCTCCCCGCGCCACCCCAGGAGGGACCTGTGCCCAGCAACGCCACCATCGCCGCGCTCGCGGCCGCATGCGCGCTCGGAGCCGCCGGCTGCGAGGCCACCATCACCCCGGCCCAACCCATGGTCGCCTACGTGGAGGGAGCCCTGGTTGCAAAGGTGGCCGCGGTGCCGCCCGACATCTGGGCGTACCCGCACGTCTTCTACGGCGGCACCTACGTGTATCTGATGAACGGCTCCTGGTATCAACCGACCCGGAGCGGCTGGGTCGTGTTCCGGCGGGAGCCCGTCGAGCTCTCCCGTGAGCGCACCCGCATCTACGCCTCGCGGCGCATCCCGCGCACCCCTGCCTACGGCTACCCGCCGCCGGCCCGGCGCCCCACGCCGCCACTCGAGGAGCCCAACGAGTACGGGCGTGAGCGCACGCCCAACCCCTGAGCCGCGCGCGGCTGCCCCGCCGCGCTCCGGGCGACGCTCCGGAGCGCGCTCGGGTAGAATGGCGCGATGAGGCTTGCTCCTTTTTTCACCGCGCCGGCTGCCGCCGCGATCCTCGCGTCGCTCGCCGCCTCGACCCTCGCGTCCCCCGCGCAGGCCAACGGACGCTACCCCGCCGCCGGCGAGATCGCGGTCCATCCGAGCAACCCCAAGACCATCCTGGTGCGCGCCACCTACGGGTTTCTGCTCACCACCAACGGCGGGCAAGAGTGGCAGTGGATCTGCGAGCCCGCCGTGGGCTTCAACAGCGAGGAGGATCCCGTCGTCTCGTTCACCGCCGACGGCACCATCCTCGCCGGCATCTTCGAGGGGATGAGCCTGGGCACGCCGGACGGCTGCTCGTGGAGCTTCGTCCCCGGCGGCCTCGCCAACAAGTACGTCATCGACGTCGCCGTCGACAAGGTCGACGCGACCCAAGGCGTGCTCATCATCTCCAACAGCACCGGCCAGGACGACGCGGGAGACGCCATCTTCCTCACCCAGGTCTGGCAGACCACCGACAGCGGCCACACCTGGGCCCAGGCCGGGGTCGACCTCCCTTCGCAGTTCCTCGGCCTCACGGTCGACACCGCGCCCTCCGATGCGCAGCGCATCTACCTGAGCGGGCGCAACGGCCCGCCCGATTACCCCGGCGTGCTGGAGCGCTCGGACGACCGCGGCGCGACCTGGCAGGAGCTGCCCATCCCCGGGGCCGACTCCACGCACCTGCCCTACATCGGCGCCGTCGATCCGCACAACGCGGACATCGTCTACGTGCGCCTCGACAGCGACCCCAGCGACACGCTGCTGGTCACCACCGACGGCGGGATGACGTGGAAGACGATCTACACCGCGGTCGGCAAGCTCTACAGCTTCGCGGTCTCGCCGGACGGCACGACGGTGGTGACCGGCGGCGACATGGACGGCGTGCTGACCGCGCCGTCGAGCACGCTCGCCTTCACCAAGGCCTCGAGCATCGGCCCCCTCTGCCTGACCTGGACCACCGAGGGTCTCTATGCCTGCGCCGACGAGTTCGTCGACAAGTTCACCGCCGGCGTCTCCGTGGACCAGGGCAAGACGTTCACCCCGCTGATGCACCTCAACGACCTGTGCGGCCCCCTCACCTGCGCATCCAGCACCCCGGTGGGCCAGCAGTGCCCCGCGCAGTGGCCGACGCTCGCCGCAAGCATCTATGCGACCTGCGGGCCCGACGCAGGCGAGGCGACGAGCTCCAGCACCAGCAGCGGAGGGAGCCCCACCCCCGCGTCGAAGGGCTGCTCCTGCGCGGTGCCCGGCGGCGCGGCCGGCGGCACGGCGGCCGGGGTGCTCTCGCTCGCCGGGCTGGTGGTGGCGCTGGGCCGCAGGGCGCGGCCCCGGCGAAGGTCGCGCCGGTAGCCCTCCCCCTCAGTTCGCGCAGTTCGGGGCGCAGCTCGCGATCACCACACCGCACTCGGAGATCGAGACCCCGCAGGGGATCGTCGTGCAGTCCGGCAGCACGCACGCCACGCAGGCGTTGGCGGTGCACGTGTGGCCGCTCGCGCAGGTGCCGCAGGCGACGTTGTCGCCGCACCCGTCCGGCTCGGTGCCGCAGGTCTTGCCCTGGCAGGCCTGCGCGTTGGGCACGCAGCACGCGTTGGCGTGGCACTTGTCGGCCGTCGCGCAGGTGTTCGGGCAGGTGATGGTGCCCCCGCAGCCGTCGGCCGCGGTCCCGCAGGCGGCGGTGCACGCCTGGGCCGGCGTCAGCGGCGTGCAGCAGGTGTTGCTGTGGCAGATCTCCATGAGCGGGCAGGTGCCCGGGCAGGTGATGGTGCCCCCGCAGCCGTCGGAGACCTTGCCGCAGACGATGCCGGCGCACGCGGTCGCGGGCGTCTTCGGCGTGCAGCACGCCGCGCCCTCGCACACCTTCGGGGCCGCGCAGGTGTCGGGGCACTGCAGCGTGCCGCCGCAGCCGTCGGGCGCGGTGCCGCAGACCACCCCGGTGCAACCCTGGGTGGGGGTCTTCGGCGTGCAGCACACCCCCTTGTCGCAGGCCTGGCCGGTCCCGCAGGTCCCGCACGGGACGGCGGCCCCGCACGCGTCCTGCACCGTGCCGCAGACCGCGCCGAGCTGCTGGCAGAGCTGGGTGTCCTGGGGGAGCGTCTGGCAGGTCCCTGCGGTGCACGTCTGGCCCACCGGGCAGGTGCCGCACGCGAGGACCCCACCGCAGCCGTCGCTCACCGTCCCGCAGGTCAGCCCGAGCGCCTGACAGGTCGTCTTGGTGCAGGTCTCGCACTGGTGGGTGATCGCGTCGCAGACCTGGGGCGACGGGCACGTCGAACAGTTGAGCACGTGCCCGCAGCCGTCCATCTCGGTGCCGCAGTGGAAGCCGAGCGTCTGGCAGGTCTCGGCCACGCACGCTCCGCAGCTCTGGGTCTGCCCGTTCTTGACGCACGACTCGCCCGCCGGGCACCCCCCGCAGTCGATGGCCTGGCCGCAATCGTTGAGGACCACGCCACACGTGTCGCCGAGCTGCGCGCAGGTCTTGCCCGGCACCACACACTGCTTGGTGGTCGTGTTGCAGATGTGCGTGGCGTCGCAGCCGCCGCAGGTGACCGTGCTCCCGCAGCCGTCCGGGTAGGTGCCGCAAGTCGCACCGAGAGACGTGCACGTGGCGCACGCCGCCGAGCCCCCCGTGCCGGTACCGCCTCCGCCCGTCCCGGTGGCGGCGCCGCCCGTACCCACCCCGCCGGTGCCGGTGGAGATGCCGCTCGAGCTGGTCGCGGCCCCTCCGGTGCCACTGCCCGTCGAGGAGGAGCTCGTGGAAGCGCTGCTCGAGGTGCTCGCGCTCCCGCCGGTCGCGCCCGACGAGGTCGACTGGGTGCTCTGCCCGCCCGAGCCGGCGGAGGCGCCGCCCTTGCCGGTGCTCCCGCAGGACCAGACGACCGCGGCGAGGCCGGCACCGAGGACGGCGTGGGAGACGAGACGGGTCAGGGGCCGGGCAGCGCGGGCGAGGGTCATGGCAAGCTCCTTGGGCAGGTGTGGGCCGACGGGGCGACGGCGACGGCTATCCCTCGTGGACGCTATCACGGGCCCCCGCGGCGATGGCCCCGTCGACTTGCCCCCTCCCCGCCCCTACCCTCTCCCTTCGTGGCCCGCTCCTCCTTCTATCCGGCGTTCCTGGCGCTGCGGGCGGTGGTGGGCGTCGTCGTCCTCCCGGTCGTCGTCGTCCTCGCCGCGTGGCCGACCCCGGGCAAGTACCCCTGGGGTGTCCCGCTGGGCGCGCTGCTGGTGCTCCTGGTGGCGCAGCACCGCTACCGCGTGGAGCGGGACGACTTCGGCGCGGCGCTCCTGGTGGCCGCCGCCGTCTGCCTGAGCGCCGGTCTGACCGCGGCCCACTGGCTCGGGGCCGGCTTCGGCACCGCGCTGCTGGTGGGCGCCGCGCTGCTGGCGCTGCCGGCGGTGTTGCTGGTGATGTCGGTGATCCTGTCGGGCAGCGCGGACGATCCGGGCGAGGAGCCGTAGCAGGCGGCGCCCACACCCACCGGCCCCGTCTCGGGTCAGGTTGAGCAGCATCATGAAGATGGAGGGGCTCACCGCCGATCCGGATCAACTTCGATGAGGGTCCTACCTTTGCGATCAGGGCGCGAAGCGGCTCACGACGACGCCTGGGCCGGCGAAGACGCCAGGGGTGAGCGACTCCAGCAGGGCATACGAGATCCCCCCGAGGCCGTCGATCACGGGACCGAGCTGGACGTTGCCCTGCCCGACCTCGCCCGGCTCGAACCCGGTAGCGCTGAAGCTCGCGAGCGACACGGTGCGGCTGTAGACGACCGTCCCCGTCGCGTCGAAGCTCACGAAGAGCGTGCTCGCGCCGGGGGACGAGCTCACCGCGCCGCAGCCGAAGTCCACCGCGCCGCTGAGCCCCACGACGAGCGTCTCCCCGCCGCTGTTCGTGGCGCCGAGCGCCGCGATGCCGGTCACGCTCGCGCCGCTCGCGCCGAAGCTCTTGCTCCACAGGATCTCGCCGGACGGGTCGAGCTTGGCGATGGCGAGGTCGGAGGTCCCCACGCTCGTGAGCGGCCCGCCGCCGAAGTCCACCGTGCCGGCGAAGGTGGTCGCGAGCAGCACGTCCTGCGCGGGGTCAATCGCGACGAAGGTCCCCGCGGGCAGGGCCTTGCTCCAGAGGCACGCGCCCGTCGTGTCCCGCTCGGTCACGACCGTGCTCGTGACCGAGGGGGCACCCACGATGCCGCAACCCTCGTCCACGGTCCCCGTGACCGACGTCACGTAGAAGAGATCTCCGAGCGTGCCGACGATGAGCTCCCCCACTGGTAGCGTGTCGCTCACGAGCACGCCGCTGGGATCGTAGTGGAGCAGGGCGGCGCCCGAGACCACTCCCAGCCCGAAGTTCACCCCTGGGGTCGCGACCTCGACCTGGACGAAGAGATTCCCGGCGGCGTCGGCCCCGAGGAAGTTCGCGTCGAGGTTCGACCCAATCTCCGGACCCATGAAGGAGAACGACTCCGTCACGCCCTCGCCGACGAACCCGCTCTCCGGTTGAGCATACGGTCCACCAAACTCACTGAAGCCATACAGCAACCGGTCGCTGGGATCGAAGGCGAGGGCGTTCACGGATGCCGTGCAGCTCGTGTTCCCGAAGCTCCAGCTCGGCCCTCCAGAGATCCCCGCGTTGCACCCTTGCCCAAGGCTATCCTGGTTCATCCAGGCGAAGGCGACCTCTCCCGAGGGCCCCGCGGCGATCGGACCGATGGAGATCTCGTCGTACGCGAGACCCCCCTGCAGGGGAAAGTTCTGGTTCGACGCCACCGTGCCGCCGTTCCCGCACCCGCTCACCACGGTGATGATGCCGCTGCTCGAGGACGCGCTGCTGCTCGAGGACGCGCTGCTGCTCGAGGACGCGCTGCTGCTCGAGGACGCGCTGCTGCTCGAGGACGCGCTGCTGCTCGAGGACGATGCGCTGCTGCTCGAGGACGCGCTGCTCGAGGACGATGCGCTGCCGCTCGACATGCCCCCGCCGGTGCCCCCGCTGCTGCTGGATGCGGCCGCGCCGCCGGTGCCGCCAGTGCTGCTCGACGCCGCGCCACCCGTGCCGCCGCTGCTGCTGGACGCCGCCGTGCTGCTGCTGGACGCCGCCGTGCTGCTGCTGCTGGACGCGGCCGTGCTGCTGCTGGACGCCGCCGTGCCGCCGTTACCGCTGCTGGATGCTGCGCCGCTGCTACTGGACGCCGCGCCGCCTATGCCGCCGCCGCCACTGGAGGCCACCGTGCCGCCGGTTCCACCGGTCCCCGACGCGGAGCTCCCCGGCGTGCCGCTGCCGGGCGCGCCGCCCGCGTCCCCCGAGTCGACGACCTGCCCGCTACACCCGGCCGGGACCACGCACGCTAGCAAGACGAACGGCCACCCGAGCTCGCGAAGCCACCCGTGCGTGTCGGCCATGCCAGTTTCCATCGTACCGTCTCCGGTGCCCACGCGCGGCGCGGCATTCATGGAGGCGTGCAGGAGGCGCGAGGCGAGCCTGTACGGCGTCGCCCTCACCACCCTCAGCGCCGCACGCGCAGCAGCAAGTCGCGGAGGGCGCTCTCGATCATGTCCACCCGATCGGCGAAGAGGAGCAGCTCCCACTTCGCCACCCGCTGATCGGGGAACGTGTACGCGTACCGCCGGATCTTCCCGCTCAACCCGCGCGGCGGCACCGCCGTGCTGAACACGGGCGTCAGCTCCGTCAGCCCGGCTCGCCGCAGCACCGTCACCGCCGGCGCCGCCTGCAGCGAAGGCGTCGTCCAGTGCGCGCCGTCGACCGGGTGCGGCGGCCTCTCGCGTGCCGCACCCGACCGCTGCCGGGGGTTGAGGTCGAAGCCCCAGTCGGGGATGTCCGCGTGCTCGTTCGTCGTCGTCATGGAATCCTCCTCTCCAAAGGCCGCGGTGGTCAGCCCTCTCCCGGAGGGATGAGCACGCACTTCATCACGCCGTTCTTGCGCGAGGCGAAGAGGCGGTACGCCTCCGGCGTCTCCTGGAGCGGGAAGCGATGGGTGATGAGCCCCTTGGCGTCGATGCGCCCCTTGCGGATGTGCTCGAGCAGGTGGGGCAGGTGGCGCTTCACGTCGCACTGGCCCATCCGCATCGTCACGCCCTTGTTCATCGCGGTCCCCATGGGCACCAGGTTCCAGGGTGGCCCGTAGACGCCGATGAGCACCACGGTGCCGCCGGCGCGGACGGCGTCGATGGACCAGACGATGCTGGTGGGAGCGCCCGCCTCGAGCTTGAGCGTCTTGCCGAGCACGTCGTGGAGGAGCGACCCCTCCGCCTCGAGGCCGACGGCGTCGATGCACACGTCGGGGCCGCGCCCGTCGGTCATGGTGCGGAGGTGGCTCACGATGTCCCGGGTCTCGCGCAGATCCACGGTCTCGCTGCGGGCGAAGCTGCGGGCGAAGGCGAGGCGCTCCTCCACGTAGTCCATGGCGATGACGCGCTGGGCGCCGAGGAGCCAGGCGCTCCGCTGCGCGAGGACGCCGACCGGGCCGCAGCCGAACACCGCGACGGTGTCCACCGGGCGGATCCCGCCCATCTCCGCCGCCTGGTAGCCGGTGGGGACGATGTCGCTGAGGAAGAGCACCTCCTCGTCGCTCATGTCGGCCGGGATCTTCATCGGGCCCACGTCGGCGAAGGGGACGCGGACCCGCTGCGCCTGGCCCCCGGCGTAGCCTCCGGTGATGTGGGAATACCCGTAGACACCGCCGGTGAGGGTCGAGCAAGGGTTGGTGTTGCTGCAGGACGAGGTGAGCCCGCGCTGGCAGAAGAAGCAGGTGCCGCAGGCGATGTTGAAGGGCACCACCACGCGATCGCCGCGCTGGAGCGTCTCCACCGAGGATCCCACCTCGACGACCACGCCGGTGAACTCGTGGCCGAAGGTGTCGCCCACGCGCGTGTCGGGCACGTAGCCGTGATAGAGGTGCAGATCGGACCCGCAGACGGTGGCCCGCGTCACCCGCAGGATCACGTCGTTGGGGTGCTCGATCCGTGGCTCCGGTTTCTCCTCGATTCGTAGCCGATCAGGACCTCGGTAGCTCAGCGCCAGCATGCGTCACTTCCCTCCTCGGCGAGGAAGGAAGTGCAAGGCATGGGCCCGGTCGACCGGGGCGAAGGGTGCCCGTCGGGGGAGCCTTCAGCGGGGGTTTGGGGGCGGAGCCCCCATCGAGACAGCCCTACTCCGTCCAGCTCACCTGGGTCGGGCCCAGGGTCCGGTAGCTGGCATCCATGTAACTCATCAGCTCCAGCCACCAGGTCTCGTCCTGGGAGCCGGGCACCACGGTGCCGCCGGGGACGCCGCCCTGGAAGTAGGTGCGCGCGCTGTCGCCGAAGAAGTCCCCCTGCAGGCACTCCGAGGTGCCGTCGGCGTTGGTGCGGCAGCGGCCGTCGACGTAGACGATGATCGCCTTCATCAGCCGGTCGGTGGCGCTGCGGGAGGGGTCGTTCATGAAGTTCTGCAGGAGCACGATGGTGGGCTCGAGGTCCTGCGGCGACTGGCCGTAGCCGTGGAGCAGGTAGACCACCGGGTAGCGGATCTGCTGGAGCTGGGCGCTGCAGTAGCCGGGCGGCAGGCTGACGCCGACGGGGCCGCGGCGCTGCGACGGGCCGAGGGGGCCGGCGGGGAAGGTGATGGTGGCGCTCCCCTCGGTGCAGTTGGGGATCTGGGGGGCGGTGGTGTCGACCCGGAGGAAGAGCTCCGTGCGGTCGGCCCAGCGCGAACCGATGAAGTAGAGCGCGGACTCGAGCCGGTCGAGGATCTCGCTGGCGGTGCCGACGTGCTGGCCGCTGCCGTCGATGACGTCGTTGGCCGAGGGGTCGATCTCGCCGTAGCGCTGCATCACCACGCCGGGCAGGTCGGCGAAGTCGACGAGCTTGCCGTCGTAGCCGCTCACCGGCTGGCTGGGGTCGAGCCCGGGCGCCTGGGTGAAGCCGGTCAGATAGCTGACGGCGCGACCGCGCGCGGCGAAGGTGCCGGCGAGGTGCTGCGCGTCGACGTCGAAGTTGAAGAGGTCGCGCAGGCCGCCGTCGGTCCACAGGTCGATGCGCGAGAGCGCCGTGTCGGTGAGCGCGCCGCCCGGCACCTTGGCGGGGTCGACCATCTGCCTCACGATCGAGTGCGCGTCGCGATCCCAGAAGCGCTGCAGCCCGCGCGAGACCGTGAACTGCCCGTCGCCCTCGCCCACGTCGTAGCCGTCGCCGGCCTTGGCCCAGCCGCCCGCGGGCTGCTGCTTGGTGTTGGGGACGCCGTCGAGGCCGAAGTCGTCGAAGTGCTCGCCCGCCTGGTAGCGGTGATCGTTCTCGGTGCCGGAGGGGTTGTACTGGGGGTTGTAGTCGTCGCCGTTGGGGTCGTCGTTGACGCCGGCCACGTAGCCGGGCTCCTGCGAGCTGGGGATGCCGTCGGTGCCGTAGTCGAGCCACGGCTCGTGGCCGGCCTGGATGATGGGCTCGAGCTCGTCGCGGACGCCGTTGCCGTTGTAGTCGACGGCGAGGCCCACCTCGAGCGGGTAGTTGTTGCCGTTCGGCGTCCAGGTGTTGGAGTACGGGGTGAGGGCCGGGTTCTGCGGCGAGCCGTCGCAGACCGTGATGACGGGGAAGATGCCGTCGGGGTTGTAGGTACCGTCGAAGTAGTTCTGCAGGGTGAGCGTGTGGGCGCAGCGCTCGGTCGCGCAGTCGGTGACCGCCTCCTGCTCGGTGGCGAGCTGGGGGCAGGTGTCGGGCACGACGCCCCCGTCCCCGATCGGGCAGATGGGATCGACGGTGATGGCGCAGACGGTGCCCGGGTGGGTGCCGACCACGCTGGGATCGGTGGGCGGCACGCCGGCGGGGAGGTTCTCGCCGCCGGGGGTGAGGTTCTCGCCGTTGGGGTTGCCGAAGAGGATGGCGAGGTCGCGGAAGATCTGCGAGTACGTGCCGCGATCGAAGCTCCCGCCGTTACCCGCGCGCGGGTACTCGTACCACCAGGTGTTGAAGGTCTGGGGGTGCGCGTACGGGTCCGTCACCGGAGCGAACAGCCGGCACTTGCCCGGGGTGGCCGCGCCGCCGCCGTCACCGCCGCCCGCGCCCGTCGCCGCGAGGACGCCCACGCAGGTCTCGTCCGACTGGCAGTCCGCGCCCGTCATGCACGACGCCGCGGTGAGCTGGATGTCCTTGAGCGTGGTCCCGCTGACGATGGGACGGAAGCCGCCGAGGTGATTCTTGGAGATGTAGTCGAGCATCCAGGTCCAGTCGACGGGCCCGCCGAGCGGCGCCATGACGTCGAACATGTCGTGGTGGCGCATCCCGAAGCTGGCGGTGCCGCCGCCCCCCATGGAGATGCCCATCACCGCGCGGTGGGTCATGTTGCGCGTGAAGGTGTTGGTCCCCGCGTCGGCCGGCACCATCGCCTGGTAGGTGCCCAGGCGCGGCGCCTTGAAGGTGAGCGCCCACTGCCCGCCCACCTGGGAGATGTGCGCGTCGGCCACCGGAATGACCCGCGGCGCCTTGAAGGCCGGCCCCGAGTACGCGACCGCGAGATGGCGCAGCCGCGCCGCGCTGGGCATGAGGCCCGGGTTGATGGGGATGGAGAGCGGGATCTCCCGCGGGAAGACGGTGCTCTCCGGGCCGAACGTGACCGCCGCCCCGAGCGGGACGTAGCCGGCGAGGCAGTTGCCCTGCGGGCAGGGGAGGGTGTCGGCGCACGCAACGGTGGCGGCGAACGGCTGCACGCCCCAGAGGAAGCTGCCCGAGTCGGGCGCGTCGGCGCCGACCTGGAGCGCCACGGAGGCGGCGCCCGAGGCGACGGGCACGGCGTTGGCCAGCACCATCCCCGAGGTGCCGGCGCAGCTCGGGACCGTGGCGGGGAGCACCACGACGTTGAGCGTGGTGGTCGTGGTCGCACCGCACAGTCCGGCGAAGCACGCCGGCTGCGGCGCCGCGCAGTCGCTGTCGACCTTGCAAGCCTTGCTGGTGGCGCTCGGGATGACCGCGGTCACGGCGACCGCCGTGGTGCCGGTGTTGCCGCCCGCCGTCACGCTGACGGAGACGGCGTCGTGGTGCAGCGAGACCGCCGAGCTCGCCGGCGCGGGCGCGACGGTCGGGTCGGCGCTGGCGAAGCGGAGCCCGCTGGGCAGGCAGGTGTCGGGGGAGACGGTGACCTTGACCTGGCGCGTGGTGCAGCTCGCGCCGGCGTCGGCGGCACACGGGGGCAGGAAGATCGTGGACGGGCTCACCCGCACGCTGAGCAGATCGGCGGTGGCGTCCGTGCAGATCTCGCCGGGGAGCACCGCGCTCCCGCCGCCGCCGCTGCCGCCGCTGCCGGCGGCCGTGGCGCTGGAGGAGCCGCAACCTGCGCTGGTACCGAAAGCGAGCCCCGTGCCGAGCGCGCCAAGGGCGCAAAATCCGAGGAGAAAGGACGTCCGCATCGGCGCAGCATAAGGGAGCCGACACCGAACGGAAACAGTTGTCGGGGAGCACCGGAGAACGCTCTCGGGGTTCCGCAGGATGCCCGTCGCGGAGCGCTCTCGGGCGTTCCGCAGGGTGGCCAATGGACGAAAAACGGGCCGGGTGCGTTGCACCCGACCCGTCGGGCCTCACCAGAGGCCTCTGACCTGAGTCTCACCGGCTTGGAGGCGCGATCGTTCGCTTCCCTTTCCGGGGAGACGGCGCGATCACAGCGGACTGGGCGGGCTCTTGAGCTGCCCCCGTTCACGCTGGGTCACCACGCCTTCGATGGTCAGCGGTTCCCAGCCTCCGGTCTAGAGCCACTGGTACTGTGCATGGTTTCCATCCCTCCTCCGGCGTGCCGGCACCCCGGACCGCGATGGCAGAGCCACCGGTTCATGGGTGTTCGATCAGGGGTCGGTTTGCGCGATCAGAATGAAGGCGGGCCGACCGTTGAATGCCTCGGCGCCAGAGTGCTGTCTGGCAGGACCATCCTGGAGCAAGCTCCGTCCGCGACCACGAGGACGATACCATCGCGACGCCCGACATCAAGTACGTCTTGCGAGGACGTCGCTAGGGCAGATCCGCAGGGCGTTCCCCAGCCAGGGCGGCGTCGACCTCGGCGCGGGGGTGGACCCCGCTGCGGAGGATGGCGAGGGTCGCCTGGGACCGGATCGACTCGACCGCGAGCGAGGTCGGGACGCCGGAGCCGAACGAGGCGAGCGTCGCCACCACGATGATCTCGACGTCGTCGAAGCGCCGGACGGTGAGCCGCCGGCGCACCTGCTCGACGTCCTCCGCCCACTGCTCCAGCCACACGGCGGCGGCGTCGTCGGGGCCGGCCAGATCGAGGCGGGGGGGCGTGGGTGCGCGCGGGTCCTCGGCGGCGAGCATGGCCTCGCGAAAACCGTAGACGTCGCGGAAGGTGACCGGCGGGTGGAGCGAGGGGCCGGTGTGGACGACGACGAAGCCGCGCTGTGCCTCCGCGGGGGACGCGGTCGGCGGAGGGGAGTCGTGGGGCACGGTCGCGACCGTACACGAGGTGCGCGGCGCTGGGGAGGTGCGCTCGGTGCCGAGGGGACCGGCTGCGCGAGGCAGAATCCGTCCGCCGCCCCTCCTGTCGGAATGCGTGTCTCTCCTATTTTCGGGCGTGGCCGGCGCGGGGATTCCACCGCCGGGATCAGGACTGTTACTAAGAGGGCGCCATCATGACCACGCAAGCCCCCCCGACCTCCGATCAGGCAGCCGGCTTCGAGCTCCCCGAGCTCCCCGAGGATGCCGCCTCCGACCCCCGCGAAGCCGACCCCCACCCGCCCTCGCTGAGCGCCTTCCGCAAGGTGCCGCGCACCGGGGTCATCTACGTCATGGGCGAGGCCGCGCGGCTCGGCTACCGCCACGGCGGCGAGCCGGAGGAGGACGGCTGGTGCAACCTCGGCCAGGGCCAGCCCGAGACCGGGCCCCTCCCCGGCTCGCCCGCCCGCTGCGAGACGGTGTCGATCGCCGTCGACGATCAGGAGTACGCCCCCGTGGCCGGCCTGTGGGAGCTGCGGGAGGCCATCGCCGACTTCTACAACCGGGCCTACCGGCGCGGGATGCCCTCGCGCTACAGCGCGGAGAACGTCTCCGTCTCCGGCGGCGGCCGAGCGGCGCTGACCCGCGCCGCGGCGTCGCTCGGGCAGATCAACCTGGGCCACTTCCTCCCCGACTACACCGCCTACGAGGAGCTGCTCGACGTCTTCCGCCTGTTCTCCCCGATCCCCATCCTCCTCGAGGCCGAACGCGGCTACGACTTCTCCGTGGGCGACCTGCGCCGGGAGATCCAGGGCCGCGGCCTCTCCGCCATCCTCGCCTCGAACCCGTGCAACCCCACCGGCAAGCACGTCCGCGGCGAGGAGCTGGCCGCCTGGGTGCGCACCGCGGAGGAGCTCGACTGCACGCTGCTCTTCGACGAGTTCTACTCGCACTACGTCTACGGCATGGGCGGCGCGGCGCCGATGGAGAGCGCCGCCCGCTACGTCGAGAACGTCAACCGGACGCCGGTCGTCCTCTTCGACGGCCTCACCAAGAACTGGCGCTACCCGGGCTGGCGCGTCACCTGGACGGTGGGCCCGCGGGAGGTCATCGACGCGGTCGCCAGCGCGGGCAGCTTCCTCGACGGGGGCGGGTCCAAGCCGATGCAGCGCGCCGCCGTGCCGCTGCTGTCGCTGGAGAACACCCGGGCGGAGACGGCGGCCATCCACACCGCGTTCTCGCGCAAGCGCGACCTGATGGTGGCCGGCCTGAAGCGGCTGGGCGTCACCATCGACTGCGAGCCGCAGGGCACGTTCTACGTGTGGGGCTCGGTCGCCGACCTGCCGGAGGGCCTCGACGACGGACACTCCTTCTTCCGCGCCGCTCTCGAGCACCGCGTCATCGTCGTCCCCGGGGAGTTCTTCGACGTCAACCCCGGCAAGCGTCGCGCCCACCGCGCCTCCCGCTTCCGCCACCACGTGCGCTTCTCGTTCGGCCCCAGCGAGCCGGTCCTCACCCGCGCGCTCGCCCGGCTGGAAGCGATGGTCGCCTCCCGGCGATCGGTGTAGGCAGCAGCGGCAACCCGGGAGAAGGGAACGTCATGGGCAAGTTCACCGTCACACACGAGATCCACTGCAACGTCGAGACTTTCTGGAAGACGTTCATGGACAAGGAGTTCAATACCCAGCTCTACGTGGGCGCGCTCGGCTTCCCCGACTTCAAGGTCGTCGACCAGAGCGACGACGGCACCACGGTCGCCCGCAAGGTCTCCGCGCAGCCCAAGATGGAGGTGCCCGGCGCCCTGCAGAAGCTCATCGGCCAGGGCTTCCGCTACACGGAAGAGGGCAGCATGAAGAAGGCGGAGGGCATCTGGCGGTGGAAGATGACGCCGAGCACGCTCGCCGAGAAGCTCTTCACCTCCGGCACGATCCGCGTCGAGCCCGTCGCTCATCACGGCGGCGCCGCCCACGCCGGTAAAGACAAGGTCCGCCGCATCGCCGAGATCAACATCGAGGCCAAGATCTTCGGCCTCGGCGGGCTCATCGAGGGCACCACCGAGAAGCAGATGCGTGACGGCTGGGACAAGAGCGCCACGTTCATGAACAAGTACCTCGAGACCGCCAGGTAGTCATCCTGCGGGACGCCCGAGGGCGTCCCGCGACCTGTCATCCTGCGGGACGCCCGAGAGCGTCCCGCGACGAGCCCGGGGGGGACCGTCTGATGAGCGACGAGCGACCGCGCGTGGTGATCGTGGGCGGCGGGTTCGGGGGTCTCTATGCCGCGCGGGCGCTCGCCAGGGCGAAGGTCCACGTCACCCTCCTCGACCGCAAGAACCACCACACCTTCCAGCCGCTGCTCTACCAGGTGGCCACCGCGGGGCTCAACCCGGCGGACATCGCGGCACCCATCCGCCGCATCCTCCGCCACCAGGACAACGTGACCGTGCTGCTCGCCGAGGCCAGCGCCATCGACGTCGCCGGCCGGCGCGTGCTCCTCCGGGACGGGGATCCGGTCCCGTACGACCAGCTCATCCTCGCCACGGGGGCCACGCACTCGTACTTCGGTCACCCGGAGTGGGCGGCCGTCGCGCCCGGCCTCAAGACCATCGAGGACGCGCTGGAGGTCCGCAAGCGGATCTTCTTCGCCTTCGAGGCCGCCGAGCGCGCCGAGGATCGGGCCGTGCACCGCGAGTGGCTGACCTTCGTGGTGATCGGCGGCGGCGCCACCGGCGTCGAGCTCGCGGGCACCCTCGCGGAGATCGCCCGGAAGACGCTCGCCCGCGACTTTCGCCGCATCGACCCGCGGGAGGCGCGCATCATCCTGATCGAGGCGGCCGAGAGCCTCCTCGGCGCCTACGTGCCCGAGCTCCGCGAGAAGGCCCGGGAGCAGCTGGTGCGCCTCGGGGTCGAGGTGCGCCTCGGGACCATGGTCACCGGGGTCGACCAGCACGGCGTGCTCCTCGGCCCCCAACCCGGCGAGCGCCTCGCCGCGCGGACGGTGCTGTGGGCGGCCGGGGTGGCGGCCTCGCCTCTGGTTCGCTCGCTCGGGGTACCCCTCGACCGTGCCGGCCGCGTCCAGGTCGAGCCCGATCTCACCATCCCCGGCCACCCCGAGATCCACGTCGTCGGCGACACGG
>Ga0302283_1002093_pt1 | contig 16309 bp, 11 predicted proteins | sample III_Fen_E1_4_FD_198770 | JGI IMG/M metagenome (GOLD analysis project Ga0302283, IMG submission 198770) | Peat permafrost microbial communities from Stordalen Mire near Abisko, Sweden - III_Fen_E1_4 | ecosystem: Environmental > Terrestrial > Soil > Wetlands > Permafrost | place: Sweden: Abisko... | reverse complement strand
GACTTTACTCAAGGGGCATCGTTCGAGGGGCGCGGTAGCGGGGATGCTGGCCCTGGAGTGACCAGAACCCGCGGTTTCCGCCCGCTACGGCGCCTTGGGTGCCTTCTGGATCGATCCATCGATCATGCCGCCCCAGTAGACGTCGGTATCGTCCACGGCGATGCAGCTCGCGTTCCCGTTGGACAGAATGCCGAAATAGACGACGGTGCTCACGGTGCCCCCGCCGATCTGCATGCGCTCGATGCCGCCCAGGCCATCGGTCCAGTAAACATCGTAGTCGTCGATCGCGAAGTACTCGGCACCCTTCGTGGTCGCGAACACCTTCAGGCTGCCTCCGCCGGCCGGCACCTCGGCGATCCCCCCCGGCGAAACCATGGTCGCCCAGTACACCCACCCCTTGCGGGCCGCGATGCTCATGACCGTCGTCCCTTCGTCAGCGTCGAGCGTCCCGACGATGCCGCCGGCGATCGGAACGGAATTGATCGTGTTGGCCTGCATGTCGTTCCAGTAGACGTTCACCGTGTCCACGGTGACGAACTGCGGGATTCTCAGCCCCGTGGCGAGCGTCGTGGGGGTGCCGCCCCCGATCGGCACCTTCATGATCGAGGCGTTCGTGCCGTCGTACGAGGCCCAGTAGACGCTGGTCGCATCCACGGCGATCGATCGGCTGTCGACCACCGGATCGAGCACGGTCGACGTGCTCCCACCGGCGGGCATCTTGTGGAGCCCCGGTGTGGCCCCTCCCTCCTCGAGCCAGTAGACGTTCGTCGAGTCCGCGATGACGCTCCAGTAGCCCATTGCGCCTGTGGTGATCGGGGTCAGCGTCCCGCCGTCCTTGGCGACCTTCCAGAGCGCGGTCCGGGTTGTCCAGTAGACGTCGGTCGCGTCGACGGCGATCGACTGGACCGACCCCGGCCCCGAGTTGGCAAGCGTGGTGGCGTCCGTCGGCCCGCCGCCGCCGCTCGCGACGCCGGCAGAGCCGGAGCTCGACCCGCCCGAGCCGGTCGTGATGGGAGAGACGACCTCGGAGCCGCAACCGGCGACGGCACAGAGGAAGCCGGCGCAGGCGAGCGCCGGGAAAGAATTGGTCTTGATCATGGTCGAGCCCTCGTTTCGACGGTCTGAGGCGTCGATGCTCCCAGGTGGCCGCGGCGCTCTGCGACGGCTCACGCTGCCGGGAGAAATCGCGGCCGGTCGTGCGATCAGCTCCCCTGCAACGCCGCCGCCGGCTCCACCTTCGCCGCCCGCCTCGCCGGCCCGAACGCGCCGACGACCGCGAACAGCGCCGCGAAGCCCAGCCCCAGCGCGCCCAGCCACCACGGAAACAGGAAGAAGCTCGCCGGCTTGAAGGGGAAATCCGGCAGCTTGCGCGCCGCCGCCACGTCCGCCGCCAGCGCCGCCAGCCGCGCCACCAGCAGGCCCGCGGCCCCGCCGACCACCCCGACGACCGCGGCCAGGGCGAGCATCCAGGCGCGCACGTCGCCCGCGGTGGCGCCGACGGCGCGGTAGAGGGCGATCTCCGCCCGGCGCTCCGTCACCAGGACCCGGAAGGTGTAGGCGATGTTCGACGCCGAGACGAGGAGGATGACGGCCGCGATCAGCGTGAGCAGCCCGGTCACCCCGGCGATGAGCACGCTCACGTCGCGGGCGCGGGTGTCGGTGGGGGTGAGGCCGAGCGCGGCGCCCTCGGCGAGGACGGCGCTGGAGGCGTCCGGCTCGCCTACCTGGACGATGGCGCTGGAGTAGCGGTCGGCGGCGTCGCCCGCGAACTCGCGGTCCCAGCGGCGCACCACCGCGAGCGGGAGCGTGATCCCGAGATCGATGGCCCGGCGCGACACGCCCACCACCCGCACCCGCACCGTGCGCGGCGACCCGCTCTTGGCGCGGCCGAGGAGCGACTCGCCGAGGCGGAGCGTGAAGGTGACGCCCTGCGCCCGGGCGACCAGCGACTCGCCGACGGGGGGCAGGTTGTGGGCGGGGGCGATGCTTTTGTCGAAGATCTCCACCAGGTAGCGGCTGACCAGCGCCGGCACGGGATCGGAGCAGACTCCCGCGTCGCGGTCGGCGGGGCGCTCGCAGTACTGGTCGTGACCGCAGGTGGCGTCGTCGCGGCACGGGGCGCCGGCATGATCGAGCGGATCGGCAAAGGCCTCCTTGAACGTTTCACCGCGGACCAGGGCCGGGTCGATGCCGTCGCCGACCAGCTCCGAGGTGCCGACGTCGTAGCCGAAGATCTCCTTGCCGCCCCGCGCGCTGGAGGGGAACGCGAAGCGCAGCTTGGGGTAGACGCCGGTGACCCCAGGGACGCGCCCGAGCCTGGCGACCGCCGCGTCCGGGATGCCCGGGGCCACGTCGCCGCCGAGGAGGAGGCCGAGGATGCCGGGGTCCCGCCCCTTGGGGGGCTCGAGCTCGACCTGATCGATGGGGAACACCTCGCCGAGCAGGACGGCGCGCACGCCGAGGCCCAGGGCGAGGAAGAAGATCAGCGCCGCCGTGCCTGCGGCGATGCCGAAGCCGCTGGTCACCAGCGCGCCGCGGGTGCGGCCGAGATCGCGGCGGACGAGCTGCCAGAGCGAGGCGATCCTCATGTGAAGCGACCGTCGCGGAGGTGGAGGGTGCGGGTGGCGGCGGCGGCGAGGCGCTCCTCGTGGGTGACGGCGACGATGGTGAGGCCTCCCTCGCGGTGCAGCTCACGGAAGAGATCGATGGTGCGGGCGCCGGTCTCCGCGTCGAGGTTGCCGGTGGGCTCGTCGCAGAGCAGCAGGGCCGGGCGGCGCAGCAGCGCCCGGGCGATGGCGACGCGCTGGCGCTGCCCACCGGACAGCCGCGCCGGCGTGTCGAGGGCCCGCTCGGCGAGGCCGAGGCGTTCCAGGAGGGCGAGGGCGCGGGGACGGAGGGCGGGATCGTTCGCGGTGAAGAGGGCGGGCGCGAGCACGTTGTCGAGGACGGTGAGGTGCGGGAGCAGGTGGAAGGCCTGGAAGACGAAGCCGATGCGATCGCCGCGCAGCCGGGAGAGCGCGCGGTCCCCGAGGGCGCGCAGATCCTCGCCGAAGACGGTGACCCTGCCCTGGTAGTCGCGGTCGAGGCCGCCGACGATGCCCAGGAGCGTGCTCTTGCCCGAGCCGCTGGGGCCCAGCACGGCGAGGAGCTCGCCCGCGTCGATGGAGAGCGACACGTTGTCGAGGGCAGCGCGCCGCGCAGGGCCTTCGCCGTAAAGCTTGGTGAGGCCGTCGATGCAAACCACAGGGCCGGGAGGATAGCGGACGCGACGCCGGGCCCAGGCTCTCTTTCCTACCGAACCGGAAGCGGCTGCTTCCGGCTCGGTAAAGAGGGGATTCCTCAGCCCCGCGCTCAACGCTCAAGGGCATCGCCCCCCCACCCACCGGCCCTCACCTCCGCGGCCCGACGACGCCGTCGGCCCTCGGGCCGGCGCGGGATGCTCGGGCAAAATGTCCGATTGTGATCTCGCGCACCCACAAAATTGTCCGAGCATCCGGAAGCCGCCCAATGCCGCGGGAGCACGCGACGCGGACGCCTCGCGAGGGGCATCCCCGGCGCAGCTTCCGCTCGCCCCACTCGCATTTCTGTCGGGTCACCTGCGTCGATCGACGCCGCGCAGGTTGAAGTCATCCTTGCGCACGTCCGACCGTCCCCCGGTTTTTCAAGCCGCCCCCCGGCTTTTGTAAGTCACTCTCGGCGTGGAGCGATCGCTCGTGCGGAATGTTCAGTGTCCCTTGCGCAGGGATCGTCGTCCCTGCGCAAGGGACACTCGTTCCAGCCCATTCGTAGCCCTCCCAGGCCGGCGACGAGCGTCCGCCGGCACAAAAGCGACTCGCCCTTGCGCAGGGACCGTCGTCCCTGCGCAAGGTTCAGTGCTCCCTCCACGACGTCAGCGTGTCGCGCAGAAAAGTCAGTCGCCCCTGCGCACGGACGGCTGCTTTCTCGAAAATCGGGGTGCAAAAGCTCAAGGGACGGTCCCCACGGGCACAAAAGCGACTGCTCCGCGCGCAGGGACAGTCGTCCCTCGGGATTTGTTGATGCTTCCTGCGCAGCGACGACCGACGCTGCGGAAGGAGGACCAACATCGAGGAAATGCGCGGGAATTCTCGCCTCTCGGTCGCGCGTCCGCGGCACCGGGCTCGCGCTTCCGCGGGGCGAACGAGCCTCCTCGGCGTCCGCCGGCTCTCCACGCGCACCGCCGTCGTTCGTTGCGCGCGTTGGCAAGACGATTGCTAAAGCACCGAACAGGTTGCGCTCCTCGAGCGGATCGCAACGACCGGCAAGTCAGGCGCGCCCGAGCTGTTCGGGTAGGTAGGCGAATCGCCGAGCGGGATCGGCGCCCCATCACAGCGCCGTGACGGCGACCCCTGCGCGGTCCACTGCCTGCTCGGCCGCCTGGATGCTCACCATGGAGAGGTCCTCCGACGCCCGGAGCACCTCGCGATCGAGCCCGAAGAGACGCAGCACCGCCCTCGAGGGCGTGAACCGCAGGTCGCTCTCGTGGAGGAAGAGGCGCCCCAGGTGCTCGGCGTAGGCGGTGGAGAGCTCGCGGAAGGGGATGCGGTCGAACGCCAGCGCGCGGCGGCGGCTCGCGGCGGCGGAGCCGAGGAGGGCGACGAAGAGCAGGTGGTAGATGGCGGTGAGGCGCACCCGCATCGACGGCTCCGAGCGTGCATCGGATCGGGCCAGCGCCTCCCGGAGGAAGTGGACGTTGAGCGGCACGTGGAACGCCTCGTCCCGGGTGAGGATGGCGAGCATCTGGCGGACGGCGGGGTGCGTGGCGCGGCGGAGGGCGAGGCGGTAGGTGGTCGAGCCGATGGTCTCGAACATCAGGTTGGTGAGGACGATGGTCTCCACCCGCTTGGCGTGGCCGTAGGCGCGGTAAAAGGTGCCGGTGACGCGCCCCATGGGGCGCACCTCGCCGCCGAGGTAGGCGAGGAACTGGGTGAGCAGCTCGCGGTGCCAGCCCTCTTCGTTGCCGTAGAGACGGAGGCACTCGGCGAGGTCGGGGTCCCAGGAGGCGACCTCGTCGGCGAGGGCGTGGGCCTGGGAGATCCCGGACTCCTCGGCGCGGAAGGCGGCGTTGAAGAAGGCGACGGCGGCGTCGCGCTCGACGACCGAGGCGAAGACGAGGGGCTCGGACAGGTCGAGCGTCTCGTCGTACATGTGCTCGGCGCGACGGCGGAGCATGGCCAGCCACCACGAGGTGGGGCGGCGGCTGCCCTTGCCCTGGGGTCCGGGGATCGCGGTCATCGGGTGGGGGCGCACGATAGCCGAAAGGCGCGGGACCCGCGCAAGCGAGCGAGCGCGGCGGGCCGTTTTGTCCGGGGGCGGCCCTCCCGATCTCCCACAGTTTCGACGCCACGCGCCGGCTGGGTTAGGCTGAGCGTGGACCGTGTCGTTCGAACAGCTAGCCCTCCCGCTCGCCGGCCTCATCCCCCAGGCAGAGCCCACCCGGATCCCGCGGACGCGCCGGGTCTTCGTCAACCGCAACCTGAAGATGGCCGGCATCGACTGGGTGGGGTTCGACATGGACTACACCCTGGCCATCTACAACCAGGTGGAGATGGACCGGCTATCCATCCGCGCCACGGTGGCCAAGCTCGCCACGCGCGGCTACGCCGACGAGATCCTGGCGGGCATCGAGTACCAGATCGCCTTCCCGATCCGCGGGCTGCTCATCGACAAGCGCTACGGCCACATCCTCAAGATGGACCGCTTCAAGGTGGTGCAGAAGGGCTACCACGGCCTGCGCGAGCTCTCCCGGGACGAGGTGAGGGGGCTCTACCAGCAGAAGAAGATCCGCCCCAACACGGCGCGCTACCACTGGATCGACACGCTCTACGCCCTCAGCGAGGCGACCATCTACACCGGCGTGGTCGACGCGTTCGAGCGGCGCGGGCTGGAGCTCGACTTCTCCCGGCTGTTCACCGACATCCGCGAGTGCATCGACGAGGCGCACCGGGACGGCACCATCCTCGACGCGGTCAACAGCGACCTCCCCCGCTACGTCGATCGCGACCCGCTCCTGGCCCAGACGCTCCACAAGCTGCGCTCGGCCGGCAAGAAGCTCTTCCTCCTCACCAACAGCCGCTGGGCCTACACCGAGCGGATGATGAACTACCTGCTCGGCGGGGCGATGCCCGAGTACCCGAGCTTCCGGCACTACTTCGACGTCATCATCGTCGCGGCGATGAAGCCGGCGTTCTTCCAGGAGCAGCGCCCGCTGATGCGCCGCGACGGGCCCGGGCCGGAGGGGCTGCGGCCCGCCACCGCGCCGCTGGAGCGGGGCGCCATCTACGAGGGCGGCAACCTCCTCGACTTCGAGCAGGCCCTCGGGGTGACCGGCGACCGCATCCTCTACGTCGGCGATCACATCTACGGCGACATCCTCCGCTCCAAGCGGGACTCGGCCTGGCGCACCGCCATGATCATCCAGGAGATGGAGGCCGAGGTCGTCGCCCACGAGGCCTGCCGTGAGCTGCACCGCAAGAGCGCCGAGCTGGAGGAGCGCCGCGAGGAGCTCGAGGACCAGCTCCGCTACCATCAGCAGCGCTACAAGGACCTGACCCGCCGGCTCGACGAGGAGCCCGCCAGGAACGGGGCCGGCGCCGCTGCCCTCAACGGTGCGGCCGTCGCCGACGGCGCCGCCGCCAACGGCACCGCCGTCAACGGTGCGGCCGCCGCCAACGGCGCCGCCGCCGACGAGGCGCACCCGATCCCGCCGCCGCGGCCGTCGTCCCCGGCCCGCGAGCGTTCGGCGACGGCCATCCACGAGGCGGATCGCGCGCGCACCAAGCGCGCGGTGGAGCGGATCCGCGGTCAGCTCCGCAGCGTCGACGCCGAGGCCACCACCATCGAGAGGGAGATCGCCCAGCGCTTCCACCCCTACTGGGGCTCGCTCCTCAAGGAGGCCAACGAGACCTCGAGCTTCGGCGATCAGGTGGAGGAGTACGCGTGCCTGTACACCTCGCGCGTCTCCAACCTGCTCGCGTACTCGCCCCTCCAGTACTACCGCAGCCCGCGCGACCTGTTGCCCCACGAGCTCTGAGCCGTGACGCACCGGGGCCTCGCCGCGCTCGCCGTGCTCGCCGTCGCGCTGGGCGGCTGCATCCTCGATCTGGGAGGCCTCACCGGCGGCCCGCCCGACGGTAGCGGAGGTGCGCCGGGCACGAGCTCCACGAGCGGATCGAGCGCGTCCTCCACCGCCGCGAGCGGGGGAGGGGACGGGGGCGCGAGCGTGCTCGCCTGCCAGCCCTGCCCGGCGGGCGGCTGCGCGGCGCAGGTGCTCGCGGCGTTCCCGGACGTGAACGGCCCCTCCGCGATCGCGGTCACCGACGAGGGCCTCTACTGGGCGAACCAGGGCAGCGGCACGGTGATGCGCCTCGCCGCCGGCGGTCCCCCCGCGACGCTGAGCACCGCGAGCGCGCCCACCGCGGTGGCGGTCTCGGCAGGCTACGCGGTCTGGGCGGCGCAGGACGGCGTCTACGGCTGCGCGGTGGCGAGCTGCGCGAGCCCGGTCAAGATCGCCGCTCCCACCGTGAGCGGCTCGATCCAGGGCGTCGCCTACGACGGGCAGTACGTCTACTTCACCGACCAGGGCACCGGCGCGAGCGACGGCGCGGTGGTGCGCTGCCCGCCCCAGGCCGGCTGTCCGGCGCGCGTCACCCTCGGCATGGGCTTCGACCTGCCGCTCGGCATCGCGCTCCTCGACACCCAGGTGTTCTGGACCGATCTCGGCAACGGGAACCAGAACGGGTCCGTGTACCAGTCGCCCAAGGGATCGAGCGCGCCGCTGGCGATCGGCACCTCGCTGAACCTGCCGACCGGGGTGGCGGCCGACGGCACCTACGCCTACTGGACCGAGGCCACCGCGACCGGAGGCAAGGTCCGCCGCTGCCCGAGCGGGATCTACTGCATGACCCCAAACGATCTCGCCACCGGCCTCGCGGCCCCGCTGGGCCTGGCGATCGGCGGCGGGCGCGTCTACTGGGCGGACTCCGGCGACGGCAACGTGCTGAGCTGCCCGGCCAGCGGCTGCGGCACGGCCCCGCCCACGAACCATGCGTCGGGGCGCACGGGCGCGGTCGCGGTCACGCTCGGCAACACCTGCCTGTTCTGGGTCGACGAGGTCGGCGGGGGGAGCATCGCCGGCGTGGGGCGTTGAAGCAGCAGATGCTGTTGACAGTCGCTTTCAAGAGTGTCAAAGCTCTCGACTTACCATGAAGATCCCTCGGCTCACCGGGCCCGCCGGGCTGCTCCTCGCGGTCCTCGCCGCCACCGTGCCGGCGCACGCGACCGAGTACTTCTCCAATGGGGAGCTGATCGCCAGCTTCTTCCCGGGCCCGAAGCCCACGTGGCGCAAGATCCTGCTCTCCGACGCGGACGTGGCCGCGATCGGCAAGAAGCTCGGCGCTGATCTGAAGAAGAAGGAGTGGACCTTCTACCTGGCCGAGGACGAAAATCACAAGCGCCTGGGCTACGCCATGCTCGACGCGCAGATCGGCCTCCATGAGGACATCGACTACGGCGTCCGCTTCAGCGCGAGCGGCGTCGTCGAGCGTGTCGAGATCCGCGCGTACCGCGAGGCCTACGGTGACCAGGTGCGCGGCGCCAGGTTCCGCAACCAGTTCGTGGGCAAGACGGCGAGCGACCCCATCGTCGCCGGGCAGGACATCGACATCGTCAGCGGCGCCTCCTACTCGTCCAAGGCGCTCGCGCTCGGCGTCAAGCGCGACGCCCTCGTCCTCCAGGCCGCGCTGAAATCCGGCTTGTGAGAGACTTCCAGGCGGGGATGCCGGGGCGCCTGCGCGCGCTCCCGGTGGGCGGAAAGCTCCTCTATTCGGCCTTCGCGGTGGCCACGCTGGTGGGGCTCCTGGTGTCGGCGCGCCTCTATGGCGTCGCGGTCGGCGAGGCGGGGCCGGCGGTCTACTACGCGGGCGCCGCGGCGGTCGCGAAGGCCCCGGCTTCCCCCGCCGGCGCTGCCATCGAGCTCGCGCCCGAGGACGCCGAGCCCCACGCCTTCGTCGAGCAGATCCCCGAGCGCAAGCTGCTCGAGGTGACCCACTTCCACCTCTTCACCATCCCCGTCTACGTGCTCATCCTCGCCCACCTCTGGCTGCTGGCCAAGGTGCCGCCCTGGGCCCAGAACGGCGGCGTGGTGGCGGCGGTTCTGACCTCCGCCCTGCACATCGCGGCGCCATGGCTGGTGCGGGGGCGGCCCGGGCTCGCCTTCCTGATGGGCGGGTCGGGGGCGGCGATGCTGCTCGCGCTGGGGGGGCTCGCGCTCGGCGCGATGATCGACATGTGGCTGCCCAACCCGAAGCCGAAGGCGGGCTCCGGGGTGGGAGGCGCGATCGCCGCGGGAGGGGCCGGGAACGTGGCCGAGAAGCTCGCCGAGCTCAGGAGAATGCGCGGCGGAGATCGAAGCTCACCAGAGTAGACTCCTCGGCGATCGCGCGGTCCTCGTCCGCGGGGGATCCCGGCAGACCCGGTGCGGGGGCGACGTCCTCGAAGCCGCCTCCCCCGTCGCCTCCCACCTCGGAGGCAGCGGCGCTCTCCAGCTCCGGCTTCTCGGGCTCGATCGTGATCGGGTCCTGGTCGAGCTCGGGGACGAACCAAAGCGTCGACAGGGGCGGCAAGGTGAGGACCACCGACTGGGCGAAGCCGTGGGCGGGGACGTCCTCGATCGCGACGCGCCCGAGGTTGCCCATCCCGCTCCCGCCGTACTCGCGCGCGTCGGTGTTGAGCTGCTCGAGGTAGGCGCAGCGCCGCGGCACGCCGATGCGGTAGCCGGTGCGGGGCAGGGGAGTGAGGTTGCACACCGCGACCACGTGGATGCCCTTGCGGGTGGTGATCTTGCCCTTGCGGCCCTTGGGCGAGACGAAGCTGGGGAAGCGGACGAACGCGATCACGCTGTTGGGCGCGTCGTTGCAGTCGATCCAGCGGAACCCCTCGACCTCGTCGTCGAGCTCGTAGAGCGCGGGGAGCTTCTGGTAGAGGCGGTTCAAGTCCCGCACCGCGCGCAGGAGGCCCTGGTGCTCGGGCTCGTCGAGGAGGAACCAGTCCAGCTCGGTCTCGAAGTTCCACTCCCGCCACTGGCCGATCTCGCAGCCCATGAAGAGGAGCTTCTTGCCCGGGTGCGCCCACATGTACCCGTAGAGCGCCCGCAGGTTGGCGTGCTTCTGCCAGCGGTCGCCGGGCATCTTGGAGAGCATCGACTTCTTGAGGTGGACCACCTCGTCGTGCGAGAGCGGCAGCAGGAAGCGCTCGGTGAAGGCGTACCAGATGCTGAAGGTGAGCTTGCCGTGGTGGTAGGCGCGGAACACCGGATCGAAGGCGATGTAGTCGAGGGTGTCGTGCATCCACCCCATGTTCCACTTGAAGTCGAAGCCGAGGCCGCCCACGTAGGGCGGCCGGGTGACGCCGGGCCACGAGGTCGACTCTTCGGCGGCGAGGATGGCGCCCGGGTAGGCGGCGTGGACGCGCTCGTTGAGCTCGCGGAGGAAGGTGACGGCCTCCAGGTTCTCGCGCCCGCCGTACTTGTTCGGCACCCACTCGCCGGGGTGGGAGGCGCCGTAGTCGAGGTAGAGCATCGAGGCGACGGCGTCGACGCGGAGGCCGTCGATGTGGAACTCGTCGATCCAGAAGAGCGCGTTGGAGATGAGGAAGTTCTTTACCTCGGGGCGGCCGTAGTTGAAGACGAAGGTGTTCCACTGCTTGTGCTCGCCCTTGCGCGGGTCGAGGTGCTCGTAGAGCGCGCTCCCGTCGAAGCGGCCGAGGGCGAAGGCGTCCTTGGGGAAGTGCGCCGGCGTCCAGTCGAGGATGACGCCGATGCCGCGGGCGTGGGCGCGGTCGACGAAGTAGCGGAAGTCGTCCGGGCTGCCGTAGCGGCTGGTGGGGGCGAAGTACCCGGAGACCTGGTAGCCCCACGAGCCGTCGTAGGGGTGCTCCATCACCGGGAGCAGCTCGACGTGGGTGAAGCCCAGCTCGGCGACGTAGTCGATGAGCAGGTCGGCGAGCTCGCGGTAGGTGTACCAGCGGTCGGCCGGGTCGACGCCGGGGGCCGGCGCGCCCTCGACGCCCTCGCTCGAGGCGGCGACCGGGGGCACCAGGACGGCGGGCGGCCGGTCCTCGGGGGCCTCGGGGCGGATGCGCCAGGAGCCGAGGTGGACCTCGTAGATGGACATGGGACGGCGGCGCATCTCGCCGGCGGCGCGGTCGGCCATCCACTTGGCGTCGGTGAACTCGTAGCGGCGGGACACCACCTTGGAGGCGGTGCGCGGGCGCAGCTCCATCGCCTGCCCGTAGGGATCGCTCTTGAGCACCAGCGCGCCCTGCAGCGTCTTGACCTCGAACTTGTAGAGCGCGCCCTCGGCGACCTCGGGGATGAAGATCTCCCAGATCCCCTGGCCGATGCGCCGCATCGCCGCGAGGCGCCCGTCCCACGCGTTGAAGTCGCCGGTGACGCTCACCCGCTGCGCCGACGGCGCCCACACCGCGAAGCCCACGCCGCGGACCCCGTCGACCTCGCGCAGGTGGGCGCCGAGCCGGCGGTAGATCTCGAGGTGGGTGCCCTCGGCGGCGAGGTGCAGATCGAGAGGCCCGAGGCCGGGAGGGAAGGCGTAGGCGTCGTGCAGGGTATAGGTCGCGGTGGGGTAGCGGACCTCGATCCGGTAGCGGAAGGGCAGGTGCCCTCCCTCGATGCGCGCCTCGAAGATTCCGAGGGCGTGGACGCGGGTCATCTCGATCGGAGCGTCGCCCGGGGCGCGGAGCAGCCGCACCGACAGGGCGTCCGGGCGAAAGGTGCGGACGACCAGCGCCCCGTCCTCCTCGTGGGGCCCCAGCACGCTGTGGGGATCGGCGTGGTCCACGGAGGCGATCCGGTCGAGCTCGTCGGCAGCGATCATACCGCTCCATCCTTGGCGCAACGCCGCCGGGGCGTCATTGCCAAACGCCGTGATCCCGTGGGACGCGACTGGTTTATCCCGACGTATCTACGGACTCGCCTGTCGGCGCCTCTCCCGATTGCTGGTCCGTCCCGATGCGGCTAGCGTCTCCGGCCGCGGATTCAGGGCACGAGGAGGACGAACATGGGCAACGTGGTGAGCGTCACGGGCAACGGCAACGGGACAGGGACCAACGGGCACGCGGCGACCCGCATCCGCAGCTTCGCGCCGGCCACCGGCGAGCTCCTGGGCGAGGCGCCCAACACCACCGCAGAGGAGGTCCGGCAGGTGGTCGTCCGTGCTCGCCGCGCCCAGGAGGCGTGGGCGGCGCTGCCCGTCGCCGAGCGCGGCCACCGGGTGCTGCGCTACCGCGACGCCATCGTCGATCGCGCCGACGAGATCGTCGACCTCCTCGCCCGCGAGTGCGGCAAGCCCCGCTACGAGGCGCTGGTCCACGAGGTGATGGTCGTCGCCGATCTCGCCACCTACTTCGCCAAGCACGCCGAGGCGATCCTGGCGCCGCGCCAGCTCTCGCTGCACATGATGAAGCACCGCAAGAGCTACATCCACTACGTGCCTCGCGGCGTCGTGGGCGTGATCTCGCCGTGGAACTACCCCTTCCAGCTCCCCCTCCGCGACGTCCTCAGCGCGCTCCTCGCCGGCAACGCGGCCGTGCTCAAGCCCAGCGAGGTGGCGCCGCTCATCGCCCTCAAGGCCAAGGAGATCTGGGACAGCGCCGGCCTCCCCGAGGATCTCTTCCAGGTGGTGACCGGGTACGGGCCCACCGGGGCCGCGCTCATCGACTCCGGCATCCAGTTCCTGGTGTTCACCGGGGGCGTCGCCACCGGCAAGCGCGTCGCGGCGGCCTGCGGCGAGCGGCTCATCCCCTGCGTGATGGAGCTGGGCGGCAAGGCGCCCCTCATCGCCTGCAGCGACGCCGAGATCGAGCGCACCGCCCGGGCGGTCACCTTCGGCGGTTTCTCCAACTGCGGGCAGGTGTGCATCTCGGTGGAGCGCGTCTACGCCCACCGCGACGTGCACGACGCCATCCTCGACCGCGTGGTCGCCCTCACCGGCGAGCTCATCCAGGGCGACCCCGCCGAGGGGACCGTCGACGTGGGCGCCATCATCTTCGCGCCGCAGATCGAGATCGCGGAGAAGCACATCGCCGACGCCGTCGCCAAGGGCGCCGTGGTGCGCGCCGGCGGCAAGCGCCGCCCCGGCAAGGGCCAGTTCTTCGAGCCCACGGTGCTCGCCAACTGCGACCACACCATGACCGTGATGCGCGACGAGATCTTCGGCCCCATCGTCCCCTTCATGAAGGTCGCCAGCGAGGAGGAGGCCCTCCGCCTCGCCAACGAGTCGCACCTCGGCCTCAACGCCTACGTCTTCTCCGCCGATCGCGAGCACGGCCACCGCCTCGCCGAGCGGGTGCAGGCGGGCAGCGTGCTCGTCAACGACGTGCTCTCCAACGGCGCCACCGTGGAGGCGCCCTTCGGCGGCATCAAGCAGAGCGGCTTCGGCCGCGCCATGGGCGACGACTCGCTCCGCGAGATGTGCGATCAGCGGCACATCAGCGTCGACCGGGTGGCCATCGGGGAGGGAGATCCGCTGTGGTTCCCCTACACCGAGAAGGGCTACGGCTTCATGCGCAAGGCCATGAAGGTGATGTTCGGCGGGGGCGGGCTGATGAAGAAGATCAGCGAGCTCTTTTGACCATCGCCCATGGGCTCGCGCGGGGCCCCGGTTGACGCTCTTCGAGGGGGGCTCGTAGAGTAGCCTGGGGTCCCCGCCGATGAAGCAATGCCCGCAGTGTCGCCTCACCTACCCCGACGAGAGCACCTATTGCTTCGTGGAGGGCGCGGGGCTCGTGGTCCTCACCGACCCGCGCATCGGCTCCACGCTGGCGGGGCGCTACCTCATCGAGCGCGAGCTCGGCGTGGGCGGCATGGCCACCGTCTACAAGGCCCAGCACAAGCTTGTGGATCGGCCCTGCGCGATCAAGATCCTCAACGCGAGCTTCGCCCAGGACGCGGTGCTGCGCGAGCGCTTCGTCCGGGAGGCCAAGCACGCGCAGCGCCTCGCGCACCCCAACGTCATCCAGATCTTCGATCAGGGCGAGACCGAGGAGGGCACGCCGTTCCTGGTGATGGAGCTGCTCGAGGGGCGCAGCCTGGCCGACGTGATGGCCGACGGGCCGCTGTCCATGGCGCGCACGCTCCCCATCGGCATCGAGATGACCCGCGCGCTCGCCCGCGCCCACGATTTCGACGTCATCCACCGTGATCTCAAGCCCGAGAACGTGTTCATCCTCCCGGGGGATCGGGTCAAGCTCCTCGACTTCGGCATCGCCCGCTGCACCCAGGACGCGCGGCTCACCAACCTGGGCGAGATCTTCGGCACGCCGCAGTACATGGCGCCCGAGCGCGGCAGCTCCATCGACGCCGGGCCGGCGGCGGACCTCTACGCCCTCGGCTTCCTGCTCTTCGAGATGCTCACCGGTCGCCTCCCCTTCGAGGCCAAGGACCCGGCCGGCTGGCTCATCAAGCACCTCCGCGAAACGCCGCCCCACCTCCGCAAGCTCCTGCCCGAGGCGCCCGAGGCGCTCGATCGGCTCCTCTTCGACCTGATGGCCAAGGATCCCGCCGAGCGGCCCGTCGACGCGCACCGGGTCCAGGCCCTCCTGGTGATCATCGCTCACGCCACCCAGGTCGCCGTCCCCGCCTCGCTCACCGAGCCCGCCGCGCCGCCGTCGGCGTCACCGCGCTCCGACCGGGATCCCTGGGAGCGCCGGGTCGAGCTCTTCACGCGCATGATGAGCCGCTCGTTCCCGGCCGGAGCGCCGCCGGAGCTGGGGCGCACCTTCGAGGCCATCCGCGCCCGCCGCCGCGAGATCGAGGCGCTCGGCGCCAGCGCCTACGACGAGCAGGAGCGGCTCGAGGCCGTCGAGCGCGAGTCGCGCGACGGCCGGCTGCGGCTCGGGCTGGCCATGGACGCCCTCACGGTCGACGTCTCCAAGACGCGGGAAGAGGCGCGCGCCCTGCGGGCCCAGGTCGTGCCCCTCGCCACCCAGTCCGGCACCTTCGCTCCCCAGGCCATCGTCGCCCACAAGGACCTCGTCTTCTGGGAGGGCCGGAGCGGCTTCCGCGAGCCCTCGCGCGAGCTCTCCGCGGCGTACCACCGCCTCGCCGGCCTCGTCGACGCCTGGCTCGAGGCCCGCCGGCGGGAGCTCTCGGCCGAGGCCGAGGCCGTCAAGAAGGAGCGCCTCATCGCCGACGTCGACTTCCAGATCCGCACGCTCCGCGACAGCCTGGCCCAGCTCGACCGCAGCCTCGAGGAGCGCCGCCGCGAGAGCCACCAGAAGATCGCCGACATGGGGCGCCGCACCGAGCAGCTCGACGGTGAGCTGCTCCAGCTCGCCAGCCACTTCTGCGCCCCCCTGCGCACCCGGCCGGAGCTCGCCCCGCTCTTCAACGAGCTGGAGCGCGCCGCCCCCACCCGGGGCTCCTGGGAGAAGGCGCGCGCGGGGTGAAGCTGGGGTCACGACCCCCCGCCGCGTGCCGGGTCCGCCAGGTCAATCGCGCGCGATCTCCCCGATAGGGCGGCGCCGGGGACGCGAACCGACTACCCTCCCGCCGTGGCCGAGACCGTACAGCTCGCTCCCGTGGCGCCCGGGGGCCCGGGGCGCTTCCGCCGGGTGCTCGGCGCGGTGGGCGCGTCGATCGCGCTGGCGGGGGTGTTCGTGGTCGCGCTGGTCGGCTCCGTGGTGCTCCACCTCGACCTGGGCCCGACGCGGCGGACCGTGCGCGCGATCGCCAACGTCGTCTTCGCCGACCTGTTCCGCGGCAAGCTGGTGGTGGGGGAGATCGACCAGATCCGCCTCAGCGGCGTGCGCATCCGCGGCGCCGACGCCTGGGATCCCGGCGGCACGCAGATCGTCCACGCCGACCGGCTCGTCGCGGACGTCGACGTCCTCGCCATCGTTCGCAGCGTGCTAGTGGGATCCGGCGAGCTCCTGATCGGCATCTCCCGCGTCCACCTCGACAATGCCGACGTCGCGCTCCTCCGCGGCGAAGGCGGCGTCCCGACCATCGCCGACACGTTCCTGCTGCGCGGCCCCTCGACGCCGTCGGAGCCCGGCGGGCGCAAGGCGCGCATCCTCCTGGATCGGATCGAGATCGCCCACGTCTGGGCCCACGGCGACATCGCGCCGCCCAATTTCGACGCGGAGATCACCGGCGCGGTCGGCCACCTGGAGGTGGGCGCCGACGGCCTCTCCATCGACGTCCAGCCCAGCCACGCGGACCTGCGCGCCCCCCTGCCCAACCCGCTCGCGGGTGCCGTCACCTACCGGCTCCGCG
>Ga0302283_1002082_pt1 | contig 16337 bp, 11 predicted proteins | sample III_Fen_E1_4_FD_198770 | JGI IMG/M metagenome (GOLD analysis project Ga0302283, IMG submission 198770) | Peat permafrost microbial communities from Stordalen Mire near Abisko, Sweden - III_Fen_E1_4 | ecosystem: Environmental > Terrestrial > Soil > Wetlands > Permafrost | place: Sweden: Abisko... | reverse complement strand
CTGGCCCACCCGTTCGGACAGGCGCAACGTGCCGTCGGCCACCAGCGCGAGGGCCACCGCGCCGCTGTAGGCCTTCGACACACTGGCGAGGCGCAGGTGGTCGTCCGCGGTGATCGGGGTCTGCGCGCCGACCTCGGACGTCCCGAAGCTGTAGGTGGAGACCGATCCGCTCCGGTCCACGAGCACGAACAGGCCGGGCGGGCCACCGTCACTCGTCACCAACGCCTGGCCGACGGTGTCGATGGCCTGGCAGTCGACCCCGCACGACGCGGGCAGGTCCGCAGGGGTGGACACGGCGGTGGAGGTGGCGGCCGATGCCGGGCCACCCAGCGCAACGAGGAGAGCGGCTGCGGCCACGGCCAGGCCCGCGGTCCGCCGGGCCGTCGGGTGCGCGTGCTGGCGGTGCATTCGACGAATGTAGGGCAACGACCGGGCCGGCGGCGAGCGGGTCGGGATGTCCGGGGGCCCCCGGAACGGCATAGTGGCGTCGGTGCGTTCAGTCGAAGAGCCCGGCCGCCACGGCCAGGGCCCGGAGGTCGGCCTGGGGGCGGGCGCCCACATGGGAGATCACCTCGGCGGCGCACACCCCACCGAGCCGGGCCGCCTCCGCGGGCTGGAGTCCGTTGGTGATGCCGTAGAGGAACCCCGCGGCGAAGAGGTCCCCGGCCCCGGTCGTGTCGACCACCCGGTCCACGGGGGCCGCCGGCACCTCGACCGGCCCGGACGCGGTCACCACGACGGACCCCTGGGCCCCCCGGGTCAGCACGGCCAACACCCCCGTCTCGGCCACCGCGTCGACCGCGGCGTCGAACGAGGACGCGCCGAACAGCATCATGATCTCCTCCTCGTTGGCGAAGAGCAGCTCGAGATCCCCGGTCAGCAGCTCCAGGAACTCGGCCCGGTGGTGCTCGACGCAGAACGGGTCCGAGACGGTGAGGCCGACGGCGGCGTCGCTGGTGTGGGCGACCTCGATGGCCTCACGCATGGCGGCCTTGGCGGACGGCTGCTCCCACAGGTAGCCCTCGAGGTAGACCACCTGCGTGGAGCTGAGGTGACCGGCGTGCAGGTCCACGGCACCGAAGTCCGACGCGACCCCCAGGTGGGTGGCCATGGTGCGCTCCGCGTCCCCGGTGACCAGTACCAGACAGTGGCCGCTCACCACCTCACCCGGGACGGAGGCCGTCGGCGTGGGATCGAAGGCCACGCCGACGGAGCGGATGTCGTGGGTGAACGCCTGACCGAGGCCGTCATCGGCCACCCGGCCGAGGAAGGCCGCCCGGCCCCCGAGTGCGGCCACACCTGCCGCCGTGTTGGCCGCCGACCCGCCCGAGGCCTCCGTGGTGGCCCCCATGTGCTCGTAGATGGCGGCGGCGCGGGCCTGATCGACCAGGGCCATGGTCCCCTTGATCAGGCCGAGGTCGACGAGATCCTGGTCGGTGGCCGATGCCAGGACGTCCACCAGGGCGTTCCCCACGCACACGACGTCGAGGCGCCGATCCGCACCGGTGACGCCGTCAGCTCCTCCTGCGGTCGGGTCGGAGGGGGAATTCTGCTCGGAAGGGAGTTCAGGGGGCACGGCGCGACGGTAGCCTGCGCAGCATGAGCACTTCGACTTCTGCGACCGTGACCGACGACTCCGCCTCCTACCGCCTGCCGACCACGGTCCTGCCCCACGCTTACCACCTGGTCCTCACCCCGGACCTGGGTGCGGCCACCTTCACCGGCGAGGTCGCCATCGAGGTGACCGTCGGGGCGCCGACGTCCACCGTCGTACTCAACGCGGCCGAACTCGAGATCGCCACGGCCACCGTCGAGATCCCCGGTACCGGAACCGTGACGGCCGAGGTCACCCTCGACACCACCGAGGAGCGGGCCGTCCTGACCCTGCCCGAGGACCTGGGCACCGGCCCCGCCATCGTGCACCTGACCTTCACGGGGATCCTCAATGACAAGCTCCGCGGCTTCTACCGTTCGACCTTCACCGACGAGGCGGGGGTGGAGCACGTGATCGCCACGACGCAGATGGAGTCGACCGACGCCCGTCGGGCGTTCCCCTGCTTCGACGAGCCGGAGTTCAAGGCCAGCTTCGAGATCACCCTGGTCGTGGACGACCACCTGGCCGTCTACTCCAACAGCCCGATCGCCGACGAGACCACCGAGCCCGGTGGACGCAAGCGGGTGCGCTTCACCCCCACCATGGTGATGTCCACCTATCTCGTGGCCTTCGTGGTGGGCCCGCTCGAGCACACCGATCCCGTCGACGTGGACGGGGTGCCCCTCCGGGTCGTCCACCCGCTCGGCAAGGGACACCTCACCGAGTTCGCCCTGGACGTGGGGGCCCACGCCCTGCGGTTCTTCACCGACTACTTCGGGATCCCCTATCCGGGCGACAAGCTCGACATGGTGGCCATCCCCGACTTCGCCGCCGGGGCCATGGAGAACCTGGGCTGTGTCACCTATCGCGAGTCGGTGCTGCTCGTCGATCCGGCCACGGCCGCCCGCGTCGAGCTCGAGCGGGTGGCGGACGTGGTCTGCCACGAGATCGCCCACATGTGGTTCGGTGACCTCGTCACCATGAAGTGGTGGAACGGGATCTGGCTCAACGAGGCCTTCGCCACGTTCATGGAGGTGCTGGCCGTCGACGCGTACCGCCCCGAGTGGAAGCGTTGGGTCAGCTTCGGGGTCGAGCGCGAGGCGGCCATGGCCGTCGACGGCCTGCACGCCACCCGGCCCGTCGAGTTCCCCGTGGGCCGACCCGAGGAGGCCGAGGGCATGTTCGACGTCCTGACCTACCAGAAGGGCGGGAGCGTGCTGCGCATGCTGGAGCAGTTCATCGGTCCCGACGTCTTCCAGGAGGGGATCCACGACTACCTGATCGCCCACTCCTACGGAAACACCGAGACCCGCGACCTCTGGAACGCGCTCGAGCGCTCGAGTGGTCGCCCCGTCGCCCGGATCATGGACACCTGGATCAACCAGGGCGGCTACCCGCTGATCACCGTGGGTGACGACGGCTCGCTCAGCCAGCAGCCCTTCAGCTACTCCGGCGATCCGGGGGGTTCCATCGGCTCCCGCTGGCAGGTCCCGGTCCTGCACCGCGCCCTTGCCGCCGAGGACGACTGGGCCGACTCCCTCCTGCTCACCGCAGCCGAGCAGGAGGTCCCGGGCCAAGGCGACCAGGTGGTCAACGCCGGCGGCTCGGGCTACTACCGGGTGGCCTACTCGGCCGACCGGGTCGTCCACCTGGCCGACCGCCTCGGCGAACTCGCCCCGCTCGAGCGCTACAACCTGGTGTCCGACACCTGGGCCGCCACGCTGGCCGGCCACGCCCGGGTCGCCGATCTGCTGCGGTTGGCCAACGCCCTCGCCGCCTCGGGAGAAGGTGACCCCTCGGTGTGGTCGGTGGTCGTCGGTGCCCTCGGGCTGTTCGACAGGATCGTGCCCGACGAGGGTCGCCCGACCCTGGCCGCCGCGGTGCGCACCCTGCTCGGACCGTTGGCCGTCTCACTCGGGTGGGACCCCCGTCCCGACGACGACGAGCGCACGCCGTCCCTCCGGTCGGCCGTGCTGCGCACCCTCGGGACCATCGGCGACGACCCGGACGTGCGGGCGGAGGCGACCAGCAGGTTCGCGGGACGCGAGGCGCATCCCCTGCACGGGGACATCGCCTCGGCGGTGCTCGACATCGTGGCCGCCGACGGCGGCCCGGACGAGTACGAGGCCTTCCTCGCCCACTACCGGAACCCGTCCACCCCCCAGGAACAGAACCGCTACCTGGACGCCCTGGCCAGTTTCGGCGACGCGACGCTCGCGGGGCGGACCTTCGACCTCGCCATGTCCGAGGTCCGCAGTCAGGACGCCCCGTTCCTGATCCGACTGCTCCTGGTGAACCGGGAGGTCGGGCCGGCCACCTGGGAACGGATCGTGACCGCCTGGGACGAGTTCCCCCGGAAGTTCCCGTCGAACACGCTGCCCCGGATGCTCGACGGCGTCCGGGCCCTGTGCGCGCCGCCCGAACTGGCCGCCGGGGTCACCTCGTTCATCGAGACCCACCCGTTGGCCGCGGGAGGCCGCACCGTCGAGCAGATCCTCGAGCGGTTGGCCATGAGCGTGTCCTTCGGTCGGCGCGAGGGTGCCGGCTTGGCGACGACCCTGGGCGAGGTGCTCGGGATCGATGCCTGACCGGCCGCACCTGCGGTCTCTAACCTGAGGCGGTGCAGTTCGGCCTGATCCTCGGTGTCTTCGCGCTCATCTTCCTGGCGGAGCTGCCCGACAAGAGCGCGATCGCCATCCTGATCATGGGCAGTCGGTACCGACCGATACTCGTGTGGATCGGTGCCACGGCCGCCTTCGCCGTCCACGTCGGCGTGGCCGTGCTGGCCGGTCGCCTCCTGGCCCTGCTCCCCCACCGGTGGGTCGAGGGGGTGACCGCCGTGCTGTTCGCCGCAGGTGCGGCCTTCCTCCTCTTCGTGCCCGAGAAGACCGAGGTGGAGCAAGGGGAGGAGGAGGCCGAGGAGGCCCCCGTCGGTCTCCGACCCATCGGCACCGCCTTCCTCGTCATCCTCGTGGGCGAGTTCGGGGACCTCACCCAGATCCTGACGGCGAACCTGGCCGCCAAGTACCACCAACCGCTCTCGGTGTTCATCGGCGCCTTCGCCGCCCTCGCCACGGTGGCCGCCATCGGGGCGTTCGGTGGGCGGGCCCTGCTGCGGGTCCTGCCCCTGGGTGTCATCCGCAAGGCGGGAGGGGTCCTCCTGGCCGGCTTCGCCGTGTACACCGTGGTCCAGCTCGTCCGCGGCTGAGCGGTCCACCACACCGCCGTCGGACACCCCCGGATACCGCCGGGTCTCGCGGACTGCGGGCACGTACAGCTAGCGTCGTCGGGCATGACGACCGGCGCACAGGCACTCCGCCACCACGCATCCGGTGCCGCCGATGCGCTCGACGCCGTGGTCACCACGATGTGGGCCGACGTCGTGACGAGCGACCTGCTCGGAATCGTCGCCTCGTGCGGAGCGACCACCGCCGAGGTCCTGCACGTCGATCCCCTGCCGGCACCTGACGGCGACCGTGACGGATCCACGATCGACGACGACGCGGTGCGACGCTTCGCCGAACAGGCCGGTGTCGACGTCGCCTCGGTGTCACCGGACCAACGTGCCGCGTTCCTGGCGGCGGCCGGTGACCGCGCCGGGACACTGGCCGCGGCGCTGTGGGTGGTGGAGTTCGTGCCCCGGACGCGGTCCGCACTCGACGCCTTGTTCGGCTCCGGACCGTGGCCCGCCACCGCTGGCGAGCCGGTGCCGGGCGGCGTGTGGGCGGCCCTCGACCAGCTGATCCGGGCCGTACCCGCTCTCGACGCCCTCGACCCGGTGACGTCGGAGCTCGTCCGCCTGCGTGGCGCCCGACAGCACGACTGTCGGCTGTGCCGTTCGCTCCGGGCCCGCTCCGCCCTGCGGGCCGGGGCGACCGAGCAGGATTTCGAAGCCGTCGACCACTACGCCGACAGCGACCTCACCCCGCTCCAGCGTGCGGCCCTGGCCTTCACCGACGCCATGATCTGGACGCCCGGCCACATGGACCCCGCCGCGGTCGAGGCGATGCGGGCGACGGCCACCCCGGCCCAACAGGTCGAGCTGGTGCTCGACGTCACCCGGAACGCCCTCAACAAGATCGCCGTGGCCCTGGGTGCGGACGCGGCCCACGTGGACGAAGGGATCGAGATCTACGACGTGACCCCCGACGGATCCCTCGTCTACGGACTCGATCCCGAGTGAGCCGGACGGCTACGGGGCCAGGTTGCCCACGACCACGGCAGTCGTAGCGTCGCGCTTGGGCACGGGGTGATCGGACGGGCCGATCGCGCCCCCACCCACTGACGACTGTTGCCGCCGGTCCCCGCCGTGGGAGTGTGTGCGGATGGAATCGACCACCTCATCGGATGCCCAGACGGCAGATCCGGATGCCGGGACCCGGCGGGAAGCGCTCTTCGCCCTGGCCCGGGCCACGACCGGATTCATGCCTGACGACGAAGGGGAAGCGCTGTTCCACGCCGCACGCCGGGCCGGCTCGACCCACCCCGGTGGCACCTTCGTGGAGGTGGGTGCGTGGTGCGGCAAGTCCACGACCTACCTGGGTGCCGCGGCAGAGGAGACCGGGGCCGTGTTGTTCAGCCTGGACCACCACCATGGTTCCGAGGAGAACCAGGCCGGTTGGGAGCACCACGACACATCGCTCGTCGATCCCGGAACCGGAAGGATCGACACTCTCCCCCACTGGCGCCGGGCGATGATCACGTCCGACCTCGAGCGGTCGGTCGTCGGATTGGTGGGTGACTCACCCACCGTCAGTTCACGCTGGACCACACCTCTGGCGTTCTGCTTCATCGACGGTGGCCACGGGGAGGAGCCCGCCTGGGCCGACTACCGGGGCTGGGCGCCCCATGTCCTGCCTGGTGCATGGCTGGCCATCCACGACGTCTTCCCGGACCCGGCCGACGGTGGTCGCCCCCCCTACGACATCTGGCGTGCCGCGCTGGATTCGGGCGGGTTCACCGAGGACGGCGCCTGTGGTTCGTTGCGGATCCTGCGCCGGACCTGACCACCCGGCACGGACCTGACGGCCCATGACCAGGGCGCGCTCGACCACGGACGCTCCCCGGCACTCCCGAGGCCCGGTGACCGACGGATGGTGGCTCACTGAACACGAGGAGTGGTCGGACCCGCACGGGTTCGTCGGCCCCGGGTAGCGTGCACCGAGGAGCCCGGTCGATCGGACGTCGGACCTCGGACACGGGCAGTGCCCCGCCTGCAGGGCGGGGTCGGGGGTCGGGGTGCAGTCCCCGGCAGGGAGGCAGCAGATGGTGCGCAGGACGGTTGTGTTCGCAGTGGTCTCGGTGACGCTGCTGGTCGGCATCACCCTGGGCTCGGGACGCGCATCCGCCGTCGCCGGAACGAACACCACGACCCAGGCACGGGACGCCGTCGCCGCCTCCGGGACGATCGGGTGCACGATGGGCAAGGGGGCCATGAAACTGTCTCCCGGTCTGTACTTCGGTGGGACCGCCACCTCGGTGACCTATTCGTTCACGGCCAAACTCACGTGCACGACCGGGTCCTCGGGGGTGAAGGGCGGGACCATCACCGCGTCGGGCACCGGCACCAGCAACGACTGTGGAGTCCTGGCGTCAGCCGGCATCCCGACCCTGACCGGCAGGATCACCTGGAAGGGGAAGTTCGCCCCCTCGTCGATCGTCGTCTCCAACGGCAATTTCGACATCACCGGGACCGTGATCAGCATCATCCTGCCGAGCAGCGGGCCGACGCCGGCGGCCGGAACCACCACGATCAGCGGGTCGTTCGCCGACGAACCGGCGACCATGACCCTGGTGGCCGACCAGTCACTGACGACCTTCGGCGCCGGTTGCTACAACACGACGAAGGGACTCACCGGATTCACGTTCACCGGGGTGAACGGGGCGTCCACGTTCACCGTCGGGCAGGAGACCGTCACCCCTCCCACCGACCCGTCGCCGCCGCCGCCGGTCACGGTAGGTGTCGACGCGTCGACACCCGGCCAGGCGGTGGACCAGGACCTGATCGGGTTCAACCACCCGGTGGCGGGCTCATCGAGCGCACTGGCCGACGTCGGCACGACCTGGGCGCGGACGGACACCTCGTTCGAGGTGGACCAGGGAACCCCCGGTGCCGCCTACAACTGCACCACGGGTGCATGGAATCCGTCCTACCTCGACGGGAACATCGCCATCGACCGGGCCGCAGGAGCACAGCCCGAGCTGATCGTGGACTACTTCCCATCGTGCATCGGCTTCCAGTACGCCGGAGAAACCAAGAAGACCGTGTCAGCGGACGAGAAGAAGTGGGAGGCCCTCGTGTACGCGATGGCCCTCCATGAGATCGGGGTCGAGCACGTCACCACCTTCGAGGTGTGGAACGAGCCGAGTTTCTACATGAACCTGGACGACGCCGGCACGGTGCCGGGGTACCTCACGCTCTACAAGCTGACCGCGGTGCAACTCGAGAAAGCCGCCAAAGCGCTCGACACCCCGATCGAGGTCGGCGGACCCGGTGTCGACGAGCTGGGACAGATCGACAACACGTGGATCACGGCCCTGGCGGCCGAAGCGGTCAAGGACCACCTGCCACTCGACTTCGTGTCCTGGCACATGTACGCGAACGATCCCGACGAGGGCCCCCAGTCCTTCCTTCCCGACGGGGTCTGTGAGACCGGTGCACCCCTCGGCGGCCAGCCCTGTTGGGACAACCCCGGACTGGACGTCAGCATCTACGCCCGCAGTGCCGCCTCGGTCAGAGCGCTGCTCGCGTCCTACCCGTCGCTGCACCCCCTGTTGTGGGTCGACGAGTGGGCCCCGGACTCGGGGAACGACGTCCGCGAGAGCGGGCCGTTCGGCGCAGCCTTCATCGCCGCCGCGCTCGACCAGGCCCAGTCGGCCGGTATCGACCGGATGAGCTACTACGACGTGGCCGATCCGTCGACGCCGTCGATCTACAACAATTTCGGGATCCTGTTCGGCGACCTGACGCCCAAGCCGGCCTACTACGCCTTCGCCATGTGGAACGAGCTGGACGGGTCGCTGCTGCCGGTCACCTTGAGTCCCACCCAGGCGGCGGGGCCCGGTGTCGCCCAGATCGGGGCGGTGGCTTCGGTCACGCCGTCGGGAACCGTGCACGTGATGGTCTACAACTTCGATCCCTACGACCCGACGAACAACTACGGCACCTCGGATCCGACTCCCTACGACGACCCGGGCGTCACCCTCGACCTCTCGGGTCTCGGCGCCGCCTCCTACTCGGTCAGCCAGACCCTGGTGGACGGTGACCAGGACGACGCGGTGGTGGGCACGTCGACCGCGTCCGGTCCGTCGACCTCGATCGCACTGGACCTGCCCGAAGAGGCCGTGACGATGTTCACCCTCACGCCCACGTCGTAGTCCACACCCGGTTCCGGGCCCACGGCTGCGCTCGGGAGGCCCGACCCGTCACCCGGGTTTCCGACCTCCACTGCGCGTGATGCCCCGGGGCGCCCACCGACGGGGCTCCGGTCAGGGGGTGCCGGGGCTGCCGGGGGTCCGCAGCGCCGGCTCGACCGGCGCCTCGGGTGCGGGCTCGGTCAGGTCGAGGTGGCTCGGCAGCCCTTCGCCCCGGAACAGGCCCGACGCCGGCGTGCAATGGCCGAGGGCGTCGGCCGCCAGGACCATGGCCCCCGCCGTGTACGTCGACCGTTCGAGGGGCGGATAGGTCGCCTCCTCGGGGTAGACCATGCCCGTCCAGTAGGAACCGTCGTCGTTGCGCAGCGCCTGCACCCAGGTGAAGAGCTGCATGGCCTCGTCGTCCCGACCGAGGGCGTCGAGGGCCAGGACGCACTCCGCCGTCTCGGCGGCCGTCACCCATTCACCGGTCGACACGCAGCGCACCCCGTGTCCCTCGAGGACGAAGGTCGACCAGGAGCCGTCGATACGGGCGTTGGCTCCCTCGCCGGACAGCGCACCGGACAGGATCGGGTAGTACCAGTCCATGGCGAACTCGACCTTGGGAGCGAACGCCGCCGGATCGTGGGCCACGGCATGGGCCAGGCGGCCGGCGGCCAGCTCCCAGTCGGGGCGCTCGTGTCCGAGGCGCTCGGCGATGGCGATGGCGCACCGCAGGCTGTGGTAGATCGACGACGACCCGGTGAGCAGCGCGTACTCCTCGAGGTTGCCCGACGGGTCGAGCGACCAACGGATCGAGCCGTCGCGTCGCTGCCAGCGCAGCACGAAGTCGACGCCGGACTCGACGGTCGGCCACAGGCGATCGAGACCGTCGAGGTCGTCGGTCGAGATGTAGCGGTGCCACGCACCCGTGGCCAGGTAGGCGCAGACGTTGGTGTCGAGCCGGGCGTCCTTGACCCCGCTGGTCAGGTAGTAGTTGAACCAGCTGCCATCGGGGAGCTGGGTGTCGACCAGCCACTGGTACGCGGCGTCGGCCTCGTCGTCGAGACCCACCGCGGTGAGCGCCATCGCCGCTTCGACGTGGTTCCAGGGGTCGCAGTGTCCCCCTGGGAACCAGGGGATCATCCCGTCGGGCCGTTGGAGGGCGACGATGGAACGGGCCGTCGCCACGACCTCGTCCGAGGACATGACACCCGGGACCTCGGGCAGGGCCCTCATGCCGGTGCACCCACTCGTGCCCCGACCGGGGCACCGGCGTGTTCCGGCTTGACCAGGTAGACGACCAGGCTCTTGCCCACCAGCGGGTTGAGCACCCGTTCGGCGCCGCGGGTGACCCGGGGCGCCTTCTCGATGTCCCACACCAGCAGGCGGTGGTAGGCGGCCACGGCCGGGTTCTTGTCGTTCTTGGTGCCCACCAGGCACTTGAGCCACCAGTACGGGGCGTGGAGACCGTGGGCGTGGTGGTGTCCGGTGGCCCGCATGCCGGTGCCCTCGAGTCGGGCGACGAGCTGACTCTGGCGGTAGATGCGCACGTGACCACCGGGCACGTTGTGGTACTCCTCGGACAGGGACCAGTTGATGAACTCGGGTCCGGCGCGGGGCACGGTGATGGCCATGGTGCCGCCGGGACGCAGCACCCGCGCCAGCTCGGCCATGGCCTGCTCGTCATCGGGGATGTGCTCCAGGATCTCCGAGGCGATCACCCGGTCGAAGGCGTCGTCGGGGAACGGCAGCGCCAGTGCGTCGCCCTGGACGGCCCCGACCCGGGACTCGACGGGGTCGAGCTCGCCGGCGACGGCCATGGCCCCGAAGGTGTCCTGGACGTTGCGGACCTCGTCGGCGCCGAAGTCGAAGGCCACCACCTGGGCGTCGAGGCGGGCGGCCTGGTAGGCGTGACGGCCGAAGCCGCAGCCCAGGTCGAGCACCTTGTCCCCCGGGTGCACACCGAGGCGTGCGTAGTCCACGGTCAGCATCGTCCGGCCTCCACGTCGTCCAGCAATTCGCGGTACTCGTCCGCCGTACCCGCTGCCGTCACCTGCCAGGTGAACCGTCCGAGCACACGCTCGCGGCCGGCGGCACCGAGCCGCGTCCGCAGTTCGTCGTCGTCCAGCAGCCGGGCGATGGCCTGGGCCAGTGCGCCCGGGTCGTCGGGCGGGACCAGCAGGCCGGTCTCGCCGTCGGTGCCGACCACCTCGGGCAGTGCCCCACCGGTCGTCGCCACCAGGGCGACGCCACAGGCCATCGCCTCGATCGCCGGGAGCGAGAAGCCCTCGTAGAGCGACGGCACCACCGCCACCTGGGCCTGACCGTAGTTACGGGCGAGTTCGTCGTCGCTGATGCCGGTGACGCACCGGACGATGGGGCCGAGGTCGAGGCGCTCGATGGCCCGGGCCACCCGGCCGTCGGGGCGCGGATTACCGATGACCACCAGCTCGATGTCGCGTTCGGTGCGCAGCTTGGCCACGGCCTCGAGGAGTGGCACGAGCCCCTTCATGGGGACGTCGGACGACGAGGTGACCATGATCCGGCCCGGGACCGCCTCGACGTCGTCGCGGGGCCGGAACACGGTGTGGTCCACGCCCACGGGGACGATGGTCATCCGGTCGGTCTCCACGCCCATCTGGGCGGTGATGTCGGTCTTGGACGACTGCGACACGGTGATGAGGCGGGGCAGCGAGCGGGCCACCTTGACCTGCATGCGCAGGAAACCGAACCAGCGCCGCTGGCTGAACTGCTGCCAGGGGTTCGTGGTGTGGCTGAGCGCGAGCTGCCGGTCGACCGTGATCGGGTGGTGCAGGGTCTCGAGCACCGGCCAGCCGTCGTCCATCATCCCCTGGATCCCGTAGCCGAGGCACTGGTTGTCGTGGACCAGGTCGAACTCGTCCCGCCGGGCGGCCAGCATGCGGCGGGCCCGGATCGAGAACGTCCACGGCTCGGGGAAGCCGGCCGTGCACATGATGGCGAACTCGAGCGCGGCGACCGACGTGGGGTACGAGTTGAGGAATTCGGCCAGGTGGGGAACCCGGAACGGATCCGGGTCGCGGTAGAGGTCGAGGCTGGGCACCGGGGTGAACCCCACGCCCTCGTCGACCTCGGGCCACGGCTGGCCGGCGAAGACCTCGACCGAGTGGCCGAGCGCCACCAGCTCGCGGGTCAGGTGGCGGGTGTAGACGCCCTGGCCCCCGCAGCGCGGATTGCCCCGGTAGACGAGGAAGGCGATACGCAGGCCGCCCGGTGCCGGTGGGCGGGGTGGGATGCGCTCGGGAACTGGTGGTGGCTTCTTCGGACCCTTGATCTTGTTGCGCCGGAGCCAGAGGCTAGGCATGGAGGACCGGAGCAGGGGGGTACATAGAAGACAGATACTCTCGCGAGCAGGGCCGATGCGCAAACGGCGGCGGCGGCCGTCGTCGGAGATTCCGTCGAGATGGCCCTGGACTAGGGTGCTCCACCATGCGCCGAGCATCGTTGACGCCCGGTCTGGCGAAGGTCGGTGGCCGGTGACGGAACGGCGTCCGATCGTCATCGTGGGACTGCCCCGCTCCGGCACGACCTGGACCATGCGGGCACTCCGGACGAGCCCGGGCGCCATCCGGGTACCGGAGCCCGACAACGAGGACAACTGCCCGGCTGCGATCCACGCCAAAGCCGAACTGGGGCGCTATCCCTGCCTGGAACCAGGACAGGAACACTCCGCCTATCGCCAGCTCTGGGAGTGGATCCTCTCCGGTGCACCGAAGACGTGGCGCTTCCGCCAGGCCCGTCGGATCCTAGGTCGCGGATCCTCCGAACGGATCTTCGATGGTGACATGGACCTCAGCACCCGGCTGGCTGCCGCATTGGCCCGCAATCCGCGCCCGAATTCCGTGCCGCCGGGCCGCGTCGTCGCGAAATCGATCCACGCACAGTTGTCGATCGAATGGATCGCCGACGAGTTCGAGATCACCCCACTGATCCTCCTCCGCCATCCGGCGAGCGTGCTGGCCAGCTGGATGGAGGTCCAGCTGAAGGACGGGCGCAATTCGACGCTCGAGTCACGCCCGGAAGTTCGTGCCCACTACGCCGACCGCTGGGACGTCCCCCCACCGGGCCCGGATCCGATCGAGAAGATGAGCTGGAGGATCGGACTCCTCGTGGCCGCCCTCGAGGAGGTGCTGACCCGTCATCCCGAGTGGCACGTCCGTACCCATGAACAGCTGTGCACCGACCCGGTGGCCGCATTTCGGCAACTGTTCACCGACCTCGACCTTCCCTGGGGAGACGACACCGAGCCGTTCCTCGTCGAATTCAACGCACCCGGCAAGGGGTTCTCCAACCGTCGCGTCGCCAGCGAACTGTCGGACTCCTGGCAGAAGCGGTTGACCGACGACCAGTTGCACACCCTCCGACGGACGCTCGCCCGGTTCCCGATCACCAACTGGACCGATGACGATTTCGAGCGCACCGCACCCGGCGGGTGACACCCGGCCGGACGGAACGGTTCTGACTGCCCGTCACCGCCCGTGGTGGAGTCCGAGTTCGATCGCCTTGACCAGCAGGAGCACCACAGCCACCACCAGGTAGATCCGCAGACCCCACATCCCGATGAGGCGGGTCCTCGACCACACCGGGCGCTCGAGCAGGTTGAGCTGGGGCATCCGCCAAGTCGCCTTGCGCTCCATGGGGACGACCGGCACCGGCTCGCGACGGGAACGGTTCTTGACCAGGACGATGCCAGCCGCCACGTAGCAGACGGCCAGGACCCCACCCAGCACTTCGGCGAGGACGGTCACGTCCACCGAGGAGAACAGGGTGGTGATCATGAGCACCAGCGACATCGCCAACAGGATGGACACGATGACGCTGGCCAGGATGTTGAGCCACAGACGGTTGACCCACGGACCCAGCACCTGCTTGTCGTTGCACAGCAGCAGGAGGAACACCGTGGCGCTGGGCAGGAGGACCCCGGCGAGCGCCTGGACACCGGTGGTGATCACTCCGAGCGGCGCCCCGGGGATGAGGACGATACCGGCGGCGAACGCCACCATGGCGGTGAACGCGCCGTAGAAGAACTTGGCGTCCCGCCAGCCACGGTGGAGGGAGTGGTGGGCCCCGAATACGTCGCCGAAGGCGTAGCTGGTCGACAACGTGACACTGGCGGCACCGATGATCGAGGCGTTCAGCAGGATGATGGCGAAGATCGTCCCGGCCGTGCGCCCGACGACGTGATGCAGCCCCGCAGCCACGCCACCGGCGTTGGTGAAGTGTCCGAAGTACCGGGTGCCCACGAACGCGCTCGCCACCACGGCCATGAGGATGGACGCGGCGAACACGGTGATGAGCGAACCGATGACGGTGTCCACCCGCTCGTAGTTGATCCACCGGGGGGTGATCCGCTTGTCCACGATGTTCGACTGCTGGAAGAACAGCTGCCACGGAGCCACCGTCGTGCCCACGATGGCGATGACGAGCAGCACCGACGTCGAATTGAACCCACCCTGCACGCCGGGAGTGGTCAGCCCGTCGAGGAAGGAACCGGCGGAGGGGTGTGACGTGAAGGCCAACGGGATGACCAGGAAGTTCACGGCGATGAACACGAACATGAAGCGTTCCCACCGCCGGAAGCTGCCCGTGGCCGTCATGACCACCAGACCCACGGCGGCCAGCGGTACCGACCAGTACCGCGAGATACCGAAGTACTGGAGGGCGAGACCGACCCCGATGAACTCGGTGGCGATGGTCAGGAAATTCAGGATGAACAGGTCGCCGACGGAGAACGCGCCCCAGAATCTCCCGAAACGCTCGTTGATGAGCCGGGCGTGGCCGACGCCGGTGACCGCACCCAGGCGCACCACCATCTCCTGATTGACCACCAGCACCGGGATCAGCAGCGGCAGCACCCACAGCAGCGACAACCCGTAGTTCTGCCCGGCCTGACTGTAGGTGGCCACGCCACCGGCGTCATTGTCCCCGACCATGACGATCAGACCTGGGCCCATGATGGCGAGCAGGGTGAGCAGCCGCGCCGTCCACGACCGACGCGAGTCGAGGTCGTGCTCGCGGATGGTCCCGAATGCCCCCTGGATGTCGCCCACGTGGGCGCTGTCCAGCACCGCGGACGGGTCGTGGGCCGCGGACGCGCGCGACGTCCGGCCCGGGGTCACGGGCTCGTTCTCGTCGGGTTCGTGCTCCTGTGGTGGCGTTCCAGCCATGACTGACCTCGGGGCACCGTGGCGCCGGTCATCGGGTGGTGGGAAGGACGCGGCCGCGCCGCTCCGTACTGGTGGTCGGGCCGGATCGAGGATCCGGTGATCGTGGGTCGGGCCGCGCAACGGCCCGGTGGGTCCGGTGGTGCCCCGCACCGGGACACGCCTGGGCGCGACGCAGCCGCCGCCCGGACTACCGGTCGGGACTGGGGGGGTAGCCCACGACGATGGGCGGTCCGGGCTGCTTGAGGCGGCGGACCATGTCAGTCCTCCGCCGCCGTGCGACCGAAGTCGCGTCGGAACCCGGTGGGCAGCAACAGCTCGAGGACGTCGTCGACGGTCACGACGCCGAGGACCGTGTGGTGCTCGGGATCGAGCACAGGGGCCACGATCAGGTTGTAGTCGGACATCTTGCGGACGATCTCCCCCAGGTCCCAGTCGGGGTGGAGGTGGAACGGGCTCTCCTCGCACACCGAGCCGAACGGTGCGGCCGGGGCGGACTGGATCAGGCGGACCACCGAGGCGGATCCGACCACCTCGCCGTCGGCACCGTCGGCGAAGATCACGTTGAGGGCCTCGGGCGCGATGGTGCTGGTCCGCACCTCGTCGAGGACCTCGGCCACCGTCAGGCTGGCGGGCAGACACAGGAAGTCGGGGCTCATCAGGCCACCGGCGGTCTCGGGGTGGTAGCTGAGGAGGGAGCGGACCTTGCGCTGCTGCGGCTCGGGCAGCAGGGTCAGGATGGGCAGCCGCCGCTCCTGGGCGATGTCGCCGATGAGGTCGGCCGCATCGTCGGGGGCCATCGATCCGAGCAGGCGGGCCGCCTCGACGTCGGAACGGCTGCGGACGAACTCGGCCTGGTGCTCGGCGTCGAGCTCCTCGAAGACGTCGGCCTCGAGCTCGTGGTCCTGACCGACCGCCTCGATGATCTCCTCACCCTCGTCGTGGGAGGCGGCCTCGACCAGGTCGGCGATCTGGGCCGGGTGCAGCTTCTTGAGCTTGCGGTAGGGGATGCGGAGCTTGGAGCTCGGCACGTGGGCGACGAACGGCTCGATGCTGGCCCAGTCGACCATGGTCCCGGGCTTGGTGCCCCTACCGAGGGAACCCGGCAGGAGACGGCGGAGCAGCGGGCGGCCCGAAGGATCGACGGCCACCACCTCCCAGGTGCCGTTGACCTTGGCCAGCTC
>Ga0302283_1002081_pt1 | contig 16346 bp, 12 predicted proteins | sample III_Fen_E1_4_FD_198770 | JGI IMG/M metagenome (GOLD analysis project Ga0302283, IMG submission 198770) | Peat permafrost microbial communities from Stordalen Mire near Abisko, Sweden - III_Fen_E1_4 | ecosystem: Environmental > Terrestrial > Soil > Wetlands > Permafrost | place: Sweden: Abisko... | reverse complement strand
CGGCATCCCGACGATTCGGGACCGAGTGGCGCAGGCCGCACTCATCGTCGTGCTCGGACCGGTCTTCGAGGCGGACTTGCTCGAAGAGCAGTACGGCTTCCGACCGGGACGGGACGCGAAGATGGCGCTGCGCCAGGTTGTCCACCAGCTTCAACGGCGGCGACGTACGGAAATCGTGGATGCCGACTTGTCGGACTACTTCAACACGATCCCGCACGGAGCTCTGATGAAGTGCGTTGCTCGGCGCGTTGCCGACGGACGAATCCTGTCCGTCATCAAGCAATGGCTGACGACGCCGGTGGTCGAACGCACTGGGCGCGCTCTGCGTCAGTCGAACGAGGCGCGACGGACACGTCGAGGCACGCCGCAGGGAGGAGTCGTCTCCCCTCTGCTCGCGAACCTCTACTTCCGCCGTTTCCTCCTCGGCTGGCAGCGTGCACGCCCGGCGGTACGCGGGGCGACCGCGATCGTGAACTATGCGGACGATTTCGTCATCTGCTGCGCACCCGGTTTCGGGCTCGAGGCGATGGCGACGATGCGCGCGCTCATGGCGCGCCTCGGTCTTCAGGTCAACGATCGCAAGACTCGCCTCGCGCGCCTTCCCGAGGAGCGGTTCGACTTCCTCGGGTACACCGTCGGACGCTTCTACTCGAAGGACGGCAAACCCTATCTGGGAACCGCGCCCTCGAAGAAAGCGATCCAACGCGTGACGCGTCGGATCCACGATGAGACATCGCGGCGGTGGCTCGGCAAGACAATCGAAAGCAGGATCGGGGAAGTTAACCGCGTCCTGCGCGGCTGGTGCGGGTACTTCAACCAAGGCCCCGTACGTGACGCCTACGAGAAGCTCGCCTGGTACACGCAGCGACGACTCCAGAGATGGCTCGCACGAAAGCACAAGAAGCCAGGCAGCGGGTCTCGCCAATTCCCGCACGAGCTCCTCTATGGGAAGCTCGGCCTGTACAGGCCGACGGTGCCGATGCGAAGCCAGCCGAGAACGAAGGCATGACGATCGAGATGAGAGCCGGATGCGGGAGAGCCGCACGTCCGGTTCGATGAGCGGGCGCTGGAAACGGAGCCACGGCGTGGAATGAGGCACCGACGCAGTCGCGAAAGCGGTCGGAAACAGCTACTCCCCGCGCCTACGGTCACCGCGCCAGCGCTCGACTCTACCACGTGGATGCATCGGCCGCGCGGGCAACACCGTCGTTCCGTAATGCTGCGCGAGCTCCTCGTACGTCCGCTGCACCTCGGGCTCGTAGCGGCACGCGCGCGTCACACCGGACTTCGATTGATCGGGCACGCACGCCGCCGGCACGCCGCCGAAATAGTCGAAGGCGCGCACGTGGCTCGCGATCCAATCGGGGCCGCGCTGCGTGTACGTCGCCTCCGCGTACGTGAGGTTCGACGCACCCAACGCCGCGACGAAGAGCTCGACCTCGATCACCTCGCCCGTCGACAGGTCGACGATCCGCGGCCTCTTGCCCGAGTAGTCGACAAACATCTTGTCGCCCGCAACGTGCACCTGCCGCATGACGAGCCCGCGGCGTCCCATCCACTCGCGGTACCGATCGCAAAACGACGTGTAGCGAAGGCCGCCCGGATGCTGCTCGAGGTACTCGTGATGCAGCAGCTCCAACGTCACGCCGACGCGGTGTCGCTCGCGATGAATCCACGTGCAGTCGGGCTCCGGCCGCGCCGCTACCGCGACGACACTCGGATACAGACGCGCTTCGAGCTCGGCGTCATCGAGCGCGTTCGCGGCTTCCCACGTGAGCTCCGCGTTCGCGGCGCGTGAGAGCGCCAGGCTCACCGCGCCCATGCTCACGCCGACCGACGCGCTGATCGCGCGGTGCGATCAGCCGAGCAGCCATTTCTGGCGAAGGATTTCCTTGGTGTTGCGCATCGACAGTCTCTCCGTGGGCATGCGCTCCCGTGCACCGGGGCGCGCTCTTCCACCACGACTGCGTGCGCTTCGCTCAGACGGCTACGACGGAGAATTTCGCGGTGTTCACGATGCCGATCTTGGCGTTCACCTTCCCGATCCGCGCGTTCACGATGCGCCGATCTTGGCGTTCACGATGCGGCGATCTTGGCGTTCACGATCGCGCGAAACGCGCAGAAAGACCCGCCCGCCCCCAGCGAGGGGACGACGCGGGCCGTTCTCAGCAGGCGGGCACCGGTCAGAGAGCGGTGCTGCTCCACGCGTTGCCAGGCGTCGCCCAATCGGGGTCTCGTCCGGTCCGAGCACGACGACATCGGCCTCTCCCGAGAAATAGCTCCAGTGGGCGGGTGCATCGACCCATCACGTGACGGGCCGAGGGGTGTAGCGGGGGACCCTCGAACGGCATGTCGCCCAATCGAGTAGAGAGCGAGCCGATCACGCCAGGGAGCATCACGGCCGGCGCATGCCCTGCGCCCCCCGCGCACGCCCAGCGTCTGGGCGGGAGGCGCGACCTCGGCTTGCAGCAGAGTGCGCTGTCCCTCGAATGGCTCCTTGGCGCGGCACGCACGGGCGGGGGGGCTCGGGCTCGGCGTCGCGCGAGCCGTCGCACACGATTTGCTTTCAGGCGACGCGGAACGGGAGCCCCCTCCGACCGCGGATCCGCATCCCGTCCCCCCGCCTCACTTCTTCCGAGGAAACGCTCCCCCCGATGATGCACGTCACACTCGCTGCGGCACCTGGCTCCTCGCGTACTGCGCTGGCACCGTTGAAGGTCGGTATTCCCAGGGAGACGCATCCGGGCGAGCGCCGCGTCGCTGCGACGCCGGTCACCGCGGCCAAGATCCTGAAGCTAGGCCTGGAGGTCCTCGTCGAGGCCGGCGCGGGAGAGGGGGCCGACTACTCCGATGCCGCGTATCTGGAGATAGGCGCCCAGATCGTCCCGGACGCTGGCGAGCTCTGGAGCCGCGCGGACATCGTGCTCAAGGTTCGGCCTCCGGCCCCGATCGTCCCGGACGGTGTGAGCGAGGCGGACCTGCTCAAGGAGGGGGGCACCCTCATCGGCTTCGTGTGGCCGGAGCAGAACCCGTCGCTCGTCGAGCGGCTCGGCAAGCGCAAGGCGACGGTGCTCGCGCTCGATGCCGTCCCGCGCATCACCCGCGCGCAGAAGATGGATGCGCTGAGCGCGATGGCCAACCTGGTGGGGTACCGGGCGGTCATCGAGGCCGCCAACAGCCTCGGGCGGGTGATGGGCGGGCAGATGACCGCCGCGGGGCGCGTCGCGCCCGCCAACGTGCTCATCGTGGGGGCGGGCGTCGCAGGGCTCGCCGCCATCGCCGCCGCCAGGGCCCTCGGGGCGACGGTGAGCGCGTTCGACACACGACCGGCGGTGCGCGAGCAGATCGAGAGCCTGGGCGCACGCTTCCTCGAGCTCGATTTCAAGGAAGCGGGGGAGGGGGAGGGGGGCTACGCGAAGGAGATGAGCGAGGCCTTCATCGCCGCCGAGCAGGCGCTCATCGCGCAGTACGCGAAGTCGTCCGATGTCGTCATCACGACGGCGCTCGTACCGGGTCACACCGCCCCCGTCCTTCTCACCTCGGGGGCCGTCGTGTCGATGGCGCCGGGCTCGGTCGTCGTGGACCTCGCGGCCGAGCAAGGGGGCAACTGCCCGCTCACCGAGCGCGACAAGATGGTCGAGAAGTTCGGGATCAAGATCCTCGGCTTCACCGACATGGCCAGTCGCATGGCACGCCAGGCGAGCGATCTCTACGCGACGACGATCTTCAACCTGTTGGAGGACGTCTACGACGTCAAGGTTCGCAAGATCGCGCTCGACCTCGAGGACGAGGTCCATCGCGGTGCGGTGGTACTCCACGACGGGAAGCTGCTCTGGCCGCCCCCCACGAGGCCCCGTCCGCGCGCCGCGGCGCCGCTGCCCGAGAAGACCGATGCGTTGGCCGCGCAGGCCGCTCGGACGCAGGCCCCCAGTCGCGCGGGCCCGTGGCTGGCGGCGATCGCGGGGGCCCTGCTCCTGACCGCTGGCTTCGTCGCCGGGCGCGAGTTCGTCGAGCACCTGACGGTGTTCCTCCTCGCGTGCGTGGTGGGCTGGCACGTCATCTGGAACGTGAACCCGGCTCTGCACACGCCGCTCATGAGCGTGACCAACGCCATCAGCGGCATCATCCTCGTCGGCGGGATCCTGCTCATGCGCGGTGGGGGCATCGGAGCGATCACCGTGATCGCGGCCGTCGCGATCCTCATCGCCTCGATCAACGTCGCCGGGGGGTTCCTCGTCACACAGCGAATGCTGAGGATGTTCCGCCGATGACCGACTCGATCGCTTCCATCCAGCGGCTCGCGTACCTCGCGGCCTGCCTGCTGTTCATCTACAGCCTCCGCGGGCTGTCCACGCAGGAGACCGCGCGCCGCGGGAACCTCTCCGGGATCGCCGGGATGGTCCTCGCGGTCGTGGTCACGGCGGTGGCGCTGCGCGCGCCGGGCGTCTCGACCGGGAGCACCGAGGCCTGGGGCCTGCTGGCGGGGGCAATCGCCGTGGGCGCCGCCATCGGCGCCGTGGTCGCGGCGCGCGTCGGGATGACGTCGATGCCCGAGCTCGTCGCCATCCTCCACAGCTTCGTGGGGGCGGCGGCGGTGCTCGTCGGCATCGCCAACTACCTCGAGGCCGACAACACCGGGGGCGCGGGCTCGGCGGTGCACGGGGTCGAGATCGTCGTCGGGGTCTTCATCGGCGCCGTGACGTTCGCGGGCTCGGTCGTGGCTTTCGGAAAGCTCCGGGGGACCCTCGGGAGCCGGCCGCTCTTGCTCCCCGGCAGGCACCTCGCCAACGCGGCGATGGCCGTGGCGTCCGTAGGTCTCGCCGCGGCGTTCCTGCGCGTGCCGAGCCCCGATGGGCTCTGGGCACTGCTCGCCATCACCGCCATCGCCTGCGTGCTCGGCGCGCACCTGGTGCTCGCCATCGGTGGCGGCGACATGCCGGTGGTCGTGTCGATGCTCAACAGCTACTCCGGGTGGGCGGCCGCGGCGGCGGGGTTCATGCTGTCGAACGATCTGCTCATCGTGACCGGCGCGCTCGTCGGCAGCAGCGGCGCCATCCTGAGCATCATCATGTGCCGCGCGATGAACCGCTCGATCTGGAACGTGGTCTTCGGCGGCTTCGGCGCCGCTCCGGCGAAGGGGAGCTCCCCGAGCGGCCCCGCAGGGACCATCCAGGAAGCGACTGTGCTGGAGGTGGCCGATCTTCTCATCTCCGCGCGCAGCGTGATCATCATCCCGGGCTACGGCATGGCGGTGGCGCAGGCGCAGCACCCGGTGAAGGAGCTGACGACGCTCCTGCTCAGGCGCGGGACGAAGGTGCGCTACGCCATCCATCCCGTCGCAGGGAGGCTTCCGGGGCACATGAACGTGCTCCTGGCCGAGGCGAACGTTTCCTACGATCTCGTCGAGGAGATGGACGACATCAACGACGACTTCGGCGACACGGACCTCGCGATCGTGATCGGCGCCAATGACATCGTGAACCCGAGCGCGCTCACGGACGCGACGAGCCCGATCTACGGCATGCCGGTGCTCGAGGTCTGGAAGGCGGCGCGCGTCGTCATGATGAAGCGGAGCATGAACGCCGGGTACGCGGGGGTGGACAATCCTCTGTCGTACCGGCCGAACACCCTGATGCTCTTCGGCGACGCAAAGGCGATGGTGGGCAAGCTGATCGGCGCTCTGACTTCGGTGGCGCGCGAGGCGGCGTAGACCTTCGCTTCGAGCGACGCTCGCAGCTACTCGCAGTCCAGCTCCTTGTTGCTCGTGCCGACGAGCTTCTTGATCGTGCACCCCCTCTTGCAAGCGCGATGGACGGCGAATCGCTGCGCGGTGCAGGTGAGGAGCGCCTCCTTGTCGGACGAGCACGCGGTGCGCTCCGTGTCGAAGCACGGATCGCCGACGTCGGCGACGTGGTCGTCGCAGGACAGGGTGTAGCCCGAGCCCGTCTTTGCCGGCGTGAGCGTGCAGCCGTCCGGGCCCTTGCACGTAGCGATGACGGGCGAAATGGCCGGCCTGGCAGCGGAGCTCGACCTTGTGATCGGTCGAGCACGCGTCGTCGGTGATGTTGCACGGATCGTTCAGGTCCGCGAGCGTGGTGTCGCAGCTGACGCTCTTGCCGCTGGTGGTGGCTCGGCACGCGTTCGGCCCCTTGCACGTTTGCGCGACGACCATCTCGTCGTTCGCACCGCAGGCCAGCTGCGCTTTGCCGTCCTTCGAGCACGCCGCACGGCGGCCGTTGCAAGGCTCTCCCGGCGTCGCGAGCGGGTCGAGTGGCCCCGAGGTGACCGCCATGCGGGCGGTGCCGGCGAAGATGCCGAGCACGGCGATGCCCACGCCGACGATGGCCACGCTGGCGGAAACGAGCGCGATGACGAGGATGGCGCGCCTCACGTCGCCGGTCGCCGGACTCTGCGGCGCCGAGGGCTCCGGAGCGGGGTGAAAGCGACGCCAGATCGCTTCCGGGAGCAGCATCTCCGTCTAGCAGTAGATGCAGGTCGGCGTCTGCGTCGAGCCGTCGACCGACAACTGCGCGCCGCAGTTGGAGCACGCGAACTGGATCGGATCGGTCGGGGACGGCATTCGAAAACCAGGGTAGCGCGCCCGCTGGCTCCATCAGGAGTTCCCGCGAGGCCCGCGGTCGTCGAGCCGGCGCCCCGCGCTCGATCGGGCCTGCGAATGATACGCTCGTCGTCGCACCGCGATGCTCGACGCCCTCCCCATGCTCTTCGGGCTCTTGGCCTACGGGCTCCCCTTCACGCTCTGCATCGGGGCTTTCGTCGTCGCGAGGAATCGGAGAGTCCGCGGGGAGCGAGGGGTATCGGCGGCCACGGAGGTCCCCGCCGTCGCGCCGCGCGAGGGACCGGTGGCTCCCACGCGCCCGTCTTCGCGGCGGTTCGGGCTCATCGGGCTGGCCGCCTCCACGGGGGCCTGGATCGGCGGGTTCATGGTGCCGCTCACGGCGCTCGGAGGCGCCGTCGGGAACACGGCCGCGGTCGCCCTCATGGCGCTCGCTGCGGCCGGAGCCGCGCTCGGGGCGGCCGCGCTCGGCCAGCGGCGGTCGATGTGGGCGGGGAGCTTCGCGATCCTCCTCGGGTTGGTCGCGTGGCTCTGCGGAGGGGCCCTCCTGTTCCTCTCGAACGTCGGCATGGGCTCCCCTGGCCGCCCCTTGCGGGTGCGGGGGGTGTGGCGGCCGATGTGGACGTCCAAGCAGCCGACCGAGACCTTCTCGCTCGGGACCACGTGCTCCGTGGTCGCGACCGAGACGGTCGTGATAGGCGACCGAGAGGGACGTGCTGCCGACCACGACCTTCATGGTCGCGACGCGGCACGGACGTGGTCCCGACCACGATGATCGTGATCGCGGATGTGGACGTCCGTGGTCGCGACCTAGACGATCACGGTCGCGGATGTGCACGTCCAAGCGAGCTGCTTGGACGTGCACATCGGCCACTACAAGGAGCGGACCACGAGCGACGTGCTCGGCATCGAGACGATCGTGATTGGGCGAGAGGCGATCGAGGGTCGCGACCACGACGGTCGTGGTCGAGCGCCTGACAGTGTCGATCGCGCGTTACGAACGGCCCGCGCGACGCCAGGAGCTCCTTGCGAGGGGAGGGCGTAATCCCCCGGAGTTGTCGACGACACATGGCCGTCGCCCGCTCGCACAGTCAGCGCGCGTGGGTCGGCTCCCCGCGGACGCTTCGAACAGGGACATAGCTTGGCTCCCACATTGCGGCCCGCACGGTTGCTTCCACGTCGTCCGGGTCGATGCGACGGCCCAGGTTTTGTTCGCTTGCGTAGCGCACGACGGCGCAGGCGATCTCGAAGCTCACGCGGCGCAGCTCGCTCTGGTGGGGATAGATGGCGCCGACATCGAGGCGCTCCTGGCTCACGAGACGCGCCAGCGTCGCCGAGGCGATGTGGAACATCTCGGTGGTGACTTCACGAGCCTCGGCGATGGCCACGGCGAGACCCACGCCCGGGAAGATGAAGACGTTGTTCGCCTGACCGACGACGTGGCGTCTTCCGGCGTACTCCACGTCCGCGAAGGGGCTGCCCGTGGCCACGATGGCGCGACCGTCGCTCCAGCGGATGGCCTGCTCCGGCGTGCACTCGGCCTTGCTCGTCGGATTGCTGAGCGGCAGCACGATCGGCCGCTCCACGCTCCGCGCCATGGTCTCGATCATCCCCTGGGTGAACGTGCCGGCGCGGGCCGTCGCGCCCACGAGGATCGTGGGCTTCACCGCGCGAATTACGTCCAACGGTGTGAGCGTGGCGTTCGGGTCCATACCGCACTCGGCCATGATGTCGCGGGGAAGCGCGAGCTCCCTCTTGTGCGGCTCGTCCATGGTCCGGCCGTCGTGGAGCAAGCCTTGGCTGTCGAGGGCGAAGATCGCGCGCCGAACGGTACCCTCGCTTGCGCCGTCGGCGCGCATCGCGATCGCGCACAGACGCGCGATGCCGGTGCACGCCGCGCCTGCGCCGACGAAGACGATGCGCTGCTCGGCCATCCTCTGCTTCGTGATGCGAAGAGCTGCCAAGAGGCCGCCGACGGCGACGCTCGCCGTGCCTTGGATGTCGTCGTTGAACGAAGGCAATCGTCGCGCATAGCGTTCAAGCAGGAGGAACGCGCGGTCCTTGTGGAAATCCTCCCATTGGAGGATCGCGCGCGGGTACACCTCCCGCACGCCGCGCACGAACGCTTCAATGAACGCGTCGTAGTCGCGTCCGCGCAGGCGCTTCTTCGGGTAGCCGAGGTACAGCGGATCTGCGAGGAGATCGAGGTTGTCGGTGCCGACGTCGAGGCTGATCGGTAGGCACTTGGACGGGTGGATGCCGGCGCCCGCGACGTAGAGCGCCAGCTTGCCGATCGGGATGCCCATGCCGCCGCAGCCCTGGTCGCCCAGGCCGAGGATGCGCTCGTTGTCGGTGGCCACGATCAAGCGAATGTCGTGATACGGCGAGTTCCGGAGCACCCTGGGGATGTCGTGCAAGTCATCCGGCGTGATCCAGAGTCCGCGGACGCTCCGATAGACAGCGCTGAACTTCTGGCAGGCTTCGCCGACCGTCGGCGTATAGACGATGGGCATCAGCTCCGCGATGTTGTCGACCAGCACGCGATAGAACAGCACCTCGTTGCGATCGTGCAGGCTCGCCAGTCCGATGTACTGCTCGAGCGGTGTGCTCTTGGCGCGGATCTGGGCGATGGCCGTGGTCGCCTGCTCGGCGAGCGTGGTGACGCGGTAAGGCAACATGCCGCGGACACGAAGCTCGTCCCTCTGCACGCGATCGAAGCCGGTCGCCTCGTTGGTGGAAGGGTTTTGAAGGAGCCAGACACCCGTCTTGCTCGTTTCGATGACCTCGGGGCCCGCCAAATCGTCGATGGAGTCGCGCACGGTGCCCTTCGAGCATCGGCCGTGCCACGGCGCCGTGCCGTTCCCACGCTCACTTTGGCCCGATGAGCCGATCGCTCCTAGCGCCGTAGACGGTCGCCCGCGAAATGCCTGCGTGGCGGTGCAGGGGGTGCACGTCGGGCCGATGGAGCATTTGAGAAGGGGAGAAACCGTGGGCAAGATCGTGTTGGTGCGGTGAGCCGCCGGTCCTCGAAGGGGGGCTAGGCCCCGTTCCTCCCCGCGCGCCGCGACCGACGCGCGAGCATCACGAGCGCCGAGAGCAACGCGGCGATCGGCGCGAACGGCGAGGTGCCCGCGCCGGCCGCGCTGCAGCCGCAGCCTCCGCTGGACCCGTCTCCGTTCGCCGAGTTGCTGGGGGGGCTCACGCCCGCGTCGTCGCTCGGTGTCGCGTCGGCGTCGTTCGCGCCGCCATCTCCCGCGCTGGCGTCGCTCGATGCGCCCGCGTCGATCGCGCTCCCTCCCGCGTCTCCGGAGCCCGCGTCGCCCGAAGCGTCGCTTCCCGCGTCGTCGCCCGCGTCGCTGCCGGCGTCCGGCACGGCCGGCGTCTGCACGACGCGGCCGACCGCGCGTTGCACGCCGCCGCGAAGGTCCGTGCCGATGACGAGCGCGTTCCCCGCTCCGTTCGATGCGACCCCGCTCGCGGTCGCCGTGTCGAAGAGCGCGAAGGGCGCCGCGGTCGTCGGAGGGGTCGCGGGGACCTCGACCGCCTGCGATCCCTGCACCATCAGGAACGAGCGACCGTCCCACGCGAAGATCGGCGGGCCCGCCGCCGTGAACGAGGGGAGAGCCTCGGTGCCGCCGATCTGCGCGCCGCCTGACGAGAGTCGCGCGAGCCCGCCGCTCGTGACGATCAGATACTCGCCGTCACCCCACGCGATGGCCCCACCCGAGACGGCGAGCGCCGTTCCGACCGTCCCGTCCGCCCCGATCGGCACCGTGCCGTCGCCCGTGACGAGGAACGACGTGCCGTTCGTGGCGATGCCCGCCGTTCCCCAGCCGGCGAACGCGCTCGCCGCCGTGGCCGTTCCGCTCTGCGAGATCACCGTCTCGTAGAAGTCTTCGGTGGTCCAGTCTTCCCACGTGACGAGACAACGGTCGCTCATGCACCCGACCGACGGGTTCGCGACGAGCGTCCCGGGAAACGACCCAAGCGCCGTGACCGTCGCGTCGCCGGTCTCGGCGAGCGTCACGAGCCCGAGACCGACGAGCCCCACGTAGGAGTCGCCCATCGTCGCGACTGCGTTCGACGACGGGATGGCCCCGTCGCCGAGCAACACCGGCGCCGCATCCATCGGCGCGCCGTCGGCCGCGAAGCGCCGCGCCAAGTGGTGGTACAGGATGTCGCCTGTCCCGGCCTCGGTGAACTGCTCGTACCACGACGCGAGGTACCCGGCGCTCGATGCCGTGACGCTCTCGAAGGCCTGCGGCACGAGCTGGTACGAGATCTCGATGCCCAACCCGTCGAGCGCGGTGCCGTTGGCGTCGAAGCGTCCGCCGCGGATCTCTCCTCCGACGGTCTTCCACGCGGCGAAGCGCGTCTGCGGCGCGACGCCTAGCGCGGGGGCGGCGATGCCCGTGCCGGTATAGGCGTCGCCGAGCACCGTCGCCGCGCTGACCGTTCCATTCGCGGCGATCGTCGCGCCATCGACGTACCAAGTGAAGCCGTCGTCGTTCCACGCGATCCACCAGTCGGCGCCAGTCCACGTGGCGGACGGCACGCCATCGGCCGCGTCGTTGGCGACGAGGAAGCCGCCGGGATCGGTGACCGTGCCGCTCGTGGCGACGCGCGCCACGTACACGCCGAGGCCGGTGCCCCGACCGTCCGTCCACGAGACGAGGAAGCCCGAGGTGGACCCCGCGACGGCGAGCGACGCGGTCGACGCGAGCGCCGGGGGGCCCGCATCGGACGCCGACGGGAGCGTGTGACCGGCGTCGATCACGATCGGCGACGCATCCTCGACCACGCCCGCCGTGGAAACGCGCACGGCGCGCACGATCCCGGTGTCCGACGTGGTGCAGTTCGTGGCGGCGACGAGGAAGTGACCGCTCGAGTACGCGACGGCGATCGACTCTGATCCCGACAGGGTGCCGAACCCGGTCAGCGCGACGTCCGCCTTCACGACGTTCCCGTTCGTGTCGAGGATGGTCGCGTGCGGCGTGTCGGGGTAGCCGGTCCAGAGGTCGAGCACGAAGCCTCCGCCCATCGCGGCGCCGAGGTCGCTCGCGTTGGCGGCGCCCCACGAGCCCCACGGCGTATCGACCGCGCCGGTCGCCGGGTCGACGTGCTGAGCGGACCTTCCTGCGACGACGAGGTATTTCGCTCCGTCCCAGAAGACCGAGGGCGCGGACGTGAGCCCCAGCGTGATCGACTCCTGATCGGGCAACGAGCCGTCGGCCCTGAAGCGCGCGGCGGTCACGGTCTGCGCGTGAGTCCACACGACGAGCGCGTCGGTCCCGTTGGTCGCCAACGCCGGGCCCGAGTTGTTCGTGGACGCGGTGGTGTTCGGAGGCGAGAGATCGAACTGGGCTCCGAGCGTGGGCGCGGCGTCCGCGCGTGCGGCGACGAGCGATGCAACTGAGAGCGCGCGAGCGAAGAAAGCGAAGCGGGCACCGGGAAGCATTGGGGAGACCTCTTGGGATCAACGAGGTAGCTCGCCAAGTGATGCACTCGCCCTTTCACTCGGCACGTCGCCCGAATGCAGACCTGGGCATTCGCGATGTCACCCGTTCGGACGACGCGAGCAGGGAAGGTACTGCGCATGTGCGACGTGTGCCATCGGGCGAGCCGGCTCCTTCGGGTCCTCAGTTGAGGCCTGATCTCCGCAGGCCGGACGGGCCGCACTCTCGCCTAACCCCGCGATTGCACGCCGACGCCGGGGGGAATCGCCCCATGGTCGACCGAACCATCCGTGCGGTACGGCGCGTGCTCTGAATGGCGTCCGTCCATCAAGGAGGTGCTGTCGTGTCATCGAGATCCCAGACGCCTAGCAAAGGTCCGCCACCACTACCGACGCTCGACTTGCCCGATGCTCCTTTTGCCGCCCCTCTTGGCGATGTCGCCGACGTCGAGGAAGCCTTCTTCCTCGAAGGCATCGACGGGCACGTCGAGAGCCTTCCGAGCGAGCCGGAGGCCCAGACGATCGCGCTCGCGCCTTTCGCCGCGCAGCCGTTGGAGCTCGAAAGGGAAGCCGAGCAAGCAGACGTCGAGGATCCCGCGCGCGCGCGAAGGCGACGGGCGGCGCGAATCGGTGTCGTGTGGGGGGCGGCCCTGATGGTGGGCGTTGCCGGAGCCAGCGCGTTCATGAGTGCTCACGGACATGAGCGATCTCCGGTCGCTCTCTCCACGAGCCCCGCGCCCGTAGAGCGGATGGCGAGCTTGCCCGCCACGACGCCCGTCGCGGCGACGCCGCCCAGTCAGGTCTCGCCGGCTCCGCAGCCCGCGGCGGCGGTCACTCCTCCGCACTCGCCGGTTCGCGCGACGGCTTCGGCCAAGGCCGTCGGTGCCGCGCATCCGCGAGCTGCCGTTCACAAGAAAGGGGCCGCGCTGTCGCGCGGAGCGAAACCCTCGCCGGCGTCGCCGAAGGCTTCGAGCGCGCGCGCGACCCAAACGCGTACGCCCTCCACGCGAGTGGCCGCGTCGAAACCGCAGCGTCGCGGCCCGACGACCGCGGGTGCGAGCGTGAAGGCGTCGGGCTGAGACCTGGACCTCGCGGGTAACAACTGCCTTCTTGAAAGGCAGGCTGGCGCCCATTCCTCTCGCCCCGACAAGATTCTTGTCGGCGTCGTCCTCGCCGTCGTCGTCGGGACGGTGTTCAAGTCACTTCAGTCGCATCGGAAGGACGTGCGAGAGGCTGCGAAGAAGAGCCCCGGCGACTTGGAAGCGGCGCTCTACACGCACGACCGAGACTCGCGCGTCGCGAAGCTCAGCGCCGCCGCGTGAAGGCGGATGCCCCGAGCGGCGCCGCGCACCAGCCAGCGGCGTGTCGTGCGGTATCGGTGCTCATCGCTCCTCCCGGCAGCCCGGCGACGACGAGGCGGCGACCCGGGAGTCTCCAGGCTACGCTTGAAGCATGGGGGGACCGTGAGCCCGGAGCCGATGTTCGGGACGCCGCCGCCGCATGTCCCGCTGCGCCGCGTGCGAAGCACCGTCCTCGTCGCGTCGTACAAGATGGTGCAGGCGATGGGGCGAGCCGACGACTATCTTCGCGCGCTCCCGCCCGACCACCACGCGACGATCGTCGGCGCAGTCGCGGGGACGTGGATCGACGTCGACATCGCGCTCGCGCACTACAATGCGTGCGAAGCGCTTGGTCTGTCGAACGAGGCCCAGGTCGACGTCGGCCGTACGGTGGGCGCACAGGTCCGGGGGACGTTCGCCGGCACGGTCGTGCGCCTGTCCAAGGAGGCGGGGATCACTCCGTGGTCGGTAGTCCCCGCGTTCCCGCGCCTGTGGACGCGCGGCTTCGAGGGGAGCGCGGTCCTCGGCTGGAAGCTCGGGCCGAAGGAGTGCCGCCTCGACACGGTGGGGAATCCGCTCGCGGATATCCGCTATTTCCGGAACGCGCTCCGAGGGCAGTGCATGGGGATGCTCGATCTGTTCTGCTCACGGTCGTACGCGCATCCGCGCTTGGCGCACTTCGAGCCGGGGACGTACTCCATGCGGGTCCAGTGGACGTGACTGCTCGCAGAGATACCGACTCTAAAAGCCCGCCGAGTGGACGAAGCACGCGCCCAACCCTCGAATCGTACGATTCTAAGCCGGAGGGGCGCGCTCACTTCGGCGTCAACTTCATCACGGCGCCGCTGCCCGCCCAGTAGACGCTCGTGGCGTCCAGGGCGATGGCAACTGGGAGCCCCGAAGCGAGCATGGTGGGAGTGCCACCACCCACCGGCATTCTCATCAGCCCCTCGCCCGTCCCCCAGTAGACGTTCTTCGAGTCCACCGCCATGCTCCAGATGGCGCCCAGCCCCGAAGCGAGCGTAGACGCCGTGCCACCGCTCTTGGGTACCATCATTACGGCGCCGTCCGAGGTCCCCCAGTACACGTTCTCTGCGTCCAAGGCGAAGGCGTCGATGACGGGTTGGCCTTGCCACAAAGTGATCGGCGTCCCACCGTCGAGGGGCAAGCTCGACACGGCGCTTCCAGTCACCCAGTAGAGGCTCGTGGCGTCCACGGCGACGGCGTCACATGCGGTGCCTAGTCCCCAGACCTGCGGGAACGGGGCGAGCGACGTCGGCGTGCCGCCCCCCACGGGCACCGTCAGGACGGCCGCTGGGCCCTGGAAATCGGCCCAGTAGACGCTCGTGGCGTCGACCGCGATCCCCTGCGGCGCAAATGGCCCCCACGGGACGAGAGTGGTGGGCGTGCCGCCGTCCAGGGCCATCTTCATCACCGTGCCGCTGCCCTCGGCCACGTCTCCGGGATCGCCCGTCGAGCATCCAAAAGCGTCTGTCCAGTAGACGTTCGTGGCATCCACCGTGAGGACCACCGGGTCCTGGTTGGAGGCGAGCGTGGTGACCGTGCCGCCACCCACCGGCACCTTCATCACGCTGCGGTCGCCGGGGAAGCCATTGGTGCAGCCCTTGTTCCCCCAGTAGACGCTCGTGGCATCCACGGCGATCGTAATGGGGTAGTACCCCGAGGCGAGCGTGATCGGGCACGGGCCGGTCGTGCATGACTCAGCGGCCGCGTCAGCGCCTGCCGCATCACCCCCGGCCGGACCACCATCGGCCGGACCACTATCGGCCGCGACCGAGCCACCGCATCCCGACTCGCAGAAGACCGCCAGCATTGCGAGTGGCGAGAGGATTGCGAGCGCCCTGCGAGATGTCGCCATCGCCATCAACCGTACTCGCGTATTCGGGCCGCTTCCACGCGATCGCGCTCCTGCCCGGCGCCGCCCAAGGCCGCCGGACGCGCCGTCACCGCTCTTGGCACTCACGTCATCGCGGGGGCGGGACGCGCCAGCTTCAGGTGCTCGTGGAGGCCGAGGCGCGCAAGCTCGCGCCCGACGCTTTCGGTGAGCGTTAGCTCCGCTGCGACGTCCACGCTCGTCGCGCTGCGCCACCGCTCACGGTGTTCTTGCGCACCGTCCGCCGTGATCTCGAACGTGCCCCGCTTGTGGATAACCCCCGATGTACGAAGGGACCAGAGTCGCTGCTGTCGTGTAGTAGGCGCCTCCGCGCGTTGAAGCGTTCCCGCCGTCCGGAACGTCGACACAATCGGCGCAGGGGGGCCGCTGGACGAGCTGCTACCCGAGATGGCGGGAGCGGCAACGGAATCCGGCTCACTGCCAGACGAGGCGCCTACCGAGACAGGTGCCCCATTGGGCAGCGAATGGGCAGTGGGAAGCTCCCTTCCAGCCCCCCAAGCGAGATCGGGCGGCGACCGACCCACGTGACGTACTACACCACGGTTCCGGCTCGAGAGGGCCTGCCCAAGCCGCCGCCTCGCGTGCCGACCGTCGTGACCTTGCTGCGGAAGGCCGAGGAGTTCAAGCGGCTGATGGCGACGTCGGAGGCAAGGAACCAGGCGGAGATTGCCGAGCGCGTGAAGTGGACGAGGGCTCGGGTCACGCAGGTGATGAAGCTCCTCAAGCTCGACGAGGAGATCCGCGCCTGGTTGCTTTCACTCCCACCGGGGACTCCGATGAAGCTCGTGACCGAGCGGCAGCTCCGGCCCTTGCTGGACCTACCGCACGAGGAACAGGTACGGCGGGTCGCCGCGATGTTTCCTTCCTTCGCCCGGCAGCGGAGGCTCGTCGAAACGGAAGTCGTGTCCCAAGCTGGAAAGGCCATCTGTCGGGTCGGCACGGCGTAGGGTCCGGCCCCGGCGTCGCCAGGGAGGGCGGGCAGGAAATCGTCCCGCTACCTCCGCACGCGCGGTACCGCTAGCCGGGCGAGCGCACGGAGATCGGCCGCCATCTCCTTGA
>Ga0302283_1002078_pt1 | contig 16360 bp, 14 predicted proteins | sample III_Fen_E1_4_FD_198770 | JGI IMG/M metagenome (GOLD analysis project Ga0302283, IMG submission 198770) | Peat permafrost microbial communities from Stordalen Mire near Abisko, Sweden - III_Fen_E1_4 | ecosystem: Environmental > Terrestrial > Soil > Wetlands > Permafrost | place: Sweden: Abisko... | reverse complement strand
GTGGGCGGATCTGTTTCCCCGCGTCTGGCGGGCTAGAGTGGGGGGCGTGAGCGTACCCACACCGTCTCCGCAGCTCGCCGTGGGCGGGGTCCTCATCGAACCGTCGGTCGGCGCGGCCCCGCCGCGCGTGCTGCTGATCCGCCGCGGCAGGCCGCCGAGCGCGGGGCGCTGGTCTCTCCCCGGCGGCCGCGTCGAGCCGGGCGAGCGCCTCGTGGACGCGCTGGTGCGCGAGATGCGCGAGGAGACGGGCCTCGTCGTCGAGGTGGGCGCGCTCGTCGAGGTCGTCGAGATCCTCGAGGCGCCCTACCACTACGTGGTCCTCGACTACCTTTGCCGACGCGTCGGCGGCGAGCTCGCGGCGGGCGACGACGCGGCCGCCGCGGAGCTGGTGCCCCTCGATGAGCTGCCGGCCCGCAACGTGACCCCTCTCGTGCGCGCGGTGGTGGAGAAGGCTGCCGCGCGTGGGCCCTGGTGACGCAGGGCCAACTGCCGCTGCGATCGTCAACGTCGGCCGCTACAAACGGGACGAGCTGCGCTAGGCTGCGCTCCCCGTGAGGCCCTGCACGGCCCGCTACCCCGAACGGAGAACAGCATGATTTCGAGACTGCCGTCGCCGACCTCCCGCGCCTTCGCCCCCCTCCTCGTCGCGCTCTCGCTGTGCTCGGCGTCCTGCGGCGGCAGCGGCGGCGGCGCGTCGGACGCATCCGGCACCAACCACAAGCTGATGGGCCAGGCCGCCCCCGAGCTCAACGCCGAGGCGGTCGGCGGCGACGGTCCCAAGACCCTCAAGGCCGCCCAGGGCAAGGTGGTCATCCTCGACTTCTGGGGCACCTTCTGCGAGCCCTGCAAGAAGTCGTTCCCCAAGTACCAGGAGATCGCCGATCAGTTCCCCGGCGACGTGGCCATCATCGCCGTGAGCGTCGACGAGCCCGACAACGTGAAGAAGGAGAACCTGGTCACCTTCGCCAAGGAGAACCACGCCAAGTTCGCCATCGTCTGGGACAAGGACCACAGCGCCGCGGTCAAGTACGACCTGGCCTCGCTGACCATGCCCTCCAGCTTCATCATCGACAAGAGCGGCACCGTGCGCCACGTCCACAAGGGCTTCAAGGACGGCGAGGAGTCGCAGATCGTCGACGAGGTCAAGGCGCTGATGAAGTAGGCTGCCCTCGACGGAGGACGTGATGACCCCCCTGAGAGCTCTCGCGACGGCGCTCCTCTTGGCAGCATCCACCGGATGCGCGACCGTGGCCCCCTACGAGCGTGGCAAGCTCGCCCACCCGACCATGGTCTCCTCGGACATGGCCGGCTTCGGCGAGTCCCACCTGCGCGCCATCCACGAGGGCGCCACCGGCGGCAGCGGCGGGACCGGCAGCGGCTGCGGTTGTAACTAGCTCCTCGTCTGGGGAACGCCCGAGAGCGTTCCCCGACCCTCCTGGGGAACGCCCGAGAGCGTTCCCCGACCCTCCTGGGGAACGCCCGAGAGCGTTCCCCGACCCGCCTCAAAAGCCCATCCGGGGGGCCACGGCCGCCGGTGCGGCGGGGGCCACCTGCACGTCGGCCTCGACCCCGTGGAAGCCGGCCTTGGCGGCGCGCACCTTGTACTTTCCGCCATCCACGTTGCGGAACCGGTAGTTGCCGGTGTTGGTGGTCACCGCGCTCTGCACCACCCTCCCCTGCTCGTCGACCAGCTCGACGCGGGTGTTGGCGGCGGCGTCGCCGTTGACCCCGAGGGCGCCCTCGACCTCGCCGAAGGCCGCGTGCTGGGCTTCCAGCGTATCGTGGACGAAGGGCGCCTCCACGACCTGCACGGTCTTCTCCGCGGCGTCGACGAACGCGACCTCGGCGATGAAGCGGCCGGGGGCGCCGGCCCCCTTCCAGAAGAAGCTCAGCGGTCCCTGGACGCTGGGGCGCGCCTCGCGGTGCACCTCGCCGGCGCGCACGGTGCGGCCGCTCTCCTCGCGGGTGGCGAAGACGCGGAGCACGATCTGGCCGGGCGCCGCCGCCACGTCGCGCAGCGAGACCACCGTGCCTCCGTCGCCGAAGCGGGTGGCGAGCTGGGTCAGGTAATAGGCGCCCGCGTAGATCGAGAGTCGGCGCCGGCTCTGCTGGCCGCGGGCGTTGGTGGCGACGACGTCGACGAGGTGCGGGCCGGCCTCGAGCTTGGTCGCGTCGAGGGCGTAGTCCACGGCGCCGCCGCAGGCGCGGTGGACGGTGCGATCGTCCACGGAGACCTCGACGCGCTCGACGCCGCGGCCGGCGTTGTCCACGGCGCGCACCGTGAGCCCGACGGCGCCGCTGACGTGCTGGCCGTCCTCGAGGCCGCCCACCGAGACCGAGAGCACGTCGACGGAGACCAGCCCGAGCACCGCCCACATGGCCTCGGCCTTGCCGGATCCCGCGTGCGACCAGCCGCCGTCCTCGGCCTGGTGCTCGAGGAGCCAGCCGGTGCCGCGAGCGATGACCGGATCGTCGTCGCCGACGCCCAGCATGCGCAGGGCGTAGAGCGTCTGCCCGGTGGCGAAGGCGTTGGAGACCCCGTCCTTCTTGAAGGCGAAGCCGCCATCCTCGCGGGCCAGGCTGCGCAGCCGTCCGGCGAGCGCGCCCACGGTGCCCTCGGAGGCCTGCGCGCCTGCCGACGAGAGGCCGATGGCCGCGTAGTTGAGATCGACGATGGTCGCCTCGGGGTCGCCGGGGAGCCTCCGCGCCTGCTCCTGGAGCCAGCCCTCCGCCTTGCGCAGCGGAGCCAGCCAGCGGTCGTCGGCGGAGCGCTCGAACGCCTGCCGCCACGTCTGCATCGCCTGCGTGGTCGCCTGCATGGGCCCGGTCTCCACCGGGAAGCGCCGATCGCCGGTGCGCAGCGAGCCCTCCGCGTCCTGGAAGCCCGTCAGCTCGCCGGCGACCTGGAGCAGATCCGCCGTCAGCTCCGGCCCGGCGAGCGCGTCGTAGCGCGCGAAGGCGGCGCCGCCGAACTCCTTGCCGGTGTCCTGCCAGAGGCCCCCCTGCACGCGGGAGCCGCCCGCGATGACGGTGAGACCGCGGATGACGCTCTCCATGTCGGCCGGCGCCACGTCGTACTGATTGTGCTTGCCGATGGAGAGCGCCTCCAGGGTCACCGCCTGGACGTGGCAGCCGTAGCAGGGGTGCTCTGCTTGCCAGTGCGCGGCCTCCCTGGCGACGAAGCCGAGCCCGCGCTGCGCGCCCTTCCGCGCCCCGGGGTTGGCGCTGGCAGCCGCGGTCTCGGCGCTGGCGCCGACGGGCCTGGGGCACGCGAGCGGCTCCGCGATCTGGAGCGGACCGGGGGCGACGGGTGAGGAGCGGGCGGCCCGGTCGTGGCCGCTGCCGACGAAGGTGACGCAGCCGGCGGCGGCGAGCAGAGACACGAGCAGCAGGGCCCGCCGCGCGCGCGGCGGGGTCGCGACGATCCACATGATTGGCCTCCTGAAGGGGACGAGGCGGACGGGCCGCGAGGGGGCAGCCTGTCCTCGGGGGGCCTTCGACGCGCGCGGGTGGAAAAGGATCTACGCGGCGGGGTCCCCGGTCGCTCGCCCGCCGGCTTGACGTGACTCTCGGCCCGGTGGACCTTCCCGCGGCTCATGGATCTCATCGACACGGAACGCCGCCAGCGCGCCGAGGCCAAGCTGGGATCGTGGCTGTGCGGCAAGTGGCGGCTCGATCAGATCGTCGGCGCAGGAGGGATGGCGACGGTCTTCCTGGCGACGCACCGCAACGGCAGGCGCGTGGCCGTGAAGCTCCTCCACCCCGAGGTCGCGATGATGACGGAGGCCCGCCGGCGCTTCGTCAACGAGGGCTACGCGGCGAACCGCATCGACCATCCCGGCGTGGTCGCGGTGCTCGACGACGATCGGGACGAGGACGGCGCGCCGTTCCTGGTGATGGAGATGCTCGAAGGCGAGAGCCTGGAGCACCGCCGCGAGGCCCGCGGCGGCGCGCTCCCTCCCTTGGAGGTGCTCGGGTTCGCCGACCAGGTGCTCGACGTGCTCGCCAGCGCCCACGACAAGGGCGTCATCCACCGCGACATCAAGCCGGAGAACCTCTTCGTCACCCGCGAGGGGCAGGTCAAGGTCCTCGACTTCGGCCTCGCCCGCCTCCAGGAGCTGCACGGCGACGCCCGCCTCACCGCCTCGAACGGGGGCATCATGGGCACGCCCGCGTACCTCCCGCCCGAGCAGGCCCGCGGGCGCTGGGACGACATCGACGCCCGCACCGACCTCTGGGCGCTCGGCGCGACCATGTTCACGCTGGCGTCGGGGCGCATCGTGCACGACGCCGGGACGCTCAACGAGATGCTGGTCGCGGCCATCACCCGCCCGGCCCCCCCGCTCGCCTCGGTGCTGCCAGGGGCGCCAGCGGCGTTCGCGGCGGTGGTCGATCGCGCCCTCGCCACGGCGCCGGCGGAGCGGTACCAGAGCGCCCGCGCCATGCAGGAGGCGGTGCGCCGCGCCCTCGGCGCGGCGCCGGAGCCCGCCCGCGACTCCGCGGGGGCCGCCGGGCTCGCCTTCATGTCGACGCTCGCCGCCGCACGCTCCGCGCCCGGGCAGCGCGCGAGCGGGGCAGGAGCTTCGAGGCGACGCGCTCCCCTCGTCGTCGGAGCCCTCGCCTCGCTGGCGGCCGGCGCGGTGGTCACCGTCCTCCTCTTGCGGTCACGCCCGCCCGAGACCGCCGCGCTGCCCGCGCCCCCTCCGGTGACGGCCTCCCTCGCCGGCGCGCTGGGGCCGGCATCGCCGTCGATCACCCTCACCGCACCGTCGGTGACCCCCAGCGCGGCCACGGTCGCCCCCAGCGCGAGCGCGCCCTCCCCGGCTCCTCCACCCGTGCGATCGGTGCGACCGGCCGGGCGGCGGCCAATCGAGAAGCCGGCGCCTGCGGTCGCGAACGACGATCCGATGGACCGCAGGCACTGACCCGGAGCGCCGTCCTCGCGCCGCGCGATCTACTTCGTCGTGCGCAGCACGGCGCCGTCGGGATCGAAGCTCGTCCAGTACACGTACCGATCGTCGACCGCGATCCCGTTGGGCGACGTCTGCCCCGACACCAGCGTGGTGGTGGTGCCGTCCCCCGACGCGAGCGAGCGGTTGATCTCGCCCCCGGTGGCCGTCGGCCAGTACACGTAGTTGCTGTCGGTCGCGAGGGTGCTCGGGGTGCTCTGGCTGTCCGCGATCACCATCGGCGTGCCTCCGCCGAGCGGGACGTAGCTCACCGTGCCGCCGACGATCGCGGTCGTGTAGAGCAGGTAGGCGCCCGCGACCCTGAGCCCGTCCGGTGTGTCCAGCCCCGTGGCGAGCGGGGTCTCCGTCATCGGCTGGGTGGGATCGAGCTTGTAGATGCCGCCGCTCGTCGAATAGACGTCGAAGTAGAGGTACGTCCCGTCACCGGTGATCATGCCCGCGCCGCCGTACGCGCTGGTGATCGGGGTCCCGCCGGAGCCGGCGTCGGCGAGCGAGAGAGCCTTCACCTCGTTGCTGGCAAACCAGTAGACGTCGTTCGCGTCCACATAGAGCCCGATGGCGCCGCCCGGCTCGGCGGCCACCAGCTCGGCCGACCCGCCTGCGCGGGGCAGGCGCCAGACGCCGTCCGCGCCGGTCCAGTAGATGGTGCTGTCCGTGGCGAAGATGCGGTTGGGCTTGTTCAGCGCCGACGCGAGGGTGCCGACGGCGCCCCCGTCCCCCGGGAGGCTCATCACCGAGCCCGTGCCGGCGTCGATGCCCGCGACCGTCCAGAAGACGTCGCCATTGCTCGTGGTGATGTCCCAGGGGTAGGCGAGGCCGCCCTGGATCACCTCGACACAGCGGGCCGCGTCGCAGGACGCGTCGGGAGGGCCGGCGTCGGGCGGCTGGGCGTCGGGCCCGAGGTCGGGCCCGGCGTCGGCCGGGTGGACGTCGAAGTCCGCGCCGATGAGCTGCGCGCACGCCGCCGCCGTGCTGATGGCGGCGGTGAACAGGATCACCGCCGCGCCTCGAAGCTTTCTCGCGCCCATCTCTCGCTCGCTCAGAAGGTCCCGATCACCAGGAGGCCCGCGCTGCCCTGACCCAGGGTGGGCGCCACCACCGGGCCGGAGCGCGAGCCCAGCACCATCATCGCCACGCCGGCGCCGAGCGCCGCCGCGCCGGCGACGAAGGTCGCGGTGCTCACCACGGAGAGCGTGCGGCCATCGGCGGCCGCCTGGAGGCCCTGGGGGGAGCACGCCTGGTCCGGGCACTGGGCCTGGACCACGCTCTTGCGCTGGAGGGTCATCACTCCGGTGGCCGCGCCGACGACGAGGCCCGCCACGCCCAGCACCCCGATGGCGGCGCCCGTGCCCAGCAACGCGCTCGAGGGACCAGGCGCGGGGGACGGCGGCACCTGGGAGCGAAGCTCGGGGAGCGCCTCGCCCGCCATGACCCGGACGCTCTTGGCCTCGCGCTCGCCGATCTCGACCGTGGTCTCGCGCGGCGCGCGGCCGGGGGCGGTGACGGCGACGGCGTGCGTGCCGGGATCGATGGGCAGCGCCACGCCGAGGCTGGCCGGACCCAGCGGCTCGCCGTCGCGGGCCACCGTCGCGCCTGCGGGCGCGCCGGGTGCCAGCACGATCGTCAGCCGCGAGAGCCGGGGCTCGACCGCGCTCATCTTGCGCTTGACCATGTCGAGGCGAGCATCGCCGGCGAGGTTGTCGGCCGCCTCGTGGTAGCTCGCCCACCCGCTCGCGAGGAGGCCGAGGTGCACCTTGCAGTCGCCGAGGTTGATGAGGGTGCCCGGCGCAGGATCGAGGCGCTGGCTCTCGGCGAACTGGTCGCACGCGCTCGCCCAGTCGCCCCGCGCGATGGCGGCGCGGCCAGCGCGAAAGAGGGCCTCGGCGGCTGCCGGGTCACGAGCGAGCGCGGCCTGCTCTCCCGCGACGAGGAGGAGGGCCCCCGCGAGCGCTCCGATGGCAGACCCCAGACGCATGAGGGCACCCTAACACCTATCCACGAGGAGTTCCGAGGAGAGGTCTTGCCGGTTACGCAAGGTCATCCTGCGGGGCTCGAGAGCGCCCTGCGACGCGTGCTGCGGGGCCAATCTAGACCGCGGAGTCGGCGCCCCGCGAGGGCCCGCCGGCCGCTGCCCGAGGCCTGCGCAGGAACGCCTTCAGGTGGTTCATCACCGTCCGCGCCAGCCCCTTCTCGCTCGCGGGAGTGGGCCAGCGCCCCTCGCTCACCGCCGCGAGGTAATCGTCGATGACGGCCTCGTTCGGCTCCGTGGCCGCGTCGTTCGCCTGGAGGTAACCGACGAAGCGCTGGAGGCTCCGCGCGTAGGTGCGCAGCGTGGGGTCGTAGCGGGGATCCACGCCCCCTCGCTGCTCGGCCAGGTGCTCGATCAGGCGTGACACCAGCTGCTCGGCCGTGCGAGGTGAGGGCGCGGGCGGCGGGGAATCCTTCTTCGACGTCTTCGCGACGAGGTCCTTCTTTGGAGCCTTCGCGACGGGCGCGGCCGCGGCGGGCACCACCTCGTCCCCGGCGCCGTCGCCCTCGTCCTCGCCGGGCGCGTCCTCGGAGCCGGCGCGGATGAGCGCGGCCAGCTCGGCGGCGGAGAGGCGCGCCGGGCTACCCTCCTCGTCGAACACGCTGGCCGCCAGGGCGCGCTTGTCCCTGTGGAGGCTCAGCACCGCCTCCTCGATGGTGCCGCGCGCGATGAGCCGGATCACCGTCACCGGCCGGGTCTGCCCGATGCGGTGGGCGCGGTCGGTGGCCTGATCCTCGACCGCCGGGTTCCACCAGGGGTCCAGGTGGATGACGTAGTCGGCCGCCGTCAGGTTGAGCCCGGTCCCGCCCGCCTTGAGGGAGATCAGGAAGAGGTCCGACTGGCCGCCCTGGAAGGCGTCGATGCGGCGGGTGCGCTCCTCCGACGGGGTCCCGCCGTCGAGGTACTGGTAGGAGACCCCGGCGGCGTCGAGCGCCTCGCGCACCAGCGCGAGGTGGCTGGTGAACTGGCTGAACACCAGCGCGCGGTGCCCCTCCTCGCGCAGCTCGTCCACGATCTCGAGGAGCGCGGCGAGCTTGGACGAGGGCACCCCCGAGCCGTCGTCCTGGAGCCGGGGGTGACAGGCGAGGCGGCGCAGCCGCATCAGCGCGGCGAGGATGGCGAAGCGCGCGTCGCCGCCGCCGGTCGCCAGCGACTCCAGGGCGGCGCGGCGGGCCTCGTCGTAGAGGCGGCGCTCGGCGGCGGAGAGATCGACGAAGCGCTCCATCTCGGTGCGCGGCGGGAGCTCGGGCGCCACCTCGGCCTTGGTGCGCCGGAGCAGGAACGGCCGCACCAGCCGCGACAGCGCCGCGCTCCGGGAGGCGCTGTGATCGCGCTCGATCGGCCCGGCGAAGCGGTCGCGGAAGTGATCCCAGCTCCCGAGCAGCCCCGGCGTGAGCACGCGCATCAGGCTCCACAGCTCGCCGAGGTGGTTCTCCACCGGGGTGCCGGTGAGCGCCACGCGCAGCTCGGCGTCGATCCCGCTGATGGCGCGGGCCCGGCGGGTGAGCGAGTTCTTGATGGCCTGGGCCTCGTCGAGCACCAGGGTGGCGAAGCGCGCCTGGCCGAGCGCCTCGGCGTCGCGGGTGGCGAGGGCGTAGCTGGTCACCAGCAGATCCCCGGGGCGCGCCTCGGCGAGGAGCGCGGCGCGTCCGGGGCCCCGGTAGAGTCGGGCCCGCAGGCCGGAGGCGAAGCGCTCGGCCTCGCGGATCCAGTTGGGCCCGACCGAGGTGGGCGCGATGACCAGGGCCGGCCCTCGCTCGGCGCGCGAGAGCAGCAGCGCCAGCGCCTGCACCGTCTTGCCGAGGCCCATGTCGTCGGCGAGGCACGCCCCCGCGCCCCAGGCGGCGAGGCGCACCAGCCAGCGGAAGCCCTCGAGCTGGTAGGGGCGCAGCGTGGCGCCGAGCCCCGCCGGGAGCACCGGCTCGAGCGTGCGCGCGGCGTCGAGGCGACTCACCAGACCGCGCCAGCGCGCCGCCGCCTGGAGGTGACCGCCGCCGCCGGCGAGCTCCTCGATGAGGGCGACCCCGGGCAAGGCGACCTCGAGCCCCTTGCGGCCGGGGTGCAGGACGTCGTCGGCCGCGGAGGCGTGCCGGCGGAGCTCGTCCTCGATCGCGGCGAAGCGGCCCTGGCCGACCTTCACGTAGCGGCGGCCGTGGCGGACCGCGGAGAGCAGCTCGGCGAGGGGGATCGAGGCGCCGTCGACCTCGACCTCGCCCTCGACGCCGAACCAGTCGCGCCGATCGGTGACCCGGATGCGCAGCTCCTTGCGCGACACCGACGAGGCGAGCGACAGGCGCTTCTCGGGCTCGGGCCACTCGACCACCACCGCGTCGCCGAGGTCGCGCAGCGCGGCGAGCAGATCGAGCGCCGCCTCCTCGTCGAGGAGGTGGGTCCACGCCGAGGCCTCACCGCCGCCCTCGCCGGAGCTGGCGGGCGTGGGGCTCGTCGGGGAGCGCTCTCGGGCGTTCCCCAGGATGGCGCCGACGACGACGGCGGCGGAGGACGCCTCGCGCGCGAGGTCGCGCCGGGCGGTGACTCGGCGACCCTGGTGCGCGTGGAGGACGGCGGGCGGCCCCTCTCCGGGCGGGAAGACCGGCCCCCCCTCGACGGGGCGCACCAGGACCTCGACCTCCACCTCGCCCGAGTCGTGCGGCGAGAGGCGCACCACGGGGCGGGCATCCCCCTCGACGGGCTCGCCGGCGAGCGCCTCGGGGAGGGTGAGATCCACGCTCTCCTGCAGGGCCGTGAGACCACGGAGCAGCTCCTCGTGGCTCTCCGGAGGGAACCGCGCCGGGTGCTTCTCGAACGCGGCGAGGAGCGCCAGCGCCCGCTCGTCGAGCGCGCACAGGGCGACCGCGCCGGCGCCGGCGTCGACGTCGACGATCTGGTCGCTCCCGGCGGCGAGGGTGAGCAGCTCGCGCGCGGCGTGGCGGCGGGCACCGACGAAGAACGACACCAGGACGCCTGACTCGGCGGCCTCGAGCGCCACCCGCAGCCGCTCGCGGGCGACGCGCACCGGGGTCCCGGGCTTGCCCTCGACGAACACCCGCGGGTGCCCGATGAGCGCCTCGAGGACGTGGACGGTGCGGCCGCGGGACACGGTCCGGTGCGCCGCGGTGACGTCCTCGACGCCCACCGTGAGCGCGCGGTGGACGCGAGCGTCGTGCGGGTCGGCGAGCAGCCCGCGCCGCGCGGCGAGCTCGTCGGGTCGGACGCGCCCGCCCTGGGACCAGCCGCCGCTCTTGAGCCGCTTCTGGAGGAGCGGCTCGACCATCACGGCCGCCCCGTTGCCCACCACCCGCCAGGCGAGCCGCGCGTCGTCTGCCGCCGCCGGCGCCTCCCGGAGGACCAGCTCGTCGCTGAACGCGCGCAGGAAGCGCTGCCACACCGGGGTCGCCAGGATCGCGGCGAGCCTGGGCGCGTCGCCCTTGGGATCGCGGACGAGATCGATGGCCGCGTCGAGCGCGTCGAGCTCGTGCGTGCAAATCCCCGCCTGCCCTTCGGGGCAGCTGCAGGCGGCGCGCAGCGGCTCCTCCTCGACGGGGATGACCACGCGGACCTGGCGCACGCCGAAGCGCAGGTTGGCGCCCTCGGCGTAGACGATGCGGAGCGGAGCCTCCTCCAGGTGAGCCGACTGCGGGTCGTAGGTGCCGAGCGGGCGCGGCGCGACGCGGACCGAGAGCTCGGCGCGCGCCGCTTCGAGCCGGGCGAGGAGCGCCTTCAGGTTCGGGTCCGCAGGAGGCTGGGCTCGCAGCTCCAGCGCCTTCCGGCGCGACAGCACCGCGGCCCGCTGGGTGGCCACGGCATTCAGATAGTAGCGCGCGGCCGTCCGGAGAGCCTCCGCGCTCAGCTGGCGGTAGTTCACCTCCCATTGTTGCGCGCGCTTGGGCGCCGGAGCCGGCGGCGCGAACGCATCCGCGACTGTGTGGAGCTTGCCGTCGTTCACCACGAGGTGCGCGTCGCCCCCGTAAACGAGAGGCGCGAGCACGGCGATCGGGTCCGAGAGCCGCTCCGTCACCCCGTGGGCGGCGGCCCAGCGGCGCACCTCCTCGAGCTGCAAGGGCGCCGCCGCGATCGGCGCGGGCCTGGGCTCGTTCGCGGCGGCGACGCGCCACGCAACCGGCACGGACGCGCCGAGGACGCCGGGATCGTCCTCCTCCTCATCGTCATCGTCATCGTCGTCGTCATCGACGCCGGCGAAGGCGACGAGCTGGGCGAAGAGGCTCCTGCGCAGCCCGGCCGCGCGGACCGGCGACACCAGCTGGTCGAGGACGGCGTCCGCGCGCGGGTGGCGCAGGGCCTGGAGCAGCGTGCGCGCCTTGAGGGTCGAGCACAGCGTGACGAGGTCGCGCTCGTCCTCTTCGGAGACTTCCAGGGTGTCCAGGGCTACCGGGTATGGATCGGCGAGCGCGTCCGTGATGGCGGTCTCGCGGGCGAAGCGGACGAGCTCACCGAAGGTCTTGGGGCTGCTCATGCGTGGGTGACCCTAGTTACATCAGCGTGGCCCGAGAACCGATCTCGAGCGACCGAGCGAGCGTCAGGCGGGGCCGTGGCAGACGGCCTCGATGTCGTGGCCATCCGGATCGAGGACGAAGGCTCCGTAGTAGCTCGCGTGGTACTCCGGGCGCAGGCCGGGCGCGCCGTAGTCGGTCCCGCCCGCGGCGATCGCCGCCGCGTGGAAGGCATCCACCTCGGCGCGGCTGCGAGCCTTCAAGGCGATGTGCACGGGCGTGATGGGGGCGAGGTGCTCGGCCTTCTGGAAAGAGGTCGGACCCTTGCCGATCCAGAAGTCGGGCTTGCCCTCCCGGCCGAAGCCACAGGCCTCGCCGAACTCCATGATCGGGGTGACCCCCAGCGGGGCGAGCGCCTTCTCGTAGAAGGCCCGGGAGCGGGCGTAGTCGGACACGTTCAAGGTGAGGTGATCGATCAAGCTCATCGAGAGGCCTCCTGAGCCTTCCGCATCGCACGCCGGGGGGGGCGCGCGCAAGGCGTCACCCGCGCGACGCCGCGAGGACGAACGCCGCGAGCTCCCGCACCCGCCCGTCCGCGTCCCCTTCGAGGCCCGCGGCCGCGGTGGCCCGGGGCGTCCCGCTGCGGAAGAGGATCCGGAAGGCCCGCTCCAGCGCAGCGCGCGACGCCTCCGGCACGCCCCCGCGGGCGAGGCCGACGCGGTTCAAGGCGCGGACGCGGGCACGGTCTCCGGCGACGATGACGAAGGGGGGCACGTCGTGCTCCACCATCGCCCCGGCGGCGATGAAGGCGCGCTCCCCCGCGCGGACGAAGGGGGCGAGCGCCGCCCCGCCCCCCACCACCACGTGATCGGCGAGCACCACGTGCCCCCCGAGGAGCACGTTGTTGGCGAGCTCGAGCCCGTCGCCGAGCTGGCAATCGTGGGCGACGTGGACCCCGGCCATGAAGAGGCTGCCGCCGCCGACCCGGGTGACGCCGCCGCCCTTCCGCGAGCCGCGGTGCACGGTGACGTGCTCGCGGAAGGTGTTGCCGTCGCCGATCTCCAGGCGGGTGGGCTCGCCCGCGTAGGTGCGCTCCTGCGGATCACCGCCGATCACGGCGAAGGGGTGGACCACGTTGCCGGCGCCGAGCCGCGTCCCCGCGCGCACCACCGCGTGCCCCTCGATGCGCGTGCCGGCACCGACGCTGACGCCGGCTTCGACGATGGCGAAGGGACCGACGACGACGCCCGCGGCGAGCTGGGCGTCGGGGGCCACCAGGGCCAGGGGGTGTACGCTCGCCATGCTCACGGGCAGCCAGGAGCTCTCAGGGCTGGCGATCCACGATGGATGCGAGCAGCTCTCCCTCGGCGCAGAGGGTGCCGTCGACGCTGGCCTCGCCCTTGAGCTTCCACACGTTGGAGCGGTGGTGGAGCACGGTGACGTGGAGATCGAGGCGATCGCCCGGGGTCACCGTGTGGCGGAACTTCGCTTTGTCGATGCCGAGGAAGAACATCAGGTTGGTGACCGGATCGAAGGGATCGGAGGCGTAGGCGAGGATGCCGCCGATCTGCGCCAGGCACTCGAGGATGAGCACCCCCGGCATGATCGGCCGCTGCGGGAAGTGCCCCGGGAACCAGGGCTCGTTGATGCTCACGCACTTGTGCCCGCGGATGCTCTTGCCGGGGAGGATCTCGGTCACGCGGTCGACCATCACGAACGGGTAGCGGTGCGGGAGGATGGCCAGGATCTGGTGGATGTCCAGGCTGACTGGGGGCCGGGGCCGCTCGGTTCGGTCGCTCAAGTCGATCTCCTTCTTCGTCGCTGCTCGGGGTCGCTCTCGTGGAGCGCGTGGGCCGCCGCGCGCAGCCAGCGCTCGCGCGCGACGGCAGGATACCCCGCCACGGCCGCGCCGGCCTCCACGTCGCCGATGACCCCCGCCTTGCCGGCCAGCCGCGCGCCCGCGCCGACGTGGACGTGATCCGCGACGCCGGCCTGCCCGCCGACGAGCGCCCCCGCGCCGATGATCACCGACCCGGCGAAGCCGGCCTGCGCCGCCACCATCACCCCCGCGCCCACCTCGGCGTTGTGGCCGACGTGGACGTGGGCGTCGAGCTTGGCACCGCGACCGATCACGGTGGGCCCGAGCGTGCCCGCGTCGACGGTCGCGAGGGGGCCGATCTCGGCATCGTCCTCGATGCGAACGCCGCCGAGCTGGGGCACGCGCACGACGCCGTCCCCATCGGGGGCCGCCGTCCACCCGAAGCCGGGCCGGCCCACCACCGCCCCCGCGCCCACCAGCACCCGCGCGCCGATGACGCTCCCGCCGTAGATGACGGCGTTGGGCTCGATGCGGGTGCCCGGGCCGATGCGCGCGCCCGCCAGGATCACCGCGCCGGGCCCGACCGACGCGGTGGGATCGACGCTGGCCCCGGGATCGACGTGCGCCGCGGCCCGCGCATCCGGCGGGGGGGGCGGCGCGGCCGACCGGAGCAGCTCGGCGAGCACGAACCCCGCGTGCGCATGGACCCAGCGGCGGCCGGCGGGGACCAGCGAGGCCAGCTCCGCGTCGACGAGGACCGCGGCAGCGGTGGCCCGGGCCGCCTCCACGTAGGCGCGGCGACGCGACAGGAGGGGCGTGAGCTGGCCGTCGACCGCGGTGGCCACCGGCGCGAGCGCGGCGACGGTCAGCGCCTCCGCGCCGGCGTCGACCACACCGCCGTGGCGGGCCGCGAGCGCGCCGAGGAGCGACGCCGAGGGGAGCGTGACCACCGCCTACTTGCCGTCCGGCTTCTTCTCGTCGGCCGAGTCGCCCGGGTCGCCGCCGGAGTTGTACATCTGGATGACCTGCTCGGTGAGGTCGAGATCCTGGCGGGCGTACGGCGCGGCCTGCTTGTCGAGGATCAGCTCGTAGCCGTTCTTCTTGGCCAGCCGGGCGATGACCGCCATGATCTTCTTCACGATCGGAGCGGTGAGCTCGCCCTGCTTCTTCTGCAGGGTCTTGTTGTAGTCGACGAACACCGTCTGCAGCTCGACCATCCGGCGCTGCCAGTCCTCGGTGCGCTTCTGGAGCGCCTCGCGCGAGAGGAAGCGGGACTGCTTCTCGATGTCGTCGCGCGCCTTGGCCAGCTCGGTCTGCTTGGCGTCGAGGTCCTGCTGGCGCTTGTCGAAGTCCTTCTTCAGCGTGGCCTGGGCGCGGATGCCCTCCTCGGTGGCCATGACCGCGTGCTGGACGTCGACGACGGCGATCTTCGATTCGGCGGCGTCGGCGTGGGCCTCGGTGTGGGAGAGCGCGGCGCCGGCCAGGGCGGCGACAGCGAGGGTCCCGGCGAGGCGCGCCGCCGCCGGCAACGAGATCTTCATGTCTGCCGCTTAGCCGGGCACCCGCGGTCGGTCAAGCAGGGCGGGCCGGGAGCCGGTCGACCGTCCCTCTCCGCTACGAGTGACGCATCACGCTGGCCATCCGGCTGGAGACCGCGGTGCCGCTGAAGAGCACCGAGGCGCCGAGGACCAGGAGGGCGACCAGCGTCACCAGGACCGGGTCGATGCCGACCAGGGCGATGATCCCGAGGACGACGGCGGCGATGCCCACCAGCACCTGCGCGCCCGAGGCTGCGACCGACGCTTGCCGGGCGATGTGCGCGAACCGCTCGTGGGCGTCGGGCGCGCCGAGCGTGCTCAGATCGGCGGTGGCGCTGCTGCCGAGCAGGAGGGCGCCGCCGAAGACGATGATGGCGATGGGGATCAGCGTGGCCGTACCGAGGCCGAGGAGCCCGAGGATGCCGAGCACCACGCCCGCCCCTCCGGCCAGGAACTCGGCGCCCATGCCCCCGCCGATCTCGGTGCGCCCGTCCCACTCGGTGGGCGTCGTCTCGCGCAACAGCCTGGTGTAGCGGGCGGCGATGGCGCCCCCCTGCGCCAGCAGCGCGACGCCGAAGGCGATGGTGGCGACCGAGGCCATGTACCCCGGCAGGCTGCCCGCGAGGCCGATGATGGCGAGCACCACCGTACCCGCCCCGCAGATCGCCTCGGTGATCGAGCCACCGGCCACGACCCTCGCCGACCGTTGCCGCTCGAGATCGGTCTCCCGGCTCCCTTCCCGCCGTGCGAACCGTTCTCGGTCATCGGGCCCCATGGTAGCCATACTTCCCCCTTTTCACGCTGCGAGCGGATCGCTCTCGACGTGAGGGGGCGGCTGCACATGGAGTGCCAGGCGCGGTCGCGAGGGGCCGGCTGGTGGGGCGCGCGGGGGCTTGCCCCCCGGCTGAGAAACTACTCTTCGCAGTAGCCGTCGGTGCAGGCGTTGAAGCGGTTGTCGTAGTGCTTGCAGTCCGACAGGTCGGTGCAGGGGTAGTGGCAGAAGCCGTCCGGCAGGCAGACCTGCGGCGAGGGACAGGGCTTGGCGGTGTTGCACGCCAGCTCGCCCACGGTGCTGCCGCCGGTGCCGCTCGCGGTGGAGGTGGTGGTCGCCGTGCTGGCCCCGCCCGCGCCGCCGGTGCTGGCCGTCGTGGTGCTGGAGGTGGCCCCCCCCGCTCCACCGGCGCCGGCGGGGTCCGGGGTGGCGGGCCGACAGCCGTAGGCGTCGCAGATCTGGCAGTTCTGGCCGTTCGAGTCGCACTGCAGGCTGTTGTTGTCGCTGCAGCCGGTGGCCAGCACCGCCATGACCCCCGCGAGGCCGGCCGTGACGGCCAAGCTCACCCGGAGGGAGACGGCGCGGGTTGCGCGTGACGACCGCCGGGACGAGAGCGAGCCCACGAGCTTGGTAAAGGACGAGCGCAAAGACATCGAATCCTCCAGGGGAGCCAGCTCCTTCTTATCACGGCGCGTGCCACCCGGCCCGCAGGGCGACTGCCCGCAGAACGTTCAGCAAACCGCGGTGATTCGGGCGGTGTGTGAATGCCGGTTCACGATCG
>Ga0302283_1002076_pt1 | contig 16362 bp, 11 predicted proteins | sample III_Fen_E1_4_FD_198770 | JGI IMG/M metagenome (GOLD analysis project Ga0302283, IMG submission 198770) | Peat permafrost microbial communities from Stordalen Mire near Abisko, Sweden - III_Fen_E1_4 | ecosystem: Environmental > Terrestrial > Soil > Wetlands > Permafrost | place: Sweden: Abisko... | reverse complement strand
ACCCTCCATTCTCTCGCCCCCCACCGGACACCGCCTCGTCGCGGGATCGTGGGCATCGTCACGCGAAGATTGATCGAAGGGGTGGGGCGCGGTAGCTGGAGCCGATGTTGACGCGAGACGAACGGGGAGCGCGGCTGGGTGGGGCGCCGCTCCAGGACCTCCTGGAGTCGGGCGGGGTCGAGACGCCGGCCTACGTGTACGATCTGGACGCGATCGAGGCCGAGGCGCGCGAGCTCGCCGCCGGGTTCGACGGCGCGCCCCACCTGGTCGCGTACGCCGTGAAGGCGAGCTCGGCGGGGCCGATCGTCCGGGCGCTCGCCGCGGTGGGCTGCGGGGCCGACGTGGTCTCCGGGGGGGAGCTCGCCGTCGCGCTCGGCTGCGGCGTCGACGCCTCGCGCGTCCTCTTCAGCGGCGTGGCCAAGCAGGCCGGCGAGATCGACCGCGCCATCGGCGCGGGGATCCTGGCGCTGCAGATGGAGAGCGTCGAGGAGATCGCCCGCATCGACGCGCGCGCGGCAGCGATGGGGCGGCGCGCCCGCGTGTCCCTCCGCATCAACCCCGGCATCGAGGCCGACACCCACCGGCACGTGGCGACCGGCCACGACGAGGCCAAGTTCGGCATCGCCCGCGGCGACCTCGAGGCCGCGTGGGCGGCGCTCGCTCGGGCGCGCCACCTCGATCTGGTCGGGATCGGCGGACACGTCGGCTCGCAGCTCACCCAGACCGACGACTACCTCGCCGCCGCGGAGGTCCTCCTCGGCATCGCCGCCGCTCGGCACCGAGCCGCCCCCCTCTCGTTCGTCGATTTCGGCGGCGGTTTCGGCATCGACTACGGCGGGGCAGCACCCCGTCCGCTCGCCCGCCCGGCCGATTTTGCGCGCGCGGCGGTGCGGCTGGTCGCGGGGTCGGAGCTCGCCGGGCTGCGCATCGTGGTGGAGCCGGGCCGCAGCCTGGTCGCCGCGCACGGGGTGCTCTGCGCGGGCGTGATCGGCTCCAAGCGCGGCCACGCCGCCGACGAGGAGCGCCGCTGGCTGATGATCGACGCCGGGATGAACGATCTGATCCGACCCGCGCTCTACGCGGCCTGGCACCGGGTCGAGCCGCTCGAGGGCCCGGTCTCGCCCGAGGCGCCGCTCTGGCGGGTGGTCGGCCCCGTGTGCGAGAGCTCGGACGACTTCGGCGCCCACCCGTTCGCGTCGCCGCCGGCGCGGGTGGTGATCCGCGACGCCGGCGCCTACGGCTTCACCATGGCGAGCGAGTACAACGGGCGCGCCCTGCCGGCCGAGGTGTTCGTGCGCGCGGGGAAGGTGGTCTCCGTCAACGTGCCCCGCCGCGTGGACGCGTGGGTGGCGGAGCGCGTGGGGATCGGAGCGCGCGGCTGATCAGCGCCGGGGTGCCGGCGGCGTCGTGCTCGAGGCCGCTCGCGGCTCCGCCAGGATCGCTTGCACCTCGCCCCGACGGTAGCCCTTCGGATACTGCTGCAGGTAGCGTCGCGCGGCCGCCACCGCGGCCTCCCGGCGGCCCGCGCGCTGGAGGGCGAGGACGCTCAGGTAGGCCGCGTCTTCCGCGCGGGCGTCGCTCGGGTTCTCGTGCTGGTAGGCGTCGAGCTTGTCGGCGCCTGCCGCATAGTCGCCGCGTGCGATGAGGCGCATCCCCTCGGCAAAGGCCTTCGAATCCTCGCTCTCCGCGCCGCCCACGCCGGACGCGGCGCTGGGCGCACCTCTCGCCGGGCTCGCCGGGGCGCCCGCCGACCCACCCCGAGCGCTCGGCACCCGCCCGGCGCCGTCTCGACGCCCCACCCCGTCCACCCGAAGAGAGCCGCTCGCCCCCACCTGGCCGCCAGGGTCCTCACCCACCAGCCCGGGTGTCGAAACCGCCTCCCCCGGGGGGTTGGGGGCGGAGCCCCCATCGAGACGCAAATCCGCAAGCCGCGGCAGCGACGGGAGCTTGTGAGCCACCGCCACCGCCGTCGGCCCACCCGCGCCCACATCGCGCCCGAGCACGCGGTTGACGACGGTTCTGACTCCGGAGGCCGCCCCCGGGGCGCCCAGGCCCACGGCCGAGACCGCCAGGACCGCCGCCGCCGCGAGCCCGAGGACGAGCCGCGGGACGGATCGCGGCTTCGCCGTGGGGGCCCCGACCAGGGCAGCGTCGTTCAGCAACGCCAGGCGGCCGCGCTGGTGCTCCAGCGGCGTCGCCGGCGGCGCCAGGGGGCGCGAGGTGAGCTGCGCGAGGCGGTCGAGGTCGCCGGACAGGGCGCGGCAGTCGGCGCATGCCGCCAGGTGCCGGGCGAGCGAAGCCTGCTCGCGCTCGTCGAGGCGACCGTCCCGGTCCGCCTCGATCATCCGCGCCATACCGCACCGTCCGTCGCTCAATCGCTCCCCCATCGAGTACCCACCGGGTGGCTGAATACGCTTATCAACTTCCCCATCCTCCCCGGCAACCTTCAACGAATCGTTGCACGCGAGAAACGATTTCGCCGACCGGGCCAGTCTTGCGGGTCGCTCACTCGACCGAGGGGCCCCAGCGGTGCGCTGCTCGATGGCGCACTGCGGCGCGGTGAAGGTGGTTACTTACTTCCCCTGCCACACATCCACATCCATCGGCCGCAGCAGCGCCCCCCCGCCCAGCGCATCCACGATCCTCGCCCCGCTGGTGGAGAACCCGATGCCGACCAGCGACGGCTCCCCCGCGTCCACTTCGTAGAACAGGCGCCACCCCGGCGCCTCCCCGTGTGTGGACCGGCGCATGACCGCGTCGGCCGTCACCAGCCAGGGGATGCCCAGCGGATCGAGCCCCATCGCCACCGGCCGGCCAGGCTGGGCCGTCTCTTCCACCGTCACGTTGCCCCGATCGAGCGCCAGCACGCAGCGGTCCGTCGCCGCCCAGGCCACCCGATCGGCGCTGGCCACCGCGGCGTACAGCGGCGACTTGTCGCGCAGGCCGCGCATGTAGACGCTCACCTGGCCGAACTCGCTGGCGAACACCGCGTAGGCGCGCGGCCCCGCCGCCGCGGATCCCACGGCGAGGAAGCCGTAGGGCGTGCTCGCCACGGCGTTGACCTTGTCGAGCCCGGGCAGTCCGATCGGCTCGCCCCACAGCGATCCGCTGCCGAAGAGCCAGAGCTCGGGGCCGCCCTCGCCCGCGTCCGCCGTCACCACCCCGAACGCGTACGCCTCGCCGAAGGCGGCGACGATGGCGCCCACCGGCCGCCCGTCGGGGCGGGTGGGAGGCGGCACGTTGACCACGCGACCCGGGCGCACCATCCGGATGTGCTCGGGGCCCACCAGCGCGAAGCCGCCGAAGGGGAGGCGCACGACGTGCTGCGTGGCCGCCAGAGCCGGCACGTGCTCGGGCGGGATCGGGACGGCGGTGTGCCGCTCGTCCCAGAGGTGAACGAGGCGATCGCCGAAGCACGCGAGCGCGCGGCCGTCGGCCTGGAAGGCGATGTTGTGGGGGGTGAGCTCCGGGAGCGGGGGCTCGCCCGAGACGATCGGCAGGAGGGGCACGATCTCCGCGAGGGGCTCGACCGTGAGCGCGCCGTCGGTGATCCGGGCGGTGCGGAGGACCGTGCTCGCCAGCCCCTCGTGGGCGGCGCGGGCGCGCCAGCTCTGCTCGATGTCCTCGAGCACGGGGAGCACCAGGGCCATCAGCTCCTCGACGGACGAGCAGCGCCACGGCGTGTTCTTGGGCACGAGGATGGGCGCGAGGGCGTGGAGGTGCTCGGGGAGGAGCGGGGAGGCGCCGCGCGCGAGGGCGGCGTCGAGGGCGTCGAGGGCGGCGCGCTCCCCGGCGAAGCCCGGGTGGAGGCCGCAGCCCTCGCGCACCGAGCGGCGGACGCCGCTCATGAGGAAGTCCCGGTCCCCCGGGCCGCGGCACCAGCTCTCGCCGGCGACCAGGTACCAGATCACCGCGGCCAGCGCGTGCACGTCGGTCCAGGGGCCGATGAGGGCGTTGCTCCGGCCCGGGCGCGAGAGCCACTGCTCGGGAGCGGCGTACTCGCGGGTGAAGGCGGGGATGGTGGAGGTGGCCCCCTCGTACCGGGCGATGCCGCAGTCCGCGATCTTGGGGGTCTCGTCGCCGACGGGGCCGGTGACCAGCACGTTCTCCGGCTTGAGATCGCGGTGGATGACGCCCTCGGCGTGGAGCAGCGAGACGCCCTCGGCGATGCGGCGCACCAGGCGGTGGACCCGGACCGGGTCGCAACCGCCGGGGGCGCGCAGCACCCGCTGGGCCAGGGACGAGCCGTCCGGGCCGCCGTCGACGAGCTCGAGCGCGAGCCAGGGCAGCTCGATGATCCGGCCGTTGAGCTCGATGAGGACGTCGCCCTGGCCGTAGAAGCCGACGACGACGTCCGTGGGCGGCTGGTGGGCCATCAGCCGGCGGAGCACCGTGGCCTCCCGGTCGGCGAGGTTGCGGGCGTCGACGCCTTCCTGCGCGAGATCCTCGGAGACGCCGGGCTTGACGATCTTGACCGCCATGCGGTCCGGATAGCGGTGAGTCGCGTCCCCTCGCCGCTGCGGATCGACGCGGGCGAGGAAGACCGAGGACATGCCCCCGACCCCCAGCGATCGGATCAGCCGCACCCCCGTGCCGACGCCCTTGCTGCTGTCATGGAGCTCGGGCTCGCCGATGGCGAGATCGCGCAGCTCCGGGTCCTTGCAGGGCAGGGGGGTCATGCGGGGTGGGCTCGGATACTAGCCGGGGATCGCCGGGGATCGCCGGGGATCGAGCCCTCCCCCGCGCCTACTTCACCACCGTGACGCCCTTCCAGAAGGCGACGTACCCCTTGATGTTGGCCGCCGCCGTCTTCGGGTCGGGGTAGTACCAGACCGCGTCCTTGTTGACCTTGCCGTCCACGACGACGTCGTAGTAGCTGGCCGTCCCCTTCCACCCGCACTCGGTGTGGGTGTCGCTCTCGCGCACCAGCCCGCGGACGAGCGCCTCCGGGGGGAAGTACACGTTGTTCTCGACCGTCTCGAAGCGGTCGCTCTCGGCGAGCACGGCGCCGTTCCAGGTTGCCTTGGCCATGGTTTGCTCCTCGGCATCGAGGTAGCGCACTCCCGCGACGGCCGCTATCCGTGGAGCTCCCCGTCGGGACCGCTCTCGGGCGGTCCCCAGGATGACCGGCCCACGGGTCAGGTGGTGACGATGAGGCTGGTGATGCAGAAGTCGTAGCTCTCCTCGGTGGAGCCCGCGGGGACCTGGACCTCGATGTCGGTGGCGGCCGGCGCGCCGGTGAGGGCCACGCCGTCAGGCGGGGAGTCGTAACACTTGGTGTTGAAGCCGGCCCAGGGGATGGTGGCGCTGGCGGTGGCCAGCGACGCGCAGTAGGCGACCCCGCCCACGGTGACCTGCACCCGGAGGCCGCTGGCCGGGAAGCTGCTGAGCGCGATGCTGATGCCGGTGCCGCCGAGCTGCACCGGCGCCGGCATCGTGGTTCCGCCGACGATGGGTCCGAGGTTGATGCCGAGGCCGGCGCCGTAATACGAGTAGGAAGGCGGGTTGACCGCGGTCAGGGTCCCCTTCATGCACGCCGCGTTCGTCGCGAGGCAGAAGGTGGTCATGGGGCCGATGTCCTTGTACCCGAAGTCGTAGCCGCTGACCGCGGGGCTGCCCACCGAGCACAGGCCGCCCGGACAGCTCAGGGCGCCGAAGGCGACCGTCGGCTGGGGCGAGCAGGCGGTGGTGCCGGAGGAGCTGGAGCTGGCCGTGGTGGAGCTGGAGCTGGCGGTGGTGGAGCTGGAGCTGGCGGTGGTGGAGCTGGAGCTGGCGGTGGTGGAGCTGGAGCTGGCGGTGGTGGAGCTGGAGCTGGCGGTCGTCGAGCTGGAGCTCGCGGTGGTGGAGCTGGAGCTCGAGCTGGAGGTCACGCCCGCCCCGCTGGAGGCGCTGGTGGTGCTCGACGTGGTCGGCGCGCCGCCGCTGCTGCTCGTCGTGGCTCCCGCGCCCCCGTTGCCTCCGGCGCTTTCGCGGACCGGCTCGGGCCCGTTCACGCAGCCGATGACTCCGATCACTGCAGCCGCCGCGCCGACGGCTCCTGCCTGCCAACCTGCCTTCATGGAAAACCTCCCAGAAGAGACGATCGTAGGCGAGCCACGCCGCCGCACGCCAGCCTCGATCGCAGCGGTGAAGTGCGATCGAGACGCGGTGCTGCTGTTCTTTTCCTACCGCGCCGCAGCGCGCGCGCGGGCGGTGGCCTCGAGCCCGCCGGGGACGAAGTCCGTGCCCTTCTGGACGCGATCGTTCCACGTCTCCGGAGGCTTGCCGGTGGGCAGCTCTTTCATGGTGATGCAGCCGGAGACCGGGCACACCAGCGCGCACAGGTTGCAGCCGATGCACTCGTCCTCGTCGACGAACGGGACCCGCGCGCCCGCGCCCACGGCGTTCCCCAGGTTGACGACCCGGTCGGGCACGTGCGCGGGGATGTGCGTGTGCCCGGCGGCGCGCGCCTCGGCCTCGGTGCGGCCGGGGAGGTGGATGCACTGGTGGGCGCCATCCAGGCAGGCCACGTAGCAGAGCTGGCAGCCGATGCAGGTGCGCTCGTCGATGCTGGCGACGACGCGGTAGGAGAGATCGAGGTCGCCCCACTCCTGGTACTGCGGCACCGCCTTGCCGACGAGCTCGCTCACCGACTTCATCCCGTGCTCGTCGAGGTAGTCCGAGAGCCCCTCGATCATGTCCTCCACGATGCGGTAGCCGTAGTGCATCACCGCGGTGCACACCTGGACGGTGGTCGACCCGAGCGCGATGAACTCCGCCGCGTCTCGCCAGTTGGCGATGCCGCCGATGCCGGAGATGGGCAGCCTGCGGATCTGCGGGTGGCGCGAGAGCTGGCTGAGCAGGTGGAGCGCGATGGGCTTGACCGCGGGGCCGCAGTAGCCGCCGTTGGTGGAGGCGTTGCCGACGCGGGGGAGCGGCACCATGCGCTCCAGGTCGACGCCCATGATCGACTTGACGGTGTTGATGAGCGAGATCGCGTGCGCGCCGGAGCGCACCACCGCCTCCCCGGGCTCGGTGATGTCGCCGATGTTGGGGGTGAGCTTGATGATGACCGGGGTCCTGGCCGTCTCGACGGCCCAGCGGGCGATCTCCTCGAGGACCTTGGGCTCGTTGCCGACTGCCGAGCCCATCCCCCGCTCGCACATGCCGTGCGGGCAGCCGAAGTTGAGCTCGAGCCCGTCGGCGCCGGCGTCCTCGGCGCGGAGGATGATCTCGCGCCACTCCTCCCGGGTCTCGACCATCAGCGAGGCGATGACGGCGTGCTTGGGATACCGACGCTTGACCTCGCGGATCTCGCGGAAGTTCACCTCCAAGGGGCGGTCGGTGATGAGCTCGATGTTGTTGAGGCCGGCGAGGCGGGTGCTCCCGTAGTCGAGGCCGCCGAAGCGGCTCGACACGTTGACGATGGGGTTGCCCAGCGTCTTCCACACGGCGCCGCCCCAGCCCGCGTCGAAGGCGCGCATCACCTGATCGCCGGTGTTGGTGGGCGGCGCCGAGGCCAGCCAGAACGGGTTCGGCGAGAGGATGCCGCAGAAGTCGGTGGTGAGATCCGCCATGGCTAGGTAGCTCCCTGCTTGAACATCGCGCTCATGGCGCGCACGGCGATCCGGGCCTCGGCCACGGCGTTGACCACCTCTTTGCCGCCGTTCACGCAGTCGCCGCCGCTGTAGACCCGGGGGTTTCCGGTGCGGTGCGTGGCGGGGTCGACGACGACGCGCCCCTTGCCGTCGAGCGCCACGCCGGGGAAGGCGAGGCCGACCTGGGTGGCGCGGCTCTGGCCGATGGCGACGACGATGAGCTCGGCGGGCAGCTCCTCGCTGGTGCCGACGACGGGCTTGCCGTCGAGCGCCTTGGCGACGAGGAGGCCGACCGCGCGCCCGGCCTCCCGGCGCACCGCCACGGGCACGCGGTTCTCGAGGAGGCGGGCGCCGTCGACGCGCGCCGCCTCGAGCTCGTGCTCGTAGCCGGGCATCTCGCGCTCGCTGCGGCGGTAGACCATGGTGACGTCGACGCCCAGCAGCGAGAGCTCGTGGAGGGCGTCGAGCGCGGTGTTGCCGCCCCCGATGACCAGCGCGCGGGTGACGCCGTCGAGCGTGAGGGTGGGGTCGGCCTTGAGCCGCTCGATGAACGCGGTCGCGCCCACCACGCCGGGGCCGTCCTCGCCCGGGACGCCGAGCGCGGAGTCCGCGCCGAGGCCGAGGCCGAGGAAGACCGCGTCGTGGTCGCGGAGCAGGTCGGCGGCGGAGACCTCGTGATCGCTCGCGGTGCCCTCCACCACGCTGACGCCGGTGCGCAGCTCGATGCGGCCGGCGGCGAGCTCGAGGATCCAGGCGATCTCCTCGAGCGCGGCGCGCCCCTTCATCTTGTAGGGGGCGATGCCGAGCGTGTTGAGGCCGCCCGGGATGGCCTTGCGCTCGAAGATCACCGAGCGGTGCCCGTCGAGCGCCAGCCAGCCGGCCGCGGCGATCGAGGCGGGCCCGGCGCCGATGAGCGCCACCTTCTTCCCGGTCTCGGGCGCGAGCGGCAAGAGATCGCGCTTCTGCGCCAGCGCCTCGTGGACGGCGTGGTGCTGGAGCCGGCCGATCTTGATGGGGTCACGCCCCCACCCCGTGTAGACGCACGCCCCCGCGCAGAGCACCTCGACCGGGCACACCTGCCCGCAGGAGGCGCCGAGCAGGTTCTGCCCGAGGATGGTGCGCGCCGCGCCCTTGAGGTTGCCCGTGGCGATCTTGTGGATGAAGGTGGGGATGTCGATCGCCGTCGGGCACGCCTTGATGCACGGCGCGTCCACGCAGTAGAGGCAGCGGTTGGCCTCGGCCACCGCCTCGGCCGGGTCGTAGAGAGGCTTCTTGTCGGCGAAGCGCTCCTCGAGCCGACCTTCCGGCAGGTGCATCGAATGGGGGTCGTGGTGCATCGGTCGCTCCGCTCAGGGAAGCTGCTTGACCATGTCGTCGTAGGTCTCGGGGCGGCGGTCGCGGTAGAACTGCCAGGTGCGGCGCACCTCCTCGATGACGTCCATGTTCATCTCGGCGACCACCAGCTCGTCCTTGTCCTCGCTGCCCTCGGCGAGGAACTTGCCGCGCGGATCGCAGAAGTAGCTGGTCCCGTAGAACTTGCCGATGTTCCACGGGGCCTCGGTGCCGACGCGGTTACTGGCGGCGATGTAGTAGCCGTTGGCCACCGCGTGCGCGGGCTGCTCCAGCTTCCACAGGTACTGCGAGAGGCCGGCCACCGTGGCCGAGGGGTTGAAGACGATCTCGGCGCCGTGGAGGCCGAGCAGGCGCGCGCCCTCGGGGAAGTGGCGGTCGTAGCAGATGTAGACGCCGATCTTGGCGTACCGGGTCTGGAAGGTGGGATAGCCGAGGTTGCCCGGCTTGAAGAAGTACTTCTCCCAGAAGCCGTTGGTCTGGGGGATGTGGTTCTTGCGGTACTTGCCCAGGTAGGTGCCGTCGGCGTCGACCACGGCCGCGGTGTTGTAATAGACGCCGGCGATCTCCCGCTCGTAGACGGGGATGATCATGGCCATCTGGTACTTCTTCGCGTACTCGGAGAGGCGGGTCACCGTCGGCCCCGGGACCGCCTCGGCGAGGTCGCACCAGCGCGCGTCCTGCGAGGGGCAGAAGTACGGCCCGTTGAAGACCTCTTGCAGGCAGAGGATCTGCACGCCCTTCTTGCCCGCCTCCTCGATGAAGGGGAGGTGCTTCTCGAACATCGCGTCGCGCACGGCGGCGACCGACGCGTTCGGATCGTTGAGCGGGTTGCTACACTGGATCAGACCGCCAATGACGTTGCGTGCCATCAGAACCACCTCGTGACCACGATTTTACGCTCGGTGTAGAAGTCGACCCCGGTGTCGCCGTGGGCCTTGATGTCGCCGAAGAAGCTACCCTTCTGGCCGCCGAAGGGGAACATCGCCATGGGGGCCGCGACGCCGACGTTGACCCCGACCATCCCGGTCTGGATGCGGAGCTGGAACTCGCGCGCCGCCTTGCCGGAGGTGGTGTAGATGGAGGCGGCGTTGCCGTACTCGCTCTTGTTGGCGATGGTGATCGCCTCGTCCAGGTCCTTGGCGCGCATGATGCAGAGCACCGGGCCGAAGATCTCCTCGGTGGCGATGGTCATCCCGGGCTTCACGTCGTCGAAGACGGTGGGCCCGATCCAGAAGCCGTCGGGATAGCCCTCGACCTTGGCGCCGCGGCCGTCGAGGAGGAGCTTGGCCCCCTCGGCCACGCCCTTGTCGATGTAGGCGAGGACCTTGGCGCGGTGCGCCGCCGAGATCACCGGACCCATGGTCACCCCGGGCTTGGCTCCGTCGCCGAGGACCACCGCCCTGGCGGCGGCGAGGATGCCCTCGCGCACGCGCTCGTAGGCGCTGCCGATCGCCACCACCACGCTGGCGGCGAGGCAGCGCTGGCCGGAGCAGCCGTAGGCCGACTCGGCGGCGTTGGCGATGGACTTGTCCATCTCCGCGTCGGGCATGATGGCGATGAAGTTCTTGGCGCCGCCGAGCGCCTGCACCCGCTTGCCGGCGTCGGCGGCGGTGCGATAGACGTGCCGGGCGATGGTGCTCGACCCGACGAACGAGACGCCGCGGATCTGCGGGTGGGTGCAGAACGCGTTCACCACGTCCTTGCCGCCGTTGACCAGGTTGACCACGCCGGGGGGCAGATCGACCTGCCGGATCAGATCGAAGATGCGCTCCTGGGAGAGGGGCACCTGCTCCGAGGGCTTGAGGACGAAGGTGTTGCCGGTGGCGATCGCGTAGGGCAGAAACCAGAGCGGCACCATCGGGGGGAAGTTGAACGGCGTGATCGCCGCGAACACGCCCATGGGCTGGCGGATGGTCTCGCTGCCGATGCCGGTGGCCACGTCGGGCAGGCTCTGCCCCATCATCAAGGCGGGGATGCCCGCCGCGTGCTCGACGTTCTCGATGCCGCGGCCGAAGTCGTTGCGGGACTCGGAGAGGGTCTTGCCGTGCTCGGAGGTGCAGATGGCGGCGATCTCGTCGCGGTGCGCGTCGAGGATCGCCCGCAGCTTGAACAGGTACCGCGCCCGCTGCACCGGCGGCGTCGCGCTCCACGCCGGGAACGCGGCCTCGGCGGCCGAGACGGCGGCGTCGACGTCGCCCGTCGTCGACAGGGGCACCTGGGCGATGGTCGCACCGGTGGCCGGATTCTTGACGTCGAGGAGCGTGGTCCCGGACGAGCGGGTCCAGGCACCGTTGATGTAATTCTCGAGCACGCGCATCCGAAATGCCTCTCGCGGAAGCGCGGTGGTGTCAAGCAGGCTCGATCCTTGAAGGGGAGGGCCGCGGGTGTTAGCGAGCGGTCATGCTTTTCCGTACGAGGCGCGTGCTGGGCACGCTGGTGGTGGCGGGGCTCCTGACGACGGTCGGCTGCAAGGGTGGCAGCGGCCCAGGGGACAACGGCGACGGGGTCACGAACCCGACGCCGGTGGCGGGCCACCCGCGGCTGTGGGTGAACGAGAGCATGGTGGCCGACCTGCAGAGCCGCTCCACCGCGGCCAACCCCTTCTATGCCCAGGGCCTGCAGCAGGTCGCCACCGACTACAAGACGATGATGGACTCGGGGCAGATCCCGTCCGCTGCCAACGACTGCGCCGACTCCAGCGGCGACGGGGGGATTCTCTGCGAGTGGCTGATGGAGGTCTTCGGCCTGATGTCCATCGTCGACCCCGACCCCGCCGAGCGCAACGACTACGGGCACCGGGCGCGCCAGCTCCTCATGACCATCGTCGAGCTCGCCAAGCAGGGACCGCTCACCGGCGATCCCATCCGCGATCCCAGCTTCCCGGTGGGCGATCGCGGCCACTACGGGGACGCGTTCGGCGTCACCGTCGACTGGGTCTACCCGTTCCTCACGGCGAGCGACAAGGCCGACATCCGCCAGGTGTTCCTGGCCTGGGCCGACGCCGACGTGAACGCCGCCGTCACCACCGACAACCACCCCACGCCGGTGGGGATCTTCAACGATCCCTCGCTCCTCACCGATCCGGTGGCGGTGCGCTACGCGGGGAACAATTACTTCACCAGCCACGGGCGCAACCTGGGCCTGATGGCGATGGCCCTCGACGACGCGGACGATCCCGGCGGCGCGCTCCACGCCTATCTCCAGAACGCGACGGGTGCGTTCCTCTACATGACCGACGCGTACCTGCGCGGGCCCGCCCAGGGGGGGCTCCTCGCCGAGGGCAGCGAGTACGACATCGACACCAACCTCAACGTCGGCCAGCTCATGCTCGCCCTGCACACCGCCGGGCTCGACGATCCCGGCAAGCTCGGCAAGCAGGTGCAGATGGCGTCGAACCCGTTCTACGCGGCCCAGGCCGGCGCCTATCTGCACCAGCTCACTCCGGCGGCCGCGCCGGTGCCGGGATCCAGCTACCTGGGTGACTGCTACAGCTTCGTCTCCTGGGGCGACACGGAGACCTTCGTCCCGTACGCCGATCCGTCGCAGGACTACATCGCCGGTCTGGCCCCCGTCGCGCTCATCGCCCGGGACACCGGGGACGCGGCCACCGACGACGCGATCCGCTGGATCCAGAACAACGCGCCGCCGGGGGGCCTGCCCAACGTCCTCCAGCGTGCCGACAGCGACTGGGCCCAGTGGGGGACCCTCTTCTACTTCCTGCTCATGGACCCCAAGGCGAGCGGGGGCACCGATCCCCGCCCGGCGCTGGCGACCGACTTCTGGTCCGAGGGGCTGAACCACCTGCTGGCGCGCACCGGCTGGGGCCCGATGGAGTCGTACTTCACCTATCAGCTCGAGTGGATGGGGATGGATCACCGCCACGCCGACGACAACCACTTCAGCTTCTTCCGCAAGGGCGAGTGGATCACCATGGAGCACGCCGGCTATGCGGGCGTCTTCTTCGACGGGCCCCAGCACAACAACGTCGGCGTGCAGAACGATCCGCCCAGCAGCGAGGGCGACGACCTCACCACCCAGTTCGGCGCGTCGGGCTCGGCGTACGTGTACGAGGGCGCCGGCGACGGCAAGGTCCTCGGCCACAGCGTGACGCCCGCCTACGCCTACGCGCTCGGCGACGCGACCGCGATGCACAACTCGGCGAGCGTGAAGTCCACCAGCGTCACCCACCTGAGCCGCTCCATCCTCTGGCTCAAGCCCGATCACGTCATCACCTACGATCGCGTGGCCACCAGCCACGCCGGCCTCTTCAAGCGCGTCCACCTCCAGCTCCCGTCGACGCCCGCGGTGAGCGGCCTCCGCGCCAGCGCCACGACCGCGGGCGGGCAGGGCATCTTCTACACGGCGCTCCTCCCCACCAACGCGGTGCTCTCCAGCGATCCACCTCCCTCGGACTCCCCGGCCGCGGGCGCGCCGATGACCGACCGCCTGCGCATCGAGGCTCCCGACATGCCGGCGAGCGTGAGCTTCCTCGGCGTGCTCCAGGGGGCCGACAAAGGCGCTGCGGCCGACCCGGTCACCGCGGTGGCCAGCCAGTCGGGGACCGCCTTCGATGGCGCGGTGATCAAGAGCGCAGCGGTGCTCTTCCCCGTCGACCTGAGCGCCGCGTTCACGGGCGTCGTGTTCCAGGTGCCCGCGGCGGTCACCAGCTTCTACGTGACCGGCCTGACGGCCGGGGGCACCTACGATGTGACGACCACTCCGCAAGGGAGCCGCGTCCTCGTCTCGGTGCAGCCGGGGTCCGCGAAGACCGCGGACGCCGGCGGCGTGCTGGCGTTCTGATGTGGCCCGAGGCCCTCACTGGGGGGTGGGCGGCACCGTCACCGTGGTGAGCTGCGCGGCGTTGCCGCCCGCGGGATACGCGTAGGACGAGTAGCTGTCCTCCCCCCACACCACCAGACCGAAGGGGGCGTTGCTCTGGGCCGTGTGCCGCCCGTTGGTGCACGTGCCGGAGGCGACCGCAGCGCGCAGGAGGTCGACGTCGGTCACCTGGTACTTGCCGGAGGTTCCCACCGCCTGCCAGCCGGTCACCGTACCGAGGCAGTCCACCGTGACGTCCTCGAAGCCGTTCGCCGCCGCGACGCGCGTCAGCACCAGGTTCGTGGTCGGATAGGTCGGGTCCGTGAAGAACACGTACTTGGAGAGGAACTGGGCGGGCGGCAACATCACCACGAACTCCTCGTCGCCCAGCATGAGCGGAAACCCGGGCGCGGTGGCGCCTGGCCGCGAGCCTCCCACCAGGTTGGCCGTGGGCATGATCTGCGCAGTCGCGAAGGGGTGGAGGAGATCCTGGCTGTGCACGCGGAAGGGCCCGGTGACGATGAAGTCGGCGACCTGGCCGCGGTCGAGCGTCGCCGGCGCGCTCGCCGTGGGCGGGTCGAAGACGAGCGCCGTGCCGTCGACCGCTCCGACGAAGCGGTAAGGGATCGCCTCCGGCATGAGGTCCGCGCGACGGGTGGCATAGGGGGCCGCGACATAGTCGGTGCCGAGGGCCGAGACGGGCGGGATCTGGCCGTGCGCCTCCTCCCCGCCCGGCTCGGGCATGGGCTGGAGGCGGAAGAAGCGGTTGCCCGCGAACACCGCGACCGGCTTGTCGCTCGAGAGAATGGTGCCGGACATGTCGAGCGAGCCCGCGCCCAGCTCCCACTCGAGGTACTCGCCGGCAGAGAGCGTGTAGTTCGCCGTCGCCGCGTGGGGCGCCGCCGGGAAGACGTCGACCGCCGGCAGATCGACGCTGGGCAGGACCTGCACCGTGGTGCTGTCGGTCATCGCGAGGACCTGCCCCCAGAGCGGGCCCGGCGGCGTGGCGGTGCCGACCGGCGTGGCGATCATCACGTAGTTCTGCCCCCAGGCGCTGGTCGGCATGAGCATCGTGGCGCCGGGGAAGTGGGTGTGCGCCCCGCCGTAAGGCAGGATGTCGTACGCGCTCACGGGCACGCTCGAGGTGATGTGGAACGCGCTGTTCTTGCCGGTGGCCGACAGCGAGGTCGCCGCGGCCACGGCCGTGGGCACCGGGCACTTCATCGACTCGCCGGTCTCGGTGAAGACGCTGTTGGGATCGCCCGAGAGGAACAGCACGGCGACCTGGTCGACCGGGATGCCGGCGGCGCCGAGCGACGGCCACATCGCCTCCGGCTGGCCGTTCTGGGGGATGCGCGCGAACGTGGTGACATCGTGGTTGACGCCATCGAGCGTGACCGTCAGGGTGGCCGCCTCCGGCCAGGTGTTGGCGATGAAGACGGCGAAGCACGGCGGCAGATCCGGCGGGTAGCTGGGTGGCGTGGGTACGAGGAAGTCGCAGCCGACGTTGCCCATGCTCGCGGCGGCGGCGGCGCACGCAGCGATGCAGGCACCGCCGGAGCAGCCCTCGTCGGCGGGACAGGTCATCACCACGTTGCCGCCGGCGTCGACGACCGAGTGGAGGTCGGCGCTGCAGCCGAGCTGCGCTGCCACGTCGCCGCCGGCGTCGAGATCGAGGCCGGTGCCCGAGGTGGTGCCGCTGCTGGTCGCGGCGCCTCCGCTCCCGGCGCTCCCGCCGCTCCCGCGGGAGCTGGTCGACCCCGAGCCCCCGCACGCGGCCGGCAGCGCGATCAGGGAGGCGGTGAAGAGACCGAGGCCGAGGGGAGCGGGGAGTCTCATTGGATGCGAGCCTATCAAGTCCGGCGCAACTTCACACCCGCCCGCGGAGCGCGGCGCCTTGGCGCTTGACGGCCCCATCGCGCCGCCGTCTTCTCCCCGGCGGAGGCGCGTCCGTGACCGATTCCCCCTTCGCCCGCCTGGGTCCGCAGTTCCTCGCGGATCCTTACCCGTTCTACGAGGGCCTGCGCGGCGCCGATCCGGTGTTGTGGATGCCCGAGCTCTTCGGCATCGGCGGCTGGATCGTCACCGGCCACGCCGCCTGCTCGGCGGCGCTGCGGAGCAAGCACTTCGGCAAGGAGGGCCACAAGGTGGTCGCCGCCGAGAAGCTCGCCGCGATCCCCCAGGAGAGCGCGGAGGTCGCGGAGCGCCGCAAGAGCAACATGCTCTTCCGGGATCCGCCCGATCACACCCGCCTGCGCGGGCTGGTGACCCAGGCGTTCACGCCGCGCACCATCGAGCGCCTGCGCCCGCACATCGCCGAGATCGCGGAGGACCTGCTCTCCAGCATGGCAGCCAGCGGCGAGGCCGACCTGATCCACGACTATGCCTTCCCCCTGCCCATCATCGTCATCGCCGAGCTGCTCGGCGTCTCGCCGGCGGACCGCGACCAGTTCAAGCTCTGGTCCACCGACCTCACCGGGGGGATCAACCTCGGCGCCAGCATCGAGGATCTGACCCGGACCGGGCGCGCCATGGAGGCCCTCTCCGCCTACCTCACCGAGGTCATCGAAGAGCGCCGCCGGGCGCCGCGCGCCGACCTCATCAGCGATCTGGT
>Ga0302283_1002063_pt1 | contig 16397 bp, 16 predicted proteins | sample III_Fen_E1_4_FD_198770 | JGI IMG/M metagenome (GOLD analysis project Ga0302283, IMG submission 198770) | Peat permafrost microbial communities from Stordalen Mire near Abisko, Sweden - III_Fen_E1_4 | ecosystem: Environmental > Terrestrial > Soil > Wetlands > Permafrost | place: Sweden: Abisko... | reverse complement strand
GGTCGCACCCTGAGGGTGACTCCGGTCGCGGGACGCTCTCGGGCGTCCCGCAGGTTGACCGGTCACCCGAGCGCGTCCTCCTCTGCTGCCTCGTCACGGAGCACCCCCCGCGCTGCAGCGGCCTCGTCCTCGGCGGCGAGCCTGCGATCGCTCTCGGCCCGCCGCGCCTCCTCCGCCCGGAGGATGGCGCCGCAGCGGCGCCCCGCGGCCCGCAGGAGCACCAGGCCGAGCGTGGCCCACCCCGCCATCGCCGCGACGCCCGCGCCGAGCTGGAGGTCGCCGGCGGCGCTGGAGACGGTCCCCAGCATCGCGAACACGTAGAACGGCGAGGGCGCCGCGAGCATCAACACGTCGTGGTCGAGGCCGCGCTCGCGCATCACGCCGGCCACCAGGGCGACCACCCACGGCGCGACCGAGACGCCGAAGATCACCGCGAGGAGGAGCACCCGCGCCACCAGCGGCGACGAGGCCCCGGCCCGCAGGAAGGCGCCCAGGCCGACGACGAAGACGTAGAAGGCCAGCGCATAGGCGGCGTAGAGGAGCACCGAGACGGTGTCGGTGCTCAAAGCGCCCGACGCGGCCGAGGTCATCACCAGCGCCACCGCCGCCAGCGCGCCGAGGCCCGCGCCCCCGACGACGAGCAGCAGCGCGGCCGAGCGCATCACGCCGGGGCCGAGGAAGCGCCGCATCGCGCCGGCTCCGCGCCGGTCCCACTGGACGACGACGCGGCGCGACGGGCCCAGCGGCTCCCCCGCGAAGAGAAACACGGCGCCGACGAAGAACAGGAAGAGCGCGCTGAGGGCCGCGAGCGACGCCCCGGCGCGCTCGCTCACCGTGGCGGCCGCGGCGAGGGGGAAGGCCGCGGTCAGGGTGAGCGCCGGCGCCGCGAAGAGGAACCAGCGCTTCAGCCCGGAGGAGCGGTCGTCGGTCTCGCCGGAGAGGTTGGCGACGGTCACCTCGTGGAGGAACCACGCCGGCAGCACCACCGCGAGCAGCGGCAGGATCCCCAGGCAGACCACGTAGCTCGCGTCGAAGGGCGCCCGCTCGTAGGCGGCGGGCAGCCAGATGGGCGGGCCCTCGGGCACGCCGGGCCAGGCCCGGTGCGCGGCCACGCTCAGCCAGGGCCCGAAGACGAGGAACGCCAGGACGCCGAGCGGGAAGGCGAGCAGCAGCGTCACCAGGAGGGCCGCGCGCAGGCTGGCCATCTTGGAGCTGATGGCGAGGCCGAAGGCGACGCCGAGCAGCGCCAGCAGGAAGAGGCCGGCGAAGGCGAGCACGACCTCGGTAGCGGTGACCCCGCCGAAGAGGAAGGCCAGCGCGCCCACCGGCGCGAGCATGACCACGTACATCCCGATCTGGGTGAACGCGGCGAGGAATTTGCCACGCGCGATGGTGGCGGGCGACAGCCCGGTGAGGAGGACCGCCTCCCAGGTGTGGCCCTCGCGCTCGGAGGCGATGGAGTTGGCGGCGACGGCCGGCCCGACCAGCGTCACCACCAGGTACGCCATCGAGAAGAAGAGCTGGAAGATGACCATCCCCGTGGTCGCCGGGCTCGACTCGGTGGAGACCGCGCCGCCCACCGAGACGATGATCGTGGTCATCAGGATGGTGACCACCGCGAGGATCACCGGCGTGCGCGAGAGGCGCGCCGACTGGCGGAGCTCGCGGATCCACAGCGGGTTGGGCTGGGCCTCCCACCTCTGGTAGCGGGACAGCGCTCGGTCGACGAGGCGCCCGCTCACTGCACGTCTCCCCGGGTGACCTCGAGGAAGATGCGCTCGAGCTCGTTGCGCTCGGGCTCGACCCCGATCACCCCCACCCCGCCGCGCACCAGGATCGCGACGATCGCGGCGGCGGCCGCGTCGGTGCCGTCGTAGCCGACGTGGAGCGCGCCGAGGACCACCGCCGCCGAGGCGACGCCGGGCCCGCCGCGCAGCAGCTCCGCGGCGAGCCCGGGGTCGCCGAGGACGCGCAGCTTGAGCTTGCGGTGCGGCGCCGCCGCGGGGGGCGCCGGCGAGAGGGACGCGACCACGGGCGCGTGGCCGATCGCCGAGGCGGCGCGCGCGTCCTCGAGACGCGCCGCGATCTCCCCGAGGGGGCCGGCGACGACGAGGCGGCCGCGCTCGAGGATGCCGATGGACGTGCAGACGTCGCTGAGCTCGGTGAGGATGTGCGAGGAGAGGAAGATGGTCTTGCCCAGGCCGCGCAGATCGAGGAGCAGATCGCGGATCTCGATGCGAGCGCGCGGGTCGAGGTCGCTGGCGGGCTCGTCGAGGATGAGCACCCGGGGGTCGTGGAGGAGGATGCGCCCGAGCTGGAGGCGCTGCTTCATCCCCTTGGACATGGTGTCGACGATCTTGTCCTCGATCTTCACCAGCGAGGTGAGCTCGAGGACGGCCGCCACCACCCCCGGCGACGGCACGCGGTAGGCCTCGGCGAAGAACTCGAGGTACTCGCGCACGGTGATGCGGTCGTAGACGCCGGCGTGATCGGCCATGTACCCGATGCGGCGGCGCACCTCGCCCGGATCGAGCGTGACGTCGATCCCGTCGATCTCGACGCGCCCCGCCATCGGCTCGAGCAGCGTCGCCATCACCCGGATGGTGGTGGTCTTGCCGGCGCCGTTGGGGCCGATGAAGCCGAAGATCTCGCCCTGCGCGACGTCGAAGGAGACGTCGTGGAGGGCCTCGAAGGCGCCGAAGCGGTGCGAGAGGTGGCGCACGCGCACCGCGGGGGGCGGCGCGGTCACGGGCGACCTCCGTAGCCGACGACCCGGACGAGGACGCGATCCTTCTCGAGCCGCAGCCCCGCGTCGGAGCGCGGCCCCTCGCCGCCGTCGAGCTGGCCGAGGAGGACCGGGACCCCGTCGGGGAACCAGTCGCAGGCGTCGCCGGCAGCGTCGCTCACGGCCCACCAGGCCTCGGCCAGGCCGGGGGCGTCCGCCTCGAGCACGGGCCCGAGCGCGTGCGCGGCGAGGTGATGGAGCTCGACTCCGCCCATGCGGAGCGGGCTCCCCGTCGCGCCCTCCCAGGCCCTCCCCGCGGCGCCGAGGCTCATTCTCTCGGCGGTCAGGGTGCTCTTGCGGTCGCCGTCCGCGATCCGGGGAAAGTAGTAGAGCTCCCCCAGGGCGCGGACGACGGCGGCGCGCAGATCGCGGCCGGTGCGGTTGATGACCGCGACGCCGGCCTCTCCGTCGGCGACCAGCGCGATGCCGTCGCCGAGGGAGGCGAAGCCGTCCTCGCGCACCACCGTGGTCTGCCAGGGCAACGCCGGCACGTCGACGAGGCGCGCCCCGTCGCGATCGACGACGAGGTGAGAGCGACGATCGCCGGGCTCGAAGGCCACGGTGGAGAGGACGCCGTCCGGCTCGGTGGTGCGCACCGTCAGCGCGCTGGCGCGCGAGGCGTAGAAGCCCCGGAAGCGGCGCGCCGTCCCCCGGGGCATGCCCGCACCCGCCTCGACGAGGGTGAGGTGGCGCGCGCGGCCGCGCACCCCCTTGGCCGCGACGCCGATGCCGACCACCAGCGCGAACGCCGCCGCGGCGAAGATGGGCAGCCAGCGCAGCGCGCGCAGAGGGCGGCCGGCCCGTCCGGCGAGCGAGAAGCTCACCGGGCCGGCGATCACCGCGTAGAGGAGGAGCACCACCGCGGCGGCGCCGATGGCCCAGCGCGAGCCCTCGTTGGGATCGAGCTGCCGGCGGACGCGGTTGTAGCTGATGTTGGCGGGATCGGCTCCGGGTCGGAAGACCTGGGTCGAGCGCCGGTCGAAGGCGCGCCGGGTCAGGTCGACGACGCGCGCCAGGGCCCAGGGATCCTCGAGGGCCGGGCGGCGGGTGGGGTCGAAGGCGAGCAGGTGAACCTCGCCGAGCCCGTAGCCGGCGGAGCTGCCGTAGGCGCTGCCATGGAGGTTGCCCCCCGCGTAGCCCGCGAGCAGCCCTCGGAGCTCGTCCGACGGTTCGCGCGCGGGCGGGAGGACCTTGCCGGCGATGCCGGCCGCGCCGGGCACAGGCAGGGTGAGCTCCGCGAGCGTGGCGGCGGAGACGGCCTGCGAGAGCACCGCGCCGCCCGCGAACGCCGCCAGGGTGGGGTGGCGCACGTCCTCCGGGCGAACCACGACGACGGCCAGGGTCCCCCCCGCGAGGACGTAGCCCGCGAGCGCGTCGAGCTCGGCACCGACGAGGCGAGTGAGCACGTCCGAGCGCAGGAGGACCGCGTCGGCGGAGGTGTAGAGCGCCGCCCGGTCGGGGAGCACGGGATCGCCGGTGACCGGATCGAAGCGCGGCGAGCCCACCGAGAGCGTGGGCGCCGCCCCTCGCGCGCTGCCGCCGTGGACCGCGAAGAGCGGCGAGACGGCCACCTCGCCGAGGGCGCCGCGCAGGCGGGAGGTCTCGCTCACGTCGAGGAGCGTCACTCCCGCGGGGTTGAACGAGGGGAAGGTCCTCCCGGTGACCAGGTGGCCCGCGTCGTCGAAGACCTCGACAAGCAGCTCTCCATAGAGCGCCACGTCCGCCGGCACGCGCACGATGACCACCGCGCCGGCGCCGGCGCTGAAGGGCGCGGTGACGCTGGCGTCGCGCGGCTCGCGCCCGTAGGCGCTGGTCCTGGCCTCGAGGTGACCGCGCATCGGCCTGCCGCCGGTGTTGTGGAGCGAGACGACGACCTCGTTCCATCCGACCGCGATCCCGGCGCCGGAGCCGAGCAGCGGGGACGCGTCGACCGCGAGATCCGCATGGGCGTCGCTCGGGGCCGCCTCGGGGGCCTCCGCAGCGGCAGGCGCCGTCAGGGCGAGGGACGCGAGCGCCAGGGCGGCGGGGGCGAGCCTCATCGAGCGGGCGCCGCCGGGGGCCGCTCCTTCTCCACGGCCGCGGGCCGCGCCGGCACCGCGGCGAGGAGGGCCTCGACCACCTGATCGGTGGTGATGCCCTCGGCCTCGCCCTCGAAGGAGCGGAGGAGCCGGTGGCGCAGCACCGGGGTGGCCACCCGCTGCACGTCGGCGAAGGCGACGTGGGCGCGCCCGTCGAGCAGGGCCACCGCCTTGGCGGCGAGCACCAGGGACTGCGCGCCGCGCACCCCGGCGCCGAAGCGGAGCCCGCGCCGCACCGGCTCGGGGGCGTCCGGCGCGGCGGGATCGCTGGCGCGCACCAGGCGGGAGGCATAGCGCAGGATCGGCTCGGCCACGGCGACGTCCCGGCAGAGCGCGCGCAGCGAGAGCAGCTCGTCCCGCGAGAGGACCCGCGGCGGCGCCCCGCGCTCGCGGCCGGTGGTGCGCGCCAGGATCTCGGTCATCTCGTCCTCGGTGGGGCTCGGCACCACCACCTTGAGGAGGAAGCGATCGAGCTGCGCCTCCGGCAGCGGGTAGGTGCCCTCCATCTCGATCGGGTTCTCGGTGGCGAGCACGAAGAACGGCTCCTCCATCGCGTGCCGCACCCCGGCGATGGTGCAGGCGTGCTCCGCCATCGCCTCCAGCAGGGCGCTCTGGGTCTTGGGCGTGGCGCGGTTGATCTCGTCGGCGAGGATCACCTGGCCGAAGATGGGCCCCTTGTGCAGCGCGAAGTGCCGGCCGCCCTCGGCGGTGCTGACCAGCACGGTGGTGCCGATGACGTCGCTGGGCATCAGGTCGGGGGTGAACTGGAGGCGCGAAAAACCAAGATCCAGGCAGCTCGCCAGCGTGCGCACCAGCAGCGTCTTGCCCAGCCCGGGCGCCCCCTCGAGCAGCACGTGGCCGCCGGCGAGCAGGCCCCACAGCGTCTGATCGACGACGGCGCCCTGCCCGACGATGACCTGGCCAATCGCCTCCCGGAGCGTGGCGCTCGCGGCGCGCGCGAGCGCGAGGCGGGCCTCGAACGATGCGTCGTCGCCGGCGGTGCTCATCTCTCGACTCCTCGGCTCACCGGGGCTGGAAGTAACGGCCGACCTGCTCCCGATAGGCCTCGGGGACGTCGCTGCGCTCGACGCCGCCGATCTCGGTCGCCGCCGCGCCGCCCAGCGCGCCCTGGCCCTGGACGTTGGCGGTCTCGCCGACCTTGCCCGCGGTGCGCCCCGTCACCACCCCCGGCATCGGCCTGCCCTTGCTCATCCGGGTGGCGGCGCGGGCGCGGATGTCGCCGCCCTCGACGGCGCCGGTGACGCCGGCGTGGCTTCCGGGGCCGTCGCCTTCGGTGTGACCGCTGTGCCCGGGGCCGTCGCCGCTCGGCCCCGCGCTCTGTCCCGCGCTTTGTCGCGGCGCACCGCCGGCCCTGGGCACGCCGCCGCCGAGCTGCTCCTCGGCCTCGCCCGCGCCCTCCTCCGCGGCGTCGAGGCTGCGCTGGCGCTCGCCCTCTTCGCTGTCGGACGGCGAGGCCTCGGCCATCTTCTTCAGCTCGCCCTCGAGCCGCCGGCGGCCCTCGGGGGTGGCGAGCTCGTCGGCCAGGTCGGCCAGCTCCCGCTTGCTGGGGCCCGGGCCGGCCTCGCCACTGGCCGCGGCGCTCATCTTCTTCTTCAGGTTCTCGGCGAGCTGCCGGCGCTCCTCCGGGGTGAGCTTGCCGAGCGCCTCGTCCAGCTTCTCGGCGAGGCGCTGGGCGTCCCTGGGGCTGCCCGAACCCTCGAGGTCCCGGAGGGCTTGCTGGCCGTCCTCGCCGAGCCCGGCGCCCAGCTCGCGAGCCAGCTCGCGGAGGCGATCCACCCTCTTCCCCTGCTCGGCGAGGCGCCCGCGCGAAGCCTCGAGCGCCCGCTGCACGTCGGGCGCACCGCCGTTCTTCGCGGCTTCGGCCGCCTCTTCCAGGGTGCGCAGGGCGCGCTCGCGCGAGGTCTTCTCCAGGGTGTCGGCGAGGCGCTCCATCGCGTCGTCGAGGCGGACCAGATCGCGATCGCCGAGCGCCCGCTGCGCGCCCTTCAGGTCCGGGTTCTCCCCGAGCTTGCCGAGCGCCGACTCCATCCCCTGGCGCTGCTCGCCCGCGCCGAGGGAGAGACGCTCGGCGGTGATGCCGTCCTTCAGCCTGGCGATCTCGGCCTGGGCCTCCCTCGTCTCGACGCCAGCGCGGAGCTGGTCACGCAGCTTGCGAGCGTCGTCCGCGAGCTTCTGCAGGCGCTCGCGCTGCGCCTCGTCGCGGGCGCGCGCGTCGGCGAGGGCGAGCACCTTCTCCAGCCCCGCCACCTGCGCGAGCCGGACCTTCTCGGCGCCGGGCGGCGCGACCGGGCCGGGCGGCAGCGGCGGCACGGGAGCCACGCTGATCGCGACGAGAGCGACGAGAGCGACCGGCAACGCCAGGTGCGACGGCCGGAGGAGGCGCGCCCGCACGGCTCCAGGCGTCGCCTGGGTGAGCGCCGCGGCGGCGTGGGAGAGGACCACGGCGCCGGCCGGGCCGAGGCCGTCGCGATCACCGTCGAGCTCGAGCGCGGTGGCGATGGCCTCCTTGGCGGCGAGGCGCGCGTCGAGGTAGAGCGCCACGTCGGCGTCCGGCCAGCGCTTGCGCCGGGCGACCCCCATGCCCACCGCCGCGCCGAGCAAGCCGCCCGCAGCGCCCGCCAGGCTGCGCCCAGGCTGCCGCGTCCGCCACAGCGCCGCCGCCGCGCCCGCGCCAAGGAGCAGCCCGAACGCGGCGCCGGTGAGCACGTGCCGCAGCGCGAGCCGAGCCCGCACTCGCCCCGACCACCGCTCGAAGAGAGGCCGGAAGGAGCGTGCCTCGGGGGCGGCGGCGGCAGCGCGGGGCATGCGCCACGGTTGTATCGTCTTTGCGCCACCCCGGCCAGCGAGCCGCGGTGCTGCCAGCGTGAGCATGTGCCTGCCGGCGAGGCCGGCTCAGCGGGTGTAGCGCGAGACGTCGAGCCGGTAGGAGAACCCGCCGCGCACGCCGACGAGCGTGGTCGACCCCGCGCCGAGCGCGCAGGTGCCCAGGGTGTCGCTGGAGAGGGTGTCGCCGGAGAGGCGCAGGGCGTCGACGACGGTGTCGAGGTTGAAGAAGAAGCCGCCGCCGAGGTGGACCTCGGCCCCCAGCCCGGCGCGCAACCCGAGGCTGGGGCCGTCCGACGCGGTGCAGCGGGACGCGCTCGGCAGCGCGAAGTTGGGGTCGAGCGCGACGAGGCTGGCGTCCTCGCTCTGCCACACCAGACCGGGCCCGAGCGTGACGGCCAGGGCCACCGGATCGAGGCGGAAGAGGGTGAGGCGCACGCTGGCCCAGAGCGCGTCGGTGGTGCGGTCGACGTCGATGCTGCCCAGGGTCCCCTCGCCCCGCTCGGTGCCCAGCTCCGCGTGCTCGTAGGCGAGCCCGAGGGCGAAGCGCGGCGACGGCGCCACCGCGACGCCGACCCCGAAGAGCGCACCGGTGCGGCTGGAGACCGGGTAGTTGGGGGCATCGCCGAGGCGGAAGGCGCCGCCGAAGCGAAGGCCGAGGTCGAGGTTGACGGGCTCCGCAGGCGCCGGGAGCACGACCGAAGGCTCGGGCAAAGGCAGCGGCTCGGCACCGACAGCAGGCCCCGCAAGGAAGGCGCCGACGGCGAGCGCCGCGGCAACCCGTCGGCGGGGCGAGACGAGGACGGGCATGCCTCCCTCCTTAGCCGGTCCGTCCAGCGGCGTGCGGACGCACGCAACGCTTGACCTGTCGGCGCCGCTTTGCCATGGTCCGCGGCGGAGAGGTGTCCGAGTGGTCGAAGGTGCCTGATTCGAAATCAGGTGTGCCCGAGAGGGTACCGCGGGTTCGAATCCCGCCCTCTCCGCTGACACGTCGACCGATCGGGCTCCGGCCCCCTCGGGGCGGCGTGGCTGGTGCAGTCGTTCCAAGCTGACCCGGTTGCAAGAGTACCAGGAGAGGTGACCGAGTGGTCGAAGGTGCACGACTGGAAATCGTGTGTGCGGAAACGTACCGAGGGTTCGAATCCCTCCCTCTCCGCCAGTAACAGATGGGGGCTGCGCCCCCATACCCCCGCGTTGCTCAACATGGGGGCTCCGCCCCCATCCCCCCGACCCCGCGGGGGCTACGCCCCGGGATGGGTTGACGCGAGCCACGGCGGCGGTTCTGCCCTGTCGGGGAACGCTCTCGGGCGTTCCCCAGGGAGGGCGGCGCTCAGAAGGCCTTGATGCTGGGCATGAGGCGCTTCGAGATGACGACGCGCTGGATGTTCCCGGTGCCCTCGAAGATGTCGTAGACCTTGATGTCGCGGAACCACTTTTCGAGCAGGGCGTGCTCGGTGGCGAGGGAGCCGTGGGCGCCGCAGATCTGGATGGCCTCGGTGCAGGCGAAGATGGCCGCCTGGCCCGCGGCCGCCTTGGCCATGCTGGCCTCCTTGGCGTTGGGCTGGGCGAGGTCGGCCATGTAGACGGCGCGCCAGACCAGGAGGCGCGCCGCCTCGAGGCGGCGGCCGACGCGGGCGAGGCGCTCGGCGAGGGCGGCATAGCGAGGGAGGGGACGGCCGAGGAGGTAGTTGGCCTTGACGAAGTCCCGGGCGTGCTCGTAGGCAGCGCGGCCGATGCCGACGGCCATGGCGCCGACGAGGGGGCGGGTGGTGTCGAAGGTCTTCATGGCGGCCATGAAGCCCTCCTTGGAGCGGTAGGCCTCCTCGCCGCCGAGGAGGTTCGCGTCGGGGACGCGGCAGTCTTCGAGGACGAGCTCGGCCGTCTCGTTGGCCCGGAGGCCCATCTTCTCCTCGATCTTGCCGACCTCGAAGCCGGGGGTGCCCTTCTCGACGACGAAGGCGCGGTGCCCGGCGCGGCCCTGGCTGGGGTCGACGGTGGCGAAGATGACCGTCCAGATCGCGCGGCCGCCGTTGGTGATGTAGCACTTGCGCCCGTTGAGCACCCAGTGGTCGCCGTCCTTGCGACAGCTGGTGCGGATGCCGGCGACGTCGCTGCCGGCGCCGGGCTCGGTGAGGCCGTAGGCGCCCCAGCGGAGGGGGCCCTTGTCCATGCCGGCGAACATGTCGAAGAAGCGCTTCTTCTGCTCGGGCGTGCCGGTGCTGCGCACGGGGGGCGCGCCGAGGCCCGGCCCGGGGAGCGAGAGCAGCAGCGCGGCGTCGGCCCAGGCGAGCTCCTCGGCGCCGACGGCGGCGGTGCGGTTGCTCTCGGAGACGCGGCCGCCGCCGTCGTGAGGCGCGGCGGCGCGGGGCTTCTCCTCGTCGGTGCTCTCGCTGCCGAAGTGGCCGGCGGAGCCGCGGAAGCTCGAGGCCATGGCCATGAAGTTGCGGAGGAAGGACTCGGGCACCTCGTGCTTTCTGTCCATGTCCAGGCTCATCGGGCGGATCACGTACTTGCCGAGCCCGTGGATGCCTTCCTTGAGCTCCCGCTGCTTCTTGGACAGGGTGAAGTCGATCATCGTCGGAGCCTCGTCTCAGGTGAAGATGGCCTGCGCGTCCGGGGTCGGGAGCACCAGGGCGGGGTCGAGGGGAGCGCCCAGCTCGAGGGCGGTGGCGAGCTGATCGAGCTGCTCGGCGGTGGGGCAGCAGAGGGCGAGCTGCTTGGCGTCGCGCATCAGCTTCTCGGCGACGACGTCGCGGATGAAGCCCGAGCCGCCGTGGAGCCCGACGCAGTCGTCGGCCATGCGCATCGCCGCCTCGAGGGCGGAGGCGGCCGCCTGGGCGGTGGCGTGGAGGGCGCGCTCGTACTTGCCGGCGGAGGCGGCGTCCCAGGCCGAGGCGGCGCTCCAGAGCAGCCAGCGCGCCGACTCGACATCCATGTGGCGATCGGCGAGCGCGAAGGCGACGGCCTGGAAGTGGCCGATGGGCTTGCCGAACGCGGTGCGCATCTCGCAGTGGTCGCGGGCGAGGTCGAAGGCGAAGCGGGCCAGGCCGACCGCGCGCGCCGCCACGATGAGCGCCCGCTTGGCGAAGAAGCGCAGCGTCGCGCGGGTGAAGCCACCCTCGCCCGCGTCGCCGAGCAGGCGCGCGCCCTCCGCGACGACGGCGCCGGCCAGCTCGATCTCCCCGAAGTCGGCGGCGTCGAGACCGAGGGTGTCGTGGCGAGCGCCGACCACCACGCCCGGATCGCCGCGCCGCACCACGAAGGCCCCGAGGCCACCCCAGCCGGCGGCATCGTCGACCTGCGCGAAGACCAGGAAGCGATCGGCGAGGTGGGCGTTGGTGACGAAGGCTTTCTTGCCGGTGAGCACGTAGCCGCCGTCGGCCGCGCGCGTCGCCGTGGTGGAGAAGCCCGCACGGTCCCTGCGGGGCGCGCTCTCGCTCCAGGCGACGGCACCGAAGCGCGCGTATCCCTCGCTATCGGAGAAATCGGCGAGCAGCGCGCGGATCTGATCGGGGGTGCCCAGCTCGGTGACGGCGGTGCCGAACGCGCCCGGCCCCGCGAGCCCGAAGGCCGCGCCCGCGTCGGCGGCGCCGAGCTCCTCCTCGAGCAGCACGGTGGTGAGCATGCCGAGGCCCTGCCCGCCCGCGCTCTCGGGGACGCCGGCCGTCCCGAGGCCCATCTCGTGGGCGAGCCGTCGCACGTCCTCGGGGACGGCGCGGGCCCGCTCCACCTCCCGCACCCGCGGCGCCAGGGTGCTCCTGGCGAACTCTGCGACGCTTTCTCGGACGAGGCGTTGCTCCTCGCTGGGCTCGAAGTCGATCATCCGGAAACTCCAGAGGTTTTGCGGTCGGCAGCATTGTCGAGCGCCGCTCCATGGCGGTCAAGACGGATCCAGGCTATGCGAGGATCGCAAGGGGGCGGCGCCCCCCAGGTGGGTCAGGGCCGTGATCGCTGCATTGATCGCCTTGACATGAGCGCCGCTGGCTTGTAGAAATTGCGCCCCTTTTTCGAGCCGGTGTTTTCCCGGCGCCGGACCAAGCGATGAATCCTCAGCACAAGACGTTTTCAGCCAAGCCGGCCGAGGCTCTCAAGGAGCGGGGCTGGTGGGTCATCGACGCGGAGGGTAAGCCCCTCGGGCGGCTCGCCAGCGTCATCGCGACCGTCCTCCGCGGCAAGAACAAGCCGACCTTCACCCCGCACGTCGACACCGGCGACTTCGTGATCGTCGTCAACGCCAAGAAGGTGAAGCTCACCGGCCGCAAGCTCGAGCAGAAGCTGTACACCCGCCACAGCGGCGAGCCGGGCGGCTTCCGCGCCGAGGCCTACGGCGCCCTGCTCGAGCGCAAGCCCGAGCTTCCCATCACCAAGGCGGTCAAGGGGATGCTCCCCAAGAACGTCCTCGGCCGCGAGCTGCTGACCAAGCTGAAGGTCTACGCCGGCCCCGATCATCCGCACGCGGCCCAGAAGCCGCAGGCGCTCGCTTACGCTGCATCCTGAGGCTCCCCATGGCTGAGACGTCGACCAACGCTACCGCCGGCAGCACCGGCAACCGAATCTACGCCACCGGCAAGCGCAAGACCGCGGTCGCCCGCGTCTTCCTGCGCCCCGGCTCGGGCACCATCACCGTGAATGCGCGCCCCGCCGACGACTACTTCGTCCGCGAGACCAACCGCATGGTGATGCGTCAGTCGCTCGAGCTGATCGAGGTCCTCGATCAGTACGACGTGGCCGCCACCGTCGTCGGCGGCGGGCACAGCGCCCAGGCCGAGGCCATGCGCCACGGCATCGCCCGCGCGCTGATCCTCGCCGACGCGGAGCGCCGCCCCTCGCTCAAGCGCGCCGGCTTCCTGACCCGCGACTCCCGCAAGAAGGAGCGCAAGAAGTACGGTCAGCCGGGCGCCCGCAAGCGGTTCCAGTACTCCAAGCGCTGATCATTCCGCGACCGGTCGGTCACCCTGCGGAACGCCCGAGAGCGTTTCGCGACCGGTCTTCCCGCGGATGGCACACCGAACGCCTCTTGGCCGCGGCAACGCGGTCAGGAGGCGTTTTGTTTTGTCCGGCGTCCGAAGCCGGGATGCGGTCGTCACCGCAGAGAGGTGGCCCACCTCTTGATGAGGCGGCTCCCATGAGCCGCACGACCCTCGCTTCCCTCGCCCTCGCCCTCGTCGCGACCCTCGGCAGCACCGGCTGCGGGCGCCACCGGTACTACGTCCGGTATGCCCCGGTGCCGGTGCGTGTCCACGGCGCGCTCTACTACGCGCCCGGCGCCCCGGAGCCGCCCCCCGCGCCGCCTCCCCGGATGGCGCCGCCCCCCCAGATCGCGCCGCCGCCTGCATATGCTGCGGGTCCGCGACCGATCGTGGTCTACGCCAACGCACCAGGCACGACGATCGTGGTGATCAATCCGGGGCCCGGCGGTCCGCCCGTCGTGCAGTACGCCGGTGGCCCACCGCCCCCCCAAGCAGCTCCGATGCCGCGGCCGGAAGCCCCGCCGGAAGCTCCGCCCCAGGGCAAGCCCAACGCCTGGTTCGAGGAGGAGTGAGAACGGCCGGTCACGGGTCACCGTATCGGCGCGTGCTCGGTCTCGCGGGGCGCCCCACGATCAGGGGTACCCACGCTTCCCTCTCGCGCCAGTCTCGCAGCGCTTGCAATAAAGCGGATGACCGAGCGTCGCGCGGACCTCATCGGGTTCGCGTGAGGCGAGCGACGATGAACCAGATCGGCAAGCGCGGGACGCAAGCGTGGCTCCTTCGGCGGTGCCGGTCAGCACCGCCGATCTCGAGGCGACCACCACAACGCGGCCGAGGGCAGGGCCTGACGTTTCCGTTGTTGGCCAACCCCGCCGCGTAGCGGCTTCGTTCGACGCAAGCGCGCCGGAGGGGGACGCGAACGCGTCGGAGGGGGACGCGAGCGTGTCGGAGGGGGACGCCGGCGAGCGTCCGATCGCTCGCGGCTCAACCCCTCAGAACTGCTCCAGGAACCGCGGGTCGTTCTCGAACATCAGCCGGATGTTGGGCACGCCGTAGCGGCTCATGGCGACGCGGTCGATACCCATGCCGAAGGCGAAGCCCGTGTACTTCTCCGGGTCGATGCCGCAGTGGCGGAAGACATCGGGGTGGATCATCCCGCAGCCGAGCACCTCCAGCCAGCCGGTGGTCTTGCAGACCCGGCAGCCGGCGTGGGTGCCGTCGGGGCGGCGACAGAACCGGCAGTCGACGTCCAGCTCCATGCCGGGCTCGACGAAGGGGAAGTAGCTCGGGCGGAAGCGCACCACGGTGCCGGGGCCGTAGAGCCGCTCGGCGAAGGCCGCGAGCACGCCCTTGAGCTCGGCCACGCTGACCCGCTCGTCCACGAGGAAGCCCTCGATCTGGTGGAACATGGGCGAGTGGGTGACGTCCTCGTCCCGGCGGTAGACCTGGCCGGCGCTGACGATGGCCATCGGCGGCTGGCGGCCGCTCATCTCGCGGATCTGCACGTTGCTGGTGTGGGTGCGCAGCAGGACGCGGGCGTCGGGGAAGGACGGCTGGGGGACGACCCAGAAGCTGTCCTGCATGTCCGTCGCCGGGTGATCGGGCGGGAAGGCGAGCTTGGTGAAGTTGTTCTCCTCCAGCTCGATCTCCGGCCCCGAGGCGACCACGAAGCCCAGGCCGCGGAAGATGGCCAGGAGGTCGTCGCGGACCTGGAGGATGGGGTGGGCGTGCCCGCGCTCGAGCTCGAGGCGGCCGGGGAGGGTGAGATCGAAGGGGCGGGCGCGCAGCTCGGCCTCCCGCGCGGCGCGAGCCAGGGTGCGCAGCTTCGCCTCGAACGTGGCCTCCACGTCGTCCTTGAAGGCGTTGACCTTCGCGCCCACGGCCGGGCGGTCGGCCGCCGGCACGTTGCGCATCAGCGCGAGGACGGCGGTGAGCTCGCCCTTCTTGCCCAGCACCTTGGCGTGCTCCGCCCGGAGCTCCTGCTCCGTGGTCGCCTTGGCGAAGGCGCTGCGGAAGCGGGTGCCCAGGTTGGCGAGCCCTTCGTCGATGGCCTTGGTGGGCGATTCGGCGGTCACGGAGCCCCCTGCGTCGATGGGAGTGGAGAAGAGTCGGGGAGGAACGGTTTGGGGAGCGCCTTGCTAGCACTCCCCAGCAGAGCCCTTCGGGAAACGCCGCTTTACTGGCGCTCCCCAGAAGAGCCCGTCGGGAAGCGCTCTCGGGCGCTTCCCAGGGTGACCGACTAACCCAGAGCGAGCTTGGCCACGGCGCCGAACGAGGCGGGGTCGTGGATGGCGATCTCGGAGAGCACCTTGCGGTCGAGGGCGATGTTCGCCTTCTTGAGGCCGCTCACGAGGCGCGAGTACGAGGTGCCGTTGATGCGGGCCGCCGCGTTGATGCGGGCGATCCACAGGCGGCGGAAGTCGCGCTTCTTCAGCTTGCGGCTGATGTAGGCGTACTCCCAGGCGTGACGGACGACCTCTACCGCTTGGCGGAAGCGGTTCTTGCGGCCGCCGAAGAAGCCTTCAGCCTGGTTGAGGATGCGGTTGCGGCGACGACGCGCCTTGAATCCACGCTTTACTCTGGCCATGGTGCTCCTCCTCGCTCAACCGTACGGGAGCATGAGCTTCACGCGCTTTTCCATCGCGGGAGAGACCATGTCGTTCTTGCGCAGGCGACGGCAACGGCTCTTGCTCTTCTCCTGCATCATGTGGTTGAGGCCGGCCTTGCTGCGCCGGACGCGGCCGGTGCCCGTGACCTTGAACCGCTTGGCCGCAGCCCGGTTCGTCTTCATCTTCGGCATGACGAGGTGTGCTCCGCTCGTGCCAGTCGCTCCCATCGGCCGCGCTCCGACCATCGGAAGCGCTGTTGAAGCCCCAGGGACGCGGGGGGCCGGCGTTATGGCGGACGTGCCCGTCCCTGTCAAGCCCGGGCGGCGCCCGTCCGGAGCTCCATGACCGAGGCCCCGTCCGGTGAGGGGCTGGCACGAAGAAAAGCCCTTGGGTATCCTCACAGGATGTCGCCCCCGTCCAGCGCAGCCGCCGTGCTCGCCCCGTCGCCGGCTGCCGAGCGCTTGACCGCGCTCCTCTCCCTACCCCTTCGCGAGGCGCCCGAGACGGCGGAAGAAGCGGCGATCTTCGAGCGAGCGGAGGAAGAGCTGCGCGCGGGGCTTCACGGCGCCCGCGGCGAGTGATCTGGACGATCCGGTGGTCGTTCGTCGCAGCGCGGCGTGACCTGCTGGCTCTCCCCATGCCCACCGCGGAGCGACTCGACGCCGCGGTGCTGCGCTTCGGGCAGACGAACCGCGGACCCGTGAGCCGGGTGTCTCCTCACGACCCCCGCAGGTTGCAGCTCGTGGTGCCGGGCGCCGTCGCCTACCTGTTCGCCGACCCCGACTCCGGGATCTTGCTGGTGAGCCGCGTGTTCCAGCGAGCGTAGCCTCCGTCCCCCTTCCGGAGCAGCAGCCTCCGCAGCACGGCATGCGCGCCGACGGCCAGCACGGCCCCGACGAGGTAGCCGGCGAGATCGACGAAGCCGAAGGTGGTCCCGAAGATGAGCCGCAAGATCACGTGCTTGGAGGAGAGCCAGGCCGGGTAGGGGGTGAGCTGGGCAAACTCCACGGCGAAGCTCACCCCGAGGGCGATGGCGAAGGCGCGGCGGAGGCGGACGTCGGGCCGTACGACCAGCACCAGCACGTAGATGAGCACGGTGTAGAGGGCGTCC
>Ga0302283_1002055_pt1 | contig 16431 bp, 17 predicted proteins | sample III_Fen_E1_4_FD_198770 | JGI IMG/M metagenome (GOLD analysis project Ga0302283, IMG submission 198770) | Peat permafrost microbial communities from Stordalen Mire near Abisko, Sweden - III_Fen_E1_4 | ecosystem: Environmental > Terrestrial > Soil > Wetlands > Permafrost | place: Sweden: Abisko... | reverse complement strand
GCCGCACGCGGTCACCCCTGCCGCACCGGCCGCCGCGACGCCCACGAGCGCCGCGCCGGTCGCATCCACGAGCACGCAGGCGGCCAGCACGACGGCGCTTGCCGCTCTCGCGCCGCCGCCCAGCAACGCCGTCATCCCGCCGGTGCCGAGCGACTACGTCCCCCAGAGCGGGGCGACGTACCGCAGCGTGTCGCCGAAGAAGGCGGAGCTCCTCGTCCTCGCGCAGGCCGTGAAGAACCTCGCGCAGTTCGCGAGCTACGCGCAGGTGATGGGGCCGTACGCGCCGCCGTACGAAGAGACGCTCGCGCTCTTCACGGTGGTCTACCAGTGGTCGTCGATGCGCACGGCCAGCTCGGCGTGGGACGCGTACAGCGTCGACCAGGAGGGCCTCGGCTGGGCGACGCTTCGCCCGGTGATGGAGCGGCTTCGCCCGCTCTTCGACATCGCGGTCAGCGCGGACCCGACGCTGCTCGTGAAGCTCCCTTCGCTGGGGACGCTGCTCGGCGCGCGGACGGCCATCGCGCAGAAGGGCGCGGCCACGCGGCAGCGCAACAAGCAGTCCGAGGCCAAGGGGGAGCCGCAGACGCACGGCAAGGTCGGCAAGGCGCGCAAGCGCGTGGCCGAGAAGGCCGCGCTGGCGACGCTGCAGGAGCAAAAGCAGCAACAGGCTGCGACGGCGCCGGGTTCGGCGACGGCGGGTGCTGCAGGTGCAGCGGGGCAGGGGAGCGTCACGACCGCGCCGGTGGCGGTGGTGACGAGCTCCGCGGCGACGGGGACGACCCCCGTGGTGAGCGCGACGAGCGCGGTTCCGGCGGTGATCAACGGGATCAACGGGATCGCGAACGGAGCGGCGCACTAGAGAGAAGGAACGTACGGTCGCCGCGGCTCTCGTGAGGGAGCCGCGGCGGTCGCGTCACCAAGAGGCGATGACATCGGACAGCCAATTCCAAGGGAGATGCTCGGGATCTCCGGCGCGCCTCGGTCACGGAGGTCGCCATCGACTTCCCTCTGGCGCGGGCGCGTTCCGCTGGACCGACCGCACCGCCCGCTACGCCAGCCCCCGTCTCCCGTGAAGGAGCCGGGGGCACACGCTGACTCTGGCCGCTCGTTCCTCAGCGCGCGACGAGGCCGTTGGCGCTCGCCGGCAGCCCGTCGATCGCGCCCAGGCTCGTCAGCGTCCCATCGGCCCCGCGCCGGAAGATGTCGATCCCCTGGGTCCCCCCGTCGCGGACGTACACGTACGCCCCGGCCACATCCAGATCCAACGGCGTGCTCGTGCTCCCGATCGACGTCGCGATGCTCTCGACGAGCGTGAGCGAGCCGTCAGAGCCGATCGCGAACGACGAGAGGGTCCCGTCATGGGCATTCGTCGTGAACGCGATTCGCCCCTCGTCCGCGACCGCGACCCAGCACGGCGCGGTGCGACCGTCGGCGAGTGGGCCCGTCACGAGGTGCGCACTGGCGCCATCGTCGAGGTGGTACGAGGAGAGTGCGCCGGCCCCCGGCGCGCCGCCGTAAGCGTCGCTGACGACCAGCGTGCCGCGCCGGCCGAACGCGAAGCCAAACGGGGTCTGGCCCGACGACGCCGTCACCACCGCGTCACCCGGCGTTCCGTCGAGGCGAACGACGAACCCGTCGATCCGGTTGGTCCCCTTCTCGGTGACGACGAGCGCCTCGGCGTCCGGGGTGAACGCGATCTGGGCCGCGCCGACGTTCTCGGGGCTGCTCAGGGGGCGGGTGGATCCCGGGATTGTGCGCAGATGGGCGCCGTCGAACGTGAGCCCGGAGATGTTCTGGCGAGCGCCGGTGTTGAGTACATAGACGAGCCCTCCGGACTCCGTGACGCTCGCGGGGAGATCGCCCCCCGAGTCGGCAACGTCAACGAGCGTCAGCGTCCCGTCGTGCTCGCGCCGCAACGCGGACACCGAGTGGCTCCCCGGGTTCACCGCGAAGAGCCAGCGGCCGTCGCGGCTCGCCGTGAGGGCCCCCTGCGTGCCCAGGCCGCCGCCCGAGCCGGTGCCGCCGGTGGCTACGCCGCCCGCGGCGTGGAGCGAGCCGTCGCGAGCGCGGTCGAAGACGAGCACGGAGTTTGCGCCCGCGTCGTTCGACAGCACGTAAACCGCGCGTCCCCCGTGGTCGTCGTCCGCTTCGCGAGCGGATGCGGAGCCGGTCACTGCGAAGATCGAGGCGAGAGAGGCCAGAGCCATCCAATGAAAGCGCATCGTCGTTCTCCTTCAGGTGTGCGGGCGCACGGGTCCCTCCGGGCGTGGCTCGAGAGACAGCGCCTCTGCCGGAGAGGAAACATGCAGGCCCCGCGGTCGCGCTCACGTCGCGTTGGTGTGATCGCGAGCGCGTGCCGTCGTTACGCAGGGGGACACAAGTGGGTTTCGCCGAATCGCCCCGAGGGAGGGAGATCGTCACCAACGTCGCGTCCTCGGAGAGCGCGGCGCGGATCCGCGCGGCGAGCTACCCGGCCGCAGCGCCGACGCTCGCCGACCTCCAGGCGATCGTCGCGCGCTCCAGTGGTCGGGTTATCCCCGCTCTATCATCGCTCGCACCCGCTCCAGATTCGCCACGTCGGCGACGTCCTGCGGCCGCCCCGCGGCGCGCTTGTTCGCGATCAGATCGTCCAGTGCGATGACGCGAATCCGCACCCCCTCCCACGTCGCCTGGACCGCGTTGCGAAAGACGTCCGCTCCGGCGACGCCATCGATGCTGCGAAGCAGGTCGATGCGGAGTGGCGGTTGGCCGAGGTAGGCTACCTCGGTCTCGCCGAGGCCCCGCGTTGCGATGACGACGCTCGCCGGCGCTCCGTAACGCGCGAGCGCCCTCGCCGCGCGCTCGAGGTTCGCGGCGCTCCCCTCGAGCAGCAAGTCGAGATCCTTCGTCGCTCTCGGCTGCGCGTGAAACGCGAACGCGTAGCCTCCTATGACGACCGCTTCAACCCCCTCGCGATCGAACTCCTCCAAGAGCTCTCTGAAGTCGTGAGGAAGGTTCATGCGCCGGGCCCCGAAGGCTCGCCTGCTCGTCCCACATGTCGAAGACGCATCCGAGGCGCTCCTCGCCGGTCATCCGCAGCCACCACTCGGTGGAGCGCGATTCCATCTCCTCGGCGTTCTTTGCGACTCCGCCGGTCCATGTTCGTCGGCGTTCCTCAGCACGTGCACTGCGGTCCGGCATTCGATCTGAGCGTAGCAACTCCTTCGCCCGTGAGCACCCCAAACGACGGTCCCGCGGCCTCGGCTGGCGAGGCGAGCACGCGCGCTTCACCCCCACAGCCTCGCGAGCGGAATCTCGAGCCCCTCAAAGCTCTCCGGCCGGAACGTCTCCTCGCCTTCGAGGGACGCCGCGATGACGAACGACCCCTCGCGCAGAACGAGCCGCTCGAACGTGCGCCCTTCCGGATCGACGATCCAGTACTCGGGCACGCCGAGCTGCGCGTACCAGCGGAGCTTGGTCACGCGGTCGTAGCGGCGGCTGCTCGGCGAGACGACCTCGACGACGAGATCCGCGCGACCGCGCTCCAGCCCGTGGTTCTGATCGGGCGACACCTCGTTCCCCTTCCGATAGAGCTGCAGATCGGGCATGACGCCGCTGCGCGCCGAGACGCGGACCTTGTACCCGGAGGCGAGCGCGAGCCCCCCGTGTGCGCGGGCCCAGAGGCAGAGGTCCGTCCCGAGCTCCATGACGACCTCTTCATGATTGAGCGTCGGCACCTCGACCTCCACGAGCTCCCCGTCGATGAGCTCACGCAGGTCGTCTTCTTCGAGCGTGAGGAAGTCGTCCCACGTATACGGGGCGTTCGATGCGGTCGCGGAGTGCGAGGCCATGCGCGAAGAGTACCCCATGGCTTCGGGTGATGCAGTGGACGCGCCAAGGACGGAATCGTGGAAAATCGCGACGTTGCCATTCTCCAGGAGTGGCACGGTCGAGAAACAGGTGGCAGGGCCAGCCGGGTCACCCTCCCCGCCGCTGCCGCTACGTTCTCGCCGTAGCTCGTGCCCTCTCGCGAATGCGTTCGATGCGCCCTCGTCGTCGCCGGGCGCCCGATCACGCAGGTCGAGCCGCATTGCGGCCGCCGCGCTCATGGACGCTTCAGGAACCTCAGATAGAACGCCCCAAACACCAGGACGACCCCGACGTTCACCATCAGCCGCTCCCAGAACCGGTTCCTGAAGAACAGGACGTCGAGGCCGACCACGACGGCTACGAGCGCAAGCACGTGGAGCACGACGGCCGTCTGCCTTCCCATCGTTCGTTTCTACGCCGGCCTCCGGGGCAGCGGTACATCTCGTTCCTACAGAGCACGCATGCGGGCGTCGATTCCGTGATCCTCGCGAGGCGCGTGACGTGAGCCGCGCGGGCGCACGCCTCGCGGGGCCCGCGCCGCCAAGAGAACATCGCCGTCGAGCGAATCAGGCGCAGCCGTGACGACGCCGCGCGCCCGGGCCGCAGCCCACAGCGCCGCCGCGTCTCGCCAGTGGGTCGTCGTCACCGGCACGTAGAGAAGCTCGCGTGCGAGCTCATCGAGTCGAACGAGACTGCGCGTCGCGCCGATGCGCAGCAACTCACGTCGCAGCTCGTAGTCCGCCAGCTCGGAGATCATCACGGCATGCGCCTGCACTGCGCCGCGGAGCCAAGTCCGGACGTCCGCGTGCTTCCGCGGATGGCAGATCTGACCGAGGACGCCCGTGTCGAGCAGCAATCTCACGGAGAGGGCTTGCGAAGTGCGATGCGCTCGAGCTCCTCGACGTCCCCCGCGGGCTCATCATCGACGGGCTCTGCCTCCCAACGATCGAGCATCGAGGCGACACGCTGCGCGCGGTCCGCGAGTGGCCGAACGCGCGCGCTGAGGGCGCTTTCGGCGGGGTTCGAGCGGCGAGGGGTCACGCGAGAAAGGTAGCGCGCCGTGCACCGGCTCGCCAGAGCCTCGCCGGGTCGGGCCGCATGGTGCGGAGTCGAGCAAGCAGAGCTGTCTCGCGCAAGCTGTTTGGTGGCGAGAACGACGACTGCGAGGTGTACCGCAACATCGACTCGACGCGCGGCATCGTCCAACTCGCCGACAAGGACCCTGAGTACCATGAACCGCTTCTCGCGCTGCTGCGCGAGCCGTGAACACCGGCGACGACAAGGACCTTCAACTGCGCCGCACCTGAACGATCGCGGCGGAAAGAGGGGTGCAGCTCGCTCGTGAAGCCGTCAACGGCTCTGCGACTACGCTCCGGACCATCGGCGAGAATCGTCTGCCCTGACGTGCGATACGCTCGCCGTTTCGATGACCAACCGGATCCCCCTCGGCACCCTCCTTCTTGCGCTCGCGTGCTGCGCTCCGCCGGCCTCCACGCCGCCACAGGCTCCGCGAACCGCGGCGGCGGCGACCGTCCCCGCAGCTCCGCCCACCTCCGTCACTTCCGCCGCCGCCCCGACGGAAGCCCAGGCGCCGAACGCAGAAGAGCAAGCCATCGCGCAGCGGCTCGTCGGCAGCGTCCTCGTCGGCGGTCACGCCATGGACTACCTGCGTGAGCTTGCCGACGGCATCGGGCCGCGCCTCACCGGATCCGACGGCTACGCGCGCGCGGCGGCGTGGGCCATCGAAGCGTTCCACAACGCGGGCGTCGCGAATGCTGCCGCCGAGCCGTTCACCATGGCGCATGGCTGGCAGCGCGGCGCCGCGACATTGAAAGTCGTGGCGCCCGTCGAACGGCCGCTCCATGCACTGGCCTTCGGATGGGGACCGAACCTACCGAAGGGGGGACTGCGCGCCGAGGTCGTGAGCCTGGAGGACTTCACGCCGCAAGCGCTCGATGCGGCGCTGAAGGATCCCGATCGCGTGCGCGGAAAGATCGTTCTCCATGGCAAGGGCCCCGGCAAGACCGGATGGGCGATCGATCAGCTCGCGGCGCATGGAGCCGTCGCGCTGCTCAGCGCCGAGATCGCGCGCGACGACGAGGTCCTCGTCGCGAGAGCGATGCATCCACTGACGACGGAGCTCGTGGGCACGTTACCCGGTGCGATGCTGGGTACCGAGGACGCTGCATACCTGAAGCGGCTCCTCCAGAAGGAGCCGGTCACGGTGACTCTCTCGGACGACAGTCGATTGCTCGGGCCCGTACAGGTGCCGAACGTCGTCGCCGAGATCCGCGGGCGCGAAGTGCCCGATGAATGGGTGCTCGTCGGGGCGCACCTCGACTCGTGGGATCTGGCCGCCGGGGCGCAGGACAATGCGAGCGGAGCGGCCGAGGTGCTCGAGGCCGCGCGCGCGATCCACGCGCTCGGCACAGCGCCGCGGAGATCGATTCGGTTCGCGCTGTGGGCGGCCGAAGAGGAGGGGCTGCGCGGATCGCAGGCGTACGTGGCGGCACACGCGGCCGAGCTCGATCGCGCCGTCTTCGTCTTGAACACGGACTCGGGTGCGGGACAGCCGACCGGATGGGATCTCAGTCAGTCGAACGCCGCGGCCGCATTTCGCGCAGCGACGGGGAGCCTGCTTTCGGGCCTCGGCGCGGACGAGACGGATCCCACCGTGCATTGCTGGGGCGACGACTGCCCCTTCCTCCTGGCGGGTGTGCCCACGGCGGGCCTCCTCGTGCCGGACCTGCCGAAGTACCTCACGGTCTGGCACAACGCGGGCGACACGCTCGAAAAGGTGACGCCTGGTCCCGTCGGCACGGCCGCGGCCATCGTCGCCGTCACCGCATTCGCCATCGCCGACGCGCCCGCACGAATCGCGCCCCGACTCGACCACGCGTCCGTCAAGGCGAACCTCGAGAAGGCCGACGTGGATCCGAACCTCGTCGCTCGAGGTCTCTGGAGACCGTGATTCGCAGCGCGACGCGAGGGTAAGAAGAGCCACGAGACGCGACGACGCGGGCCCTTCCCCCGCACTAGACGCACGCCCCGCGGCTCTGCTCGTGCGAGCCGTAACGGCTCCACGGGCGTATAGTTCCAGAGGACCATGAAGCAAGACCCGATCGTCGTGATCGTCGTGATGGGCGCGGTGGCTGCGTTGTGCGCGTGGGGCTTCTTGCTGCTGCCGTAACGACAGTCAGATACTCTCGCTCCGGCGGGTCCTGCTTGCGAAGAGCCCGTGCGAGATCTGTGGGGAGCGCATCGACGTGCCGCAGGGCGGCAGTCGCATCCCGCCGTTCTCAGCGAAACCCACGCTGCGACCCACCCTAGGACGGCGTGACGGTCACTGCGCGTCCGTACCTGCGTCGGTGAGCGTGCAGAGATTGAGCCGGATCAATGTGGACGGAGGGGGGCAATCGCTAGGGTATTGAAAGCCTGGCGTGGCCGCGCTGCAGGTAACCACGTCGCCTTCGCACCATCCGGGCTGGAGCGCCACCAGGCGCCCGTTGTCGCGTCGAATACCGAAGTCGATGAACATGTCCTTCGTTTCCTGCGAGGCCGATGTTCGTGTCGGCGGCAAGTACCGCTTCGTGTTCGGACTCGATGGCTCGAAGACGGTGACGTTCTTCGGCAAGTACCTCGAAGTCGTCCCGAACGCGCGCATCGTCTGGACCAACGAGGAAGGAGAAGGCGATCACGCCATCACGACGGTGACCTTCGAAGAAAAAGGGGGCAAGACACGGCTGGTCTTTCACGAGCTCCACCCCTCGAAGGAAGCCGTCGATGAGGCCATCGGCATGGGGGAGGGGATGCGCGAGACGTTCGGGCAACTGGACGAGCTTCTCGTCACCATGTGAGCGCGATGACACGCGAGAACGTGCCCGTCCTGTCGTCCGATTCGTCGTCACCCCGAGGCCAATCGGGAGCCGCAGACGCACGGCAAGGTCGGCAAGACGCGCAAGCGTGCCGAGGAGAGAGGCGGATTGGCTAGCGGCAATCGGGCCCGCCGTCGCAGCAGAACTGGGCGCTGGAACAACTGTGTCCGCCATACAGTGGTGCAGACGTCATTGGGCTCGAGGAGGATACCGGACTGAGCCAAGCCTAGACCCACGACAAGCGATACCTGGCCTCATGACGGGTGGCCGTGAACGACACCTCGCTCATGAAGCTGCGTCGGGTCACGATCTCGAGCAGTCCGAGCGCGACCCCGCGCAATGCGCTCCGGAAGTACGGCGACTGGAGGAGCGCGCATTTCGCATAGACGATCTCGGCCTCCTTCGGGCCGTGCTTGACCACGGAGACGCCTCCTCCCTTGAACGAGCGCGCCCAGAAGCGGTCGAATTGCTCGAAGACGAGCCACGGCGACACGCCGACGCCGCGCGAGAGCACCCCAACGGCGCGCGTCAGATGGTGACGGAGGCCGTTGCCCGTCTGGCGCCCCAAGGCCATCTGCTCGAGGGAAGTGAGTCCGAGCGCATCGCACGCCCGGTAGTGGGCGAGTGCCACGCGAGCGGGCACCCATGATCCGGCGACGGAGGCGAGCACCGCGTCCCGATGCTGGGGGTCGAGCCGGGCCTGGTAGGCGTCGAGGTATCCGGCGACGCGGAGCGCATGCACCGAGGCCAGGAGCAGAGTGCTTCTCACCTCGGACAGAGCGGTGAGGGGCACGGGGAAGGGCACCATGACGACGGCACCTCGCGCGGTGATGCCGAGCGGGGCGGGAGCCGAGGACGGCGGTGTGCTCGAGCTCCTCTCCTGCTTCCGCTCCGACCACGGCGGCGCATCGTCCTCGAGGGACCTGGCGTCGTTCGGAGCCTTCATCGCCATCCCACAGCGCAAGCACCGCTCGCGACGCCCGGGCTGGTGCCGACGCCCTCATCACGGAGCCGCACCTGGGAGCTCTCGCTCAGCTCCTCGGTCCGCTGTCGGAGCTCGACGATGAGCTCGAGCAGCGCCCACCTCTGCGCCTGTCGTAGCTCCACGTGCTTCTGCGCCTCGAAGGCGCGCTCGTAGGTCTCGACGCGACCGCGAAGCTCGCGGCATCTCGGGGAATCCGGAAGCGCTTCGAGCACCGCTCGGATCTCCTGCACGTCGGTGCAGACGAGCCCGTCGACCGGCGTTCGAATCGTCTCTTCATCGTCCGGCCCCATCAGACCTTGCTGGCTCCGATGCATCATCTCAGCTCCTATCGGTGGACATTACCGAGGAGTACCCCCGCCCCGCGGAGTGGCTCACCTGAGATCACGAGATTGCGAGACGGCCTCGGTTCCATCGCGTGAGCCGTTCGGGGTCGCCGCGGTACTCGGGATCACTGACGCGCACGAGCTCGTTCCCCGCGACGTCACCAGGAGAATCCAATCATGCGACGGATCCCCGTTCTTTCCTCTCTCCTTGCATGCGCTCTGGCGATGACCGGCGTGCTCGCGGCGTGCGGAAGCTCTGGAAGCGGAACCGGTAACGGGCCTCGTGGAGATGGTGGATCGTCACCGGACGGCATGGTGGGTGCTGGTGGGTGGCAAGACGGAAGCCTGCTGTTTCCGGGGGACGGCAGCGGTTCCGCCGGCGGCGCCTTCACCGACGCGAGCTTCGACTGCGACGGGTGCGCACCTTTCCCGCCTGCGGGCTCGCCCCCCTGCGCTCCGGCGACGCTGGGACCTTCGACGCTCGTCTATCCGCCGACGGGCGTGCTCCTCCCACCGAACATGAACGTCCTCGAGGTGCAGTGGACGCCGCCCGCAGGCGCCGCCCTCTTCGAAGTGGACTTCACCAACGGTGCGACCGACGTGCGCGTGGAGACGACATGCAACGCGATCACGAGCGTGCGCGGTGTCGCGAACGTGGGATGCGGCCTGACCCTGTCGCAAGCGGCATGGAACGACATCTCCAACGCGAACCGCGGAGGCGACCCGCTCCAGGTCACGGTGCGCGCGACGCCCGCCGGTGGCGCGTGCGTGAGCTCCTCCCCGCAAAGCGTCGCCATCAACTTCGCGCAGGAGGATCTGTCAGGAGGAATCTACTACTGGCAGTCGGCGACCTACGGCGGCGTCGCGGGAACGACCGGCGGCATCTACTACCACGACTTCGGATCGTTCGACCCCACGCCCACCCCGTTCTGGACGTCCGGATCGACAGGGACGTGCGTCGGCTGCCACACGCTGTCGAAGGACGGGGTGCGGATGTCGCTGATGAACGACGACCCCGACGCCGACGACGAGTACGGCGACGTGAAGACGCTGACTGTGGACGTCGCGAGCCGCGCCGCGCTCGGAGGCGCCAACATTGGCCCCGGCTTCCAGACGTTCACGCACGACCATCAGTACATGATCGCCAGCACGTTCAAGCCGGCCGGGGGCGGGCCGCCGCCGCCGCCAGGAGGCGCAGTGGATACGTCGTTCGCCGTCTGGAGCGGAGACGGCAAGACGCTCGTGAAGAGCAACGCGCTGCCGACGGGCACCCAGGGCACGCAGCCCAATCTGTCGCAAGACGACAAGACGCTCGTCTTCGTGGTGCCGGGCCTCGTCGGCGGAGCGAGCTCGATCTCCCAGGCGGGTGATCACCACTTCCTGAGCGGCTCTCTCTGGTCGGCCGCCTTCGACGAGAGCGGGAGCACGCTCTCCGGCTACGCCCCCTTCCTCACGGCGACCGGCGCGCAGAACTTCTACTACCCGGACCAGTCCGTCGACGGCAACTGGGTCGTCTTCAACGAGAACGACGACACCTCGGCGGCGAACAACGACGGCGACTGCTTCTACAGCCGGCAGGCGCGCGTGAAGATCATGCACTTCCCGCCGCAGGCCGGCGACCAACCGCTCGATCTCCCGAGTCTCGACGTCGCCGACGGTCTCACCAACTCGTGGCCGCGCTGGAGCCCGGCGCTGCAGACGTACAAGAACCACAAGATCCTCTGGGTCACGTTCTCCTCCAACCGTGACTACGGGCTGCGCCTCGAGAACACGGGCTTCGACAACTACTATCCCCCGGAGTCGCCGACGTACGACCAGCCGCAACCTGCGAGCAAGCAGGGGGTCACGTTCGACAATTACGCGGCTCCGCAGATCTGGATGGCCGCGATCATCGTGGACCCCGATCGATCGCTCGACGCCACCGATCGCTCGTTCCCCGCGTTCTGGCTCCCGTTCCAAGCCGTGACGGCGCACAACCACTCCGCGCAATGGGTGACCACGGTCCAAGGGGGAACGGGGACGGGGGACGGCGGCGCCGCGAACGAAGGCGGCGCGGCCCAGGACGGCGCCGGCGGGACGTGCGGGGAGCCGAGCGTGGCCTGCTCGACCTCGTCGCCGTGCTGCTCCGATGCGATCTGTTGCTCCGGGTCCTGCGCGTACTCGTGCAGCATTCCGTGAGCCGCGTGCGCGCTCCGCGAGAAGAGTGCGAAGAGAGTGAGCTACGACGCGCGCCGGCGGTACTCTCCCCCACATGACCCCGGCGAAGGCACCGACCCTGTCCGGCGCCGGGCCCTCCGACGCGGCGCTCGTCGTGGCCGCTCGGGCCGGGGAACGGTGGGCGGCCGAGGCGCTCTTTCACCGCTACGTGCGCACGGTGAACCGCCTCGCCTTCCGCCTCATGGGGCGGGACGTGGACGTGGACGACCTCGTGCAAGAGACGTTCGCGCAAGCGCTCACCGGGCTCGCCCGGCTCGAGGAGCCGGGCGCCTTCGGCTCGTGGCTCTCGGCGATCGTCGCGCGTACGGCGTACAAGACGATTCGACGCCGGCAATTTCTCCGCCGCATCGGCCTCTCGGGACGCGAAGAGCCGATCGATCCCGAGACGCTCGTGTCGCGCACCGCGCCCCCCGACGTGGCCGCGGAGCTCCGAGCCGTCTACCAGTCGCTGCACAAGCTCCCTGCGAGCTTGCGCGTTCCTCTCGTGCTTCACCGGGTCGAGGGGATGCAACTGGAGGAGGTGGCCGCCATCGTTGGCGCCTCGATCGCGACGGTGAAACGGCGCATCGCGCAGGCGGAGGACGCGCTCTCCTCTCCGGCGCCCACGACGGTCGGTAGGAGAGCACCATGAACACGCGACGCCCCATCGAACGCCACGTCATCGAGCCGGAGATCACCGATGCGCGAATCGCGCGCCAGTGGGCCGGCACCGAGCAGCGGATCGCCAAGATGGCCCAGATGCGTTGGCGGTTGCCGGCGTTCTCGGTCGCCTTCGCCATCGCGGGCGCGCTCCTCTTCCTCTTCGTTCACACGCGCAAGCCGGAACCGATCACCGAGGGTGCGCTTCTGGAGAGCACGGGCCCGCAGTCGATCACGCTGAACGACGGATCGCGCGTCGATCTCGCGCCGCGTTCACGCGTTCATGTGAACGCGCTGGAGCCGAAGCACGTCGAGCTCGCGCTCGAGCAGGGCTCGGCCGTCTTCGACGTGCGTCATCTCGCCGGGCGCCGCTTCGTGGTGCAAGTCGGTCGCTTCGACATCGTCGACATCGGCACGCGGTTCGGCGTGGAACTGACGGGACCCGACGCGATCACCGTCGTCGTCGAAGAGGGCACCGTGCGCATCGAGCGACGCGACTCCTCCGAGCCGCCGCGGTTCCTTTCGGGCGGCGAACGCTGGTCGACGAGCACGATGGAGCACGCCGCCCCCCTACCGGTAGTCAGTGACGCGGGCGCGGCCTCGCCTCCGAGCGCGCCGTCGCCTCCCGACGCCCTCGGCACCGCGACCCAACCGGACATCTCTCCGCGCGCGGCCACGCCGGCTCCGAGCGGACCTTCGCCCAGAGAGCTCCTGGAATCGGCGCAACGAGCGCAGCGCGCCGGTCACTTGCGTGATGCCGCCGCCTCGTACGACCGCCTTCGACGAACCTTCCGCGCGGACGCGCGCGCGGGGCTCGCCGCGTTCGAGCTGGGACGCCTTCGGCTCGATTCGTTGGGCGACCCACGCGGGGCCGCGGGGGCGTTCCAAGACGCGATCGCGCTCTCGCCCAATGCGCCGTTTCGCGAGGACGCCGAGGCTCGCTTGGTCGACGCGCTCGACGCCGCGGGTGATGTCCCACACTGCGCCTCGGCGCGTAGCGCCTACCTCGCGGACTACCCGCGCGGACTTCACGTAGGAAACGTGTCGGCGCGGTGCGCTGGGGCGCCATGAGGCATGCGACGCTGGCGACGATCGCCCTGATCCTCGCTCCTGCCCGAGCCGTGATGGCGGACGGCGTGCCCGCATCGCCGGCGTCCGGCGCTCCGATCGAGGCCACCTCGCCCTGCGGTGCTCCGGGCCGCTCGTGGATCAAGCTCGAGAGAACGGACGCGAGCTTCGTCGATTCCTTTCGAACCGAGCTCGCGAGCGAGGGCTTCGACGTCTGTCGCGACGGGGGCCCCACGCCACCCGTCGCCACCGTCTCCGTCACGGCGCGAGACGCCGCGTCCACGATCGAAGTCGTCGACGTCGTGACGTCGAAGCGCGTCTCGCGCGACGTCGATCTGCGATCGATCCCGCGCGATGGGCGTCCCCTCGCCCTCGCTCTGGCCGCCGACGAGCTGCTTCGCGCGAGCTGGGCCGAGCTGGTGATGATCAACGCGCCGCCGCCGGCCGCGCCGGTGCCCGAGCCCGTGCAGCGAGCCGTCGACCTCTCGGTTCGCCAAGCCGCTCCTGCGCCACCGGTACACTCGGGCGCGATCGGCGTGATGTTCGCTGGCGAAGGCTTCACGGGGGGACAGGTGCAATGGGGCGCCGACGCCCGCGCGTCGTACTTCGCGACGCCGCGCTTGGCTGTCACCCTCCGGCTCGGACTTCGATCCGCGCTCCCAAAACAGACGCCGGAAGGCGAAGTCCGCTCGAGCGCGGTGCTCGGCGGAATCGGAGCCGCGTATCGCGTCGTCGGTTCGCGTCCGATCGCCTTCGATGTCTTCGCGCGATTCGACGTCGCCGAGACGGCGTACGCCGCCGACACGACGATCGACGCCAGGGCCTCGAGCGGCTCCGCGGTCGCGCTTCTCGCGAGCGCCGGCGGTCAGCTCGCGTGGTCGGTCCTCCCGTCGCTTCGGCTCACGGGAGAGATCGGCGCGACCGCGCCCCTACGGCCGGTCCGTGCGACGGAGGCGGAGACGAGCGTCGTCGTGGGCATGAGCGGCGTGGGGGCTCTGGTCGGCTTGGGCGCGGGAGCACTCTTTTGATCGCGCGCGGGCTACTCCAGCGTGTCAGAGTCCTCCTCCGGTGCGCGTCCGTCTTCCTGGTCGTGGCGCTGGCAGGCGCTTGCCAGACGGCCTCGGTGGACGTGCTCGATCCACTTCCGACGTCACCAGCGGAGCCGGAGGCCGGCGCCTTCGATGCGATGACTCCCGGCGACGCGACGATCGACGGCTCCTTGCAGGACGCCTCCTCCGAAGCGGACGCTCCACCAGGCGCGATGGAAGGCGGCGAGTGCGATCGCGCCCCGAACGGCGCGCGCTGCGAGACCTCGGGCGCGTGCTGCTCGGGACTATGCGCGCTCGATCCGACGTCCAAGCTGACGTGCCGCCCAGCGAACGGTTGCCTTGGTGTCGGAGGCCCCTGCGGGTTCGCGGGCGCGTGCTGCTCACTCGCGTGTACGTCCACCGGGGGGGCTGCGACGTGTGGCGCGTCGCCGCTGTGCGTGCCTGCCGGGGGCTCGTGCGCGAGCGCCGACGACTGCTGCGCCGACCAATGCGTCGCCGGGAAATGCATCGCGACGAGCGCGTCGTGCAAGCCGGCAGGAGAAACGTGCGCGGGCAACCCGGACTGTTGCGGCCGCGTGTGCAGCACGGCAGGCGACGGCCAGCAGCGCTGCGCGCTGCTCCAAGGATGTCGCGCCCAAGGAGAGATCTGCGCGAGCCCCGCCGATTGCTGCTCATCGACGTGCGCCTTCGACGCCAACGCCGTCGGTCACTGCGCGGCGCTGCCCAGCTGCATGACGAACGACACGAAGGCCTGCGCCTCGCAGGTCGATGACGTCTGCGCCGGGAACGACGACTGCTGTTCGCGTCAGTGTCTTCCGACGAGTGACGGGACGACTCGTTGCGTGGCCGCCGGTGGCTGCCGTACCCAATGCGAGCTGTGCGCCTCGAGCGCCGACTGCTGCTCGGGGTCATGTGTCTCGATCAGCGCGTCCGTGTCGATCTGCCAGGCCTCGGGCGCGTGTGGAAAAGACGGCGAAGGCTGCATGGCGAATCCCCAGTGTTGTGCCGTGGGGCCCGGCCTCGGTTGCGTCGAAAACCCGCCTGCCGGTGGCTTCCATCGCTGTCATTCACAGCCGGTTTCGCCGGACGGTGGAGCGGCCGATGGCCTCGCGTGTGCGCTTCCCGACGAATGCTCGAGCGGCTTGTGTCTGCCGCAAAGCGGCCCCCTCCAGTGCTCGGCGTCTTGCGTCGCCGACGGGTTCGCGTGCACCGACCGCGCCGATTGCTGCGACCCGTTCGCCGACTGCATGAACGAGCAGGGGTCGCTCGTGTGCGCGCCCCTCATTCACTGACCCGCGAGCTCTACGGACCATGCGAACGGCATCGTTCGGGAGCGTGGTGAGCGCGACGAGCGCGGTTCCGGCGGTGACCAACGGGGTCAGCGGGATCGCGAACGGAGCGGCGGCGCACTAGAGAAAGGAAGGAACGCGCGGTCGCCGCGGCTCTCGTGAGGGAGCCGCGGTCGACCTGGAAGCCTTGGTCGCGCGGATTCTTACTTGACGGTGTGGGAGCGGGCGGTCTCGATGCGCCGGTTCGCCTTCCGCCAAGATCCGTGCGAGTCATCCGGACCGCCTATTGCGTCCTTCGCTGCTTCCTTTGTCGAAGGCTCGCAGCGCAACCGGGAGGCGAAAGCGAAGGGGAAGCCGCAGGTCCACGGCAAGGTCGCCAAGTCGCGCAGAGCCTCCGCGACGAGCTCGATTTCTGAAGAGCCCGATCGAGCACGCATGGCGGCACGAGTCCTTCGCAGGGCCCGCGATGATCTGCGCGACGCGGCGAAGTACCGCCGCGCGATTCCCCCTCCGCGGGTGGGACGTCACCTCGCCGCGCGCGTCGTCAGCGTGTTCAATGCGTCGCTCCCGACCGTCGTCGCGATGCCGCTTTCGCGACCGGAGCATCCCGAGATGCCGGGCGTTCGTTATGTCCTGTTTGCGCGATTCCCGTACATGGCGTTCTACGTGGTCGACGGCGACGACATTGTCGTGATCGCCGTCGAGCACACCGCGAGCGACTACGCGTCGCGCGTCCTTCGCCGGGTTGGATCAGCACGCTAAGTCCGTGAGCACTTCGCGCGCGGCATGATGCTGAAGGGCGCGCGCTCGCGAAAGCACAGGTCGAGAATCTTGTGCGCCTCCACGGCCTCGCCCTCGCTTCGCGTGAACATCGCCTCCTCGGCGCCGGGTTTGGCGACGACAGGTCCAACGGGTGCAACAGGGAGCGTCACGTCGCGCCGGTGGCGGTCGTGACGACCCCCGCGGCGACGGGGACGAGCCCCGTGGTGATCGCGACGAGCGCGGTTCCGGCGGTGACCAACGGGGTCAACGGGATCGCGAACGGGGCGGCGCACTAAACCTGCATTTCGCGCCGATCGGAGAAACGCGACGTTCGAGCAGCGATTGACACATCGAAGGACCTCGGTCGGGTTCGGC
>Ga0302283_1002036_pt1 | contig 16525 bp, 14 predicted proteins | sample III_Fen_E1_4_FD_198770 | JGI IMG/M metagenome (GOLD analysis project Ga0302283, IMG submission 198770) | Peat permafrost microbial communities from Stordalen Mire near Abisko, Sweden - III_Fen_E1_4 | ecosystem: Environmental > Terrestrial > Soil > Wetlands > Permafrost | place: Sweden: Abisko... | reverse complement strand
TGGACCGGTTCACCTACCGCTGACGTGCGGCCGTCGCAGGCCGCCGGGGACCGCCGGGTACGCTGGTGCATCCGGTCGGGGCCTGCGGTCGCCGGCCCACGCGGCCGATCGGACCCGACCATCCGGGAGTCGTCCCATGGCAGCTGAGCAGTCCCCAGGGCCCGCACGGAGTCCGCAGGGCGCGGACGGGGTGCGCCGTGCCGGCGGGTCGGTTCCGTTGTGAGCGCCACCACCGGACGGGGTCCGGCGCCGTCCCGCAGGACCCGTGCCGAACTGCGGGCACTGCTGATCGAGGCCGGACTCGAGGTCCTCCGCGAGGACGGCCTGGGGACCGGGGCCGAACAGCTGACCTTCAAGCGGGTCTTCGACCGGGTGGCGGCCACCGACGGCGTGCGGGTCACCAACGCGTCGGTCATCGGCCGGATCTGGAAGAACCAGGCCGACTTCCAGAGCGCGGTCCTGGCCACGGTGGCGACCGACGAACTCGATGAGCAGGGCCGGTCCGTACTGGCCGCCACCATCCCCTTCGTGGTGACCGTCGACCGGTCGACGCCGGCGGCCCGCCGGTCGGCCCTGCGCGAGGTCATGCGCCTCGCGGCCGGGGCCAACCTGGTCGTGGGCACGAATTCACGCAATTGGGCGACGGTGATCGGCGTGTGGGCATTGGCCTCGGGTGCCCGGGGGACCGGGACCTCCGACGAGATCTACGAGGCGATGCGGGCCGGCCACGCCGCCGTCGAAGCGCGCAGCGTGGCCGCCGCCGAGGCGATGATGGGACTCCTCGGCCTGCGGATACGCCCGCCGTTCCACGTCCGCCAGTTCTGCGCGGCGTGCACGGCACTGGTCGAGGGCTGTGCCCTGCGCGACCGGGCCGAAGCGGGCATCCGGGGAATCGTGCTCCCGACCGGGCCCGACGGGGCGGACCAGGACTGGACACTCCTCGGGGTGGGGATGGACGCACTGGCCGACCAGTTCTTCGAGATCGATCCGGACTGGCCGGCCGGGGCGCCGTCCTGACCGCAGCGGACAGGATCGATCGGGCACCGGCCCGGCACGGTCGGACGCGGGCCGGGCCGGGCACGGCCTGTAGGATCGTCCGATCGTCACCCGCTCGCAGTCGACGGCCGACACCAGGTGTGGCGGAGTGCGGAGGGCCGGGTCGTGATGCGCACAACGATGAGTCCGGACATGCACACTCCCTCGACCGGCCCGCTCCGACCGGGCCCTGATCCCACCCTGCATACGGGACGCCGACCCGGGGTGCGGACGTGAGGATCCGGGCCTCGCAGCTGGCCGAGGTGCTCGGGGGTGAGCTCCGCGGGCCCGACGTCGACGTCGACGGCGCCTCCATCGACTCCCGGACCATCGCCCCCGGACAGCTCTTCGTCCCGGTAGTGGCCGAGCGCGACGGACACGACTTCGTGGACCGTGCGCTGGCCGCCGGTGCGGCCGCCTACCTGACGTCGCGGGCCCCGGCCGGCGGCACCGCCGTCGTCGTCCGCGACACGGTCGCCGCACTGTGGGCACTCGGGGCCCACGCCCGGGACCTCCTGCCCGACCGCGTGGTGGGGATCACCGGATCGGTGGGCAAGACCACGGTCAAGGACCTGGTCGCGGGCGGCCTGTCCGCGGCCATGGCGACCCACGCCACCCGTGCCTCGTTCAACAACGAGCTCGGCGTCCCCCTCACCCTCCTCGGCGCCCCCGACGGGGTCGAGGCGGTGGTCCTCGAACTGGGCGCCCGGTTCCCCGGTGACATCGCCCGCCTGCGCCAGCTGACCCGGCCCACGGTGGCGGTGGTCACGTCGATCGGCTCGGCGCATCTCGAGTACCTGGGCGGCCCCGACGGCGTGCGGAGCGAGAAGGAATCGCTGCTGGACGATCTGCCCGGTACCGGTCACGCCGTCGTGCGCGATGCCGACTGCCGGCCGGGGACCCGCGCCCGCACCCGTGCCGCCGTCATCACGTTCGGGACCGGAACCGGCGACGTCCGTGCCGCCATCGTGGGCCGCGACACCGAGCTCCGGCCGACGGTGCGGATCGACTCGCCGTGGGGGACGGGGGAGGTCGAGTTGTCGGTACGGGGCGACCACCAGGCCGCCAATGCCGCCGCCGCCGTGGCCGCCGCCGTATGCGCCGGCGCCGGGTTCGAGGCGGCCCTGGCCGGGGTGGGCCGGGCCGAGGGAAGCCGGCTGCGGGGCGAGCTCTGGCGCACACCGTCGGGGCTCCGCGTCCTCGACGACTCGTACAACGCGAACCCCGACTCGGTGGCAGCGGCCCTGCGGGCGCTGGCCGAGCTCGACGCTCCCCGGCGGGTCGCCGTGCTGGGGGAGATGGCCGAACTCGGCGACGCGTCGCGGGCCGCCCACCGGCAGATGGGCGAGCTGGCCGACTCGCTGGGCATCGAGGTGGTGGCGGTCGGGACGGCAGCCTACGGCGGCACGGTCGTGGCCGACCAGGCCGAGGCGCTGGCCGTCGTGTCCGCCCTGCCCACCGACAGTGTCGTGCTGGTCAAGGCCAGCAGGAGCGTGGGACTCGACCGCCTGGCCGGCCGGCTCCGGGGCCGGGAGGTGGGCGCCCGGTGAAGGTGCTCCTCTTCTTCGGCGGCCCCAGCGAGGAGCGGGACGTCAGTGCCGGCTCGATCAAGCCGTGGGTCACCTACCTCCAGGCCGACCCGTCCGCCGAGCTCACGGTGGTCTTCGTCGACCGGGAGCTGCGGGCCTACCGGTTGCCTCCCGTCTACTACTACGCCAACACGTGCGCCGACTTCGAGACCCAGCTGCGCGCACTCGACCTCGAGTTGGATTGGGACGAGGTGGCGGAACTGGCCCGCCGGCACGACGTGGCCGTCCCGCTCATCCACGGCGAGTTCGGCGAGGACGGCGCACTCCAGCGCCGGCTCGACGCCTGGGGCGTCCCCTATGTCTTCTCCACGCCCGACGCCCTGGAGCGGACACTCCACAAGGAGCAGTGCTACGACGTCCTGGCCGCCGCCGGTTTCCCCGTGCCGGCCCACCGCACCGTCGGGCGTTCCGCGTGGTCGGCCGACGCCGCAGGGCTGGCCGCCGAGTTGGCCGATCTCGTGCCCCTGTTGTCGGGGGAAGAGCCGGAACCGGGAGCCGTGCGCCTGGTGGCGGTCAAGCCCCTGGCCGGCGGGTCGTCGTTCGGGGTGGACGTGGTCCCGGCGACGGCGGCGGATGTCACCCGGGCGGTGGAGGTGGCCCTGGCCACCACCGGGGGCGACGTGCTGGTCGAGGAGTTCATCACCGGGACCGAGTTCTCGGTGGTGGTGCTGGACGGTCCCGGGGGCCGGCCCATCGCGCTGGCGCCCACCGAGGTGGAGAAGCCCGCCGGGAGCAGGGTCTACGGGACCGAGGAGAAGTACCTGCACGGGTCGGGTGTCATCCACCACACCCCGATGCGGGTCGAGGACGCCGTCCTGCACGGGATCCGCCACCGTGCCGCCGAGGCCTTCGCCGTGCTCGGCCTGCGGCACATGGCCCGGATCGATGGCTTCCGCACCCCGGACGGGACGGTCGTGGTCACCGACGTCAACGGGATCGGCGGCATGGGGTTCTCGAGCTTCGTGTTCCAGCAGGCGGCCATGGTGGGGCTGGACCACCGCCGGCTGATCATGGGCCTGCTGGGTGCGGCTCTGGGGGCGCCGGACGTCACGGCCCAGGACGCCACGGCCGCCCCGGGCGGGGGACGTCGGATCCATGTGGTCCTGGGCGGCCCGACCAGCGAGCGCCAGGTGAGCCGGCAGAGCGGCTGCTTCGTCGGACTGTCGCTGCTGGCGACCGGCAACGACGTCCGGTTCGTCCTGATGGACCTGCAGAGCCGGTACACCGACATCGGACTGTTCTACGTGCTCCACCACGACGTCGAGGAGATCCAGGCACTGGTGGGCGACCCGGTCCGGAGGGCGACGATCGAGTCGGTCAGCCGCGTGGTGCGGACTGAATTCGCCATGGAGGACGCCGCCGCCGAGGCCGCACTGGCGATGGGTCGTCCCACGTCCCTGTCCGACGCCGTCGACGCAGCCGACTTCGTCTTCCTCGCCCTCCACGGCGGCCCCGGCGAGGACGGGCGGCTCCAGCTCGCGCTCGAGCAGCTGGGACGGCCGTACAACGGCTCGGGTCCGCGCGCAGCCGACCTGGCCGGGGACAAGGCGGCCACGGCCGAACGGGTCCGGGCCCTCGGCATGCCGGGGATCGACGCCCCGGCCCAGCGCCCGGTGGACGTGTTCGAGCTGGGGGAGTGGCTCGACCGGATGGACGCCCCCGGCGCCGCCGGGACCCTCTACCGCCAGCTGTGCGACGAACTCGGCGCCGCCGTGCTGGTGTGCAAGCCGGCCGCCGACGGCTGCTCGACCGGGGTCAAGATCCTCAAGCGCCCCGAGGTCATGGAGCGGTTCTTCGCCGCCATCGTGTCCGAGCTCCCCGAGTTCGTGAGCGACGAGGCGCGAGCCGACCTGCGGGGACGGACCCTCTCCGTGGCCATGCCGGTGCCGCCACCCAGGCGATGGCTGGTGGAACGGGCCTTCGTCGAACCGGTCCCGGTCGAGCTCCCGGCGGGCGACCTCAACCTCGAGACGTTGCGGCCGTGGTTCGCCGCCAAGCGCTACGTCGAGCTGACGGCCGCGGTGCTGGACCGCCCGGGTCACGGCCTGGTGGCCGCCGTGCCGAGCGTCACGGTGGCGGCCGACGAGCTGACGCTCCAGCAGAAGTTCCAGCAGGGGGTCGGGACCAACCTGGCGCTCGACCTGTTCGCGCCGCCGGTGGCGGTCGAGTCGGTCCGCAACCGTGTGGAGCGGATCGCACGGGAGTTCGGAATCGAGGGTTACGCCCGGCTCGACGTGTTCTGGGACAAGGACGATGACGTGGTCCACCTCCTCGAGATCAATTCACTGTGCGGACTGACCGAGGCGACCGTCTTCTACTCGCAGTGGCTGGCCGACGTGGACTCCCAGCCGCCCTGGGCCGTCCTGGGCCGGATCGTCGATGCCGGACTGGAGCGCTCCGCCCGTTCCGACGGCCCCGCCCGGGCGACCCGGGCCGGCTGAGCGGGTCGCGGTCACCGATGATCCACCTCGACGACCTGGTCGCCGCCAACCCGGGCCTCGAGGTCCGGGGGCCCCGCCACGACGGCCGCTACGCCCGCTTCTGCTTCGATTCGCGCCTGGTCGAGGACGGTGACCTGTTCGTGGCCGTGCGCACCGAGCGCGGTGACGGCCACGACCACGCGGCCGACGCCGTGGCCCACGGCGCCCGGGCCGTCCTGGCCGACGACCCGGCCGCCGTGCCCGATGACGTGCCGGTGCTGCTGGTCGACGACGCCGTCGGCGCCATGGAGCGGTACGGGGCCCATGTGGTGCGGGCCTGGGCGCCCCGGGTGGTGGCGATCACCGGGACGGTGGGCAAGACGGGGACCAAGGAGCTGGTGGCCGACGTCCTGGCCACCCGGTTCACCGTCTTCCGCACGCCGGGCAATTACAGCGGCCGCTTCGGGTTGGCCGTCGCCCTCGGGGGACTGCGGCCCGAGCACGAGGTGGCCGTGGTGGAGATGGCCACGGGACACTTCGGGGAGATCGACGCCATGTGTGCCATGGCCCCACCCGAGGTGGGGATCGTCACCGCGGTGGGTGCCGCCCACCTGGTGGCGCTGGGCGATGTCGACGGGGTGGCCAGGGAGAAGGGGGCCCTCCTCGCCCACCTGCCGGCCGACGGCCTCGCCGTCCTGGGTGGAGACGATCCCCGGGTGCTGGCCCTCGCCCCCCGCAGTCCCGCCCCCGTGGTGACCGTGGGTACCTCGGGTGACGCCGGTTATCGGGCCCAGGACGTCGTCGTCGGCCCGGACGGGACCCGCTGCACCTGCTCCCACCGCGGATGGCAGGCTGCCGTGAGCGTCCCGTGGATGGGGGCGCACAGCGTCCAGGCGGTACTGGTCGGACTGGCGGTCGCCGACCACTTCGGTGTCGACCACGGCGCGGCCGTGGCCGCCATCGGGCGCCTCGACCCGCTGCCGGGCCGCCTGCGCCCACTGGCCGGGGCAGGGGGAAGCACGATCCTGGACGACACCTACAACGCCGCACCGCGCTCGGTCCACGCCGGTCTCGACGCGCTCGCCGCGCTGCCGGCCGGGTCTCGGGTGGCCGTGCTGGGCGACATGGCCGAGCTCGGCGAGGCGGCCGAGGAGCTCCACCGTGCCGTGGGCAGGCATGCCGCCGATGTGGTCGACCTGCTGGTGACCCAGGGGAACGCCGCCGCGTGGATCGCCGACGCCGCGCTGGGGGCCGGCCTGGCTGCCGACCGTGTGGCGGTCACCTTCACCCCGGAGGACGCGGCCGCCGAGGTGGCCGACCGGCTGGGCCCGGACACCGTGGTCCTGGTCAAGGGGAGCGCGGCCTCCCGGATGGAGCGCGTGGTGGGCACGCTCCTGGCGGACGGGGATTCGTCGGGCGGCCTGCTGGTGCGCCAGGACCGGGCCTGGCGATCCATCCGCATCGTCCGACCCGACCGTCCGACGTGGCTGGAGATCGACCTGTCGGCCATCGCCGGCAACGTGCGCCTCCTGGCCGACCGGGCCGAGGGTGCCGAGGCCATGGTCGTGCTGAAGGCCGACGCCTACGGCCACGGGGCGCTGCAGGTGGCCCACACCGCGCTCCGCAACGGTGCCACGTGGCTCGGGGTCGCCTGCGTACCCGAGGCGCGCGCCCTGCGCCGGGCCGGGATCCGGGCACCCGTGCTGGTGCTCGGGTACACCCCGGGCTGGCAGGGTCGCGAGGCGGTGGGTCTCGATCTGACACTGGCGGTGTTCGACCTCGACACCGCGCGCGGGCTCGCACGGGCGGCCCGGGCCCTGGACTCCACCGTTTCGGTCCATGTGAAGGTGGACACCGGCATGCACCGGCTGGGTGTGTCGCCGGCCGACGTCCCCGAGTTCGTGACCGCACTGGCGGACATGGACGGGCTCGAGGTGACCGGGATCTTCACCCATTTCGCAAGTGCCGACGACCTGTCCCCGGACGGGCTGGCGGTCACGGACGCGCAGGTGGCGACCTTCCGTTTGGTACTCGACCGCCTGGATGCGACCGGCCGGGTCCCGGCGACGGTGCACGCCTCCAACAGCGCCGGGCTGTTGTGCCGGGACGACGCCCGGTTCGACCTGGTCCGTCCCGGGATCGCCGTCTACGGCCTTCCCCCCGGTCCCGACGTCCCGGTCGCCGGGCTGCGCCCCGCGCTGGCGTGGAAGTCACAGGTGGCCCAGGTCCACGACCTGCCGGCCGGCGCTGCCGTCGGCTATGGCCAGACATGGACGGCGGCGCGGCCGAGCCGGGTGGCGACCATCCCCGTCGGGTACGCCGACGGCGTGCGCCGGGCGCCGGCCACCTGGCGCCACGTGCTGGTGCGAGGGCGTCCGGCACCGTTGGTCGGGCGCGTGTCGATGGACCAGATCTCGATCGACGTCACCGACGTCCCCGGGGCGCGCCGGGGCGACGAGGTGGTGCTGATCGGCCGCCAGGGGTCCGAGGAGCTGCAGGCCACCCTGGTGGCCGAGTGGCTCGGGACGTCCTGCTACGAGGTCGTCGCCGGGATCCTGGCCCGGGTGCCACGGGTCAACTGACTCCTGCGGCCGCCCCGGCCCGGCGAACCCGGCCCGCAGAGACGCAATGGTCGGAGGTGCCGGGTCTCGGGTACGCTCGGGGTGCAACTCCCCATCGCAGGCGGCGACGGGCACGGAGTACAGGCGGAGGTAGTGACATGGCGGATGGACAGTGCTGTTCCGGTTCGGCCCCGGTGGCGGCACCGTGACGGTGGACCAGCGGATGCCGCTCGGGTCGGCGACGCGGACCGAGTCGGCGGTGGCGGACCTCGAGGAATTGATCGAGTCCACGGTGGCGCTCCGGCACCAACTGGTCACCCACGAAGCGGTGTGCCGGCGGATCCTGGACGAGGTGCGGCACGAGGTGGCGATCGGATGCGTCCTGCCCGCCGTGCGGGCCGACCGGTGGCGGGCCGCGGTGACGGACGCCATGAAGGGCTTCGAAGTGACCCGCCACCGCGTCCGGCTGGACCTGGTGGGCATGTCGCTGGACGAAGGGATGACCATCGCCGAGATCGCCCGCTCCTGGGGGGTCTCCCGCCAGCTGGCGTCCCGATGGGTCCAGGAGGCGCTCGTGCTCCGGGGGCCGTGCGACGGATCGGGTGGCGGGGCGTTCGACGGGTAGTCCGACGGGAGGCCGGCTGCTCGGACGGCGACCCTAGGCGATGGAAACATGTTGCAACCGAGGTGCAACCGGGCCGCCCCGTTGCCGCAATTGCCGTCCGACACTATGGTTGCTGGAGGCCGTGCAGGGCCCGGGCGCCGTCCCGGAATCCCTGGTCAGGGCCCGACACTGGCGAGGGGCGTTCGATGGTTCGCAAGAAGAAGCTGATCTGGTGGGAGTCGGAACCGACCGTGACCAGCGCAGAGCACGCCCGAGCGCGCGGGCCCCAGGTCGACTCCGGCCACCCCCGTCATCCCCGATCGCCGTACTACGGCCCCGTGACCATCCCGTGGGAGTCCGACCCGGACGACGACACGGTCGGCCTCGTCGTCGGCTGACGCCTCAACCCCCCGGCCGGCCCTTCGCACCCGAGGGCTCGCCGTCCCCGTCCACCTCGTCCCCGTCCACCCCGTCCCCGTCCCCGTCCACCTCGTCCTCGCGCCGGTAGCGGGCGAGGAGCTCGAGCTCGACCCGGTGTGCGGGGAAGCAGGTCGCCACGAGCACCGCCCCCATCGCGATCGACAGTGCCCCGACCGCATAGGCCCAGTTGGCCCCCGAGAGGAACGACGCCCGAGCCCCGCTGATGATCTGGGTGGCATTCGCGGGGTCGGTCTGCGCCAGGGCGGCGGCACTCGAATACGAGCGTTCGAGTGCCGAGGTGACCGTGTTGCCGACGTCGCGTCCGCTGGCCGACAGCCGTGAGGCCACTCCGGCCGCGTAGCCGGCGGTCAGGATGGCCCCCAGGATCGACTGCATGATCGATCCACCGAGGTCCCGCTGCAGGTCGGCGGTGCCCGAAGCCATCCCGGCCCGGTGCACCGGCACCGAGCCGGTGAGCGAGTGGGAGGCCGGGGTCCCCGACAGGCCGACCCCGATCCCCATCAGGACGAAGGCCAGGGCGACCACGTCGTAGGCGGACGTCGCCGTCCACAGCGTCAGCATCACGATGAAGGAGGTCAGCAGGAACGCGTAGCCCGCGAGCAGGGTCACCCGGGACCCGAACCGCCCGATGAGCCGGGCCGACACCGGAGCGGCTGCGATCATGGCCACGGCCGCCGGGACCACCGAGGCCCCCGCACGCAAGGTCGAGTAGCCGAGCACGTTCTGCATGAACTGCTCGCCCACGAACATGGCTCCCATCAGGGTGCCGAAGACGATCAGGCCGGCGAGTGCCGCCACCCAGAAGATCCTTCGGGCGGCGATGTGGAGGTCGAAGAGCGGCTCCGGTGCCGTCCGTTGCCGGAGTACGAAGCCGAGGAGTGCCACGACGGCCACCGTGCCCGCCACGAGCGCCACCGTGCCCTCGCCGGGGCTGGGCGCGAAATTGATCGCCAGCACCAGGGCCACCACGCCGAGGATGGACAGTACGCCACCGAGGTGGTCGACCGGGTCGGTGGTCTCATTGACGTGGGCCGGGACGACGACTGCGGCGAGGGCCAGCGCGGCCACGGCCAGCGGGGCGGTGAGTAGGAACACCGAACCCCACCAGGCCACCGTGAGCAGCCAGCCGGCCAGAAGGGAGGCGAAGGCGATCATGGCGCCGCCGACCGCGGACCACAGGGCGATCGACCGGGTGCGCGCCGGTCCGTCCCACAGGGCGGTGATCAGGGCGAGGGTGGTGGGAAAGGCCATGCCAGCGGCGACCCCCCCGAGGACGCGTGCCACGATGAGCACGCCGATGTCCGGGGCCCAGGCGGCCAGGAACGCGGTCGGCACCGTCGCCGCCATCCCCAGGATCAGCATCCGCTTTCGGCCGTAGCGGTCGCCGATCGCCCCGAGGTAGAGCACCGTTCCGGCCAGGCCCAGGCTGAACCCCACGCTCACCAGGTTGAGCTGGGTCTGCGAGGCCTTGAACTGCTCGCCGATCTCGGGGAGTGCCACGTTGGCGACGGCCAGATTGAGGTTGGCCACCGAGGCGACCGTGATGAGCGCGCCGAGGACCCACCACTGGCGGGCCGGCACCGTGGACGGCACTGCGGGCGCCGGGCCGGGACCGCTCATCGCCTGCCGCCGCCGCACTCCACGGGACCATGATGGCCGACGTGCCCCCGCGCCGTGCGCATCGTCCGGTGCGGCCGCCGGTGTCAGCCGGGCCGTATCCTTGAGCGACATGGCTCCACCACCGCCGTCCCCGAACCCGCTCGCCCGTCTGACCGACTCCCCCCTCGGGCCGGTGCTCGACGCGGTCCACGTCGACTTCGTCCCCGCAGACCCCCAGCCGTCCTGGGGGCGCTGGGTCCTGGCCACTGTGGTGGCGCTGGCCGGATCGCTGGCTGCCGATGCCGCGCTGGCGACCATCGGGAAGCGGATCTTCCCGTCGACGGTCCACTTCGTGCACTTCCAATTCGCCGACTACGCCAAATTGACGGTCCTCGGAGTGGTGGTCGCCTGCATCGGCTGGCCCGTGGTCACCCGGATCAGCTCACGGCCCCGGGGGGTGTTCCTGCGGTTGGCGGTCCTGGTCACCCTGGTCCTGCTCCTGCCTGACGTGTGGATCTGGGTGCGCGGCGAGCCGGCACGCGGCGTAGTGGTGCTGGTGGCCATGCACCTGGCCATCGCCGTGGTCACCTACAACGCGTTGGTGCGGATCGCTCCGGCCGGGGAGGCCCGTCGGGACGCCGACCGCGCCGGTCCCGTCCGTGGGGGTCCCACCGCATCGGATCCGCAGGGTCATGCCTGACGGCCAGGACGATCCGGGGCCCGGAGTCGGCATCCAGCCCCCGGAGCACCCGGCCGCGGTCCACTGGTTGGCCGACTACGTCTACGGGACCATCGCCACGCTGGTGGCGATCGCCGGACTCACCTTCGAGGCCCACCCGGGCGAGTTGACGACGGCCGCCGTGGTGATCGTCGGCGCGTTCGCCATCTGGATGGCCCACATCCTGTCCCGCCTGGTGTCCAAGCGGTCCGGAGGCCACCTCCAGCTGAGCGTGGCCGACGTGGTGGCCGAGGCGCGCAGCTCCTGGTCCATCGTGACGGCGGCCATTCCGGCCACCGTCATCTTCATGCTCGCCGCCGTCCACCTCTGGACGATGCACACCGCCTTCGTGCTGGCCGATCTGGTGGGCGTCCTGGCCCTGGCGGTCGTGGGGTTCGGAACGGCCGGCGGACGCGACCGCCCGCTGGGACGTCGGATCGCCTATGTGTGCGGCCTTGTCCTGGTCGGCGTGACCATCGTGCTGCTGGAGGCCGGGGTTCATCTGCTGTGACGGGGCGGCGCACCGGTTGCGGCACTAGTCTCGGTCGTGCGGGGCGGGCCTCCACGTGACGACAGGACGGGGTGACGATGGCCGAAGATGCGCCGGTGCGGGTCCGGGACACCCCCGGATCGGCCGAGGACGACCTGACCGCGCTGGCGCTCGCCGCCCAGCCGATGGCGGTACCCGCAGACGACGCCGTGCCGATGGCCGTCTACCTCGGGCAGGCCGCCGGACTGCTTCCCGACTGGTACATGCCTGCGCCGATGTCCCGTGTGGGCATGTCGCGGGGGGACTCCCGGTGGCGTCTTCCGGTGGTCCTCGTCCTGGTGGGCGCCTTCCTGGTCATCGAGGCCTTCGGGCTGTGCAGCACGTTCGGCCAGGTCGTGCCCGTCTGAGCCGCATCTCGGACGGTGGCGGCTCCGGGACGGTGACGGCTCTTCTGACCACGCAAAATGGTGGCACGACCACGCAATGCGTGGGATTGGTTGCAGTTCGGCGTGTCGGCCGGTCCGTCGTTGCGGGCGGCCGGTGCGCCGTGCATGATGGCTAGAGCGGATAGGGCGGGAGAACCGTCAGACCAAGGGTCCGGGGTGCGTGCCCCGAGAAGAGGGACGGATGAAGACGATGAAGTGGGCACAGCGGATCTGCATCGGGTCGAGCATCGCCGTGGCATCGCTGTTCGCGGTCCCGGCCGTGGCCGGAGCCGACCCGGGGGTGACCACGACGACGAGTTGCTACCCGAACTGCGAACAGTCCACGGTGGCGGGCACCTCGGTCGTGCCTCCGGCGCCGTCGGGCGACGGCGGGTCGGGCGTTTCGGGCGGCGCCCAGACGACCGCATCGGTCAACGGCTCCTCGTCCCTGCCCTTCACGGGTGCCGACATCGGTGAGCTCGCCGTCGTCGGCGTCGGTGCCGTGGTGATCGGTGGGGTGCTCGCCCGCCGCCGCCGCTCGGCCTCCTGACCCGAGTCGGCCTTCCGACCCGGGCGGGATCCCCGGGACCACCTCGACCCTGACCTCCGGCCGGGCACGCTCCGCCGACCGGTGGGCGGCGTCCGTCGTCGGGACCTGCTGCCGGGTCAGTAGCTGGCGGGAAGCAGTGGGGCCAGCGCCCCGAAGAAGAGGTAGACCACACCCAGCCAGGCGGCCAGTCCGACGGCCAGCACCGCCGCCCGTCGGCCCCCGCGCAGGCGGAGCGCCAGCACCCAGATCCCGGTGACCAGCGCCGCCACGGCGACGCCCCACAGGATCGCCTGCCACCAGTGCCGCTGCACGGCCACCGGCGCGGTGTCCACCGGGGTGGGGCGGGTCACCGTGGCCGGTTGCGGGGACCCGGTCAGCACATCGGCCACCAGTGCGGCGTGGACCACGAGCCGCTGACTGGCGCTGTAGCGCGGATTGCACGTGGTGAGGGTGAGTACGGGCGTCGGGGTCGGCGCCACGACGGCGACGTCGGTCGGGGCCACGGCCTGGCTGCTGGTCACCCGGTAGACGAACCAACCCTGCCCGGTCAGCACGTCGATCGGGTCACCCGGGGCCAGCGCGTCGAGGTTGTAGAAGGGATGGAGGTACGTGGTCCGGTGGCCGGCGATGGCGGCGTTACCGGCCTGCCCGGGCAACGGGGTCCCCGGGTAGTGCCCGGGACCGGAACGGAGCTGCTCGGCATCGGTCCCCTCCACGATCACCATCGACAGCGAGATCCTCGGGATGGAGATGATGCCCACGGCGCTCCCGGCGGCGGGGGCGGGGATGGTGGGCGCGACGGTCGGGGGCGACGTCGGGACCCGGGGCGGACGGACTGCCGTGCTCCGGTGGTGGAGGCGCTGGCCGGCGAGGAACTGCTGGCGGAGGTCGTGCTGCGCCTGGGCGGTGATCAGCCCCGTGCCCCACAGCAGATACGGGATGAAGAGGAGCACGAGGACGCCGACGACCAGGATGACGCGCCCGAGGCCCACTCGGATGGTCGAGAGCGACACGCGTCGATGCTAGTCACCGCACCCGGTGTGCCGAGGTCGCGCCACCAACCGCGTGTGGTGCTCCGGTACGATCGATCCGGCCCGACCGTTGCGCCCGCGGTCTGCGCAACCCGGTTCACGGCGCGCCTGGAGCGACGAGGGACACCGTGAGCGAAGCAGCGCCTGGGCGTCGGACCAAGTGGATCGTCGGCTCCGCGGTGGTCGTGGTGCTCCTGGGCTGGGGGGTGTACGTGGCCGCGGGCGTGTGGTCGGCCTACCGCCACGACGAGCGGGGCCTGGCCGGACTCGAGGCGGTGCGGTCCAACCTGGATCCGTCGACCGTCACCGCCTCGGCCACCGAGCAGTCTCTGCGTGCGGCGTCGGCCGAGTTCGCCACCGCCCACGCCAGTTTGACCGGTCCCCTCATGGCGCCGGCGACATGGGTCCCGGTGCTCGGGCGCCAGCTGCGGTCGGTCCGGTCGCTGAGCGCCGCCGCCGACCAGGTCGCCACCATCGGCGCCACCTTCCTCGGCCAGGTCCACGACGTGCTCGACCAGCCCCACGGCGCCGGACCGCAGCGCGTCCAGTCCCTCCGTCGCCTGTCGGTGCTCTCGCTGTCGGCGTCCCGCCAGCTCGACGCCATCGATACGGGCCCGGGCCAGGCCCTGGTCGGCCCGCTGTCCCGCAAGCACGACCAGTTCGTGTCCCAGCTCGACGATGCCCGGAGCCGGCTGGCCACGGCCGCCCAGGTGTCCGCCGCCGTGGCCACGATCCTCGAGGGTCCCCAGACCTACCTGGTCCTCGCCGGCAACAACGCCGAGATGCGGGCCGGCTCCGGTGCGTTCCTGGAAGTCGGAACGGCCGATACCGGCGACGGCACGATCCACCTGGGTCAGCTGGGACCGAGCGGCAACCTCGCGTTGGCATCCGGTCAGGTCCCGGTCTCCGGTGACCTGGAACGGAACTGGGGTTGGCTGCAGCCGGGCGTCGACTGGCGGAACCTCGGGCTGACGTCGCAGTTCGACGTCAACGCCCCTCTGGCCGCGCGCATGTGGTCGGCCCGCACGGGCCAGCAGGTCGACGGGGTGTTGGCCGTGGACGTCGCCGGACTGCGTCAGATCCTGACGGCCACCGGCCCGGTACAGGCCGCCGGGATGACCATCGACGCCGGAAACGTCGAGCAGTACCTGCTGCACGACCAGTACACCGGGCTCACGGACACCTCGACGGCTGACGCCGGGCGCTCCGACGCGCTCGGGGCCATCGCCACTGCGGTCCTGGGCCAGCTACAGGGGCAGTCGACCGATCTACGGGGCCTGGCCTCGGCGGTGGCCGGGGCCGTCGCCGGTCGCCACCTCATGGTGTGGTCGTCGGACCCGGTGGCTCAGGCGGCGTGGGTGGCCAGTGGGGCCAGTGGGTCGCTCACCCCCTCGTCGCTGGCCGTCACCGTGCTCAACCAGGGCGGCAACAAGCTCGACCCGTACCTCGCCGTGTCGGTGGCGCTGTCCACCCGGGTGGCCGGATCGGGTACGGCCGTGACACTGACGACGACGTTGCAGAACACGACGCCCCTGGGCCAGTCCCAGTTCATCGCCGGCCCGTACCCCGGGCAACCGCTGGCCTACGGCGACTACTACGGCCGCATGGCCGACAACCTCCCGGCCGATGCCACGGGCATCACCATGACGGGCACGGACACCCCACCCCTGCTGGGGGCGGAGGGTCCGGCGTGGCTGGTCGACGGTCCGGTGACGGTCGACCGGGGGACCACCTCGACGGTCACGGTCCGTTTCCGGCTCCCGGGCACCCACGGGGCCATGACGCTTGTCCCGTCGGCGCGGGTCCCGGCCGAACAGTGGACCTACCAGGGGTCCCACTTCAGCGACGACCGTCCGGTCACCCTCCGTTGGTGAGCCCCGGCCGGCGGAGTGGGCACCGTACCGGTGGTCCGGATCCGGGCGGAGGTCCGATTCCGGGCTGAGTGTCCGATCAGGAGATCGAGACCGTGGAGCTCTGCTTGACGCTGCCTCCGGCCGAGCCGTAGTAGTGGGCGTCGCCAAAGGCGAAGATGCCGCCGTCCTGGGCCACCAGCCAGTAGCCCTGTCCGGTCGGGCTGGTCTGGACTCCGGTGACGGGAGCGTTGATGCGGTGGCCACCGGTAGAGCCGTAGAACCCGGCGTCACCGAAGGCGAAGATCCCTCCGTCGGAAGCGACCAGCCAGTAGCCGGCGCCGTCGGGATTGGAGGACATGCCCACGATGGGCTTGTTGAGCGCGAGGGCGCCGGTGGACCCGTAGAAGGCCGCATCGCCGAAGGCGAAGATGCCGCCGTCCGAGGCGACCAGCCAGTAGCCGCCGCCATCGGGCGTGGCGGCCATGCCCACGATGGGCTTGTTGAGCGCGAGGGCGCCGGCGGACCCGTAGAAGGCCGCATCGCCGAAGGCGAAGATGCCGCCGTCCGAGGCGACCAGCCAGTAGCCGCCGCCATCGGACGTGGCGGCCATGCCCACGATGGGCTTGTTGAGCGCGAGGGCCCCGGTGGAGCCGTAGAAGCCGGCATCACCGAAGGCGAAGATCCCACCGTCGGAAGCGACCATCCAGTAACCCTGGCGATCCGATGTCGACGTCATGCCGACGATCGGCCGGCCCAGCGTCAGCCCGGATGCTGAGCCCAGTGCCGGCGCATCGCCGAAGGCGAAGATCCCACCGGTGCTGGTGGTGAGCCAGTAGCCCTTCAGGCCGGACTGGCCCCGGCCGCCGTTCCTCGTGCCGCCGCGGCTCGGCGGAAGTGTCGTGGTCGTCGTCGGGACCGTGCCTGCGGTCGGAGGCTTCGTGGTCGTGGTCGTTGTCGGCGGCACCGTCGTGGTGGTCGTCGTCGTTGTCGGCGGCACCGTCGTGGTGGTCGTCGTCGGCACCGTGGTCGTCGTGGTCGGGGGGACCGTCGTAGTGGTCGTCGGCGGCACCGTGGTCGTCGTCGGGGGGACCGTCGTGGTGGTCGTCGTGGTCGGGGGCACCGTCGTGGTGGTCGTCGTGGTCGGGGGCACCGTCGTGGTGGTCGGTGGCACCGTGGTGGTCGTCGGCGGAATTGTGGTCGTGGGCGGTG
>Ga0302283_1002025_pt1 | contig 16578 bp, 20 predicted proteins | sample III_Fen_E1_4_FD_198770 | JGI IMG/M metagenome (GOLD analysis project Ga0302283, IMG submission 198770) | Peat permafrost microbial communities from Stordalen Mire near Abisko, Sweden - III_Fen_E1_4 | ecosystem: Environmental > Terrestrial > Soil > Wetlands > Permafrost | place: Sweden: Abisko... | reverse complement strand
CGCTGTGCTCGCCGTGGCTGAGCGTGCGCAGCGCGAGCGCGCCGATGAGGCCGTGGCGGAAGACCGCCACCTCCTCACCATGATGTCTGGGGGTCAGTGGATCCATCGCATCTCCTTCGCGGGCCTTGGGTCTCCCGCCCCCAAGCTCGTGCCCCAGCCGCGGTGCGCCGTGCCCGATCCTCAAGGGTGGATCGCCACCGTCCTCCCGCGCCGGTGGGCGCCGCCCATCCCGTCCGGCTCCCCGAACACGCTCGGCCCCTCCCGGAATCTGGGCACCCAAGAAGCTCCAGTTGTCGTGCGCTGCATCCGCGACCTTGACCACGGGCAAGTCAGGACGCTGAGCGAGCAGGGCGCCGACCTCGGCGAGCAGCGAAGCCTTGAGCGTCTTCTTGTTCGCCTCCGGCATCCTGGCCATGCGAATGGCAGAGATCATTTCGCCATCCTCGTCGCAGAAGCTGACCGTGGCGCAGCCGACTTCACGGTATCCGGCCGGGCCCTTGCTCAGCCGGCCCTCGTTCGCAGCGCGAGCGCGGGTCTCTACTGCGCCGCCTTCCTTCATCGGCGCCAGAACGCCATCGAGGGAGACCGCGATGGACGTGGTCCCCTCTGGAATCTCCGTCACGGACCGCAGCTCGGCCTCGAAGGCCGGTCGATCGTCCTCCGCAGCGCCTCGCGCCCGGCTTCGCGAAGCCGTTCCGCGAGCTCACGCTCGAAACGGTTGAAATCCCCGGGGATGAACGGCTTGTCCTTCCTCTCCTTCACCAAGCGCACGAGCTTATCCAACGCGGAGACGTCCTGCATCGTCACCGGCCCATGCGTCTTCTCGTCGATCTTCAGCGCGGCGTTTCCCATGCGCCCTCAACCGACGGGGGAGGCTACAAACCCCCGCAAATCGGCGTCAGTTACGGATCTGCACCGTGACGGAAGGCGTGTCGCGAGGCGACGCTTCCATCAGCTGCCGGGAGACAGTCGCGGAAGTAGCGCGTCTCGGCGCATCCGGAGGCGCTGCGCAATCGGGCGGCTCGATCGGGGATTGTCAATTGCAGCCGATAGTGCAGCCAGTCGAGGGAGCGCCGGAGAGGCTGGTCGCGACCCAGCTCGGTGGGCACCCCATGTTGGCGAGGGCGGCCTCTTGAGCCGAGCAGGCCGCGCATTGCTGCGTCGAGGGTACATCCACACAGCCGGCGCCTGGCACTTGCTCGTCGTTGCACCCGTCGGTGGTGACGCAAATCTGATCCAGGGCGCACATGACGTAACTCATGCAGCCTGCGGACGGCGGGCATTGGAATTGCCCGCTCGGGGAACAGGTGCCGCCGCCGGCGTCTCCGCCGGAGCCCGAAGTCGAGCTCGAGGCCGCCGCGCCCGAGGAGGAGCCCGAGCTCGAGCCTGTGGCTCCAGAGCTCGAGCCTCCGGTCGACGTCGATTCCGAGGTGCTCGAAGCGCTCCCACCCGTGCCCTTGTTGCTCGAGCTCGAGCTCGCGCAGGCGAGGGCCGAGGACGCGAGGATGGAGAGGACAAACAGGCATTGTTTCATCGTCGGCTCCTACCAAGAAAGCTCGGCTACGACACTTACACGCACGCGGCACGTCCTTTCAACCCAATTGGTTGACGGCACCCGTTCCGCCAACGGCGTTCCGTTGGTGGTTCGACAGCCCTTCGGATCTCGTGTTGGGCGCGCCGCGGACGCAGCCGAAGCGGGCCGAGCTGTCGCTCCGCCACGCACGACCGCGTCCGTACGATTCTCCAAGCCACGGTGGCGAGGTCGCCCTACGCTTCCCTGGAAGGAGCCCCCCATGCTCGACAGCACCCCGCCGGAGCTCGTCTGCGTCGTCCTCGAAGACGCGCCCAACGTCGGCGCGGTCCGGAGCGGTTCCGCGTCGTCCGACTGCTCCCTTGGTCGCGCCTCGGTGAGACGGATCTGCTCGCTCGGGGCTCTGCGTCGCGGTGATCGCTCACCTACCTGACGCTCACCGGCCGCGGAGAGTTCGCGGCGCCGCCCGATCCGGCGGTCGAGCGCATTCTATCGAACGAGGCGATGGATGTCTTCAACGAGGTCCGACATGCGACGGAAATCACCGAGAGTAGACGTGGAAGAACTCCTCAATGACCTGCGCGAGTGGGGGCTGCGCGAGCGCACAATTCTGGGAATCGCGCTGGTGGGTTCTCATGCCCGCGGCATGGCGCGACCGGAGTCCGACGTCGACCTGGTAATCCTGCTGGACGATCCACTGGCGCTCGCAGGCGACGCCGAGTGGCTGGCTCGGTTTGGAAGTGTCCGGCGTGTGAGCGACGAAGACTGGGGGCCGGTCAAAGCGAAGCGCGTCCACTACGCCGACGGCAAGGAGGTCGAGTTCGGTTTCGCCTCGCCCGAGTGGGCCGCGACAGAACCATGCGATGCCCGCACGCTGAGCGTGGTCAAGAGTGGCATCCGTGTCGTGTACGATCCCAAGGGTCTGTTCCGCAATCTGGTCATCGCGGCACGACCCGACCGGCCCGAGCGCCACGTTCTTCGAAGCACCTGCGGCCGATACGAGAGGCGGGTCTGGTTCGTGCCCGGTCTCTCCGACGGGCGGCACGAACTCGCGGTGTTTCTCGACGGTGAGTTCTACCTTCACGACATGGACTGCCTGCCCGTGATTCGCGAGTGCATGACGGCCGGAGGCGTTCTCTCGATGTCCTGCGTCTTCGTGTCGTTTCAGGACTCCGTGTCCAGGCACAAGGACTACGCATGCAACGCGGATTACTCCAGATTCATCGCCGAAGACGTGGTGGCGTGGGCGAGGAAGCATGACGAGCACATTACCAGCCCGGACCATCTGATTTGCGGCGTCAGCCTCAGCGGGCTCGCGGCCGCGTACACCGTGATGCAGCATCCGGACGTCTTCTCGTCCGCTCTCTGTCAATCCGGTTCGTTCTGGTGGCTCGCGGACAACGCGATATTGTTTCCCTCGACAGGCGCGAGGTTCTGGTTGAGCGTCGGCACGCAGGAGATCGAAACGGGGGTCCCTCATCCGCCAACGGGCCTCTTCCAGCGCGTCTCGCAGATCGAGGGCGTGGAAGCGGCGGCTCGGTCCTTCGAGTCTCGAGGCGGCACGGTGCACTACAACCGGTATTCCGGTGGTCACGCTTTTCCCTCCTGGCGGGAAGAGCTCGCGCCAGCGCTGCGCTGGCTCGTCGGCAGCGCAGGATCGTCGAGGTGTTGAGCGCTCATTCAAGCGGGTGACGCGCGGAACGAGCCCCTGACGGCGCAGGGACCGCGGTCGCCCGCGGCCCCCGCCTCGGATTCGGACGTGCGGCGCTACCCCATCCGGCTCGCACCTTGCCGGTGGCGGCGACACCTTCGCCGCGCCCTCTGCAGCGCTGGGGCGCTGACTGGCGAGCCTCGGCGGCCTCAGCCCCTCGACGGGATCGCCAGCGCCAGCGCCGTCAGCGCGACCGCGGAGACGACCGCGTGGAGGTAGACCACGCGCGCCTGCCGCCGGATGCGAGCGTCGAGCTCTGCCTCGGTGAGGTCCGCCGGACCGTCATCCATGTCGCGCTGACCGCGCGACGCCAGGCCCACTCAGGTCTTCTCGTGCCACTGAAAGAAGCCGAGCCCGGCGCTCAGCGAGGGCACGAAGAGCCCCACGCGCCACCCGAGGGGGACACCTCGCAGGACGAGCGCCGCGGCGAGCCCCACGCTCAGCGCCAGGCTCACGGCCCCGAAGATCAGGCGCTTGCGCCGCTCGCGCGGACCGATGTTGGCGATGCAGACGGTCTCCGCTTCCATGGCTCTCCTCACCCTTCCAACGCGCTCGAGCGCGCCGTCTCCGGTGCCAGGGCGCGCGCGATGGCGGCGCGGAAGACCTCGGGCGTCTGCGCTCCGGAGAGCGCGAAGCGGCGGCGGAAGACGAAGTACGGCACCCCCTGCACGCCCTGCGCAGCCGCCGCCCCCGCCTCGTCCCGCGTCAGGGCCAGCTCGTCGGGATCGCCCAGCAGCGCCTCGACCTCGTCGACGGCGAAGCCATGCTGGGCGCCGATGGCGGCGAGCACGTCGACCCGTCCGACGTCGCGGCCCTCGAGGAAGTAAGCCTCGAACAGCGCGCCAGCGAGGGCCCGCTGGGTCCCCTTCTCCAGGGCGTGGCGGAGGAGCACGTGCGCCCGCACGGTCGACACCGAGCGGTGCACCTTGGCGAAGTCGAGCGGGATGCCGCTCTCCCGCGCCGCCTCCTCGACGCGGCCAAACATGCGCTCCGGGTCCATGCCGTACTTGCGCCCGATGCGCTTGCGCAGGTCCTCTCCCTCGGGAGGGGTCGAGGGGTCGAGCAGGAAGGGGCGATAGACGACCGTCGCCTCGATCGGCTGGGGCAGCGAGGCGAGCGCCTGATCGAGGCGCCGCGCGCCGATGAAGCACCAGGGGCAGACGATGTCGGAGATGACGTCGATGGTGAGCGTGCTCATGGGTGACCTCGGCGGGATCCCGTAGGGCCGCCTGAGGAGAAGGAGAAGGGCGCAAGCTCACCCGGCGCCCCCAGGAAGGCGTCGTCGTCGCCTCAGAAGCCGTGGGGATGTTCGTCGGCGCAGCCGATCGAGGCCGGGAGGCTGTTGACCGGGATGGCCACCGGCTCGACCGCCGTGGCGTCGGTCGTCGGGTCGGAGACCACGACGGGCGTCGCCGGGGTGGAGGTCTGGGACATGGGCTTGCCGTCGCACATCCCGCCGCCGTGGTCGCCGTCCTCGGCGCAGACCAGGGTGGCCACGCCGCTGGAGCAGGGCTGGCTCGAGCCCTGGATCACCCCGGCGACGCAGGCGCCCGTGGCCGTGCTCGTGGTCGTGCCCGTGACGACGCTGACGCTGAGCGGCGTCAGGCTCGAGCCGGCCCAGTAGCGGACCTGGCCGAGGTCGACGGAGGCCGCTGCGCTGGTGACGGTGAGCTGGGTCTCGAGGCGCCCGCCGACGGTACGGACCACGAGCGGCGTGCTCTTGCCGTCGGGCGAGAGGAGGAAGCGGTAGGTGCCGCCGGAGCCGAGATCGAAGCTGAACGCCCCGGCCGCGTCGACGGCGGCTGCGGTGACGGCGCCCGTGTCGGAGACGGCCGTGATCGTCGCGACGGGAGCGGGGAAGGTGGACTGGGCGATGGTGCCGTTGAGCGTGGAATCCACTGGGGTGGCGGGGGCACAGCCAGCGGCGGTGGCGACGCAGGCAGCAGCGATGAGGACGATGGGCAGCGAGCGCATGGGATTCTCCTGGAGCGGGGTCTCGTAGGGCAACTTCGAGCCCGGCGCGGGGAATCTTCAAACAATCGGGCGACGAGGGCGTTCCGCCGCGTGGGTCAGCCGAGCTGCTGCACGTAGCCGGAGAGCCTGTGCCCGCGCTGATCGCTTCGACCAGCGCGAGCGGATGGGCGTGGGCGGGGCCGCATGCTGCTCGAGGCGCTGCCGCCGCGTCTCCGGCTCCGGGGCGGCTCGCCGGCAGCCACCTCCCCGCAAGCGGGAGGGGGACATGGAGACCAACCGCCCCTCGTGGATCGAACCGGGAGGATGCGAGCGATCGGGGAGCGTCGTTTGGCACCGTTTCACCCAGAGCTCCGCGCCGTCGCCGCCGAGCGGTGTGGTCAGCTTCGGCGTGCGCCCCATTTCCGCGTTACGCGCGGGTTACGCCTGTTCGTGACGGCCCTCGGCGCCGGCGCGCGCGGATTTCGGCGCGAAACTGCGATTTCGGGAGCACCTCAGCGCTGGCCCGCCGGTTGCTTTAGCTCCTCCCCGAACGCAACGAGGACGAGGACGTCCTCTCCGACCCGAGCGGGTCAGGTTCGCCAAGTTCGGAAGGAAGACGGTCATGAAGCTCAACGGCACGATGATGATGGCGGTGGTGATGATGGTCGGCACGCTCGCGGCGACTGGCTGCAACACGGCGAACGCGGCGGAGACCGGGGCGGTGGCGCCCGAGGAGACCGCCGCCACGGCGCCAGTGGACGACAGCAAGGCCGCCACCAGCGCGAGCGCCGGCGTCGAGCAGGATGCGCGCGGCTTCCACTACTTCGCTCCCTTCGCGCCGCCCGCGGCGCGGGTCGAGCTCCGCGGTGTCGCCCCCAGCGCGCGGCACTTCTGGGCGCCCGGGTACTACCGTTACAACGGGCGCGAGCACGTGTGGATCGGCGGGCGCTGGGAGCTGCGGCGTGACGGCTTCGAGTTCTCCGGGCCGCGCTGGGTGAACCGCTTCGGTCGACACGAGTACCTCCCCGGCCGCTGGATTCGCCGGTTCTAATCCGCCCACACCGCCGACCACCGTCGAGGGAGCACCTCCGCCTCGGCGACCACGCTGCCCACAAGACGGCTGGGAGTCTGGGGACGCGCCGCCGGGTTTCAGGGCGTCCAGGTCCAAGTGGCTCGGTCGCTGCGCGCGCGGTGACGCGTCACCGCGGGGGCACCGCCACCCCCTTCGACCGCTCCGCGCTCCCCCAGGAAGACGGAGTGTCATGACGCTCGAGCGCGCATGGTTGGTGGCGGCGGCGGTCCTGGTCGGTTCGGTCCCGGTGGCCGGTTGCCACCGTGCCGGCCCACCGAGCAGGCGAGCGACTCCGGCGCCGCGGTGGCGACGACGGCCTCCACCGACGTGGGCATGGAACAGTTCGCGGGCGCCGGCGGCGCCCAGCCTCCGCCGCGAGCCCAGCCGCGGTGGAAGCGCGTGCTCTTGGGCGGGGCGGGGCGACCCGCGTCGCGGAGGCGACCGGGCTCCACCAGCCCGTCTGCAGCGATGTGCCGGCGGCCCGCGCCCGAGGGGCTGCCCCCCTCGTGATAGCGTCGCGCCCATGGCCGCCAAGCGCCTCTCCTCCAGGGTCTTCCTCTATCGCCTCCGGGACATCCCAGCGGCCCGCCACGCGATCCCCCTCTTCGACCTACCCCCCGGTTACCTCGACCTCGCGTTCTACCTCTGCGACGAGGAGCACAGCTCCCAGATGACGCTCTTCAAGGCTCTGAAGGAGCCCAAGATCCCGGGCGCCCTCGAAAAGCGGGTGCATGCGCTCAACGGAGCCATCGTCGATCTGATCAACGAAGGGGGAAATCCGCCGGTCGAGGCCGACGCCAGGGGCTTTCACGCCGGTGCCTCGTACGAGGACGTGAGTGCGCGCTTCGCGGCGGACGGCTTCACGGTCGTCCACGCCGCGGATTTCGTCAGCGCCGCCTTGCGGCCCCGGGATGTGGCGACCTCGCGGGCTGCCCTCGCCCGCGTCGAGAAGGCGATGAGCGGGCACCGGGACTCGCGCGCGATCGACAGCACTCTGGTGGACGAGGCCATCGAGACCTGGAGCGACGTCGAGGAGGCGGCCTTCGGGCGCCTCGCCGAGGCGCGGGCCCTCTCCGGGCTCCGCCCCACCGAGGGGGAGGAGCCGTCCTGCGTCTACCGCTGGGGGCTCCTCGCCGATCGGCTCCGCCGCGCCGGCTTCACCGAGGAAGATGTCGAGGACGCCTGGGTTCATGGCCTCGCCGGCGACCGACAATGGCCCTCGACGGAGTGGTTCGCCCTCTCGCTCCTCCCGAGGTTGGCCGCGGTGATGGGGCGGATCCTGGCGGCGGGAGAGGACGTCGATTCCTCCCGCGCCCTTCGCCGGCTCCTGGTCGATCCGGGCAGCGATCTCCCCGATGCGCTGGCCGACCGCTACCGGGCCGGCGTCGCCGGGGCGCTGGCGACGGCCGACCTCGGCGGCGCGCTCTCCGCGGGCGACTGGGAGCAGCTCGTCGCCTGTGACGAGAAGCGCTTCGGCAAGCTCGCCAGGAAGGCTCGCCCCGCGCCTGCGCCCGCGCCGGCTCGGCGCCCGCCGTCCTCCCCCCAGCTCACCGAAATCGACGCGCGGTACGGCGTCCCCTTCCCTGAGGAGGTGTTGGCGATCTGGGATCTTGCCTGCTCCCTCTCCCCCAAAGACCCGTGCGGCGCCTTCGCCGACGACGATCTCCTGGGCGTCACCCTGGTCGGCCCGTTCGACCTCCTCGCTGGCCGCGTGCGGGTGAAGAAGGGCCTCGATCTCCGCCTGCACTGGCGCTACCACCTCGATCCCCCGGAGCTCTTCACCGTGGCCGCCGGCAACGAGGACGGGCTGCACTTCGGTTACTGGTTCGACGACCCCGCGGAGGGAGCGGCCTGCGTGGCCGCGTACTACGCCCGCGACGCGTTCGAGCTGTCCGTCCCCGGGCGCACCCTCGGGCAAGCGCTGCGGCGATGGATCGAACGAGCCCACGCCGGCACCCTGGAGAACATGAAGGACGACGGCGGGCACGAGAGGAGCTACCTCCGGCAGCTTGGGCTCCTCGGGAAGCTCCGAGATCGGCTCGTCACGGTGGCAACGGGCGAGCGGCGGGAGATCGGCGAGGCATACCTGGCGCACTACCGTCGCGGCGCGGAGTGCGGGCGGGGGGTGATCGCGCCGACGCCGGAGAGGATGGGAGTGGTCGCCCCCGCCAATCGCTACCAAAAACTCTCGGTCGCGCCCGAGGCGCTGCGCGTCGCGCTAGCGTCGACCGGGAAGCGCAAGGCGCTGGTCCGGGAGGCGCTGGGCCTCTCGACCCAGGGCTTCCCCGCCACGGCGCTGGAGCTGGGCCGCACCGCCTGGGCGTGCGGGCTCGACGAGGAGGCGTACGTGCTCCTCGACGCCGCCTACGCCGGGCTCGATCGGCCGGCGCTCCGCGAGGTGCTCAATATCCACCGAAAGCACCGGACTCTGGCCTCGGTCGACGTCCTCTCCCGCTGACCTCGGCGCCGTCGGTCGTTCGTGGTTGTGGGACGACGTCAACCCGAGCGGCGGGGCGAGCTGGCCGTAGGCCGACGAACCTGCTCAAGCTGCCCGGGGTGCGGTCGGGTCCAGCAGCCCGCAGAGCTGTCCCGCGTTTCCTGGATGAACTGCTCGGACCCGACGTGTGCCTACGTCATCCTCAGCAACAGCGGGAAGACGGGGCTCGCCCCGGGATGGCTCCCGGTCGCGATGGTCGGGCTCCCCCATCGCCCCAGGGCTCGGACTGTCGGAAGAGGGGCGCCACATGAGCCGCGCCTCGAGCGCTCGTGCGGGAGGAATGGCGCTGGAGGGCTCGGCGGTTACGCTCGACGAACCGAATCTCGCTCGAAATTCAGGTTGGCCCGGCGGTTGCTCTGGTCACTCGCAGCAGCACGGTGAAGGCCGCGCTCGCCAGAAAGACGGAGAGTCATGAAGCTCAATCGCGCAGACTTGGTGGCGGCGGCGGTCCTGGTTGGTTCGGTCGCGATGGTCGGTTGCCACGGCGTCGACGACGGCCGCGACGACGCCCGGCTCGCGCCGACCGAGCAGGTGAGCGTCTCCGGCGCCGAGATGGCGACGACGGCCTCCACTGACGTGGGCGTGGAACAGTTCGCGCGCGGCGGCGGCGCCCACGGTGGGGCGCGCGGCGGCGGGCGCGGCGGGCGCGGCGGCTGGGATCACGTTGGCCACGGCGGCTGGGCTCGCGGCGGACGCTGGGACGGTTGGCGGCGCGACCACCGTTACTTCCCTTGGTGGTGAGCTCGCCGCGCGGGTGGAGATGGGGCCCTACGAGCCGCAAGTGCCACCCGAACGGCGGGGCCCGCCGATGCTGAACTTCAAACTTCACCGCGCGCCTGCTTCGGCGCCACCCACCAGGAGCCCGCCCACCGGTAACGGTGTGGCGGGCTTCGTCTTTCGAGGAGCCGGCGCACGGGACCAGCCGACGCGATGCGCATGTCCGGGTCAGGGTGGGTCCTCGAACACTAGGCCCTCCCGGGCAAACCAGCGCGACACGACACGCTCAAACGCATAGAGCCCCACCACGAACGCGGCCGCGAGGATGAGCCACTGCAACGCGGCCACGTCGAGGACCAGCTCCCCTCGGCGGTGCGACGCCCACGCCTTCAGGCCGACTCCGGAGAAGAACAGCGCTACGATCTGCACCTCCCAGAAGCGTCGGACGCGCGGAGCGCCGTGAACCAGCTGTCGACGACCTCGACTGGCGTGAGGCCGACAGCGGCTGGAGATTGAGCGCGCACGGGGCGAGGCTGAGCGCCGCGCGGTGGCTGCCGACCCTGCGCTCGCCGTCCTCTTCGTCGGCGTCCACGAAGCGACTCACCAAGGCGTCGAGCGCCACGGTGCTCTCGTTGTACGAGAGGAACTCCTGGATCTCGTCGAGACCGTGAAGGCGATCCCGGAAGGCCTCGCAGAGCGTCGACATTCCGGCTTGGAGGGTGCGGCGATCGGAGCCGGCTGGCTTTCGGCGCCCCAGGGGTACGTGGTGCCCGGCCCGTCCGAGCCCTCCGCGCCGGGCGTGCGCGGTGCTCGCGATGAGGCCAAGCACGCGCTGCCACTGGGCATCTCGAGGGAGTCTCGCAGAGGACCGGCGGCACGAAGAGACGGCCGAGCGAAGTGCGACGCTCTTCGCTCATGCGGGCCAGCTCGCCGTCAACGAGGACGTCGAGTTCCACGAGGCTCTTGGTCATTGATCCTGCTCCAGTCTGCACGCGGCCGTGGTCGTCGACGTTGCCGCGCCCGGCGGGGCGGAGGCCGCGTGGCGTCGGTAGCGCTGCGAGCAGGACCCGCCCTGTCGGTGATACACTCGGCGCCACCTCATGAAGCACATGGCGTTCCTTGCGCCGGCCGGCGCGCTCCTCGCCGCCGCCGCGGGCTGCGGAGGATCGGTCACCAGCGCGCCCGGGGCCACGACGAGCGGGACCAGCGCTGCCGGGGCGGGGGGCGCGACAGCGTCGTCGGCCAGCGGCTCCACGGGAGCGGGAGGCGCGATCTCGGCGTCCTCGTCGGGAGCGACGACCTCTTCAACAGCGGGCGCCGCGGGAGCGGGCGGCGCGGCGTGCGTTCCCGTTGACGACCACGACCCGTGCACCGACGACCGGTGCCAGGGCGGCGTGCCCGTCCACGTGCCAGAGACCGGCACACCCTGCCCGAGCAGCGACCCGTGCGTCGTCGGCAAGACCTGCCAGGCCGGCGTGTGCGGGGGGGGCGCGCCCCTCGCCTGCTCCGGGGGATCGACGTGCCAGGCGGGGGGGTGCGTCGCGCCGGCGTGCACCGGGGCGCTCGGCCTGCCCGGGCCGCCCGAGCTTTCGCAGCACGTCGCCGTGGCGGCGGCCGACTTCGACGGGGATGGCAAGGAGGACCTCGCGGTCGCCGACGGTGACACCGACTCGGTGACCGTTCTCTTCGGACTGGGCAACGGCGCGTTCGCGGCGCCCGTCCGCTTCCCGGCCGGCCTCGCACCGTCGAACGTCGCGGCGGCGGATCTGAACGGCGATGGCAGGCCCGATCTCGTCGTCGCGAATGGGGTCGGTGGCACCGTGAACGTGCTCCTGAACCTGGGGGGCGGCGCGTTCGCGCCCGCCGTCGCCTACGCGGCGGTGAAGGCCCCGGGGGCCATCGCGGTGGTGGACCTCGACGGCGACGGCAACGCCGACATCGCCGTTGCCGACGAGGGAGGGAGCACGGTCGGTGTGCTCCTCGGCCAGGGCGGCGGGGCCTTCGCGCCCGCGATCGGCGTGAACGCAGGCGCGAACCTGGTCGCCATCGCGGCGGCCGACTTCGACGGAGACGGCAAGCCCGACCTCGCGGTCGCGACCAGCCTCGACTGGTTCGTGGGCGGGGTGAGCGTGCTCTGGAACCAGGGCGGGGGGGCCTTCTCGGCGCCCGCTCCGGTGGGCGCCGCCGCTGGCAGCATCGCGATGCAGGTGGCGGACTTCGACGGCGATGGCAAGCCCGACCTCGCGGTGGCGGTCAACGACGCCGACGTCGGCACGGGCAGCATCATCGTGTTCCTGAACCAGGGCCAGCGCGTCTTCAGCAGCGCCGGCGGGTACGACGGCAACGGGTTCGAGATCATCCAGGCGCTCGCGACGGCCGACTTCGACGACGACGGCAAGCCCGACCTCGCCACCGCCCAGCTGGGCAACACCGTCTCCGTGCTCCTGAACCAGGGCGGCGGCGCCTTCGCCCTCGCCAGCACCACGTCCGTGGGCGCGCGCGCGGTCTCGATGGCCGCAGCCGACCTCGACGGCGACGGCAAGCTCGACCTCGCCGTGGCCGTTGCCTACGACACCTTGGACGTGCTCTCGAACCAGGGCGGGGGCGCGCTCGCCGCGGCGGTTGCCCACTACGCGAACACCGTCCCGCCGGTGCCCATGTACCCGGTGGGGATGACGCCGGAGGCGATCGCGGCGGCCGACTTCGACGGCGACGGGAGGCCCGACCTCGCCGTCATCGAGTACGACAGCCAAGAGGTGGGCATCCTCCACAACCAGGGCGACGGCACCTTCGTGGTCGCCGCCCAGATCGCCTTGCCCACCGCGCTCATGGACCTCGCCGCGGCGGACGTCGACGGCGACGGCGCCCCCGACCTGCTCGTCGCGCTCCTGGGCAACGGGACCCTGAGCGCCGGCGGCGTGGCGGTGCTCCTGAACCACGGCGACGGCACCTTCGCACCCCCGGTCCAGGTGCCCGCCGGCCCGCACCCGTCGGCCCTCGTCGTGGCGGACCTGAACGGCGACGGCATGCCCGACCTCGCCGTCCTGGAACAGTCGGCCAACCTCCTCACCGTGATTCTGAACAAGGGAGATGGGACCTTCTCCAGCGCGGTCGACATCCAGACCGGATCCATGCCCCTGGCGATCACGTCGGCGGACTTCAATCACGACGGCCTGGGCGACCTGGCCATCACCGTCGGCCCCTTCGTGAACATCCTCCTGAACCAGGGCGGAGGCTCGTTCGGCCCGGTCGTCTCCTACGCGACGGACCCGGCCATGAGCGGCGCCGAGTCGATTGCGGCGGCAGACTTCGACGAAGACGGCTGGGCCGATCTCGCGGTCGGCAATGTGGGGGGCACGCTGGCCATCCTGCGCAACCAGCACGACGGGACCTTCGCGGTGTCCTACGCCACGGGCAGCGGGGCGCCGGCCGTGGCCGTGGACCTGAACGGCGACGGCGCGCCGGACCTCGTCTTCCCGGGCAACGGGGCGACCGTCGTCATGAACCAGGGCGGCGGCACCTTCGCCACGCCGGTCAGCTACGGCGCCGGCGACGGCCCCGCTGCGGTGGCGGCGGCGGACTTCAACGGCGACGGGCGCCCCGACCTCGCGGTCGCGGACTTCAATGGCAACACCGTGAGCGTGCTCTTCAACGTTTGCCTTCCCTGACCGCACGGCGCGCACGCGCATGAGGCGCCGATCAGATTCAGCCAGGAGGCGTGCTTCGGGGTGAAGTGTCGCTTCCAGCGCGGGTGATCCTCGAACCAATCGACGACGTCATCGGTCTCGTGCATCGAGACGTTGTCGCAGATGAGGTGCCCCCGGCCTGTCGGGTAGCAGACGTCGATGACGTCCAGCAGGTCGACGAAGGTTGCGCTGTTGTGGTCCTCGGAAACGAACCCGAAAAGCTTGCCGCGGCGGACGTCGTCATCGTGCGACGTCAGCCACATCTTCTGCCGATGCGGCTCGAGCGTCCCATCCCGCAGGACGCGTCCGAGCGTCGACCCGCTCAGCGCGATGCCGCAGCGTTGGAGGTGGTTGGTCGGCAGGGGGTGCGACCAGTGGGTGACCGGCACCCCTACGTCGCTCGGCAGGCGACACGCCTCGACGACGATCTTGACGTAGTCCGCCGTGGAGAGAGAGGGAGGGTGTCCCGAGCGCGGGGCGTCCGCCAGCTTCTGCTCGCGGTGGTCGCACCGAACGCGCGTGCGCCACCGAAACACGGTCCGGAGCTGTACTCCCAGCAGCCTGGCGATGTCCGTGGTCGGGACACCATCGGCCATCAGGAGCAGGGCTCGGGCGCGCTGGAAGACGCGTCGCTCAACCTTGCCGGGGCGCATCGCGGCTTCGATGTCCCTCCGGTGCTCGGGGGACAACTTGAACGGCACGGTCGGCCGACCCGGATGAGGTCGGTTGGCCCAGGGAGCGGCGTCGATCAGTCCTTCTTCGATGCCGCGCTCCACGAAAGGCGGCGGAATCTCTGGCGGGCGGAGCTAGGAGTGCCTCGGGGGGCGGACGGCGCCGCGGGAGCGCGCGCGGCCCGCTCGTTCGTGGCGTCTCGTCGCATCGTGTCGCGACGGAGGTTTGCGGTACGTTGCTCACCATGACCCCTCGTCTCGGCAAGCACCCCGTCGTCCTCGTCACCGGCGCCACCGACGGCATCGGCAAGGAGACCGCGCTCGAACTCGCGCGCCAGGGAGCGCGAGTCCTCGTGCACGGGCGCCGCCCCGATCGGCTCGACGAGGTGCGCGCTGCCATCGTCGCGACTGGCGGCGAGGCGCTCGAGCCCCTCCGCGGCGACCTCGCCTCCCTCGCAGGGGTGCGCGCCATCGCCACCGAGCTCGAACGTCGCGGCGTCCGCCTCGACGTGTTGCTCAACAACGCCGGCATCTACGCGCGCGAGCGCGAGGAGAGCGCCGACGACTTCGAGCTGACCATGGCGGTCAACCATTTCGCGCCCTTCCTGCTCACGCACCTGCTCCTCGCAGGAGACGCCGGCGCTGGCCTCCAACGCATCGTCAACGTCAGCTCGGTCGCCCACACGCGCGGGCGCATCGACTTCGCCGATCTGCGCGGCACCAGGCACCCCTTCGATCACTACGGCGCGTACGCCACGTCCAAGCTCGCGAACGTGCTCTTCACGGTCGAGATGGCGCACCGCCTCGCGCCCCGTGGCGTCACGGTGAACGCGCTGCATCCCGGCGTCGTCTCCACCAAGCTGCTCACCGAGGGCTTCCAGATGAAGGGAGGCGACACGCTGCAGACCGCCGCCGCCACCAGCGTGATGCTCGCCATCGACCCCTTGGTCGAGGGCGTCTCTGGCCGCTACTTCGCCAACCGCAAGGAGGCGACCATGAACCCCGTCGCCAGAGACGCGGCCCTGGCGCGCCGCTTCTACGAGGAGAGCGCCGCGCTCGTCGACGTCGCGCCCGTCGGTTGAGGCCGGGAAGCCGGGATGCTCGCCGACGGAGCCGTGATGCTGTTCTGCTCGAGGCTCGAGCGCGTCCGCCGAACGTTCACATCGGGGCGTAGTTGAAGAAGAGCGCCTTGTGCTCCCACGCCCGCGCCTCGTCGCCTGCCAGCGCCACCAGCGCGTCGGCGACGTCGCAGTACGACACGCTGCCGTGCTGGGTGTTGTCCGGCGTCGCCTCGGCGCGTAGCGTGCCGCGCGCCGGCTCCTCCACCATCTGGCCCAGACGAGCATAGACAAACCGGAACGCCGGGGGCGCGTCCAGGAAACACCAGCGGAGCATCTCCTCCGCCTCGCGCCACTTTTGCCGCGCGACGAGCGTGCGCAGGACCCAGGCCAGCGCCGCCACCGACCAGCTGTTGATCGTTCCTCCGGGCTCGGGAATGAGCTGGCCTCCAATGATGAGCAGCACGCAGTCGGCCAGGCGCTCCTCCGCATCCAGTGCCTGCACGGTTGCCTTGATGAGGACGCCCCGGTCCGCGTTGTTCGCCGGCTGACCCTTCGCGTGGCCAAACGGGAGTGCGCTCGACGCATCGACGATGGCGTTCGGCCGGGAGGATCGGACGGCCGCGGAGACGGACGCCGCGTCGCACAGGTCGCCCTTCACGATGGTGACTCTCCCCCGCAGCGCCGCAGGCACCTTGTCGGGGTTGCGAACAAAAGCCGAGACGGCCCAGCCCTGCGTGAGCGCGCGCTCGACCACGAGATGGCCGGCCTTGCCGGTTGCGCCGTAGACCAACATGGTGGGAGACACAGGCATCGTCATGGCAGGCACTTGGACACGGCGCAAGAGTGAGCGCAAGCAAGAACCGCTCGCGGTCGACCGGCTCGAATTGGGCGAATTACCCGACACTCGAGCTCGATTGACCATGACGACTGGTGGACGGCCTGCGACGCCGCGAAGGGTTGATCCCAGCGCCCCAGCGAGCAGCGCTTCCGCGCGGCGATGGGCGGCTCGAAGACGAGGTTGCACCCCGGCGTGCGCGGGTTCCAGTGCTCGACGCGGAGGCCGGCGCGTGGAGGCGGCGACGCAGCGAGGCGCTCCGAGTCGCTGGTGCTGCGCACGAGCACTGGGGCGCGCGCGTATCAGCAGAGCGAGCACGAGGGCGCCCGGCTGCCCGCCTCGGGTCAGGTCAGCGGCGGCGATGGTGCTCGGCGGTGCGATTCGTCCTCGTGCGGTCGAGTCGGGCAGCGCTGTTCTCTGCGGCCGTAAGGACGTGCTCGCGCCCGGCCAGGAGCTGTTTCACCGCGGCGTATGCGGTCTTCCACTCGGGCGTATCCTTGAACAAGATGCCTTCGACGCGGGCCACCTCGTCGGCGTCCATGTCCGAGCCGGCCGCGGACTGGGTGTAGCTCCGAAACTGACGCGCATCTATGCGGGAATGCGGCGCGTCGGGAAGGCAACGACGTTGTCGATAGCGGTGACCTGAAGCTGGCAGGTGGCGGCGACGAGCGCCCAGGCGTGGTCGAAGCGCTCGCTCTGGGTCCACCCACGGACGGTAAGGATTCCCTGGCCGCCCTCCATCCCTTACGTCTTTACGGAACGGCGCCCCGGCGGCGGCTGGAGAGTATCGTCCTCCAGCAGCGGGGTCGTCCGCTCGGTTACGCCAGACGCGTGTGCATCTTGG
>Ga0302283_1002016_pt1 | contig 16642 bp, 11 predicted proteins | sample III_Fen_E1_4_FD_198770 | JGI IMG/M metagenome (GOLD analysis project Ga0302283, IMG submission 198770) | Peat permafrost microbial communities from Stordalen Mire near Abisko, Sweden - III_Fen_E1_4 | ecosystem: Environmental > Terrestrial > Soil > Wetlands > Permafrost | place: Sweden: Abisko... | reverse complement strand
AGCCCGCCTCGCCGCCATTCGGTCCCGCCGAGAGCAACCGCCGCCCGAACCGATCGGCCGCATCGAAACCTTCGTCGGCCACCGCCGCGTGCACCGACCCGAACGGCTTCACCGTCCCGGTCAAGGTGTAGACCGACGAGGTCAGGGTGTTGGTCGTGGTCACCGTCGACTGGTCGATGTAGTCGGTGGTGTCGGTGTTGGTGTTGACGTCGGTCTGGCCGGCGACGATGAGCACCGGCTGCCCACCTGATGTACAGGTGGGCTTGGTCGTACTCGGAAGCGAACTTATCCCCGCAGCGCAGCTCGATATCGCCCCAGTATAAAGTGTCGGGGTGGGGCCTTGGGCGATGCCATTGATTGTGTTTTCAACAATATACGAGCACGCGACGGCGTCAGTTGTTCCTTGGAGGCATGGATATAGGAACCTTCCGATTACCGTCCCATTTTGTGAAACCAGACCAGTGGTAGAGTCTATTTGCAAGCTAGCCGCCGCCGGCGCACTCGGATCGATGACGGTGATGCTCGTTGCAGAAACGACTCGCTCAAGACTGTATGTGGTAATCGACGAGGTGGAGTTTGTTACTGATTGGCTGGTAAGTGTGGGGCCGAAGATGACCACACCCGGACCGCCGGCCGTGGTAATCGCCAAGCGGGCTTGATCCAATCCGGCTTGCACAAGCATGTCATTGAAAGGCAACGGGAACGTCTGGTCGTAGAGTGGAGAACCGCCGCTAATTTCCCCTATGACTTGGGTCTGAAATGACTGGTTCTGTGTCGTTGACACCGTCGGCGGATTGAATACCAGTTCTTCGCTGGTCGAGCCGGTGAAGACGCTATCTCCGAAACAGTAGCTGCCGACCTGGCAAGGGGTCTGTGCGACAGCGCCGGACGCGCCGGCCACGAGCGCTATTGTCGCCACCAGCCCCAAAACCCAAGCGCCCAGATAGCCTCGCTGTCCGCTCACCGTTTTCGCCGCCATTGAGCCAGCCCCCTTCAAGAACGAAAGCGGGTTAGCCGGTTGTGTTTGGCTTAGCCTCGTTCATTTGAAGGAGGTTGCGGCGGTACGGGTCTTTGCTTCTTGGCTTGGACCCAATCTCAGCGGCGGCCGCAGACGATCGCCCGCGGCCGGACCTGTCCGGTGAGCCGGATCGACCTCTGGCGGACTCCCGCGACGGCCGCTGAGCCTTCTGCCACTCAGCTCAATCATCGATCGCTGTGGCGCGGCGCGAGCGGGCTCAGTACGCCCCGAACCGCCGCAGGACGTTGCGCGTGATCGCCTCGACGAACGGGTCGCCCGCCTTCAGGCCGTGCGCCCACTCCGTCGTGCCGCCGTTGAACACTTCGCCCCGGCCGCGCTTGAACGAGGCCATCACGGCGTGGCCGCGCAGGATGCGATCCTGGGCGGCGGCGCTGTCGTCGCCGAACACGTCGCGGGCGACGATTTCCAGGTTCTCCGGCGGAATGATCGGCGCATAACCGCGCCCGGCCTCCTCGCCGAACGCCGCCGGGGCCATGGCGATGATTTCCAGGTTCTCCGGCACGCCCAGCGTGGCCACGGGCGACAGCCGGCCGTCGTCGTTGAATTGCAGCCGGCAGCCGTCGTTCTCATAACCCAGCAGCGGCAAGCCGGCGCCGATCACGTCGCCGTAGAACAGGTCCGCGCCGGCCAGCGCCCAGTGGGTCTCGTCGTAGACGGTGTAGCCGCCGGCTCCTCGGGCGACACACAGCCCCAGCCGGTGATAGCCGCCGAACAGGAACGACAGGCCGGTGATCGCCGCCTCCGGCCTGGCAAACGCCTGGTGCGACCAGAGATGCGTGGCCTGCTCCGGGTGTTCGGCGGTGATCGGGTCGGCCTCAAAGCCCCGCCACTTGTGGCAGATGAACCGCGCGCCCTGGTCTTCGAAGCGCACCTTCCAGAAGGCGGTGTTGCCGGAGAAGATCGCCAGGCGACCCCCGCCGTCGACGAACCGTTCGAGCTGGTCCCGCTGCCCGGCCGACCAATACTCGCTGTGGCCGACCAGGATGGCGCAGGCGTAGCCGTCCAGCACCGTCGGTTCGGTCTCCAGGTCGGCGTCGGTGAAGTAGTCCAGCGCCAGGCCCTCCGCCTCGGCCCAGGTGGCGAAGGCGTGCTCCCACTTGTTGAGAAACCCGGCGGAGCTGTCATAGGGCGACAGCTCCCGCCGCCGCGGCCAATCCCGGTTCCCGGCCCAGGGCCGCTCTTCGAATTCGCGAGGCCGCAGGTTGACCAGCCTGGGTACGTCCGGCGGCGGGGCGATCAGCATCTGAGGGAACGGTCGCCGGGTCGACAGCACGCCGATGGCGCCGGCCATCGCGGTCGGCAGATCGGCTCTGCGGCTCATCAGCGCCGCCACATCGCAATAGGCGTTGGCCCCGCCCCAGTGGTTGTAGGCGTGATAGGTGTTGGTCGAGAGCACCAGCGCCGCCTTTGCGCGCCGCACGCCCCCCGGTGGCTTCACCACCACGAAATGGTGCGTCTCCTCGCCCACCGCGTCGGTCAGGGCGATGTCGTGGTAGCCGCTCGTACAATCTGCCCCGACCTCGATCTCCAGCGCCGCCGGCCAATCGCAGCCGTCGCGGTCGGCGTGGGGTGGAACCGGGTAGTCGCCGATCTCAATCCCCTGGCGCCGCAGCACCACGTCGCGCCCCGCCCCGATCCGGGCGACTTCCAGCGTGCACGCCGACCCGGCGCTGGCGTGCAGGGCGAAGCGCTCGCCCGGGCGCACGCTCAGACGGTCCGTGTAGCAGGCCGGCATGGCTCAGCCGCGCCCGCGAAAGCCGGTGGCGGTGAGATAGACCTCGGAGCTCTCCTGCCGGCTCGACTTCGGCTTGATGTGCTTCACCTCGGCGAAATTGGCCTTCAGCAGCGCCAGCACCGCCGCCGTTTCGCCGCCCTGGAAGGCCTTGGTCACAAAGGCTCCGCCGGGCTTCAGCGTCGCGATGGCGAAATCCAGCGCCGCCTCGATCAGGCCGACGATGCGCAGGTGGTCGGTCTGCCGGTGGCCGGTGGTGTTGGGGGCCATGTCCGACAGGATCAGGTCCGGCGCCCCGCCCAGACGTTCGATCAGCCGCTCGCCGCAGCCGGGTTCAGTGAAGTCCCCCAGAATGATCTGCGCCGGCGGCAACTGTGCGACCGGCAGCAAATCGACCCCGGCCACCGCGCCGGCGCCTCGCTGCAGCGCCACCTGAATCCAGCCCCCGGGCGCGCAGCCCAGGTCCACCACCCGCGAGCCGCGCTTAATCAGGTGCAGCCGGTCGTCGATCTCGGCCAGCTTGAAGGCGGCGCGAGATCGGTAGCCCTTGGCCTTGGCCTCGGCCACGAACGGGTCGTTGATTTGCCGCTCCAGCCAGGCCTGCGACGACGGCGTGCGCTGCTTGGCGGTCTTCAGCCGCTTGGCCGGCACGCGGCCGGCGTCGGTGCCGCCGCCGGGCGGGCGGACCATGCGCTTGCGGGGTTTTTCGTCGTCCATCTAGCGGCGCCGGCGGCGACGACCGCGGCGGCCTTCGCGCATCATCGACAAGAGCACGCCCTCACGCAGGCCCCGGTCAGCCACCCGCACCCGCTCGCACGGCCAGACCTCCTGCACCGCCGCCAGGATCGCCGCCCCGGCCAGCACCAGGTCGGCCCGGTCCGGTCCGATGCAGGGCATGGCCGCCCGCTCGCCATGGGTCAGGCCGGCCAGTTCGTCGGAGACCGCGTCGCACTCGGCCCGGGTCATCCACAGGCCGTCGACCCTGGCCCGCTCGTAGCGCGGCAGCCGCAAGTGCAGCCCGGCCAGGCTGGTGATCGCCCCGGAGGTGCCGATCAGGTGCGCCCGGCCGGCCTCGAACACCTCACGCAGCGGCTCGGCCAGATCGAAGGCCGCGATCGGCGCCTTGATCGCCTCGACCATGTCGCGAAACCAGGTCGGCCCGGCGGTCTCGTCCTCGGGAAACCGCTCGGCCAGGGTGACCACGCCGATGGGGATGGAGAGCCACGCCTTGATCGGCGGCCGGCCGCGCCCGTCCCGACCTTCGCGGAGGTCCAGCCAGGAGATTTCCGTCGAGCCGCCGCCGACATCCAGCACGAGCGCCGCGTCGGCGCTGCGGTCGATCAGGTTGGAGCAGCCGGCCACCGACAGCTGCGCTTCCTCGCGCGGACTGATCACGTCCAGCTTCAGCCCGGTCCGCTCGGCGACCCTCGCCAGGAACTCCGGCCCGTTCTCGGCCGCCCGGCAGGCCTGGGTGGCGATCGCCCGCACCCTCACCGGCCCACGCTTCTCGATCTTGTCGGCGCAGATGCGCAAGGCGGCCAGCGCCCGGTCCATCGCCGCGTCCGACAGCCGGCCCGACTGACTGAGCCCCTCGCCCAGCCGGACGATGCGCGAATAGGCGTCGACGATACGAAATCCACGCGCCGTCGGCGTGGCGATCAGCAGGCGGCAGTTGTTCGTGCCCAGGTCCAACGCCGCGAAGTGCGTCGATTCGCGGGCGTCGCGCCCAACGCCGCCGGTGCGGCTCTGGGACGCAGCAAGCGCCTCAGCCATGACGTCTTTCGTTTCATACCAGCGGAAAGCCGCAAGAATCTCCTGCGCTTCCCCTTTGAGAAGGCAACTTAGCAACACCCCGGCCGGATCGGAAGGCGAAGCCTTGCCCGGCGGGGCGAACGGGTTACGTTCATCTCCCAGTCAGGGGTGGGGGCGTACCGTTCAAGTCATGATGAATCGACTCACATCGCCACAACCGGGCCCGGAGGCCCCGCCCTTCCGGCTGGCCAAGTTCGGCATCGGCCAGGTGGTCAAGCACCGGGTGTTCTCGTTCCGCGGCGTGATCTTCGACGTGGATCCGGTGTTCGCGAACACCGAGGAATGGTGGCTGGCGATCGATCCGAAAGTCCGCCCGCGCAAGGATCAGCCGTTCTACCACCTGCTGGCCGAGAACGACGACGGCGGCTACGTGGCCTATGTCTCCGAGCAGAACCTGCTCGCCGACGACACCGGCGAGCCGGTGGGCAACCCGAACACCACGCTGATCTTCGACAGCTTCCGGGACGGCCACTACCACCTGCGTCCCCGGATCACCCACTAGCACCAGCGGCGCCGGGCCACGTCAGTCAAACCGGCTGGGTGACGAAGCGCATCAGCAGGCGGACCAGGTCGGTCTGGCGGTGGGTGGCGGTCTTGTCGAACACCCGGGCCAGCTGAATCTGCACGGTGTTGACGCTGACTCCGAAGCGGTCGGCAATCTCCCGCGGCGTCGCGCCCTCGACCACGGCGACGGCGACGCGGATCTCCGCCGGCGTCAGGCCGAACAGGTCGCGCAGGGTCTGTTCAGAGAGGCTGAGGCCAGCGTCGGGATCGGTGACGCAGACGATCGCCGAGCGGGACGGCGCCAGGATCGACAGGGACTCGCCTCCGGCCGGGATCACCGTCACTGACAGGGCCGCGCCGTGGTCCGGCGAGGCCAGCGCCATCGAGCCGCTCGAGCGCAACCCCGCATCGGTCGAGGCGGCGGTGCGGATCAGGCATTCCAGCCGCCGCGCCCGGTCAGCCCAGGCGGCGGTCAGGCGGCCGCCCCGCAGGCGCAGCGCGCCGCCTCCCGCCAGAAGCGTCCGGCCGGCGACGTTGGCGTGCTTCAGCCGCCCGGTGCTATCGACCACGAACAGCCCGTGCGGTGAGCGATCCTGGGCGGCGCTGAGACCGTCGGTGAGCATGCGCGCCGAGGCGACCTTGCGGCCCACCTCCAGCGCGCGGCTGAGGTGCGGGAACAGCGCCTTGGCGAATGAGAGGTCGGCCGCGTCATAGGCGCCGCGGCGTTTCGTGCGATGCAGATTGAGCACCACGGTGTCGGTCTCGCCCACCGCCAGGCGAAACATCAGCACCGAGTGCACGTCGAACTGGCGCAGAAAGTCGTTGTAGTACTCGCTGCGCAGCAGATCGGCCTTCGCCACCTTGTGCTCGTCGGTGAGCACGCCCGGACGGTAGGAGCGCAGGGCCGCGCGGGCGTTGTCGGCGTCCAGAAAGACGTTCCGGGTGGCGAAATGGCCGTAGTAGAGCCGGGTGGCGTCCGGATTGGGCTCGGCCCGGATCCCCTCGCCACGCCCGCTCGCCTCGTCCTGCCGGATGAGCACCGCGCCGTGGGAGTGGGTGACGGTCTGCAGCTGGCCGAGGACGCTCGGCCAGAGTTCGGGCTCTACCGCCGCCCCATAGATACGATCCAGCAACTGGTGAAAGTTGGTGTCGTCCATGCCTCAAAGAGGCTGGCGAACCCCCGAGGCCGTTACAAGCAAAATCGATAGGTCCCTATCGCGGCGTCGGAACCAGGATCAGCACCTTCACGTCCGCCTTCGGGGTGAAGTTGGTGTAGTGCACCTGAAACGTCGTCGGACTGGTCTTGACCACGCCCGTGCCGCAGAAGCTGACCAGGTTGGCGGCCGCGCCCTTGTCGATGGTCATGCGGAAATCGCCGATCGGCAGCTTCCAGTTGGCCCCGGTGACCAGCACATAGTCGATGTACTCGTCGTGATAGGGCAGGTCGTTCGGCCGGTCCTTGAAGCCCGCGGCCACCGTCGTGAGCAGGTCATCGTCGACACAGTAGGTCTTGCGCTCGGCCGAATTCGGGTCGGCGGCGCCGTTCGCGTCCACCAGATTGGTCGACACGAATGAGCCGACCGACGGGATATAGCTGTGCTCCACTGTGAGTGGCCGGCCCGCCGGGAAGGTCTGGGTCCAATAGAAGGTGGTCTTCACCGTCCAGTGCGCCGTCGCGTGGCTTTGCACCCCGTGTCCGGTTCCGTCGTCGAAGCTGTCGAGCGAGATCAGCCCGTCCTTGGTCAGCTCCGCCTGCGCCGCCGCCGGCAACGCGTTCACCGCATTGCCGGTGGCCTCGATCTCCGGGGCCAGCGGCACATGGTACTTCAGCAGCACCGCCGTGCGGTCGACGCCATCCACCAGCGCCTTCTGCTCCACCTGCATCTTCACCGGCTGGCCGTCGACCAGGGTGACGAAGCCGAGGAAGTTGGTGGCGCTGTCCACCGGCACGTCCATGTTGTCGTCGTAGCCGTTGGCGTCGATGTCCGGCAGCGGGAAGGCGACGGTGACGGTGAGGTCCTTGGACGAGGTGTTGAGGAAACTGTAGCGAACCTTCACCTGCTTGTCGGAGATGCTCAGGTCCTCGGACTGCATCTCGATATCGGCGCTCTTGGTCAGCACCAGCCCGCCGGCGGCGAGCCCGGCGGTGGAGTCGTTGGCGCCGGCCGACTGGACCCAGATCAACGCCAGCGCGGTCGCCGCCGCCAGACGTGCCTTCATCCCTTGCCCTCCCGCGCGCTGAAACCGGCGCGACCCGGCGATAAATCACCCGTCAGACGCGGCTGACAAGCGCTGGCCGTCTAGAGGTTCTGTCCGGGGCGATAGTCCAGGATAGGCATCCGGCCGGCCAGCATCTGCGTGAGGTCGGCGAACTCCTGACCGCGGAAGACACACGCTGCCTGTCCGACATGGCCCTCGAAGTGCTGCTCCTCGCAGGTGTTCCGACCATGCACCACATAGACGTAGAGCAGAGGCAGGTCGCAGGAGGCTACGGCGCGGGTGCTGGTCAGGAACTCCAGGGCGTGGGTGTCCTCCATCCGGTTGAGGCTGGGATAGATCGGCGCGTCCGCTCGCCACATGGCGATCGAGCCCTCCCAGAGGCGGCTGGTGGAGATGGCGGCCAGTTCGCGCTCGGGCCACCAGATCAAGACCCGCCGCAACAGCAGCGCCGCCGCCAGCGTCTGGCTGAGGATTGCCTCGGCGACGGTGATCCGCGCCGGATCGGAAAGGTCGTCGTCGTCCCACTGGATCAGGAGGTGGCCGTGCGACCTGGCCACCGCCACGTTGCGCATCTCGCCCAGCGACAGATCGCGCCCCACACCGTGGACCTCGGCATCGACGCCCTCCGCGTCCAATAGGTCCCGCAGCGCGCCGGCCCGGTCCAGGTAGGTGACGATGACCAACTCTCGGTTGTCGTAGAGCTGCCGCCGGTAACACTCAAGCGCGCTGCGGATCGCATACCGCTCGCCGGTGGTGACCATCAGGCAGGAGACCATCGACCCGACGCCGCCGCGCGTCAGCTGCCGCAGCGGCAACGATGTCCCACCCGGCTCGTGGAGCGTGCAGTCGAGGTTGATCGGCCCGTTCATCGACCGCACGTCCAGATCCCTGAGCGTGTCGGCGAGGGTCATCCGGCCGGTTCAAGCAAGCCGCCGGCGGACGTTTCAGCAACCGTCGCCGTGGACGCGGCGGCGGCCAGATCGGCCTGATATTCCAGCATCGGCGCGCGCTTCGACAGCAAGCCGACCAGAGCGCGATACTGTTTCCCGCGGAACACCCGCTCCGCCCGCTCAAACGTCTCTTCGAAGTGCCGGGTGTCCCAGGTATTCCGCGCGTGCACTGTGTAGACGTAGAGCAGCGGGAGATCGTAGAGGGCGACGGTGCGCGTTCCGGCCAGGCACTCCATGGCGAAGGTATCCTCGCCCCGCGCCAGGCTCGGATAGACAGGCGCATGTTCGCGCCAGACGGCCACCGAGCCTTCCCAACAGCGCCGTTCGGAGATCGCCGCCAGCTCACGCTGCGGCCACCAGAGCACCACCCGCGACAGCAGCACCGCCGACGCGTCCGACTGAGCCAGCAGCTGGACGGCCACCGAAATCCGCAGTGGATCGTAGAGGTCGTCGTCGTCCCACTGCATGACGATATCGCCGCGTGAGCGGGCGATAGAGAGGTTGCGGCAGTCGCCCAGGGTCATCTCGCGCCCGACGCTGTGGACGACCACATTGGCCGCGCCACTGCGCCGCACGATCTCGGTGACGTTCTGCAGGCCCTCGGGGTGGGTGACGATCACCAGTTCGCGGTTCGGATAGACCTGGCGCCGGTAGCACTCGAGCGCATGACCGATTGTCTCCCGCTCGCCCGTGGTCGCCATCAGACAGGAGACCATTGGGTTGGCGCGCTTATCAGCATCCGCCCCGGGCGGCGCGCCGAGGGGCGAACACGACCTGGCCGGTAGGACCGTGAACTGCACAGGCAGCTGTCTTCCCGAGACGGGCGTCGCCGCGGCAGCCTTGAGGGTGTCGATCAACGGCATCGGCGAACATTGCTATACGGCGATGCGGCGTACGACTAGGCCGCGCAACCTATGATACCGGTGCGGCCCTGGATGGGAGGAAGCGCGGGGAGAGGCGCCGACCCGCCGACTGGGAGGGTCAGTGGCTGTCACAACAATCGAGGCGATGGTTCCGGTCCGTTTGTCGGGCGACGGGGTGCGGCTCACCGGCGTCCGGTTCGAACTCCTGCTGCAATCGCTGTCCTTGCACTGGGCCGATGCCGAACCGCTGCGGCTGACTATCGTCGGGCTGCGCGAGGAACTGCCCGTCCTGCGGGAGATCGCCCGCGCGCGGCCCGGCCTCGCCTTGAGGTTCCTTGACGAACGCGAGTTGATCGACGACCTGCGCTTCCTGGTCCTTCCGGGGTGGTTCAAGCAGTCCCTGGTCAAGCTGTTCTTCGCCCGCGTCTGCGAGGCCGACGCCTATCTCTACCTTGACTCAGACCTGATCTGCGTCCGTCCGCTCACCCGCGCGCATCTTCTCAGCGATGGCCGCGCCGTCACTGGCTGGGAGCCCAAGAATACCCATCCGGGCTGGTGGGACGGGGCTCGCCGGGTGCTGAAGCGCGCATCCAGCGACCGCCGGTGGGGCCTCGCCGTGACCCCCAATATCTTCATCGCCGAGGTCGCGCTGGCGGCCTTGGGCGCTGTGGAACGCGCGAACCGCACGCCGCCGCTGGACGCCCTGCTGGCGGCCACCGGCGACGCCTCGACCTGCTGGGTGGAGAACACCCTCTACAGCGAACTGGCGGAGGTGAGCGGCGACCTCGACCGCTGGCACACGCCGCTCAGTCACCCCACTCCCTTCCGCTCGGCGGCGGACCTTTGGAGCCCGGACGGGCTGGCCGACTGGCGCCCCGTTGAGGCGCTCACCGCGGCCCCCGGGACGCGCTTCGTCGTGGTGCAGAGCACCATCGGCCTCGATCCCGCCTACATCCGCCAGCGACTGTCGCCGGTGATGGATGCGCGAGCCTAGGCGGCCACGGCCCGGGCGGCGAACCAGGGGGTCAGGCGGCCGAGCGCCTCCTCCACCAGCGGCGTGGAGACCGCGAAACTGATGCGCACATAGCGGTGTCCGAGCACCGGGTCGAAGTCGACGCCTGAGGCGATGGCGACGCCGGTGTCGCGCAACAACTGGAGGCAAAAGGCCATGCTGTCGTCGGTGAGATGGCCGACGTTGGCGTAGATGTAGAACGCTCCGTCCGGCGGGGCGATGTCCTTCAGTCCCAGGGCCGGCAACGCCTCCAGCAGCAGGGTCCGGTTGCGCAGGTAGGTCTGCACATGTCCCTGCAGCGTCTCGGTCTCGTCCATCGCCGCCAGCGCCGCGTGCTGGCTGAGCGACGGGGCGGTGAGGAACAGGTTGCTGACCAGCGCCCGGGCTGACGCCAGTCTTGGCCGCGCCGCCGCCAGCCAGCCAAGCCGCCAGGCCACCATGCTGAAATACTTGGAGAAACTACTCACCACCTGCGCCTGCGGCTCGAACTCCAGGATCGAGTGGCAAGGCCCGACGTAGCTCAGCCCGTGATAGATCTCATCCGACAGGATGCCGATGCCACGGGCCCGGCAGACCTCGGCGATGGCGGCCAGTTCGGCCGGCGGAATGATCGTGCCGGTCGGGTTGGCCGGGCTGGCCAGGATCACCCCCGCCGGCGCCGGCTCCAGGCGAGCCAGGGCCTCCGCGGTGATCTGGAAGCGGCTCTCAGCCCCGCACGCAATCTCCAGCGGGACCATGCCCAGCGCCTTCACGGTATTGCGGTAGGAGACGTAGCCCGGCCGAGCCATGGCGATGGTGTCGCCGGCCGAGAAGGCGCTCAGCAGCCCCACCACCAGCGCCGGCGAGGCGCCGCAGGTAAGCACGATCCGGTCCGGCTCGACCTCCAGCCCGTACGTCGTGCGGTAGTGGGCGGAAATCCGCGCGCGCAACGCCGGGCTCTCCCAGTAGCCCATGGCGTCGGTGTCGAGCACCGCGTGCGCCCGGGCGATGGCCGCCGGCGGCGCGCCGGTGGACGGCTGGCCGAACTCCATATGGATGATGTCCCGGCCCTGGGCTTTCAGCTCATGGGCCAGGCGACTGATGGCAATGGCGTGGAACGGTTCGATCTCGACGGGCATGCCCCCTTTGACCCCGGAAACGGCCGGATGGCGAGAGCCGATCAGGCTCGGACGCGTCTCAGGAACGGCGGCCGATCGAAGGGCGCGGCCAGCTCGACACTGTCGCCGCCGGGGTAGACCTTGCCGGTCGACGCCTCGCGCCAGTCCGCCCCCGCCGGCAGCCGGACCAGCCGGCTGTCCGCGCCCGGCCGCACCACCGGCGCGACCAGGATGTCCCGACCGAGCAGGAAGTCGTCGCTATCGGCCCACAGCGCCTGGTCGTCCGGAAAATCGTAGAACGGCGGGCGCACCGCCGGGATGTAGCGATCGCGATAATCGCTCAGGGCCTCGGCGACCTCCGGGCGAAGGGCCTCGCGCAGGGCGAAGAGCCGCCGCACGGCGTCCAGCGCCTGCGGGTACATCCAAGGCTCGGTCGTCGTGCCGTCGTCGTTCCAGGAATGGATGGTGAAGCGCGGCATGAACACGCCGAAGCCGAGCCAGCGCAGCAGCAGCTCCGGCGTCGGGGCCGGGCCGGCGAAGCCGCCGACATCATGGCCGATATTGGAGATCCCACTCAGCGCCAGGCCGAGGCCCATACGTATATTGTACTGCAGCGTCTCCCAGCTGGTGGTGTTGTCCCCCGACCAGGTCTGCACATAGCGCTGCATGCCTGCGCAGCCGGCGCGGCTGACCAGGAACGGCGTCTCGCCAGGCGCGTGCGCCATCTGCGCCTGGCGCGAAGCGCGCATCATCAGCAGCGTCTGCAGCGGCTTCATCTCCCGGGCCGGGAACGGCCGGCCGAAACCGTGCGCCTGAGTCCGAGGGTTGGTGACCTCGTATTCGTTGTTGTCGTTCCAGGTCGAGCCGATGCCGACGCCCAGTAGCTGCTCCGTGACTTGCGCCTTCCACCAGACGGCCGCGGCAGGGTTGGTGAAATCCACATAGGCGCCCACACCGTCCCAGAACTGCTCAAGCGCCGGGCCACCGTCCTCGTCCTTGAGGAACAGTCCCTGCTCGGCGAGCGCCTGGAAGCTCGGATGGTCGTCCAGCAGCGCCGGCTTGATATTGGCGATCAGCCGGACCCCTGCTTCGGCGAAGCTGGCGGCGAATGCGGCCGGATCGGGGAATTTCTCGCGGTTCCAGTGGAACACATAGCGGCGTGGCCCGATCGAGCTGTAGCCCGACGACAGGTGGAAAGAGCCGCAGGGTATCGCGTGGCGGTCCAGCGCCTCCAGGAAGCCCGACATCCGCGCCTGGGCGTCGGGCGCGTCGGTATAGCTCATGGTCGAGCCGGAGTAGCCCAAAGCCCAATCCGGCGTCGCCATCGGACGACCGGTCAGCCAGGTGAATCGCTCCGTCGCTTCGGCAACGCTCGGCCCGGCGATGAAATAGAGGTCCAGGTCGCCGTGCTCGGCTTCGAAGGCCCGGTAGAGCCCGTGGTAGTTGCTGTGCTCGCAGCCGAAGTCGAAGGCGCAGTCGGCGAACGTGTCGTAGAACACGCCGAACGCCAGCCCGCTCTCCGGCCGGCGGGTGATGTAGAACGGAATGTGCTTGTAGAGCGGGTCTGAAGCGCGGGCGTCGTAGCCCATGGCGTCCATGTTGTTCATCCGCAACCGCCGGCCCGCGCGGTCGAGGGCGCCGCTCTTCTCACCGAGGCCGAAGTACTGTTCCCCGGCCTCGCGCTGCAGATGGTGGCGCGGCTTGCCGTCCCACCAGCCGAAATCGTAGGCCTGCGTCGGCCGGTCCCGCATCGCCGGCGTCCAGCCCGCCGCCGTTTTCACCGACCAGGCGCAGCGCAGGCCGGCGAGGCCGACCTGTAACCGCACCCGGCCTGTGCGCAGCTCCAGCCAGCCGGGCGTCGCCTGGTCCAGTTCATAAGCCGGGCAGGCAAACCCGCCCACGTCGAACCGCTCGCGGCCCTCGTCTGCCACATCGTCCTGGCCGGGTGCGATGGTCCAGGTCCGGTCGTGCCGCAGGACACCGTCCGGCAACACCAGCAAGCGGACGATATCGTCTTCAAGCACGAAGACGTGGGCCACGGCGCCGGTGTCGCTGGCCAGAGTCAGCCGGACGCCGTCCCGGGCGGCGATCTGGAAGACGGGCGGTTCGGCCAGCGTCGAGCGGCGCACCTTAGTAGTCCTTCCGCCAGCGCACCGAGACCTGCGAGTCGCCGCCAGAGCCGGCGATGGTGGAGATGATCGACAGGTCCTTGCGCACCCGCCATTCCACCTGCCCCGACGGCCCGGTCCGGCCGCCCCCGGTCAGCTCCAGATAGACGTTGTCGGTGACGTACTTGCCGCCCGAGACCGAGAAGCCGCCGGCTCCGGCGTTGTTGGCCCCGGAGCTGAAGCTGCTGTCATAGTAGGCGGGACCGCCGGCCGCGCTGCCCAGCGCCAGTCGGTCGAGGTGGGCGAAGCTGCGCAGGTCGCCCAGCACGTCCAGCCCCGATCCTCCCGCCAGGGAAGCCGCCGCCGAGGCCAGCTCCGCGCCCTCCATCGGCGACAGCTGCGAGGCGGACGAGCCGAACAGCACCTGCGAGAGCACCTCGTCGGTGGGCAGCACCGGGCTGGAGGTGAGCGTGATGGTCGGCTTGGCGGCGGTGCCCTGAATGTTGATCACGGCCGTCAGCGACGGGTCGTCCCAGGTGGCGGTCAGGTCCAGCCGAATCTCCTCGGCCGCCGTCGCCAGATGGATCACCCCGCGATTGTCGAACTCGAACCGCTTGCCGGCAAAGTCGTAGTCGCCGCGCACGACATTGGCCGTCCCGGCCAGCACCGGCTGGGCGGTGCTGCCGGTGACATGGGCGTCCAGCGAGACTTCCAGGTTGAGGCCGCGGCCCTTGAGGAAAATTCCCCGCGCGGCCTTCAGGGTCACGTCCAGGTCGACCGCCGGCGCATGGTCGGACTCTTGGCGCAGGCGGCCGCCGACGCCGATCTGCCGGTTGATCTCGACGACATCCATTGGCGTCACGCCAGACGGCACCGGCGGATTGGCGGCCACGTCGGCGCGGCCGACGGTGAGCGCGCCGGCCAATTTCACCTTGCCGTCGGCGGCCCGGTCGATGGTCGCCTGGCCGGAGGCGGCGGCGGTGGCGACGTCGTTGTCCAGCAGCCGGAAATTGTTCAGCGTCAGCTTGAAGTTGCTGGCGCCCGCTCGCGCCAGACTGATCACCCCGGATCCCGATATCGTCCCGCCGCTGCCGTCCTGGCCGGAGAACTGACTGACGTCGACGGCGTTGTCGGCCAGCCGCGCGCTCATGCTGACGCCGCGCAGCTTCAGCCCGGTCTCGCTGTCGCTGAACTGGCCGTTGGCGATGGTCGCCTCGCCCTCGGCGCGCGGGTCGGCCAGGGTGCCGGCCAGCGTGCCCTGGGCCTTGATCTGTCCGGCCAGCCCCCGCTCGCCGCCCATCAGCAGGTCCCACAGCGGCTTGACCTCGCCCTGGGCGGCGAACTCGCCGTGCATCGCCTTGTTGCGGACGATGGCGATGCGGAACGGGGCAGCCGTCGCCTCCGCCGGCAGCACCAGATGGGCGGTGCTGCTCAGGCCCTGGGCGTTGCCGAGCTGGGCGTCTAGGGTCACCTGATCGCCGGCCAGCTGCGCTTTCACCGTGCCGTCGACCATCGGCTGGTTGGTCAACCCCTTCTCGCCGGCGCCGGACAGCTTGGCGTCCAACGACCCGGCCAGCGTCTGCCCCTGGCCGTTCAAGCTGAGGCTGGCGTCGAAGCGGCCGGTGAAATCCTGGTCGAGCAGCTCCAGCCCGACATCGGTGAGTTCCGCCTTGGCCACCAGGGTGTCGCGAACCTGCCGCGCGTCGATCTGCGCCCGGCCCCCGCCGACGTCCGCCAGCGCCGAGATGGAATTGCCGTGCGGCCCGAATTTCACCTCCGCCGGGCTGAGGGTCTTGAAGTCGGCGGTGCGCACGCGCCCAGAACCCTCGAAACTGGCCGCATAGTCCGGCCCAGCCGCGGCGAAGACGCCCTTGCCGGCGATCTTCCAGGCCCCGTGTGTGGTGTAGCCATTCGCTTCGCCGCTGTAGGCCATCGCCCCCATCGGTCCCTCGGCGCTGACGTTGGCGGCCTGGATGATGACCCCGCCCTCGCGGGTGGCGGCGTTGCTGGCGGTGGCCTTCAACGACGCGTGGGCGCCGCCGGGCGCATCGACGATGATCAGCCGGCCGGCCATCTGGCCCCGGGTCAGGAAGGCGCCCGGCCCGACGCTCACTGTCAGGTCGCTGGACGACGGCTCGCCGCTGCGCAGCGAGATCGAGCCCTCCGCGTGCAGCCCGCCCGCCTCGGCGTTGAGCCCCGTCAGGTCGATCCCGTCACTGGCAAAGCGGAAGCCGGTGTCGGCCTTCGCCGGGCCATAGGGACTCTGCGCGGCCAGGGTGAAGGCCCCGTTGGTGTCCGACGGGCCCTGCAGGAAGCTCATGGTCACGTGGGCGGAGGTCAGCGTCAGGCTGGGCAGGTTGATGGCCGCGAAGTCCGCCGCGAGATCCGCCCGCGGGTCGGTCAGCGTGCCGGTCAGGTCGCCCGAGCCCTTGCCGTCGCCGGCGATCTCCAGCGGCCCGACGTCGAACGGCCCCTTGGCGCGCCAGTCGAGCTTCAGGTTCAGCGCCCCGTCGCCGCCGATCCGGCCGATGGCGTTGACGTCACCCGCCGCGCCGGTCAGGTTCGCGTGGCCGACCTCAGCCACGTGTCCGTCCCAGGTGGCGTCACCTTTCAGGTGCGGCGCAGCGCCCAGCAGCCGGTCCAATTCGCCCATGCCGCTGATGAAGTCGCTCGCCCCGGCGTCGAGGGTGAAGGCCCACGGCTTGTCGCCCTTGTCCTGGGTGGCGGACCAACTGGCCTTGATCAGCCCCTTGGCGCCCGCCCGGGCGGCGGCGAGGTTGGAGAAACTGGCCTCGCCCTTGAAGCTGAGGCCACCGAAGAGACCGGTCTGGCCATCGCCGGTGACCTTCAGCCCCGGTCCGTCGACCGCGAGCGATTTCATCAGGAGGCGCCCATCCGGCAGCCAGTTGAGCGTCGCCGCCCCGTGCGGCCGTGAACCCAGCAACGCGGCCAGCAACCCACTCCCCTGCCCGCCCTGTCCGGTCATGTCGGCGGTCAGGGTCAGCGCATTGTTCTTCTGCACGAACTTCACGGGCCCGCGCGCCTGGGCCAGCGCATAACCGTCAGCGGCAGGCGCATCCAGAGTCAGGTCGCCAGCCAGGGTCCAGCGATCGGCCTGGCCAGCGAAGGTCCCCACCAGCCTGGCCCCCTTGGTCGGCGGCCAGCCGAGCACCGACGCGATCGACCGGGCGGTGATGGTCACCGCCCCGCCCTTCGGCGAGGTGGTCAGCCGGCCGACATCCGCCTCGCCATGGCCGACGATGTCGACATTGGCGGAGGTGACCGACAGATCGGTGTTGAAGAAG
>Ga0302283_1002013_pt1 | contig 16648 bp, 12 predicted proteins | sample III_Fen_E1_4_FD_198770 | JGI IMG/M metagenome (GOLD analysis project Ga0302283, IMG submission 198770) | Peat permafrost microbial communities from Stordalen Mire near Abisko, Sweden - III_Fen_E1_4 | ecosystem: Environmental > Terrestrial > Soil > Wetlands > Permafrost | place: Sweden: Abisko... | reverse complement strand
CCCGGACGAAGTGAGGCACTGAAGAGCGCAAAAGAAGTCGTGAAGTTCGGCAACGAATTCGGCTGGCCGGTCGCCATCAAGGCGGCCTACGGTGGTGGCGGTCGTGGCATGAAGGTCGTGAATGCCGCCGACGAGGCGCCGGCGGCACTGGAGAGCGCCCAACGCGAAGCGCAGAACTACTTCGGACGTCCGGAGTGCTACCTCGAGCGCTATCTCACGCGCCCCCGTCACATCGAGATGCAGGTCCTCGCCGACTCACAGGGCACCACACTCTGGCTCGGCGAGCGCGACTGCTCAGCCCAACGTCGTCACCAGAAACTCATCGAGGAGTCGCCGGCACCCAACTTCCCCGACGAGGTCCGACGTGTGATGGGTGAAGCGGCCGTCAAGGTCTCCAAGGCCTGCGGTTACGTGAACGCCGGCACGGTCGAGTTCCTCTACCAGGACGGCGCGTTCTTCTTCTTGGAGATGAACACGCGTCTTCAGGTCGAGCACCCGGTGACCGAGTTGGTCACCGGCCTCGACCTCGTTGAATGGCAGTTGCGCATCGCCGCGGGTGAGGCACTGGACTTCACGCAAGACGAGGTGCGCCGCGAGGGTCACGCCATCGAGGTGCGGATCAACGCCGAGGACCCCGCCGGCGGCAAGTTCATCCCGACCCCGGGCTCGATCACCCGATTCGATCAGCCCGCCGGGCCGGGCGTTCGCCTCGACGCCGGTTACGGCGCCGGCGACACGATCTCCCAGTACTACGACAACCTGATCGCGAAGTTGATCACCTGGGCGCCGGACCGCGAGCGCGCCCGTCGTCGGATGTTGCGCGCCATCGAAGAGACGACCATCGAGGGGGTCGCGACCACGTTGCCCGCCGACGTCGTCATCCTCAGTGACGAGCAGTTCGTGAACGGTACCCACTCGACCAACTGGGTCGAGAGCGAGCTCGATTTCACGACGCTGCCCGAAGTCGTGACCACCGCCGTATCCGTCGGCGAAGGACAGGTCCGCAAGGACGTCACCGCCGAAGTCAACGGACGGCGCGTCACGGTGGCGCTGTGGGTGCCGGCGTTCGACGACGGGCTCCCCCGGGCCCAGAGCACCGCCGCCAAACCTCGCCGCCAGCACCACGCCGGTGTTCTGGGTAGCGGATCGGCCAACGTCGTCGTGCCAATGCAGGGAACGATCGTGAAAGTGAACGTCGAAGTCGGTCAACAGGTCGAAGCGGGCGACACCGTCGTTATCCTCGAAGCCATGAAGATGGAGAACTCCGTCAATGCCGAGAAGTCCGGTGTCGTCGTGTCGATCAACGTGACGGCGGGCGATTCGGTCGGTGCGGGCGACACCGTCGTGGTCGTCGAGTGAGCGCTCGCGAGGCCGCCGCCAGCACGATCCAGCGACACGGCGATGACCTGATTGCCCTGAGTCACTTCGTGCACGCGCATCCTGAACTCGGCTACGTCGAGTTCGAGAGTTCCGACGCGGTCGCGACCTTGGCCGAAGGAGCCGGCTTTCGCGTCGAACGCGCCATCGCCGACATGCCCACGGCCTTTCGAGCGACGATGGGCGACGGCGACCTGAACATCGTCTACTGCGCAGAGTTTGACGCGCTGCCCGACGTCGGTCACGCCTGCGGCCACAACATCATCGCCGCGTCGTCACTCGGCGCCGCCATCGGCCTCGGATCGGTCGCCGACGAGTTGAACCTCACCGTGACCCTGCTCGGCACCCCGTCGGAAGAGGGCGGTGGCGGCAAGATCGATCTCATCAACGCCGGCTACTTCGACGACGTCCACGCCGCGATGATGGTGCACCCCTTCCCCACCGAACGACTCGACGCCCTCTGTCTCGCGGTCGATCACTTCGACGTCACCTTTGAAGGCAAAGAGGCACACGCGGCAGCGGCGCCGTGGGTCGGCGTGAACGCCCTCGACGCGATGACGATCGCCCAGGTGGCGATCGGACTCTTGCGTCAGCAGTTGCGACCGGGTGACCTCGTCCACGGCATCGTGCTCGAAGGCGGTTCGGCGGCGAACATCATCCCCCGTCGAGCCGTCGGACGATTCATGGCGCGATCACTCACGAGCGACCGGCTGGCCGAACTGCGGCTGCGCATCAACGCCTGCTTCGAAGCTGGAGCGCTCGCCACGGGCGCCTCGCTGCACATCGAGGAGATCGGGAGTGCCTTCTCGCACATGGAGTCCGATCCCGACATCCTGTCGCACTATCGCGTGGCGGCCGAGGCACTCGGTCGCAGCTTTGAACTCGACGACGAGGGGGTCGACCGACCGGCGATCTCGACGGACATGGCGAACGTCTCGCTGGTCGTGCCGTCGATCCACCCGCTCCTCATGATTCCCACCAACGGCGCCGTGAATCACCAACCGGAGTTCACGGCGGCGTGCATCACACCCGAAGCCGACCGAGCCGTGCTCGCGGGAGCGATCGCCCTCGCGCACACGGCGATCGGCGTGGCGAACGACGAGAAGCTGCGCGCGCGGTTGATGGCCCGATCATGATGCTCGAGCACGTCGTCGTGGCGGTGACGCCCGGTCGCGAAGAGGAGTTCGAGGCGTCCGCGCTTCGAGCCCTACCACTGCTGGACGCGGCCTCGGGGTGCGCCGGTGGTGAGTTCCGTCGCCAAGAAGAAGACGGCACCTTGTACCTGCTCCTCATCCGCTGGGAGTCGATCGAAGCGCACATGGCGTGGCGCGAGACCGAGGACTTCCAGCGGTGGCGCGAACTGACGCATCAGTTCTACGTCGAACGTCCCGTGGTGACCCACTTCCACGAGCCGCTCGCCTAGTTCGGCGTGTAGACCCCGAACTCCGCTCGCAGCACGTCGGCCACTTCACCGAGCGTCGCCATTCGCGACAGCGCCGTCTTCATCGGATAGAGCACATTCTGAGTACCGCGCGCCGCGTCGGCGAGGTCGGTGAGGGCGCCGCGTACCGCGTCGTTGTCACGGGTCGTCTTGAGCGCTCGCACGCGAGCGATCTGGGCACGCTGTTGTTCTTCGTCGATGGGAAAGACATCGGCCTTGGTCGTGTCACTCTCCTCGAATCGATTCACCCCGACGACGATCTTCTCGCCGCGGTCAACGCGACGGGCGAACTCGTAGGCGGCCGATTCGATCTCGTCTTGCATGTAGTGCGATTCGATGGCCGCGACCGCGCCGCCGCGAGCGTCGATCGCCTCGACGTACTCGCGCGCCAGACGTTCCACTTCGTTCGTGAGCGACTCGACGAAGTAGGAGCCGGCGAGGGGGTCGACCGTGTCGGCGATTCCCGATTCGTAGCCGAGGACCTGTTGGGTGCGCAGCGCGATCTTGGCCGCTCGTTCCGTTGGCAGACCCAACGCCTCGTCGAAGCCGTTGGTGTGCAGCGACTGCGTGCCACCGAGGGCGGCCGCGAGGGCCTGCACGGTCGTGCGCACGATGTTGTTCTCGGGCTGTTGGGCCGTCAGCGTCGATCCGCCGGTTTGCGTGTGGAAGCGGAGCGTCATCGACTTCGCGTCGGTGGCCCCGAATCGCTCGCGCATGATCGACGCCCACAGACGCCGCGCCGCGCGGTACTTGGCGACCTCTTCGAAGAGGTTGTTGTGTGCGTTGAAGAAGAAACTGAGTCGCGGTGCGAAGTCGTCGAGTTGCAGTCCGGCCGCGAGTGCCGCCTCCACGTACGCGACGCCGTTGGCGAGGGTGAAGGCGATCTCTTGAACGGCCGTCGAACCGGCTTCACGGATGTGATAGCCCGAGATCGAGATCGTGTTCCACTGGGCCATCTCCTTCGCGCAGTAGGCGAAGGTGTCAACGACCAGGCGCATCGACTGGCGCGGCGGGTAGATGTAGGTCCCGCGTGCGACGTACTCCTTCAAGATGTCGTTCTGTATCGTGCCACGCAACTGGTCGCCCCGGACTCCCTGTTCTTCGCCGACCAACTGATAGAGCAACAAGAGGGTCGAGGCCGTGGCGTTGATCGTCATCGACGTCGTCACCTGGTCGAGGGGCAGGTCGGCCAACAGGTCGCGCATGTCCTCCAGGGACGAGATCGCGACGCCGACCTTGCCGACTTCGCCCTCGGCGCGAAGGTGATCGGCGTCGTAGCCCATCTGGGTGGGCAGGTCGAAGGCGCACGAGAGTCCGGTCTGACCGGCGTCGAGGAGGAACTTGAAGCGCAGGTTCGTCGCGGCCGCCGTGCCGAAGCCGGCGTACTGACGCATCGTCCACAGTCGCCCGCGGTACATCGTGGGCTGCACGCCGCGGGTGTAGGGATACTCCCCGGGTCTGCCTAACTGTGCCGCAGGGTCAAAGCCCTCGAGATCGGCGTCGTCGTAGACCGGTTGGACGACAATCCCCGAATCCGTACGGCGCTCCTCTGACGTCACGTGAACAACGATAGGCGCTGTCCATCGTTCCTCTCGGGGACGAACGGCGCTAGACCGTCACCGGGTGGGGCATGCAGAGGTCGTCGTACTCGGCGATCACGATCGGGCCGGCGTTCTCACCGCAGGCCGGACAGGCCGGATCGCGTCGCACCTTGAAGGTCCGGAAGCTCTCGTCCATCGAGTCGTAGGTGAGGAGTCGTCCGACCAGTGGGTCACCGAGTTCGAGCAACAGTTTTATCGTCTCGATGGCCTGGATCGATCCGACGATGCCCGGCAGCACGCCCAGCACGCCCGCCTCGGCGCAACTCGGTGCGAGTTCCGGCGGTGGTGGTTCGGGGATCATGCAGCGATAGCACGGTCCGATGTAGGGATTGAAGACCGTGACCTGTCCTTCGAAGCGGAAGATGGAACCGTGGACGACCGGGATGTTCTTGATCAGCGCCGCGTCGTTCACCAGGTAGCGGGTCGGGAAGTTGTCGGTACCGTCGACGATCACGTCGTAGCCGTCGATGATCTCCAAGACGTTGTCGGCGCCCAGTCGGGTGTCGTAGGTGAGTACGTTCACGTCCGGGTTCATCGCGGTGAGCGTCATCTTCGCGCTGTCCACCTTGCGCATGCCGACGCGCTCGACGTTGTGCAGGATCTGGCGCTGGAGATTGGAGGTGTCCACGACGTCCATGTCGATGATGCCGATCGTGCCCACACCCGCCGCCGCGAGATAGAGCGCGGCCGGAGAGCCGAGGCCGCCGGCGCCGAGTAACAGGACCTTGGAGCCCAGGAGTCGCTGCTGTCCCTTCTCACCCACCTCCGGCAAGAGCAGGTGACGTTGGTAGCGAATACGTTGATCGGCCGAGAGAACCTGCGGCGTCGTCCACGTGAGGCCCTCGTCCTTCCACTTGTTGAATCCTCCGATGATCGAGACGACGTCGGTGTAGCCGAGGTCCTGGAGCGTCTTGGCGGCGAAGGCCGATCGCACACCACCCGCGCAGTAGACGGCGATCGGCGCGTTCTTGTCGGGGAGTCGACCCTCGACGGAGAACTCCAGGTTGCCGCGAGGCAGGTGGACCGCGCCGGGCACGGCGCCTTGTTCGTACTCTTCGGGTTCACGAACGTCGAGGAGCGTGAAGTGGTCGAGTCGTGCGGCGACGTCGTTCGGGTCAATCTCAGTAATCTCGGCCTTGGCGGCGTTCAGTAGATCTCGAGGCGTCGACAACGTTCGCTCCTTCTCAGTGATGAAATCTTACCTGTTAGGTCATCAATCGTGTTCGCCGTTCTGGTAGACCCGACCCGTGGAACTTCGTGAACTCCTGGCCCGGCGCCGGATGGTCCGATCCTTTGACGGAACGCCGGTCGATACACAGTGGTTGAGCGAGCTTTGCGCCCAGGCCCTCTGGGCGCCGACGGCCGGCAATAGCGCCGGCGTCCGACTCCACGTCGTAGGACCGACGTTGACCGCGCAGTACTTCGAGGTCGCGACCGACGAGGAGTGGCGAGCGAACGCGCGTCGGGCCGACGGGCTTCGACGCGCCGGAGCGGTCGTCTTGGTGACCTCGCGTCGTCAGGAGTACGTGGCGCGCTACGCCGAAACGGACAAACGTAGCTCGGGACTGGACGATGAATCGAACTGGCCAATCCCCTACTGGCACACCGACGCCGCCATGGCGACGATGGCGCTGTTGTTGTTGCTCGAAGAGAGCGACTGGCAGGCCGCGCTGTGGGGAAACTTCCGTCACGAAGAAGCGATCCTGCGCTGGGCCCACATCGATGACGAGGCACTCTTCGCGACGGTACTGATCGGACGCGCCGACGGCAACGACGTGGCGTCGTCCTCACTCGCTCGTGACGTCCCGAGTCGGGAGTCGCGCGTGGGGATCGTCGAACCTTAGTCGCGGGCCTCTTCGGCGACGGCCTCGAGGAACTCGACGATCGTGCGAGCACTGAACGCCGTGGCGCCTTTGGTGGTGTAACCGCGGCTCGCGTCCGAACGTCCGGGGCCCGCGATGTCGAGGTGCGCCCACGGTCGTCCGTCAGTGAACTTCTGGAGGATCAAGGCCGCCGTGATCATCGCGCCATTCCCGGGTCGTCCGATGTTCTTCATGTCGGCGACGTCGGACTCGATCGAGGTTTCGTAGCTACCGAAGAGTGGCATTCGCCACAACAGTTCGCCGCTCCTCGCGCTCGCGACCGCGAAGTAATCGGCCAACTCATCGGTCGACGTGAAGATCCCGCCGACTTCGTCCCCGAGGGCCACGCGCTGCGCTCCGGTCAAGGTCGCGACGTCGACGATGGCGTCAGGATTCGCTTCGACGGCCAGACAGAGCCCATCGGCGAGGATGAGTCGACCCTCGGCGTCGGTGTTGAGGACTTCGATGGTCATGCCGTTGCGGATAGTGAGGACGTCGCCCGGTTTGGTCGCGCGGTCACTCGGCAGGTTCTCGGTCATCGGCGCGATCGCCGTGACCTTCACCTCGAGCGCCAGGCGACTCGCGATCGAGATCGCGGCCATGACGATCGCGGCGCCGCTCATGTCGGTCTTCATCGCCATCATGCCTTCGCCGGTCTTGAGCGTGAGGCCACCGGAGTCGAACGTGACGCCCTTGCCGACCAGCGCGATGTGGGGCAGTTCCGCGTCGGGATTCGGGTCGTACGTGGCGTACACCAAGCGACACGGCTGCGCCGAGCCCTCGCCCACGCCGAGCAGTCCCCCGAGACGTTCCTCACGAATCCGCGGTTCGGTCCAGATCTCGACGCTGACGTGCTCGTCATCGTCGAGCCGTGACTGGACCTGTCGGGCCAGTTCTTTGGGCGGCATGGATCCGGCCGGTGAGTCGACGAGGAACTTGGCCCAGTTGACCCCGCTCGCGATGGCCTCACCGCGGCGCGCGCCTTCCGTGACGTCGTCATGGGTCTCGACCGTGGGCAACGGTGAGCCGAGCGGTACGACGTCGAAGGTCGTGATCGCGTCGCCCTGTTTGTACTTGTAGGACGCGAGGAGCGCGCCGGTGACGAGAGCTTGGGCGGCGTCGAGGGGGTCATCGATGCCGTCGGTCGGCAAGAAGAAGCCGACCGATTCGTCGTTGGCGCAACGCGTCGCGGCCGCACCCGCCAGTCGGTAACCCTCGAGCGAGTTATAGGTCGAGCCGAGACTCACGAAGGCGACGTTCGTGTCCTTGAGCGTTCGGAGTACGGTGACGCTCCCGGCGTCGGGTTTGAGTCCCTGTTTGGTGCACCACTCCTTGGAGAGCGTCCGCGGGATGCTCTGGCCACCTAACGTCGCCGGCACCGATTCGGCGATGAACGCGGCCCCGTCATCGAAGACGACCGGCACGACCACCGTCGGCTGCGCCGCGGCCTCAACCGACGTTGCGATGCGAGCTGTTCGGGCCATTCAGTCTCTCCTAGTCGTGGATTCGTGCGGTGCGGTGTTGTGAACCCTCGGCAAATCGGGCCATCGTCCACACGAGGTCACTCAGTCTATTGAGATAGGCCACGACCAACGAGTCCTCGAGCGGATAGCCCACGGCGACGCGCTCTGCTCGTCGAACCACCGTGCGCGCGACGTCGAGCGCCGCCGACAGCTGGTTCTCACCGGGGACCACGAACTCCTTCGGCATCTCGATCTCCTCGGAGAGCGCGTCGATCTCGGATTCGAGTCGCGCGATCATCTCGGTGGTCACGAGCGACTTCTCGGCGGTCAGTTTGTGGCGGTTGTCCGGCGACGTCGCGACTTCGGCCATCAGTACCCAGAGGTCACGTTCGACGGTGATGAGAAGTTCGTTCAGTCGAGATCCCGGCTCGCTGAGCGAGCGCGCCCAACCGAGCGACGACTGCGCCTCATCGACCTCACCGTTCACGTCGATCTGATCCGAACTCTTGCTCGCTCGACCTCCGAAGTAGAGACCGGTCGTGCCGTCGTCACCGTCGCGGGTGTAGATCTTCACATCGCAAGCGTAGTGATTGACCGGTACCGATAACCTGTGCACTCAATGGAGTCCCCCGCGCGTCCCCCCTTCGCTCGACCGAGCGCGAATGACCCCTACCTGAGTGCGTTGCGCGAACGAGTCCTCATCTATGACGGCGCGACCGGCACGAACTTCCAGCTCCAGGACCTGCACGCCGACGACTTCGGCGGCGCGGCGCTCGAAGGGTGCAACGAGATACTCGTCGTCGCCAAACCTGACGCCGTCGAAAAACTGCACCGATCCTTCTTGGACGTCGGCGTCGACGTCATCGAGACCGACTCCTTCGGCGCCTTTTCGGTGGTGCTCGCCGAATACGGAATCGCCGATCGCGCGCAGGAACTCGCAATGGTGTCGGCCCAAATCGCTCGGCGCGTCGCCGACTCCTACGCCAGTCCCGGTTCGCCGCGCTTCGTGGCCGGCTCCATGGGGCCGGGCACCAAGTTCCCGTCGCTCGGCCAGATCACCTACGACGACCTCTCGGCCAGCTACGAGGAGATGGCCCTCGGGCTCCTCGAAGGCGGCGTCGACCTACTGATCGTCGAGACGATCTACGACCTGCTCTCGGGTAAGGCCGCGATCGCCGCCTGTCACCGCGCGATGGCGCGACACGGACGCGTCGTGCCGATCCAGGCCCAGGTGACGATTGAGTTGACCGGACGGATGCTCCCCGGTACCGAGATCGGCGCCGCGATCACCGCGCTCAGCCCGCTCGGCGTTGACGTGCTCGGCCTGAACTGCGCCACCGGTCCGGTCGAGATGTATGAACCCCTGCGCAACCTTCGCGAGTCATCGCCGATACCGCTGTCCTGTCTGCCCAACGCCGGACTTCCGAGCGTCGTGGACGGCAAGATGCACTACGACCTCACGCCCGACGCCCTCGCCGAACACCTGTCGAAGTTCGTCACCGAATACGGCGTGCAGGTCGTCGGCGGCTGCTGCGGCACGACGCCACAGCACATGGCTCGCGTGATCGAGACCGTACGCCCGCTCACGCCCGCCGTGCGCACGCCGAGCCTGGAGCCGGCCGTCGCCTCCATCTACTCGGCGACCAACTACCAACAGGACCGCTCGGTGCTGCTCGTCGGCGAGCGCACGAACGCGAACGGCTCGAAGAAGTTCCGTGACGCCATGCTCGAAGGCGACTGGGATACCTGCGTCGGCATCGGCCGCGACCAGATCAAAGAGGGCGCCCATATCCTCGACGTCTGCGTCGACTACACCGGCGCCGACGGCGTGGCCGACATGAACGAACTGATGAGTCGATTGGCGACCCAGTCATCGGTGCCGATCATGGTCGACACGACCGAGACCAAGGTCGCTCGTCAGGCTCTCACGTGGCTGGGTGGCAAGGCACTACTCAACTCGGTGAACCTCGAAGAGGGCGACGGTCCGGGCACCCGGCTCGACGGGTTCCTCACGCTCGCCGCGGAGTTCGGGGCGGCCATCGTCGCCACGTGCATCGACGAAGAGGGACAGGCCCGCACGGCCGACTGGAAGGTGCGCGCCGCGAGCGCCATTACCGATCTCGCGGTCGCTCGCTACGGGCTCGATCCTCAGGACATATTCATCGACACGTTGGCGTTGCCTCTCTCGACCGGGATGGTCGAGTCGCGTCGTGACGGCATCGAGACGATCGAGGCCATTCGTCGGATCAAGGCCGAGCTACCGGGCGTGCGAACGATCCTCGGACTGTCCAACATCTCCTTCGGGCTCAACCCGGGCGCGCGCCAGGTGCTCAACAGCGTCTTCTTGCACGAGTGTTCCGAGGCCGGGCTCGACGCCGCCATCGTGCACGCCTCGAAGTTGTTGCCCCTCAATCGAATCGACGAAGAGGCCCGGAGGGTCTGCCTCGATCTCATCTACGACCGCCGCAGTGATGACTACGACCCGCTGACGGTACTCCTCGGTCTCTACGAGGGCGTCTCGACGTCCCACGCGGCTACGAGCTCGCTGGATGAACTCGAACTCAACGACCGGCTACGCCGGCGCATCATCGACGGCGCGCGCGTCGGCCTCGAGGGTGACCTCGACGCGGCGATGGCCGAGGGCATGGCGCCACTGGACATCGTGAACCAGCTCCTCCTTGACGGCATGCGCGAGGTCGGCGACCTCTTCGCGACCGGTGAGATGCAACTGCCCTTCGTGCTGCAGAGTGCCGAGACGATGAAGTCGGCGGTCGCGCACCTAGAGCCGCACATGGAAAAGAGCGATCAGGGTGGGCGCGGGCGCGTGGTACTGGCCACGGTGAAGGGCGACGTCCACGACATCGGCAAGAACCTCGTCGACATCATCCTCACCAACAACGGCTACGAGGTCTTCAACCTGGGCATCAAGGTCGGCGTGAACGAGATGCTGAGCGCGCTCGAAGAACATCAGGCCGACGCCCTCGGCATGAGCGGACTGTTGGTGAAGAGCACGCTGATCATGCGCGAGAACTTGGAGCTGATGAACGAGCGCGGCATGAGCCACGTCCCGGTCCTGCTCGGCGGGGCGGCCTTGACGCGCACCTACGTCGAGCGCGACCTGCGACAGGTCTACAGCGGCCGCGTCTTCTACGGCAAGGACGCCTTCGAGGGACTGCGCGTCCTCGACCGACTGGGCGAACTGCGACGCGGAGGCGAAGAGGACCCCACCTTCGGTCGCGAGATCTCCGAGCGCAAGGTCTTTCGACGCATTCGCGGCGACGCCGGTGAGGCGCCCGAGGGGCTGCCCAGTCGAAGTCCCGACGTCGAGGACGACAACCCCCTCTTCACCCCCCCATTCCTCGGCAGTCGGGTCGCCAAGGGCATGTCGGTCGACGAGATCAGTGAGTATCTCAACCTGACCGCACTCTTTCGCAACCAGTGGGGATTTCGCCCCGAGAATGGCGAGGACGACCCGGCCTTCAAGGAACGCGTCAGCGCCACGCTCCGCGAACAGTTGGGTATCGCCAAGGAGGAGTCGCTCTTAGTGCCCCAAGTGGTGTGGGGCCACTACGCCGTGGCGTCGGAAGGCAACGACCTCATTCTCTACGGCGACGACACCCGCACGACCGAGTTGACGCGATTCACGTTCCCTCGCCAGCGCGTGTCACCGTTCCTCTGCATCGCCGACTTCTTTCGTTCCGTCGAGAGCAGCGACCTCGACTACGCGAGCTTCATGCTCGTGACCATGGGTTCACGGGTCTCGGAACGGTGTCAGGAGCTCTTCGCGGAGAACCACTACACGGACTACCTCATGCTCCACGGGCTCGGTGTCGAGATGGCCGAAGCCCTCGCTGAGATGTGGCACAAGCGCATCCGCACCGAACTCGGCTACGTCGAAGAAGACGGCCCGACGTTGACCGGCCTCTTCCGCCAACAGTATCGAGGCGGCCGCTACTCGTGGGGCTATCCCGCCTGCCCCGACCTCACCGACAACGCCAAGGTCGCGAATCTGTTGGAGAGCAATCGTATCGGCGTCACTGTCTCCGAAGGCTTCCAGCTGCATCCCGAACAGACCACCGACGCGATCATCTGCGCTCACCCAATGGCCAAGTACTTCGTCGCTTAAGAAAAGTCGCTCAACGCAGACGACAAGTTATTCCAACTGCTTGGCGCACGAAATAATGGCACTGGCGATGTCCTTGGAGCCCTTCTCCCACTTGGCGTTGTACTTGAGAACGCTCGCGTCCAACTTGGCGAGACTCGCACTGTTCGAGTAGTACTTCAACACCACAACGACTTCGTTGAACGCCGCCTTGGTGGCGGCATTGGGCGCCTCCGAGGCAAGCTTTTCGTAGTAGGGAATAAGGGACTTCGCCCACGCCTTGTACGACTTCAAATTCTTGACGCTCGGAGGCACACCCGGCCGAAAATTGATTATCGTCCCACAGAACGGACTCAAACTGGCCGACTTGAAGGTCGCCGCCGACGCACTCGGTGAGGCGACTGCGAACGAGACCAAAAGGATCGCCGAAGCCAGTACTGCGCCGATCGCGCCTCGGGCGCGGGCGGGCAAAACGTTGGTCCGAACTTTCAACGCAACTCCTTCGTCTGGGGGCCACGGCCCCGCTCCCTTGGCCGCTCGACGCAGCACGCCGACCGGTAGGGCATTTTCTACCAGACGAAACCGCCAAGCGCGTGTCCACGGTCCATCAAATCTGTCCAACGTTCGAAACGAGATTCAATGCCCCGCGTTCAACGTCAATTACTCGGGTTTTCCGGCTCCCATGATCGTCACGGCGGTGTTCATGACGGGCTCGATGAAGACGCAGATCGCGCTTCCGGGCACCGGCATCTCCTCGAGCACGATGGTGCCACCGAGTTCGCGAATCTTGTTGCGGGCGGCCTCCAGCGTGTCGACGACGTAGATCGAGTTCCACTGCGCCTGCGGTCGCTCCGGCACCTGGTTCTGCGAGACACTCGCGAACCACTGCTCGCCGACGTTGAGTACTTTCATGCCCGGCGACGGCTCGATGACCGTGTGTCCGGTCAACGCCGTGTAGTACGCGACGGCGGCGTCCGGGTCATTGGACGCGTGGTCCCACCACCCCGCGGCACCCGGCTCGTAGGCCGCGCCGAAGCCCTCGAACTCACGCGCCTGCCAGAGTCCGTGCATGGCGCCCGTCGGGTCCGTGGCAAGCGTCATGATGCCGGCGCCCGGTACCTCCATCGGTCCCATGATCACCGTCCCGCCCAACTCGGCCACCGTGGCGGTCGACGCGTTGATGTCGTCGGTCAAGAAGTAGGGAACCATCGCACCGGCGCCACCGGGACCCTGGCCCATGCCCATCACCGGCGCGCCGTCGAGGTTCGCCATGGAGTAGTGACCCATCTGTTCGTCGCCGACGTCCCACGTCCATCCGTAGAGCGACGAGTAGAACTTCATCAGCGCTTCACGTTGTTCAGTGGTCTCGACCATGACGTCGACCCACGACGGTATTCCGATTATGTGCGTTTCAAGTTTTGACATAGCGGCAGTATTCCACAGCCCCCTGACACCGTGCACGGTCGAGGACGAAGACCGCGTGACCGGCTCGTATCGCCCCCGTGAACGAACGACTCAGCGACGACTCGGTGCCGCGACCGGCGTTGCGTCACTCAAGGCCTCACGGGCGTGATAACTCGAGCGCGTGAGCGGCGAGGACTGGACGTGCTTGAGGCCGAGACGTCGCCCTCGCTCGGTGAGGTCATCGAACTCCCCCGGTTCCCACCAGCGCGCCACCGGCAAGTGGTCGGCCGTCGGACGCAGGTACTGGCCAATGGTGGCGATCGACACGCCAACGGCGGCCAAATCGGCCAAGACCTCTTCGACCTCATCGGCACTCTCACCGAGCCCGACCATAAGACCGGACTTGGTCGTGAGTCCGGCCTGGACGCTTCGCGCGAGCACGGTGAGCGAGCGCAGATACCCGGCGCTCGGTCGAACGGCGCGTTGCAGTCGCGCAACGGTCTCGACGTTGTGGTTCAGCACGTCGGGACGAGCGTCGATGATCAGTTGAAGTGACGCCGCGTCGCCCTTGAGATCACTGGTCAGCACTTCGACGTTGGTGTCCGGTGCGCGCTCGCGAATGGCGCGCACCGTCGCGGCGATCGCACCGGCACCGCCGTCAGCGAGGTCGTCGCGCGCCACACAGGTAATGACGGCGTGCGCCAGCTTCAGTCGAACGACGGCTTCGGCGACGCGCTCCGGCTCGGTCGGGTCCAGAGCGAACGGCTTACGGGTGTCGATCAAACAGAAACCGCAGGCTCTCGTGCACCGTTCGCCGTTCACCATGAATGTCGCCGTGCCGGCCGACCAGCACTCGAAGATGTTGGGACAGCCCGCCTCTTCACAGACCGTGACGAGCCGCAGATCTTCGGTGAGCGTACGCAGCGATTGGTACTCCTCGCCCATGTGCGCTTCGATGCGCAACCACTCAGGCTTGCGACTGCGCAGCGGCACGCCGGCGTCGGGGTCGACGCCGGCCTTTCGCAGTCGGCGCAGGAGCGGTCGCTCGGCACTCATGGTCGCCGGACTTCGATCGACGCGCGCCACGCTGGCGCCGCCGCCAAGGCGAGCCTCGAGTTCGACGCCGAGACGCTCGTCGACCTCCAAGGAGCTCACGTCGAGTCCCAGAGACGTCATCGACGCGACGGGCTTGTCTGCGATGCCGCAGGGCACGATAGCCGTGAAACCGGCCATGTCGATGTCGACGTTCAAGGCGACACCGTGCAACGTGCGACGAAGACCCCGTTCGTTGCGCTCGGTACGGACTCCGACCGCGGCGATCTTCGCGGGCGTGCCATCGACGTCGGCCCAGACGCCCGGGTAACCCTCCAGGCGATCGACGCGACCAAGTCGACCCTGGCGATCGAAGTGTCGCACGGTCGCGATGACGGCGTCCTCGAGTCGAGTGACGTGTGTCTTACCGGCCGACGGGTCGTCGGCGACGGTGACGATCGCCCACGCCACCACTTGACCGGGCGCGTGATAGGTGACGTCCCCACCGCGATCGGCGTCGATCACGACGGCCTTCAGCGACTCCGGCGGGACCAAGAAATGTTCTTCCATCGTCCGGATGCCACGCGTGTACGTCGGGGGGTGCTCGAAGACCAATACGTAGTCGTCGCTCGACTGCAGCAGGGCACGCTGGAAGTCGTTCGCCTCAGCGAAGGAGATTCGCCCGAGGTGGCGACGTCGCAACACTTAGCGCTCGCCTTCGACGTCGAGACCGGCGAGTAGTTGTCCGACGCGTTCGAGGTACTCGACCGCGCCCACCGGTTCACAGACGCGATGGTCGAAGGAGAGACCGAGAATGACTCGTCGACCTATCTCAATCGTCGACGCGCCGTCGTGCGTGACCACAACCGGCACCTCGCGCACCGCGCCGACGGAAAGTACGGCGACTTGGGGTTGAATGATGATCGGTTCGGACCACAACGTGGTGGCACTCGGGGCGCCGAGGACGGTAAAGGTTCCGCCCATGAGATCGTCGGTCGTGAGTTGTCGAGAGACGACGCGTTCGTCAAGTTCATTGACGCGGCGTGCCAGAGCACGCAACGTCAATCCGGCGGCGGCGTGGACGACCGGCACGAGCATGCCGTCATCGGCGACCGAGCGAACGAGTCCGAGGTTGACGGTGCGGTGCACGACCAGTTCCTCGCTGGTGAAGGTGGCGTTCAGGAATTCAAACTCCGCCAAGGCGCGAACGGCGGCGAGGCTCACCAGCATTTCGTCGCTCACCGTGACACCATCGCGTGTGGAGCGACCCAGTGCGTCGAGTTTGGCAAAGACGGCGCCGTCGGCCTCGATGGCAACGAAACCGTGTGGCGTCACTTGGGCCGAGACGGCCATATGTTGACCCATGCGGCGTCGACCGTTGGAGAGGGCGACGACCATCTCTTCGGTGGGTCCGTCCAGGACCGCACGCTCGGCATCACGGCGAGTGATCGCCCCTCCCGGTCCACTTCCTTGCAACGTCGATGGTTCAACGCCTCCGTCGGCCAAGATTCGACGAACGACCGGTGAGACGACGACCCCGTTGGCGGTGTCGACGATCTTGTCGACGACCGGTGTAGGCCGGGGTGTCGGCGCTGCGGCGACCGGTTGAGGGCTCGTTACGTCCGTGCTCGCCACCGATGGTGACGCCGTGCCCGCTTCGTCAATGACCGCCACGCGCGATCCGGTCTCGACGGTGTCGCCTTCTTCGGCCAAGATTTGCACCAGAACGCCGGCCGCCGGTGAGGGCATCTCAGAGTCAACTTTGTCCGTCGACACTTCAAAGAGTGGCTCGTCGCGAGCGACCGTGTCGCCAATCTTTTTGAACCACTGGGTGATAATTCCTTCGGTGACCGACTCGCCGAGCGAAGGAAGTGTGACGTCTGTCATGGTTCCAACACTAACGGCGTAGATTCTCGCTATTTCCAGGAAGGGCAGCCGATGAGAACGCGAATACTGGGTGCAAGCGGACTGACGGTCTCTGCCATCGGTCTGGGATGCATGGGCATGAGTCACCATCGCGGCAATACGGCCAGCCGAGCAGAGATGATTGAGCTCATCCGTTCGGCAGTGGATCTCGGCGTCACGTTTTTCGACACCGCTCAGGTTTACGGTCCATTCTCCAATGAGGAGCTCATCGGTGATGCACTCGCGCCGCTCAACGATCGGGTGATCGTTGCCACGAAATTTGGACTCACCGACCTGGACGGTACTCCGACGCTATCGAGTCATCCCAACCTCATTCGCGCGAGCGTTGAGGGATCACTGACTCGACTGCGCGTTGACACGATCGACATCCTGTATCAACACCGAGTTGACCCGAAGACGCCGATTGAGGACGTGGCCGGTGCCGTCAGAGAACTGATAGC
>Ga0302283_1002002_pt1 | contig 16687 bp, 15 predicted proteins | sample III_Fen_E1_4_FD_198770 | JGI IMG/M metagenome (GOLD analysis project Ga0302283, IMG submission 198770) | Peat permafrost microbial communities from Stordalen Mire near Abisko, Sweden - III_Fen_E1_4 | ecosystem: Environmental > Terrestrial > Soil > Wetlands > Permafrost | place: Sweden: Abisko... | reverse complement strand
CAGACCGCACAGCAAAGCCGCCAAGTTCCGAGGAGAAACAACCCGCATGAATCTAGATATATCAGAGCGAACCAGCTGCCCAGGACCATCTGCAGGCCCGGATCGTGTCGCTTCCGAGTAGCCGACCATCCGCCCGGAACCTTTGCATGCGCTCACTTCGCAGGCCAATTCATATGACATCTGTGACTGGCAACGACTATGCTGAATCACGGGAATAACTTGTGCAACGGAAGAGAGAACAGGGAACAATGGAAAAGGAAGCTCGCTCCGGATGTCGACATACTCTGTCAGCGGTGATCATTCTCCTTGCGACGTGCTTCACGACGTCCGCCCAAGCCAAAGATGGAGAGGCATTGGAGCAGCGCGTTTTGCGAGCAAGCCATTTGTCCCGCATCAATGATGTCGAGATGAAGCCATGGCATCTGAAGGTCAGTTTTCAACTGTACGACCCGAACGGTAAACCATCACAAGCCGGAGTAATCGAGGAGTGGTGGGGAGGGTTGACGTTGTGGAAACTGAGAATCGAAAGCCCCTCTTATAGTGCGACCATCATCGAGAATCGGGACGGAGACTTCCGAACGCAAGGAGCGGGACCGATCCCTTTGCAGATTCGAGCCGTTGAAAACAGAGTTGTTTATCCAATGCCAATGGGCGAAGACTTGAAGGGAATTACACCGCATCTCAGCCATATAAAACTCGACAAGATTTCCCTAGATTGCATTCAATCGGAGGAACCGCCCATCCCTCTATCCTCGATGCCAATCTTCTGTCTCGACCCCAACAGCGATGCCGTGCGTGCAATTTACTCTTCCAAATCCAGAAGGCTTCTGCGAGAGAGATTGGAAGTTTTTCAAGAGCACTCCGCTGCTTTATCGGTTACGACGGAAGAAGGTAAGCTCAAAACATCTGAAGCGGAGGTGACGGAATTGACGGAGATTCCGATGACCGACAGCCTGCTCACCCCATCTGCCGATATGGAGAAAGTAACGGACATGCATACGTTCAAGGTCACCACTGCAAGGTGAGTGCCGGGTGCCCCATCCTTGCGACGTCTTTGCTTTTGTCGGAAGGGTGGGAAACCACGAACCTCCTGCGAGCGTACAGCGAGTCCGCCGCGGCGGACCCCACCGCAGGTGGTCACAGCCCCAGCTTCCCCCACAGCTCATCCACCCGCGCCTTCGTCGCCCCATCCATCTCGATCATCGCCGGCCACGGCCTTTCAAACCCCTCCGCCTTCCACTTCCGCGTCGCATCGATCCCCATCTTCGATCCGTAATTCGGCAGCCGCGACGCATGGTCCAGCGAGTCGATCGGTCCCAGCGTGAACTGAATATCGCGCTCCGGATCGATGTTGTTGGTCACCCGCAGCACCACCTCGCCCACATCCTGCACGTCGCAGTCCTCGTCCACCACGATGATGATCTTGGTAAACATCGCCTGCCCCAGGCTCCAGATGGCGTTCATCACCTTGCGCGCCTGCCCCGCGTAGCTCTTCCTGATCGACACCAGCATCAGGTTGTGGAACACGCCCTCGACGGGGAGATGAATGTCCACAATCTCCGGAATCTGCATGCGCATCGCCGGCAGAAAAATCCGCTCCACCGCCTTGCCCATCCAGGCGTCTTCCATGGGCGGCTTGCCCACGATGGTGGCGGCGTAGATGGGGTCTTTGCGATGCGTGATCGCGGTGAGGTGGAAGACCGGGTACTGGTCGGTCATGGTGTAGAAACCGGTGTGATCGCCGAACGGCCCCTCGCTGCGCAACTCGCCCAGTTCCACATAGCCTTCAAGGATGATCTCCGCCTGCGCCGGCACTTCCAGATCGACCGTCTCGCACTTCACAATCTCCACCGGCTTGCCGCGCAGAAAGCCGGCAATCATGAACTCCTCCACCTCCGGCGGCGCGGGAACGATCGCCGAGAACGTAGTCGCCGGATCAGTCCCGATCGCCACCGCAACCTCCAGCCGCGACCCCTTCAGCTTCCCAAGAGAAACCTGCGGCAGCCCGCCAATCGGCCCATCGGGAATACTCACCGACCCACCCGCCGACTCCGCCATCATCGCGACTCTTGCGGAATTCGAGCCAGCCTCATCGCCCGACCAAAGAGCTGCCGCGCGCAGCGCATTGCGATAATGCTCCGCCGCCACCTTCTGCCGCTGCCAGTGCATCCCCGTCGTCTGCCCGTCATACACCTGCATGCGATACATGCCAATGTTGCGCTTCCCGCCTTTGGGGTCGCGTGTATGCACCAGGGGCAGCGTGATGAACCGCCCGCCATCCAGCGGCCAGCACTTCAAAATCGGAAACGCGTTCAGGTCGAAGTTCTCGCGAACAATCACTTCCTTGCAGCGCGCGTCCTTCGCACTCACCGTCTTCGGAAACAGGTTGCCCAGTTCCGCAAGCTGCGGCAGCATCTTCAGCTTGTCGAACAGGCCGCCGCTGGGCGGCTTCATATTCATCAGGCCCGTGATGCGCCCGGCAATCTCATCCAGCCGCGCAACGCCAAGCGCCATCGCCATGCGCCGCTCCGAGCCAAACTGGTTGATCAGCACCTTGTGCCCCGGATGGCCCTTCACGTTCTCAAACAGCAGCGCCGGCCCGCCGGGCGCATAGCTTCCGTGCGCCGCGCCGATCCTCGCACCGGCACGCGGCCCCGCGCCAATCTTGGATACCCGGTCCGTAATCTCCGTAATTTCCAGCTCCGGCGAAACCTCTTCCGTAATCCGCTTCAGTTCGCCGGCTTTTTCCAGGGTTTTAATCCAGTCGCGCAGATCGTCGTAGGCCAAGGGTCTTCTCCTATGCGGCAGGACTCCGCATTCCAGGGGGTCACTGAAGAAGCCAGGCATCGGATGGCACGCGCTTTGAAGGGCCAGAGCTTCGAGGGGCCCGAGCTTTGAAGGGTACGGGCTTCAGCCCGTACATTTGTGCCAGCATTTGGACCGTGGGCTTTAGCCCCCGAGGCAATGCAGGCTGCGCCCAACGCTCTTTCAGGTTCTCCCTGCCCTCTAGCTTAAAGCGTCCGGATGGTCTGGAGCGCCGGCCGCGCCATTTGCACCGCGTCCACCGGAAACCCCAGCCGCTTCCACTCGTCATACCCGCCGCGCAGCGGGCGCACCCGCTCAATGCCCAGCTTGATCAGCGTCATGGCCGTCTTGGCCGCCGTGGCCTCGCTGGGGCAGGTGCAGAACAGCACCACGTCCCGGTCTCGGGGAATCTCAAGGTGCCGCGCCGCCAGCGAGTCGGGCGAGAAGAGCAGCGCCCCCGGCAGCGTGAATGGGTCCGGCAACAACTCCAGCGGATGGCGCAGATCCACAATGTAAACCAGCTCGCCGGCATCCAGTTGCCGCTTCAGTTCTTCAGGCTCCAGCCGCGCCGCGGCCAGTTCCCTGAGCGTCATGCGCCTGCGGAGAATGCGCCCCACAAAGAAGGCCACAATGCCCGCCACCAGCAGCGCCCCGGAGAAGCGCCCCACCCAGTTCAGCAGGCTCGGATCGCGCTTCAGCGCATCGCCAAACAGCCTGCCCACCATGAGCAGCGCACCCACCCAGGCCGTCGCGCCAAGTCCATCAAAGAGCAGAAACTCGCCATACCCCATGCCGTTTTGCCCCGCCACCGGAGGCGCCAGCAGCGCCAGCCCCGGAACAAACTTGGCGATCAGCAGCGTGACCACGCGCCGGCGGCCAAACGAGTCTTGCGTCTTGCGCACGCAGACGGTCGGCTCCATCGAGAGCTTGCACAGCAGCCGCAGCAAGCGGTGCCCGTGCCTGCGCCCCACCAGGAACCAGCTGCTGTCTGCAATCAGCGCGGCGGCCAGCCCGGCCATCAGCGCCACAAAAAAGCTGATCCTGCCCTCGGCCGACAGCGCGCCCGCGGCCAGCAGCACCGGTGTAGCCGGCAGCGGAACGCCGAGCTGCTCCACCAGCACCCACGCAAACAGCAGCAGGTATCCGTAGGCAATCAAGATATGTGTGGGAAGCTCCATGGAGAATCCTGTCTGCGCTGGAATTGGGAAGTGAGGCCAGCCACTTGGTCCACCGTAGCGCCCCGCGCCGGTGTCAAAAGCAGCACCCTCAATCCATAGGATGAAGCGACCCACGATTTCGCTTCATCTCTTCGTACCAACGTTCGGGGAAACGCGGCACCCGGCCACCAGCACGTGGATCCGCCGATTACTGAACGACGGGACCGCCCTCGGCAGCATCCAGCAGGATGCGGGTCTCGCCCAGATAGCGATGGAAGTTCGAGTAGCTGATCACCATCCGGCCGTTCTTGCCCGGGTCGCTGCACTCAACGCGCACCGGCAGCCAGACCGTCTCTCTGCCGAGCTTCTGCGGGGCAAAATCGACCGCGGCCTCCGGCACACGGTGATGCGTGTCGGAGTAGCTCTGCGCCATCGTCCGTTCCTGGTGCTTCACCGCCCCTGAAGCCTCATCGATCAGCAGAACCTCGTGCTCCTGTTCGGGCACATCGTTGCAGGCAGCGTTGCCCCCGGCCTCAGGCTTCCAGTCCACCGTCATCCGCAGCGTCGCCCCGTCGTCGAGCATGGCAAAGCGGTAGTCGAGACACGCATGGTTGGGCGGCCCATCGAAGCCCAACGAGTTCGCGAAACTCTCATTCACGTAGTACGGCAGTTTGAAGTCCTTGTGGTTATACGGCTTTCCATCCACGGTGAGGAATGTCAACCGCTCCTGGAACTTGTCGGAGTTCTTGTCATCGCGGAACTCCCGCACCACCGCCTCGAAGCGCACCTCCCACTTCACCTTTCCCTTCTTCACTTCCTGGGTGATGATCGAGGCATCGGCTTCAAGCGAGGGGATACGCGCGCGAAAGGTTCGCTGGTAGGCGAAAACTCGCTCCAGCCGCGCCTCGTCCGAGAGTCCGGCAAGCGAGCTCTGGGCGCGCCCCATGGGCGCAAGAAGAACAAGCACAATCAGCGCGGCTTTCATGCTTCCACTCTTCGGTCGGCGAGGCTTTCGCCGCTTACCGCTGAACCGCTCCGGGCTGATCCCCTGCGGGAACCGTTGCCGCGGCCGTCTGCGTCTTGTCGCTGAAGTAATTGCGGTCCGCCAGGTTCTTGTAGAACGCCCCGGTCAGCTCCGCTGCACGCGGTCCAAACGTCGGCCGGCCCCCCTCCAGGAAAAACACCGTCACCAAGCTGCCCTGCGGTGACTCCGCGTACGACGCAAACCAACCAAACCGCGTGCCATTATCCGAGCAGGTCCCGGTCTTGCCGAAGACCGGAAAGTCGTGGAAGGTCGCGCTCAGCCGCCGTGCCGTGCCATACTCCACCGCCCCGGCCATCCCGTCCTGCATCTCGGGAATGTATCTGGCAATGTCGAGCGTCCGCTTCACCTTGGGCTCAAAGCCAGCAATATCCTCCGGCGTCGTCGGATGCTGCAGATAATAGAGCGTTCCGCCATTGGCCAGCGCAGCCACATAGGCGCCCAGTTGCAGCGGCGTCAACGAGACACCCTGCCCAAAGCTGCACATCCGGCCCACGCCGCCCTCGGATGCGGGCAGCTCCTCAGCGGGATAAACCCCCAGCTGCTCGCCGGCAAGGTTGTAGCCGGCCAGCTCGCCCAGGCCAAATTGGGTGGCGTAATGGCGCACCCGCTCAAAGCCAAGTTCGCGCCCAAGCTCCTCAAAATAAAGATTGTTGCTCTTGGCGAGCGCGTTCGTCATGTTCATCCGGAACCCCGGCAGCTGGACCATCGTGTCCCGCGTCACCAGGCCTTCAGACAGCGCCGCCATGGCCACCGTAATCTTGATCGTCGAGCAGGGCTCGGCTCCCGGTGAGAGCGCCAGCTTCTGGTTCACCATGGCCAGAATCCGCCCATTCGCCGGGTTAATCACCACCGCCGTGCCGTTCATCCCGTCCAGCGCGTCAATTGCCGCCTGGCGCACCACCGGGTCCTCGCCCGCCGTCGTGTCTCCGGCAAATATATCGCTGCTGGCAAAGGAGTTCGCCGTGAATCGCTCATAGTAATGATGGCGAAGCGTCAGCGAAGCGCGGCGCAGTGAGGCCCTGGCTCTGCCGCGCGGGGTCAATCTGGCTTGCTGCGGCCCTGGGGCGGCCTTAGCCAACGCGTGTCCCGAATTGGAACGCGCACGCGCGCTGCCCCGCGTGGACCGTACGGCAGGAAGTGCCGCGTGGCCAGCCGCGTGACGCCGATGCGGCTCGGTGAGCCGCGGTTCAGCGCTGCGGACATGGTGCAGAGTGTGCGGGGCATCCAGCGCGGCCGCACTCCAGCTTCCCATTCCGGCAAGAACAACGGCAGGTAGAAGTCCACAGGACCAAATGCGCGAAAGCTTCATTCAGCTGACATCCTCTCAAACATGAAGTTCGTGCCATGCGTCCCGGATTGGGCGGCGCACTCCATTCCTATCGGCCATTCCCCGCCAACGTTCAGCGTCTTGTAGGATCAGGCTCAATTTACCGCGATCGCGCCAGCCAGCCAGTGATCCAAATCACGCAGAAAACTCGAACAGTTGATTCTCTCTACATTAACCAGAAGGTCAACAGTTCGGCAAACCCACTTACTGGTGACCCTTTGTTTCCTGTAGCCTGCCTTGAACTATACGCCAGTGTGCCGGATGGCTCACCTAAAGTCGAAGCAACTCATTCCACAAAGGGAACGCCCCTCCCGGGCATTCCCCTTCCCGGGCCTAGAATCTTAGACGGCGCAAAAACGTCGGCGTATCCAGGTCTCGCTGTGACTCCTCTTCCCCGCCCTGGAACAGCGTCTGCGCCGGTACGGCCATCTGCACCTCAACTGACTCTGCCCCCTGCGTCCCGCTGCCGAAATCCGCCGCATAATCCCGCGGCAACGGCGTGTAGCTGGGCTCCTCGCTCATCTCGGCAAACTGCGGCCGGGCCGCGGCTGCCGCCATTCCCGCCTCGCCGGTTCCAAATTCGGAATCGAACTCGGGATCGAACCGCGGAGGCGCAATGGGCTCCGCGACTGCAACGCTTGCCTGGCTTGCCGCAGTCGCGTTAGAAGAACCAAAGAAACCTTCCTCGCTTTCACTGGCTTCGTCTTCGGCCTCGCTCAAAAACGGGGCCACCGCCGGCTTGAACGTCTCGGGCGTGGGCCTGGCCTCATTCATCCAGGTAGCCGGCGCCACCACCGGCACGGAAACCACTGGCTCCTCGGCGACAATCACTTCGCCGATGCTGAGCATGCGCGCCCGCCGCTCCGGCATCTGGTCGCGGAAGCCGGTCGCGATCACGGTGATCTTCACCTCATCGCCCATCTTCTCGTCCAGCACGGCGCCAAAGATGATGTTGGCGTCGTCGTGCGCCGCCGACTGAATCAGCGACGAAGCCTCGTTGACCTCGGACAGCTTGAGCGAGCTCGATCCGGTGATGTTGATCAGGATGCCGCGCGCGCCGTCAATCGCGCCCGCCTCAAGCAGCGGCGACGCCATGGCAGCCTGCGCCGCTTCCACCGCGCGATTGGTGCCCGAGCGGATGGCCGTGCCCATCACCGCGTGACCCATGCCGGCCATGGTCGTCTTCACGTCGGCAAAGTCGCGGTTGATGATGCCACTGATGGTGATAATGTCGCTGATGCCCTGCACGCCCTGGCGCAGCACATCGTCGGCGATGCGGAAACTCTCAAAGAACCCTGCGTCCTGCGCCACCACAAGCAGCTTCTCGTTGGGGATCACGATCATCGTGTCCACCGACTCGAGCAGCTCCTTCATGCCGCGCTCGGCCTGCTGCAAACGGCGCTTGCCTTCAAACGCAAACGGCCGCGTGATCACCGCAACCGTCAGGATGCCCATCTCGCTGGCCAGCGAGGCAATCACCGGCGCCGCACCCGTGCCCGTGCCGCCGCCCAGGCCGGCGGTCACAAACACCATGTCCGCGCCTTCCAGGGCCTCAATGATTTTTTCGGAATCTTCAAGCGCCGCGCGCCGGCCCACGTCGGGGTTTGCACCCGCGCCCAGCCCCTGCGTCAGCCGCACGCCCAGCTGCAGCTTCACCGGCGCCTGTGACAGCTTGAGCGCCTGCACGTCGGTGTTGGCGGCGATGAACTCCACGCCCTCCATGCGCGCCTGGATCATGCGGTTGACCGCGTTGCCGCCGCCCCCGCCCACGCCGATGACCTTGATGCGGGCGCCGCGCACCGGCTCATCGTGATACTGAATGCGCATCTCTCCGGCTTGACTGTTTTCCTGTTCCATAGCGGATTCGCCCTCCTGTGGCATTAGAAACTGGCTGCAAAAATGGCGCGCAACTTGGCGCGTAAACTGTTGTTCTCTGCCGCGCGCGTCACGCGACTGCGGTGCGCATACAAAAGCATGCCGATCGCCGTCGCATAGCTCGGGTCCACCAGCTCGCCCGGCATATGCGATAGACGCACCGGCAAGCCGGTCCGCGCCGGAACCCGCAGCTGGCTCTCGGTCACGTCCAGCATGCCCGGCATCATGGCTCCGCCGCCGGTCAGCACGCATCCCGCGCCCAGCGCTTCCACCACCGCGCCCTGGCGCAGGCTTTCCTTCACGAAATAAAGCAGCTCCCGCGCCCGCGGCTCCAGAATTTCGGCAATCGCGCGCAAGCGCAGCGACTGCGGCTGCGGGTTGTGAATCTCGATCTCTGCAAGCTGCGGCACCGACGTCACCACCACGTGCCCATACTGGCGCTTCAATTCCTCGGCCTGCGCCAGCGGCATCTGCAACCCGACAGCCAGGTCATTCGTGAAGTGCGCGCCGCCAATCGGCACCGACGCCGTGTGCGCCACCGCACCCTCAAAAAACACCGCCAGGTCGCTCGAATGCGCGCCAATATCCAGCAGGCACACGCCCAGCTCGCGCTCGTCGGCAGAGAGCGTAGCCTCCGCCGCGGCAATCGACTCGAGCACTGCCTCCGTCACTTCAAGACCCGCCCGGTTGGCGCAGGTAATCGTGCTTTGCAGCGCCGACCCCGAGCAGGTTGCAATGTGCAGGTCCACTTCGAGGCGCGCACCCACCATCCCCACCGGATCGAAGATTCCCGGCTGCTCGTCCAGAATGAACTGCCGCGGCAGCAGGTGCAGAATCTCCCGGTCCGGCGGCCGCTCCACCGCCCGCGCCCGCTCCACAGCCGTGCGCACATCGTCGCGCGTAATCTCGCGCATGCGGTTACCCAGCTCAAACCCGCCGTTGGTATTGATGCCGCGGATATGCGGTCCGCCCACGCCCACCGCGCAACTGTCAATGTTGGCGCGCGCCACAAACTCCGCCTGCTCGTTGGCCGCCTTCACCGCCTTGGCCGCAGGAGAAAGGTCGCTCACCAGCCCCTTGCGCATTCCGGCCGACTCCACCGTCCCGTGCCCGCGATAACGCAGCGCGCCCTCGTTCAGGTCGCCGGCCAGCACGCGCGTGTAGGCGCTGCCAATGTCGAGCACGACGATGAGGTTGTCCTGCTTCTGGCTCATGCGCTCACCTGCGCGGAAAGAAAGACCGCCGCCGGATTGCCGCGATCAACTGCGCCGCCATTCATTGCCGTGTGCTGCGTCGTCGTGTGCTTCTTGTCTTTCTCCGCCTTGGCCCGCGCCGCCTTCGCGCGTGCCGCCCGTTCCCGCTCCGCGCGTTGCTTCGCCGCCAGCGTCTCAGCGGACGCACCCTTCTGCGCCTTGGCCTTTGCATGCGTGCTCGCCGCTTGCTTCACGCTCGGCTTCTGCTGCTTGGTGCTCGCCGGCTTGTCCTGCTTCGCGCTCACCAGCTTCTGCTGCTTTACGCTTGCGGGCTTACTCTCCGCCTTCACGCTCGCCGCAGGTTTGTTCGCAACGACCACAGGCTTGGCTGCCCCGGCCTTGGCAGATACAGCAGCTTTTGCCGGCCCCGGCTTCGCAGCCGCTGGTTTTGCCACGCTCGCATCCGCAGGCGCAGCACTCGCCATCTCCCCAGCCGAAGGCTTGGCCGCAGCATTGGGCTGAGCTGCCGGCGTCCCCGGCCCATCCACGGCCGCGGCCACTGCGTTCGTCCCCGGCGTCATCTCCAGCACCACCTGGTTGTCGTAGCGCAAATCCACCGCCGCCAGCTTGGGATACTGCCCCCGCCACTCGGCAATGTGCGCCTTGTACCGCTGGTAGCGCTCCATAAACCGGTCGTCGCCAAAGTGCGCCACAATGTCCGTGCCCTGCTCAGGCATCAATACGCGGGCATCCTGCGCATCGGTCAAGTCGATCTCGGATATCTGTTCAGACAGCCGCTGACCATTCGCATCCAGCTCCTGGAGCAGCCGCTCATACACCGCCATGCGCATCTTGCGCAGCGGCAGCGGCTGGCTCGCGTCAATCCCCGTCACCACCGGAAAGGAATAATTGTGCTGCGCCATCATGGCCGCGGGCATGGTCAGCAACACGCCGTCCTTGTCCACCAGGCCCACCTGCTGGCCCTGGCGCACAAACGCCACCGGCTCCCGCTCCACCACCGAAACGCGAATCTGGTCCGGCAGCAACCGCATCACCGTCGCCCGCTCCACCCACGGAATCGCTTCCAGCTGCTTGCGCCGCTCATTCAGTGGAACAAAGAAGATATTGCGGCCAATGTCCTCGCCGAAGACCGGCAGCATCTCCGCGCGGCTCACCTGGGTCAGGCCCACAGCGTCAATGTTGCCCGCTCCCGCAATGCGGAAGCGCGAGTCGCGGCCAAGGTAGGTCTTCAAAACCACAACGCCGGCGATCGCGCTGCCCACAATCGCCAGCGCTCCCAACCCCAGCAGAACGCGTCCCACGGTCGAGGCCGGCCGCCACCACGGCCCGCTCGGCGCGCTGAACCGCTCCCGCCCCGCTCGTCCGCTTAGAGACGAGGAATCCTCATCGTCCGGGTCCACCATCTCCACCGGCATGCCTGGTCCGCCGCGGCGTGCGCGCCCATTCGGGGGCACAGCGGCTGGCACGCGCCGGAAGCGGGATTCGCCGGGCGTTTCATCCTCCCAAATCAGAGGCCGGGTTTGGTTTCTACCTTGGTTAATCACGCCTGAGCAGGGTCGTGGAGAGTCGCCAGCCTTCACTATAGCCCGCGGTCAGTGGCCCTTTTTCCGCATTGGGAAGGGGGGTACCCAGGTCGTAACGGGGCCTTCCCTCGCGAAGCGCAGTTGCCCGCCGATGAGATGGGGCGCGTTCCTCCGGCTGCGGCTCCGCTTCCACTCAGGATCGCCCTCATGCACTACCCTAGTCCCATGCGCCGCCCGTATCCCGCACTCCTCGCCCTGCTCGCCCTGACCCTCGCCGCGCCCGCCCAAACCCCTCCCGCTTATCGCTACTTCCGCACCGGCAACCCCACCAACAGAGCCGCCGCGCCGCACGCCGGCTTCGCCCTCATGGGCGGCGGCAAGGATCTGGACGAGGCATTCGGCTTCCTCTGCGGCCGCGCGCGCGGCGGCGATCTCGTCGTCCTGCGCGCCACCGGCGACGACGACTACAACCCCTACATCCAGAAGCTCTGCCATCTCAACTCCGTCGCCACGCTGGTCATCCCCTCGCGCGCCGCCGCATTCGAGCCCTTCACGGCACAGATCATCGCGCAGGCAAGCGCCCTCGTCATTGCCGGCGGCGATCAGGCCAACTACATCAACTTCTGGCGGGGCACGCCCGTTCAGGCCGAGCTCAATCGGGCCATCGCCCGCGGCATTCCCATCGGCGGCACCAGCGCTGGCCTCGCCGTGCTGGGCGAGTGGACCTACACCGCACAGGGCGACAAACCCGACGACGCCGACCTCGACGCCAGGACCGCGCTCGCCAACCCCTTCAGTCCACGCATCACGCTGCTCGACGGATTCCTCGCCATCCCCTTGCTGAAGGACGTCATCACCGACAGCCACTTTGCCAAACGCAACCGCATGGGCCGCCTGCTGGTCTTTCTCGCCCGGCTCAATCAGCCCGACGGCAAGCCCGCCCCACCGTCCGCTCCCTCCGTCCGCGGCATCGGCATCGATGAGCGCTCGGCCCTCCTCGTCGACGCCGACGGAACCGCCAAGGTGGTCGGTCCGGGGGCTGGCGTCTGGTTTGTCGAGGCGGCTCACGCCGTCGGCACGCTGAAGAAAGGACGGCCGCTCACCTTCGGCCGGTTCGATGCACAAAAAGTTGTGACCGGGGAAACCTTCAACCTCCGCAACTGGACCGGCGACGGCGCCTGGTATCAGCTCACCGTGGATGCCGGGAGCATCCACTCAACGCTGCTCGGCGGCGCGGCTTATTGAAACCCTGGAGCGCGCCTCCACCAGGTCAAGGCCTTGCGACTACTTCCGGGCGCGCCGCATCGGATTGATAAACTTCAGCCCTTTGAAGTCCCGCACATTGTCGGTCACCACAACGCAGTTGTGAGCCTCAGCCACCGCCGCAACCATCATGTCGAGCGCGCTCCTTGGCCTGCCTGTGCGCGCGCCCTCCGACATCAATCGCGCCCAGGCCAACCCGGCTCGCTCATCAAACGGCAGCACCCGTCCGGCAAACAAAGCCTGTGGACCCTCCGGCCCAGCGAACCAGCGTTCCAGTTCCGTCCGCCGCCGCCCCTTCGGACACTCCAACACGCCAAACCAAACCTCTGCCACCACCAGCGATGCGATAAACAAATCCTCGTCCGCCTGCTCCTCCATCCACGCCAACAGCGACTCGGACGGCAACGGCTTGGTGATATTGCTGATGATGTTGGTGTCCAGCAGATACCGTGTCACAGGTCGACCTTGCGCCCACCAATCCTGGGTCGATCAAGAATCAAGTCAGCCCCCACCAGCGGCGAACGGCGCAGTGCGGCAACAATCCCGCCCTTCTTTTTGGGCTCAGCCGCGACTCCGCGATGGATCGAGGCCCGCAGTTTCTGGGCCTCCGGGCTAGGATCGGCCAGCTTGCGAGCCATGGACCGGATCAGCTCCCGATCCGCGGCCAATCCAAGCACCTCGAACCGCGCCAGCCCGCGCTGGCTGAGCCGATGGCGATAGTTCTTCAGCGCGCGCTTCTGTGGGGTCTCGCTCATGTCCGCCTCCAGCCTATATCCAGAAATATATCCAGAAATATCCGGGAAAGCAACCTATGATCTGCCCGCCCGCTCACCCCTGCGAGACCTTGTCCCTCCGCTTTCTAAGCACCCACGTCGTCATGCAGCGGTAATCCTGCACGATCGTCGTCTTCAGCGGATCAACCAGCACAGCGTTCAGCTCGTCCGTCAGCCCCAGCAGCATCGCCTCATCCACCAGAAACCACTGCGAGCCATCGGGGATGAGAAACACATTCCCGCGCAGCCGCTTGAACTCCATCCCGATCCGCGACCCCAACCGGCAGAACAGCATCCCGCCCGGCTTCAACACCCGCCACAACTCCGCCAGCATCGCCCGAAACTGCGCCTCATCCCGCGCAAAGTGCAGCACGGAGTTGCACAGCACCACGTCCGCGATGCCATCCGCAAACGGCATCTGCTCAATGGCGCACACCTGGAAGTTTTCTTCTGGCAATCCCGTCTCAAGCGACGCCGACAACTGCCGCACATGCTCCACTGCTTCCGCACTCGCATCCAGCGCAAACACCCGGCATCCCGCGCGCAGCAGATGCACCAGGTTGCGCCCATAGCCGCACCCAGCGTCCACCACGCACATGCCCGGCTCAATATTGCCGCGCAATATCTGGTCGAAGACGTAAATATCGATCTGCCCGAATTGCTCTTGAATCGTCAGCGGCAATCCACACCACTTTCTTGTCGCGCTCAAAGTCGGCCCACGGAGTCCCCGGTCAGGCCTCGCGTTGCGCGTCCACTGCGCCCACGGCGGCCTTCCAATTCGCATCCAGCGCACTCAGAATCTGCGGCGCCAACTGGCTCACATTCCCCGCGCCCAGCGTCAGAATCAGATCGCCCTCGCAGGCCTGTCGCACCACCGCCGCAACCGCCGCGCCAAAGTCAGCCGCAAACTCGGTCGCCGGGCCTTCCACGCGCGCCGCCAGCGCTTCCGCGGTCACACCCGGAATCGGCTCTTCGCTGGCCGCATAAATCGGAAGCACCGTCAGCGTGTCCGCATCTCGAAACGCGCCGGCAAACTCGTCCAAAAGATCAAGCGTGCGCGAGTACCGGTGCGGCTGAAAGATCACATGGATCTTCCTGTAGCCGCACTCCCGCGCCGCCGCGAGAGTAGCGCGAATCTCCGTCGGATGATGCCCGTAGTCGTCCACCACCGTTACGCCACGGGCGCACCCGCGCATCTGAAACCGCCGGTCCACGCCTCTGAACCCGCTCAGCCCCTCGGCAATCTTGTCCTCGCTCACTCCCAGCTGCCGCGCAATGGCCACCGCGGCCGTCGCGTTCAGCACATTGTGCCGGCCCGGCACATGCAGCTCAAACGGCCCCAGCGATCCCTCCGCTACATGCACCATGAACCGCCCAAACCGCCCCGGCACAGCCTCCAGAAACTCCAGCCGGTAATCGGCCTCCTCGGCCACGCCATAGGTAAACACCCGCCGCCGCGCCCGCGGCAAAATCGCCTTCAGCAGCGCGTTGTCCACACACGCCGTTACCGCGCCGTAGAACGGCACCTTGTCCATAAAGTCCAGATACGCCCGCTCCACGTCGGCCATGTCGCGATAGCAATCCATGTGCTCGCGGTCAAGATTCGTCACCACAGCCAGAATCGGCGACAGCTTCAGGAACGACCGGTCGCTCTCATCGGCTTCGGCCACCAGGTACTGCGTCGTCCCCAGCCGCGCATTCGATCCCAGCGCATCCACGCGTCCGCCCACCACGACGGTTGGATCGAGCCCGCCCGCCGTCAGCACGCTCGCCACCATCGACGTGGTTGTCGTCTTCCCGTGCATCCCCGCAATGGCGATGCCGTATTTGAGCCGCATCAACTCAGCCAGCATCTCCGCCCGCTGAATTACGGGAACCTTGCGCGCATGCGCCTCCAGCACCTCGGGGTTCAAGGGGCTCACGGCAGAGCTCGTCACCACCACGGTCGCGTCGCCCACATGGCTCGCTTCGTGGCCCTCATAGATGGTGGCGCCCAGCGTAGCCAGCCGGTCCGTCACCAGCCCGCGGCGCAGGTCCGAGCCCGACACCCGGACACCCAGGCTCAGCAGGATCTCCGCGATCCCGCTCATGCCAATCCCGCCAATCCCGATAAAGTGCGCGTGCTGTGCCGTTGTAAACATGGGTGGTAAGCGTCTAGGTTAGCATTCGCAGGCAACGCAACAAGGTTGAAGGAAACGAGCTGGACAACCGTCCGGTATAGCTCGCGGGCTCGCCTACAAAAGGAAAAATCGCGCGTCGAACGCAAACTCCCTGCTGCGTCCCCTGCGTATGCGTTCAAAGTCGCTGTGCGCCGGGTTGATCAAAAAATTCCATTCCATCCCGTTCACCGCCTTGCTCGGCACGCGCAACACCGCGCTCCGCCCCTCACGCACCCAATCGCTCCCGAACGCCTGCGACTGGCCAATCTCCATCCACTCCTGCGATTCAATCGCCAGATCCTGGGGAATCTCAATCTCCGTGATCGCCTTGTTCGGCGCACCCTTGCGCCCCGCGTGAATCAGTGTTTCCAGCGCCGCCAGGCTGGCATGCTCGGCAGCATAGACCACCCGCGTCCCCGCAAAATGCCAGCGTGCCGAAAAAAGAAAGGCCCCCGTCGCGTCAAACACGTCGGAGCCCGTCCGGTGCATGCGGTAAACGATCATCTATACCGGGAACCCATACTCAACCGCACCCAGCAGCGCCTCCACCACCCGACCACCGGATTCAGTTCTCAGCATCGAAAACGGCGTTGCGCCCTCAAGCTCCGTGTGCGGCGCCGCCAGCCACTCCGCGGCCTCCCGCTCATTGCCCCATATCCGCTGTGCGAAGGCGAACACATGATTCAGCCGCGCCGTCGTCTCGCTTGCCTGCGGTCCCAGCGTCTTGCCCGCCCGCTTCCAGGTTGAATCCGGAATGAGCGTCGCGCGCACCCTTCCGAGCGGCATCGAGCTCGCCTCCGCAATCTTGCTGATCAACCGCGCCGCCTCAGTCTTGGCAATCCCGCAGTGAGCCCCCCGCGTCAGTGTCACCGCGCTCTCGACCACATCGCTTCTCTGCGGCCCTTTCCGCGGTCTGACCGTGCGGTGCTTCTGCCGCTCACCAGGGAGCGGGCCCTGACCCGGAACAGCAATCACATGAGGATCAGCCATCGACATTCTCCAGTCAGTATCAGTATAACCCATATTTCGGGCTCACTTGAGCCTAAGCACGCGCCGCGGAACGCCCCTTCCGGCCGCCTCAATACCCCGGAATCCAACAAAAGTTGCGCCGATTTATTTTCTGCGCGCACCGCAACCTTTCCTCCGAAACCCTGTTGAATCAGTCTATAAGCGGCTCAACCGCAGAGGCAGCAGGAACCAAGCCTCAGGGCGGTCAAGGGCCGGGCCGGGCACGGTTTCCGATCTCTGAAACCGCCGGCAGAAAAGAAGGGGTTATGGCAAGCATGAGGAACTGGATGTTGGCAGCAGCAGTGGCAGTGGGCGCGGCAGGCCTTGGCGCAGCACCGGCGCAGGCAGCCGAGTTCGGATTTCACATGCGCGGACCGGTCGCTTACGTCCCGCCTTGCCCCGGAGCCGGATATGTCTGGGTCGCCGGCTATTCCGATAACGGCTACTGGGTCCCCGGCTACTGGAACTTCGTCGGCGTCCGCGGCCCGGCCGTCCGCTTCGGAGTCGGCTTCGACCGCCATTTCGACGGTCGCTTCGA
>Ga0302283_1001990_pt1 | contig 16754 bp, 17 predicted proteins | sample III_Fen_E1_4_FD_198770 | JGI IMG/M metagenome (GOLD analysis project Ga0302283, IMG submission 198770) | Peat permafrost microbial communities from Stordalen Mire near Abisko, Sweden - III_Fen_E1_4 | ecosystem: Environmental > Terrestrial > Soil > Wetlands > Permafrost | place: Sweden: Abisko... | reverse complement strand
GAAGGTGGGCACGGTGTCGCACCTGCGCAACACCGAGTACCTGGTGCTGGCCGGCGACCGCACCGTGGTGCGCCGGATGGCCCGGGCCGTCCGGGAGGCCGGGCCGTTGCCATCGGCCCCATCGGCGGCCCCCCCGGCGGCCCCCCCGACACCGTCCCCGGTGGTCGATGTCCCGGCCTGAACCGCCGGTCCGGTGGCCGGCCCTGCTGGCGTGCGCCGTGACCCTGGTGGTCGCCGTGGCCTGCGGATCGTCGGCCGCTCCGCCGACGACGACGTCGGCGCCCACCACGTCGGCGGCCCGGGCGGCCGAGGCCGACGGGGCCGCCCCGTCCCGGACCGACGCCGCCGGCGTGGAGTGGTTGTGCCGTCCCGGGTCGGTCCCCGATCCCTGCACCGGGGACCTGGCCACCACCGTGGTCCCGGCCTCGGGCCCGACGACCGTGACCCATCCCACCCTGGCCGTCGACCCGCCGGTCGACTGCTTCTACGTGTACCCGACGGTCAGCACCCAGAAGGGGCCGGTGGCCAACCTGACCGTCGACCCGTCCGAGACGGCGGTGGCCCGGAGCCAGGCGTCGTACTTCTCCCAGGTGTGCCGGGTCTACGCCCCGGTCTACCCCCAGCTGACCCTGCAGGGGATCCTCGACCCGGCCTCCCTGACGGCCGGCGACGTGGCCGGTGCCTACGCCGGGGTCCTGGCTGCGTGGCGGGACTACCTGGCCACCTACAACCGGGGTCGGGGGGTCGTCCTGATCGGCCACTCGCAGGGAGCGGCCCTGTTGATCCAGCTGCTGCAACACCAGGTCGACGACGACCCGGCCGTGCGGTCGCACCTGGTCTCGGCCGTCCTCCTCGGGGGCAACGTCACCGTTCCGGTGGGCGGGACCGTCGGCGGCAGCTTCACCCACATCCCGGCGTGCACGGCCGACACCCAGACCGGCTGCGTCATCGCCTACTCCTCGTTCGACCAGCCACCCCCCGCCGATTCCCTGTTCGGCCGGCCCGGGGCGGGGGTCAGCCGCCTGTCGGGATCGGGGACGACGGCCGGGCTGCAGGTGCTGTGCACCAACCCGGCGGCCCTCGGCGGCGGGACGGCGGTGCTGGACCCGGTCTTCCCGACGCGGTCGACCACCCGGGGCCTGGGGGGACTGTCGGGCACCACGCCACCGGCGCTGTCCACGCCGTTCGTCTCGGAGCCCGACCTCTACTCGGGCACGTGCCGATCCGAGGGCGGGGCCACGTGGCTGCAGGTGGACGCCCCGGTCGTCCCGGGTGACCCCCGACCGGTGGTGGGCCCCACGCTCGGCCCGACCTGGGGGCTCCACCTGGTCGACGTCAACATCGCCCTGGGCGACCTGGTGGCACTGGTCCGGGCCGAGGCCGCCGCCTACCGGGGCTGACCCGGTTCGCCGCCTACTGCGGCCGGGGACCTCCCGGCCGGGGACTTCCGGGGCTGAGGACTTCCGGGGCTGGGGGCCTCGGGGCTGGGGAATTCCGGGGCTGAGGCCGCCCGGGGATCAGGTCTCGATGGCCTTGCGGTCGGCCTCGAGCTGCTTGGTCGCCGCATCCGCGTCGGTCAGGGCCGTGGTGGCCTTGGCCACGTCGGCTGTGCCCCGCAGGTACTCGGCCTGGTCGGCCATCCCACTGGCGTGACGCCCCTTCGCCGCGTCGGCGGCCGCCTCCTCGGCCGCGGTGTCGGCATCCAGGGAGGCGGCATCGGCGGCGGCGGCGGCGGCCTCGATCCGGGCCAGGGCGGCCTCGGCGTCGGCCAGGGCCGCGCTGCCGGGCCCGTCGGTGCGTAGCCGGGCCACGAGCTGCTCGGCGGCGATCCGCTCCTGCTCGGCCTCGGTGGCCAGTTCACCGGCCACCCGTGCTTCGGTGGCCGTCCCCTCGGCGGCGTCGCGGGCCTCGGCCTTGTTGTCCTCGCTCCGGAACTCCCGGACGAAGGCGTTGGGCTTGACGACGTCTCGGCGGAGTGGGGTAGCCGAGGCTGCCTCGGCCTCCTCCACCGACTCGATCCGGGGGTCCTGCGCCGCCGGGGTTCCGTCCTGTGTCTGGTCGACCATGGCCTCAGTATGTTGCCCGGAATCGGACCCGGCAAGTGGTTCTGCGGCGGGCGGCGGCGGCGGGGCAGTATCGGGGGGTGGACCCCGCCTCCGATCTCCCGGCCGTCGCCCGGGTACTCGCTGCCGCCGGGTGTGTGGCCGCCGATGAAGAGGCGGCGGAGCTGGTGGCCGCCGCGGCCGGAGACGCCGGGGTCCTCCGGGCCCTGGTGGACCGCCGGGTGACCGGCGAGCCCCTGGCCTGGATCACCGGACGGACCGTGTTCTGCGGCCTCGAGGTGGCCGTCGATCCCGGCGTCTACGTGCCCCGGTGGCAGTCGGAGCCCCTGGCCCGCCGGGCCGCCGACCACCTTCCGGACACGGGGGTGGCCGTCGATCTGTGTTGCGGCGCTGGGGCCATCGGCCTGGTGCTGCGGGAGGCCCGTCCCGGGGCCGAGGTGGTGGGCACCGAAGTCGATCCGGTGGCGGCGCGCTGTGCCCGACGCAACGGGCTGTCCGTCCTCGTCGGCGACCTCGACGACCCACTGCCCGAACTGTTGGCCGGCCGGGTCGACGTCCTGGTCGGGGTGCTCCCCTACGTGCCGGCCGGGGCCATGGCCACCCTGCCCCGGGACGTCCGGGACTTCGAGCCCCGCCTGGCCCTCGACGGCGGGGAGAACGGCCTCGAGGTGGTGGCCCGGGCCGTGCGCCGGAGCCCCCGGTGGCTACGCCCCGGTGGGTGGCTGCTGCTCGAGGTGGGGTCCGACCAGGTCGACGGGGCCTCGGCCCTCCTCATGGCGGCCGGGTTCGGCGATCCCGAGGTCATCGAGGACGGCGACGGGGACCCTCGGGGCGTCTCGGCCCGGTTCGCCGGCTGAGCGGACCGCTCACTTGGGCGGGAGCGACCGGGCGAACGACGTCCCCCGCCCGAGCCAGTCGCGGAGGTCGGCGTCCTCGGCGCAGCCGTCGGATGCAACCATCACCATGCCCCGCATGGGCCGGCTGGTGAAGTCCATCTCCCGGGCGTGGGGCCGGGCCAGGGCTGCGGCGTACGCCTCGCGGCCCACCCGCACCATCAGTTCGTCCCCGAGGATCCCGAAGCACATGTTCCCGTCGCAGAGGAAGCACAGGCCGCCGAACAACTTCTTCGCCGTGTAGGACGGATCGTCCCCGACGACCTGCCGGATCCGCTCCTCGAGTCCCTCGTCGTAGGCCACGTCGCCGATGCTACGCGGCGCTCGGCCGCCACGGCGGGCCCGGTGGCCCCGGTGGCCCCGGTAGCCCCGGTGGCGACGGTGGGCCCGGTGGCGACGGCGGGCCCGGTGGCCCCGGCCCCGGACCGCTGATGCCGCGTAGGGCGGATAGGGCGGATCGGGCGGATCGGGCGGATGCGGGCCCGACCTCGCGCGTGCCGCAGCGGAGTCGTCGCATCGGTCAACGTGACGGCCGATGCCGACGGTTGAGGTCCCGTACTACTCCTTGCGTTACTACTCAATACGTACTAACATGGCCTCATGGCGAAGAAGAGCACGGCAGGACTTCGACGAGCCAACGATCCCCCGTTGCTCATCCTGACCAGTCTCGCCGGGGGGCCGAAGCACGGGTACGCCCTGGCCCAGGACATCAGCGGGTTCGCCGGTGTCGAGCTCAGTCCGGGCGCCCTCTACGGCGCCATCGCCCGGTTGGAGGAACGCGGGCTCATCGAGGCGCTCCCCGAGGTCGACCGCCGTCGGCCCTACCGGATCACCGCGGCGGGGTCGGCACAGCTCGCCGAGGTGGTGCGTTCCATGCGGCGCGTGGTCGATGCAGGCACCCTCCGGCTCGGTCTCCCGCACGGTCGGCTGGCGTGATGGGCCGGAGAGCCGCAGGAGGCCCCGCTGACCTGTGGTCGTACCCGCGTTCGTGGCGGGACCGGTACGGCGACGACGTCGAGATGTACCTCCGCGACCGCTACGGCGACGGGCCGCTCCCGGTGTCGGCCCGGCTCTCGTTGTTCCGGTCCGGGACGGTGGAGCGGCTCCGGTCCGGGGGGATCATCGGCACCTCGGCCGAGCCGGACCTCCAGGTGCGGGGGGCCTCGCTCCTCGTGCTGTGCGCCTGGGTGATGTTCGTGTTCGCCGGCTCCGCCTTCGCCAAGTACACCGAGCACTGGCCGCTGGTCACGCCCCAGGTCGACCGCCGGTTGCCGGCTGCAGCCATGGGCGCCGTGCAGGCGTCCTCCCTGGCCGGCACCCTGATCCTCATCTCCGCTGCCGCCGTGGCCCTCCCGGCGCTGGCACGACTCGTCCGGTCCGACGGTTGGCGCCCCCTGTGGGCGCTACTGCGTCCGTTGGCCGTGGCGGTGACCGTGGCCGGGGTGGCCGGAACGGTGATCGTCGTGTGGAACAACCACCTGGGGCCGGCGGCCATCACTGCTCCGTTGTCCCTGCAGGTGGCGGGCGTGGTCGCCGGACTTCTCGTGCTGGGTGCTCTCGCCGTGGGCTGTGGGACAGTTGTCGCCCTCGTCTACCGCCTCCGGCTGTCGCACCGGGTCACCCGGGCCTTCGGCCTGTTGGCCCTAGCGATGGCGGCCGTGCTCGTCCTCATCTTCGCCGGGGTCCTCACCTGGTGGATCAGTACCGCCGAGCATGCGCCATGGTTCTTCGGGAGCCTGGCTCCACGTTCGCCGAGCTCGCCCGCGCCATTGGCCATGATCGTGCTCTGCCTGATGATGCTGTCGGCGCTTGTCCTGGCGGGGATCGGCACCGTCCGGATCGTCGACGGCCTGAGCCGCGCCGACGCCGAACCGGCGTATCGGGGCGGGGACTGAACCACCACCGGACCACCGTCGCCGCACCACCGCCGGACCACCGTCGCCGCACCACCGTCGCCGTACCGCCGCACCGCCGCACCGGAACCCGAACAGCCAGGAGCCCGCATGTCCACCGCCACCATCGATGACGTCGGTACCGACCGGGCGGGCGACAGTCCGTGGGCCGTCGAGACCCACGGGCTGACCAAGCGGTTCAAGGACAACGTCGCCGTCAACGGGGTCGAGCTGCTCGTTCCCCGGGGCTGCGCCTTCGGCTACCTCGGACCCAACGGTGCCGGTAAGACGACGCTCATCCGGGTGCTGCTGGGCCTCACCCACGCCGACGCCGGCACCATGTCCCTGCTCGGGTACCCCGTTCCCCACCACCGGGACCGGGCGCTGGCCCGGATCGGCGCCATCGTCGACGAACCACGGTTCCACGGGCACCTCACCGGACGCCAGAACCTGCAGATCCTGGCGGCAGCGCGCGAGCCGGCGGCACGGGCCCGTATCGGGCCGTCGCTCGAACGGGTGGGAATGACCCAACGGGCCGACGACAAGGTGTCCAAGTACTCGATGGGCATGCGCCAGCGGCTCGGTGTGGCCGCCTGTCTCCTCGGGGATCCCCAGTTGCTGATCCTGGACGAGCCGATGAACGGTCTCGACCCCGGGGGCATGCTCGAGATGCGTGAGATGGTCACGTCCCTGGTGGCGGAGGGTCGCACCGTGGTGCTGTCCTCCCACCTGCTGGACGAGGTCGAGCGCACCTGTGACGCCGTGGCCATCGTCGACCGCGGCCAGGTCATCCGGCAGGGCCCCATCGCCGACCTGTTGGCCGACTCGGCGTTCGAGCTCCAGATCGACTGCGCCACCCCGGAACGGGCCCGGTCCCTCCTGGCCGGTACACCGTGGGGTGCCGGCATCGCCGTGGCCCCCGACGGGTTGCGGGTGGCCCTGGCCGCCGGCACCGACCGGGGTGTCGTGGCCGAGGTCAACCGCCTGCTCGTCGAGGGAGGGATCCCCGTCTACCGGCTCCAGGAGGTCCACGCCTCGCTCGAGTCGTGGTTCCTCGAGGTCACCACACGCCTGGGGGCGAACGGATGACCACCGCGACCGTGCCCGCCACGCCGGCGCCGGGACTTCCGCCGTCGGGTCCCGGACGCGCCGCTCCCGACCGACGGGGGTCCTGGGTGCCCAACGGCGCCATGATCGCCACCCGCTTCATGGAGCTCCGGAGGCGCCGGGGGCTGATGGCCGCTCTGATCGTGGTGAACATCGGCATCCCCGTCGTCTTCCTCACTTTCCGACTGGTGTCGCACGCCGTCGATCCCAGGTCCTACGGGCCGGCCGGGGGCTACGAGATCTTCTCCACCATGGTGGCCGGGGTGTTGTTCGTCTTCGGTTTCATCGTGGCCGCCACCCTCGGCTGCACCGCCGGTTCGGTCGACCTGACCGAAGGCATGTTCCGTCATCTCGTCGTGACCGGCCGCTCGCGCCTGGCCCTGTACCTGGCCCGGATCCCGGCCGGGCTGGCCGTCATCGTTCCGTTGGTGGCTGTCGGTTTCGCCATCGTCTGCACCGTCTGCGTGGTAGCGGCACCGACGCAGCTCAGCTTCCAGGGCGTCAATGTTCCCGTCGGGCTGTCGCAACCCGCCTTCGAGTCGTGGGCGGCGGGACACGCTGATGAGGTGGTCTGCAGTTTCAATTTCGACCTGGGACCGAACACCGGACCTGACTCGACGCTGATGCAGGCGGTCAACAGTGTGTGCGGGGACGGGGGCGGCCCCGCAGCCGTCACTGGCGGCCCCGGTACCCCCGCGGCGACATCGGTCAGCCAGGCGCAGATCGAGGACGCGGCACGACAGCTCGCCCAGATCAATTACTCCGACTATTCGGGCCGGTTCCTGACGCCACCGCTCCCGTTGATGCTGAAGGCGGGGCTCTGGCTCGAGCTGTACGCCGCCGTGGGCTTCCTCGTCGGACTGGGACTGTCGTCACTGATGGGACAGCGCACGGTTCCGGTGATCCTGTTGATCGTCCTCGAGATCGTGCTGACCCCGTTGCTGTCGCACGCGCCCATCGCCCACCTCCTGAACGTCCAGCGGAGCCTGATCGGCATCGCCGTCATCCACCTCGAACCCGGTGGACTCCCGTCGGTCTTCGGTGGCGGGAACGGAGGAGGTCCCCAGGTCGCGGAGGTCACCGAGTCGACCACCTTCGCCGTCTGCGTGATCTCGGCCTGGGTCGTGGTGTGGACAGCGCTCGGAGCCTGGCGGATGGTCACGCGGGACGCCTGACCGTCCGGCCGCCGCAGTGGGCCGGTCGCGGTGACGGTACCCCGTCTACGCCCGCACCACCCGGGTTGCCTCCGGTCGCGGGGACCGGGCCCGGCCGGAGCGCGGTGGACCGGTTTGACCGCCACCGTCACCCCTGCCAACGTTGGCCGGGTCAGCGTGCCCCCGGACCGGGACGCTCCGGGGTACCGGGGCGGCGGACCGGCCCGGCCGGACGTGCCGTGGGACCAGTAGGGCCACCGAGGAACAGGGGGACCGGAAATGGGAGCATTGGACGGGCGGGTCGCCGTCATCACGGGCGCGGGCCGGGGGATCGGTCGCGAACATGCCCTGCTGTTCGCCGCCGAAGGGGCGAAGGTCGTGGTCAACGACCTGGGTGGGGCCCTCGACGGCTCGGGTGACGACCGGTCGCCGGCCCAGCAGGTCGTCGACGAGATCACCGCGTCGGGCGGCCAGGCGGTGGCCAACGGCGACGACATCACCGACTGGGAGGGCGGCGAACGCCTGGTCCGCTCGGCGGTCGAGACCTTCGGGGATCTCCACGTCCTGGTCAACAACGCCGGGATCCTCCGCGACCGGGTACTGGTCAACATGACCGAGGCCGAATGGGACTCGGTGATCCACGTCCACCTGAAGGGGCACTTCGTCCCCACCCGTCATGCCGCCGCCTACTGGCGTGAGCGCACCAAGGCCGGGCACGAGGTCCATGCCTCGGTGATCAACACCTCGTCGACCTCGGGTCTGCTGGGCAACCCCGGCCAGGCCAATTACGGCGCGGCCAAGGCGGGGATCGCCGCCTTCACCGTCATCGCCGCCGAGGAGCTCTCCCGGTACGGGGTGCGGGTGAACGCCATCGCCCCGGCGGCCCGTACCCGGATGACCGAGCAGACCCCGGGCCTGTCGGAGATCGTCCAGGCTCCCCGGGACGCATCGGTGTTCGACAGCTGGGATCCGGCCAACGTCTCCCCGCTGGTGGCCTACCTGGCCACCGAGGGCTGCCCGGCCACCGGCAAGGTGTACTTCGTCCAGGGCGGTCAGATCCGGCTGTTCCAGCCCTGGACCATGACCGACACCCTCGACCGTGACGACCGGTGGACGGTGGCCGAACTGCAGGCGGAGATGCACCGGCTCGGCGGTTGACCGGTGGCCACGTCGGGGGGGGACACCGACGGCGGTGAGGCCCGGAGCGGGGACACCGGGGGCGGCGGCACCGGCGGGGGCGGCGGAGGCGGCGGCGCCGACCCGGGGCCAACCGCCCGGTCGGGGCCGGCCTCGCTGACGGCGACCGAGGAGGAGGCGGCGACGGCCGAGGCGGAGCTGGCCGTCGGACGGGGCGGCAGCGGCGCCGACGGCGGCATCGTCGTCCCGTGGCCGCAGATGCTCCGGCTCCGGGCCCACCGTCGGGTCCGGGCGTCGGACCGCTACCGCTGGTGGGTGCTGTGGACCGTGCTGGCCGGGCTGCTGTCGGTCAACATCACCTTCACCGTGTTCGTGGTGGCCCTGCCCCAGGTGGCCCACCAGCTCCACACCACGGTCACCGTGCTGACCTGGACCTCCACCGGGCCGCTGCTGGCCTACGGGGTGGCCGCCCCGATCCTCGGGAAGATCGGCGATGTCGGCGGGTACCGCCGTCTGTACCTGTGGGGTCTGGTGGGTGCCGTGGTCTGCGTGATCCTCACCGCCTCGGCGCCCACCGCGGGCATCCTCATCGCCGCCCGGGTCCTCGACGGGGTCGAGGGCGCGGCCACCGGCGCGGCGTCCATGGCCCTGGTGCTCCAGGTATTCTCCCACGAGGACCGGGTGAAGGCCCTGGGCTGGTGGGCCTTGGTGGGGGCCGGGGGGCCGGTCATCGGCGTGACCGTCGGGGCGCCGATCATCCAGTTCTTCGGGTGGCGGGCCCTCTTCTGGGGCGAGCTGCCCCTGATGGCCGCGGCCATGGTGCTGGCCATCGTCGTGCTCCCCGGCCACACCCCCGACGGCGGACCGGCCCACGACGGCGATGGCCGGGGACGCCGGAGGATCGACTGGACCGGGCTGGACTGGGTGGGATCGTGGCTGCTGTCGCTGGCGGTGGCCGCCGGCCTGTTGGCCCTCAACCAGGCGCCCACCTGGGGGTTCACTGCCCCGGCCACCCTGGGCACGGCGGCCCTGTGCCTGGCCGCGGCCACCTGGTTCGTGCTGCACGAGCGGCGCTCACCCAAGCCGCTCATCCCCCTGCGGTACTTCCGACTGCGCAACTTCACCTTCCCCCTGGGGGCCCGCACGCTGACCAACTTCAGCTACATGGGCGGGTTCTTCCTCTTCCCCATCCTGATGGAGCGGGTCTACGGCTACTCCGAGACCAGGGCCGGGCTGGTGTCGACGGCCCGGCCCCTCATGTTCTCGCTGGTGGCACCACTGGCCGGATACGCCGCCGTCAAGGTGGGGGAGCGGCTGTCCACCGTGGTGGGGGCCGCCGTGCTGACCGCCTCCATGCTGGCCTTCACCCGGTTGGGGCCCACCCCGTCGATGTCCCTGGTCATCGTGGCCCTGGCCCTGTCGGGCATCGGCATCGGCATCGTCACCCCGTCCACGGCGGCCTCCTCGTCCAACGAGGTGGGGATGGACGAGCTCGGGGTGATGAGCGCGGCCCAGCAGCTGATCACCCAGATCGGCGTGGTGGCGGGCATCCAGGTGATGGAGACCGTCCAGGCCTCGAGCCACGGCCGGGTGGGGGAGCTGGCCTCGTTTCACCGGGCCTTCTTCGTGGGCGCGGTGGTGGCCGCCGGGGCCGCGGTATGCGGCTTCTTCATGCGGGACACGCCCCGTGGGGCCGCGGCGGCACCGGAGGCCGCCGTCCCGGGCTGAGCGCCGCCGGGCTGCCGGGCTGCCGGGCTGCGGGAGACCGTGCGCCGGGCTGCGTTCGGCGTGCGCCGGGCTGCGGTGCGCAGGGCTGCCGGAGGCCGTGCGCCGGGCTGCGGGGCCTCGGTCCGGACGGCCGTTGGCGCTACTCGGTGATGGCCTTGATGCGGGCGGCGAGCTCGGCGGCCGAGGGGTGGGGGGTGCCGCCCTGCAGCTGCATCAGCTTGGCCATATCGCCCTCGACCCGGATCTTGCCGGCCATGAAGGCCTGCATGCCGGCCTGGGGGTTGCCCTCGATGAGGATGGCCTTGGCGATGTCGTAGTCCAGGGTGACCTTGAGGTCGACGGGGTCGATGTGGCCCACGTCGAGCTTCATCTCGCCGGTGGTGGTGTCGAGGTGGGCGTCGACCGATCCTTCGCCGAAGGGGACCTCGGTGATGACCAGGTTCATCCGCACGGCGTGGCCGACCGGCTGGTCCCCGCCGTCGAACTCCTCGCGGATGGTGCGGGCCTCCTCGAGCCACTCGTCGCTGAGGAAAAGGTAGGTGGCCATGGTCGGACGTGCTCCTCGACTGTCGGTGGGACGTGACTACTGCGGGGTAACCATAGCTCCCCGGCGTCCTCGTCGGCGGCCCGCCCGGGCCCCCCCGCCGTCCGGTCGCACCGCCCCGGAGCGGCCGCCCGGCCGGCCTCCGCTGCCGCCATCGTGTGGCCGGTAGCATGCCCGACCATGACCGCTGACCTCATCCCCGGCGCCGAGCCCTGGTCCGCCGACGGCGGGTCGCACGGGGTCCTGGTGCTCCACGGCTTCACCGGGAACCCCCAGTCGATGCGGCCGCTGGCCGAGGCCCTCGCCACCGCCGGGTTCACCGTGGACCTGCCGCTCCTCCCCGGGCACGGCACGGCCGTGGAAGATCTGATCGACAGACGGTGGGCCGACTGGTCCGGTGCCGCCGAGGACGCCTACCGGGCCCTGGCCGACCGGTGCGACGCCGTGGCCGTGGTCGGACTGTCCATGGGCGGCACCCTCACCTGCTGGCTGGCCGCCCACCACCCCGAGATCCCCGGCATCGCCGTGGTCAACCCGTGGATCGACCCGCCGGACGAGGCGACCATGGGCTTCCTCCAGTCCATGCTGGACGACGGGACCGTCGTCGCCCCGGGCGTGGGCTCGGACATCGCCAAGGAGGGCCTGGTGGAGTCGGCCTATCCGGGCCTCCCACTGGCCGCCGCCTTGTCGTTCTTCGAGGGGGTGACGGAATTGTTCCCCCTGGTGGGGGGCATCACCTGCCCGGTTCTCCTCCTGAGCAGCCGTGAGGACCACGTGGTCCCCGTGGTGTCGGGGGACGTCCTCGAGCGCACCGTCGGCGGCCCCGTCGAGCGGGTCCACCTCGAGCGCAGCTACCACGTGGCCACCCTCGACTGGGACGCGCCGGTGATCGAGGAACGGGTGGTGGCGTTCTGTGTCCGGGTGCTCGGGGGTCCCGGCCGACCCGGCGGGACCGCTGCCTGATGGCCGACCCCCACCGGCTGACCCGCGAGGACGTGGCCCACGTGGCCCGGCTGGCCCGCCTGGACCTGAGCGACGAGGAACTGGACCTCTTCACCGGCCAGTTGGCCACCGTCCTCGAGCACGCCGCCGACGTGGCCTCGCTGGACCTGGCCGGGGTGGCACCGACGGCCCACGCCATGGCCGTCACCAACGTCCTCCGGGCCGACGAGCCCCGTCCGGGGCTCGGGCGGGACGAGCTGCTGGCCGGGGCGCCGGCGGTGGAGGACCACCGGTTCCGGGTGCCCCGGATCCTCGGGGAGGCACCGTGACCGCCCCCCGCCCGGCCGCCGACATCGCCCGGGACGTGCGCTCGGGGAGCCGCCGGGCCGTCGACGTGGTCGACGGGTACCTGGCCGCCATCGCCGACCGGGAGGCTGAGGTCCATGCCTTCAACCTGGTGCTGGCCGAGGGGGCCCGCGAGCGGGCCGACGACATCGACCGGCGGGTGGCGGCCGGGGAAGACCCCGGGGCCCTGGCCGGCGTCCCGGTGGCCGTGAAGGACAACCTGTGTACCCGGGGCGTCCCGACCACCTGCTCCTCGCGGATCCTCGAGGGGTGGTGCCCGCCCTACGACGCCACGGTGGTGGAGCGCCTGGCCGCGGCGGGGGCGGTGGTGGTGGGCAAGACCAACATGGACGAGTTCGCCATGGGCTCGTCGACCGAGACGTCGGCCACCGGGCCGACCCGGAACCCCTGGGACCTCGACCGGGTGCCCGGCGGCTCGTCGGGGGGCTCCGCCGCCGCGGTGGCCGCGGGCTTCGCCCCCCTGGCCCTGGGATCGGACACCGGCGGCTCGATCCGCCAACCGGCCGCCCTGTGCGGCGTGGTCGGCCTGAAGCCCACCTACGGGACGGTGTCCCGCTACGGCCTGGTGGCCTTCGCCAGCTCGCTCGACCAGGTGGGTCCGTTCGCCACCACGGTGGCCGACGCCGCCGTGCTGTTCGACGTGATCGGCGGGCACGACCCGGCCGATTCCACGTCGCTCCACCGGCCCACCCCCCGGGTCACCTCGGTGCTGGACCAGGGTATCGACGGGATGACCGTGGGCGTGGTCCGGGAGTTCCTCGACGGGGCCGACGCCGACGTGTCGGCCCGCATCGCCGCGGCCGCCCAGGCCCTGGCCGCGGCGGGTGCCCGGGTGGAGGAGATCTCGGTGCCGTCGATGCGCCTGGCCCTGTCGGCCTACTACCTGATCGCCCCGGCCGAGGCTTCGTCCAACCTGGCCCGTTACGACGGCGTCCGCTACGGACTGCGGGTGGACGCCCCCGACACGGTGGCGATGAACACGGCCACCCGCTCGGCCGGCTTCGGGGCCGAGGTGAAGCGGCGGATCATGCTCGGGACCTACGCCCTGTCGGCCGGGTACTTCGACGCCTACTACGGCCAGGCCCTCCGGGTCCGCACCCGCATCCTCGAGGGGTTCGCCGAGGCCTACCGGCGCTGCGACGTGCTGCTCGGCCCGACCACCCCGACCACGGCCTTCCGCCTGGGGGCCAAGGTGGACGACCCGCTGGCCATGTACCTCTCGGATGTCTGCACCATCCCCACCAACCTGGCCGGGCACCCGGCGGTCAGCGTGCCCTTCGGCACCGGGGACGACGGTCTGCCGGTGGGCGCCCAGCTGCTGGGCCCGGCCCTCGAGGAGGGGACCCTGCTGCGGGCCGCCGCCGTCCTGGAGGCCGCGGCGCCGGACGACGGGCGGGCCCCGGTGCCGGCGGCCCGGGTCGGCTCCGGTGCGGGAGGGGCCCGGTGAGCACCGACTGGGACGTGATCATCGGCCTCGAGGTCCACTGCGAGCTGAAGACGGCCACCAAGCTGTTCTGCGGGTGCCGCAACGCCTTCGGGGACGAGCCCAACACCAACGTCTGCCCGGTGTGCGCCGGCCTGCCCGGCTCGCTCCCGGTGCTCAACCGGCGGGCCGTCGAGCTGGCCATGGCCATCGGCACGGCTCTGCACTGCGACATCCGGCCGTCGACCTTCCACCGGAAGAACTACTTCTACCCTGATCAGCCCAAGGACTACCAGATCAGCCAGTACGACGAGCCGCTGAACGCCGACGGCTGGCTGGAGCTGCCCGACGGCACCCGGGTGGGGATCGAGCGGGCCCACATGGAGGAGGACACGGGCAAGACGACCCACGCCGGCACCAGCGGCCGGATCCACGGGGCCGACTACTCGCTGGTCGACTACAACCGGGCCGGCGTGCCCCTGGTGGAGATCGTGAGCCGGCCCGACATGCGGTCGGCCGCCCAGGCCCGGGCCTACGCCGCCGAGCTGCGGGCCGTACTGGTGGCCACCGGGGCCTCCGACGGAAAGATGGAGGAAGGGTCGATGCGGGTGGACGCCAACGTCTCCGTCCGTCGGACCGCCGACGATCCGCTCGGGACCAGGTGCGAGATCAAGAACCTCAATTCTCTGCGGTCCCTGGTGCGGGCCGTGGAGTACGAGGTCGAGCGCCAGATCGCCCTGATCGAGGCGGGCGGCACGGTGGACCAGCAGACCCGCCACTGGGACGAGGGGACGGGGCGGACCGAGACCCTACGCTCCAAGGAGGAGGCCAACGACTACCGGTACTTCCTCGAGCCCGACCTGGTGCCCCTGGTCCCGGACCCCGAGTGGATCGCCGCGGTGGCCGAGACCCTCGGGCCCCTGCCGGCCGAGCGCCGGAGCCGCCTGGCCGGGGTGCTGTCCGAAGGTGGCGACGGACCGACGGAGGCCCAACTCGACCAGATCCTGACCGTGGTCGACCTGGGGCTCGATCAGCTGGTCGTCGAGGCCGCGGCGGCCGGCGTCGGTGCCCCGCTGGCCCTGGCCCGCACGGCCAACCAGGCGGCCACGGACCCCGAGGCGGCCCGCCGGCTCGACCCGGAGTCGTACGTGGCCCTGCTGGCCCTGGAGCAGGACGGGTCGCTGACCGCCACCCAGGTGAAGGAGGTCCTGGCTGAGCTGCTGGCCGCCGGGGGTGGCGATCCGGCGGCCATCGCCCGGGCCAAGGGGTACGAGGCGCTGTCCGAGGACTCCCTGGCCGACACCGTGGCCGGGGTGGTGGCGGACCACGCCGCCGAGTGGGAGCGCTACCGGGGCGGCGAGGACAAGCTGGCCCAGTTCTTCATCGGCCAGGTCATGAAGGCCACCCGGGGCCAGGCCAACGGCAAGGCCGTGGTGGCCGAACTCCAGCGCCTGCGGGGCTGAGCCTCCCGGCCGGCGGTCGGCCGGCGGGGCGGAAGTCAGACGGTCTCCCCCCGTTCCATCCGATCGAGCGCGGCGATCCGTTCCCCGATCGGCGGGTGCGTGGACCGGAGCCTGGACCATCGGCCGCCCCCTTCCCCCGGGTCGACGAAGCACATGGCCCGGGTGGCCGAGGAGGTGATCGGGGTCGTACGTCCGGGGGCACCGTCCGAGAACCGGGTGGTGTACACCACGGTCTGGAGGGCCCGGCGCAGGGCGGACGGTAGGCGGGTGAGCTCGACGGCACTGGCGTCGGCCAGGAATTCCCGCTTGCGGGAGATGGCGAAGCGGTACAGCGAGCCCACGACACTGGCCAGCAGGGTGAACAGCAGGAGGATGATCGGGAACCCCATCATGAGGACGAAGATCACGAGCACGATCAGGCCTGGCGACATGGCCTGTTCGCTCCGACGGGCGAGGTTGGAGAGGAGGAGCAACGGGAAGGCCATGAGCACCGTCGACATGAAGAGGTAACGGATGTCGTCGTTGGCGATGTGGCTGAGCTCGTGGGCCAGGACGCCCTGGAGCTCCTCGCGGTCCATGGTGGCGAGGAGGCCGGACGTGACGACCAGGGCCGCCTGGTCGGGCGCCAGCCCCGTGGCGAACGCATTGGGGAACGGGTCGTCGGTGACGAAGATGGCGGGGCAGGGGATGTTCCGCCCGACGGCCAGGGCCTCCACCATGCCGATCAGCCCCCAGTAGGCCCAGGGGTCGGCCGGGACGGCCCGTACGTTCCGGAGGACCATGCCGTAGCCCGAGTTGAGGACGCAGAGCAGGCTGATCACCGCCATGACCATGGCCACGGCCGCCCCTCCACAGATGCCGACGAGGTACGTCCAGTTACCGAGCGGGTTGACGAACGGTGGGTGCTGGTGCCGTTCGTTCCAGAGGACGACGGTGACGATCACGACGCCGAGCAGCACGCCCAGCAGCAACCAGGTCAGCAGGAAGAGCCCGACATAGATGCGGCTCCGCCGCTTGTTCCGGGCGATCTCCTCGTACACCGGGGGCGATCCTAGACCCGGGCGGATCGACCGGTCCGGGGCTCGGACCTCGGTCGGGGATCTGCCGTCGACGATGTTGCGCAGGACGCCGGTGGAGGAGAACGCCGAATCGACGTCGCCCCGGCGCGCGGCCTGGTCGTCGCCGATCCCCCGCTCCCCGATTCCCAGGCTGTTGCCGTCGTGGTCGGAAGGCTCCCTGTCGGCGTGGACCACCGGCTCCCCGTCGGCGGACCGGGCCGCCCAGGGGTCGCCGGCCCCGAAGTACTCGATGGTCGGACCACCCACGGTGCACCTCACGGGCCGGACCGGACCCGGGACGTCGTGGGTTCAGTACTCGCCTTTGATCACGAAGTACGAGCCGCGGATGGTCCCGGCCAGTTTCGACTTCTGGCGGGCGAACTTGAACGAGCTGAGCTCGGTGGGGATCTCCATCCCCTCGGAGAGCTTGAACCCGACCGCCCGCTTCGGGCTCGGTCCGTCGATCGTGTACAGGACGTTGATCGACAGCCCGCTCTCGTAGAACACGTAGGTCCAGCGGATGCCCTCGACCTCGAACTCGGTCGCTTCCAGCGGGGGCGACGTGACGACGATGTCACGCTCCTCCTTCAGGATGCGCGCCACCAGGTCGACCGCCGCGGTGGCCTCGGCGGCCGGTTCGACGGTGAAGACGTGGCCGTACTTGTTCTTGAAGTAGCGGGCCTCGTTGGCCCGAAGGCCGGCCAATGCCTCCACCACGGGGGAGGACTCCAGGCCCACAGGTGACACGTGCACGAAGTCGACGACGTAGCTCACGGCGGGAGATCCTAGGCGAGTAGCTCCACGGGTTCCCCCCTGCCGCGACGGACACGTCCGTGACCTCCGGCCGCTCCGCCCCCCGCCGTCCGGACTGATCCGTCCCCCCCCCAGGTCAGCGCCGTGTGTCACACCCTCGGTCCATACTCGTCCCATGACGTTGATGGCCGAGGGCCGGACGACAGGGAACGGCACCGGGACGACCGGTGA
>Ga0302283_1001975_pt1 | contig 16807 bp, 14 predicted proteins | sample III_Fen_E1_4_FD_198770 | JGI IMG/M metagenome (GOLD analysis project Ga0302283, IMG submission 198770) | Peat permafrost microbial communities from Stordalen Mire near Abisko, Sweden - III_Fen_E1_4 | ecosystem: Environmental > Terrestrial > Soil > Wetlands > Permafrost | place: Sweden: Abisko... | reverse complement strand
GCGGTGGTGACGGTGGGCGCGTGATCGCGCCAGTCGTCGAGGACGAGCTTGCCGTCGAGCCTGACGCGAATGCCGTCGTCGGCGTTGGTGATCAGCTGGTAGCGCCCCGCGGTCTTCGCCTCCACCTTGCCGGTCCAGCGGATGGCGTAGTGCTCGGGGCCGACGCCCGGCGCCGGGGAGGCGCCCTCCGGAGCGAAGTCGATGCGGTCGACGGTGGTGACGGCGACGGGCTGGCCCTCGAAGTCCTTGCCGGCGAAGACCTCCTGTCGCACCGGACCGACGAAGGGCCGGCCGAGCAGCACGGCCCTCGACGACTGGCGCACGCCGGCGTGATAGTCCACCCCGCCGCCGCCGCCGGCGGCCTGAAACACCCCTGCGAGCAAGCTCACGGAGTGGAACGGCGTCACGAACGCGCTGCCGGACCCGCCCCACACCGCGGGGATGGCGTTGGGGCCGATCACGGCGATCGACCCCACCTTGCCCCGGTCGAGCGGCAGGAGCGCGCCCTGGTTCTTGAGGAGCACCAGGCTCTCGCGCGCGGCCACGAGCGCCGTCTCGACGCTGCTCGGATCGTCGGGCGGGATGTCGTGCCGCTGCTGCTCTCGATCGAGGAAGCCGGCGGCGATGACCGTCCGGAGGATGCGGCGGACCTTCTCGTCGAGGGTCGCCACCTGCACCTTGCCCTGGTCGATCAAGGGGAGCAGCGCGCTCTCGCTCATCTGCGCGCCCGAGGGCATCTCCAGATCGCAGCCGCCGTTGACCGCGCCCAGCGTGTCGTGGGCCGCGACCCAGTCGGACATCACGAAGCCCTGGAAGCCCCACTCGCGCTCGAGGACCTCTCTGACGAGCCAGGCGTCGTGGGTGCAATAGGTGCCGTTGAGGAGGTTGTAGGCCGTCATCACCGCGCCGGGGCGCCCCTCGTGGACGGCCCGCTCGAAGGCGGGGAAATAGATCTCGCGCAGCGTGCGCGGGTCCACCTCGGAGCTGATGTGGTTCCGGTCCCACTCCTGATCGTTGGCCGCGAAGTGCTTGACCGTGGCGAGCACGCCCTCGCCCTGGACACCCCGGATGAGCGCCGCCGCCGTCTTGCCCGCGAGGAACGGATCCTCGCCGAGGTACTCGAAGTTGCGCCCGTTCAGCGGGGAGCGCTGGATGTTGACCCCCGGAGCGAGGAGCACGTGGACCCCGCGCGCCCGGCAGTCGCGGCCGAGCGCGCCGCCGACGCGCTCGGCGAGGGTGCCGTCGAACGCCGCGGCCAGGCCGATCGCGGCGGGGTAGGCCGTGCTCGGCCCCCAGTTGCGGCACCCGGCGGGCCCGTCCGCCATCTTGATCTCGGGGATGCCGAGGCGCGGGACGGCGCGGATGTAGAACGAGCGATCACCGCCGATGTAGGCGATCTTCTCCGCGAGCGTCATCTGTCGGAGCAGCGCTTCGGCGCGGGCCTCCGGGGCGCCGCGCTCGGCGCTCGCAAGCGCGGGGACGCGAACCTCCGGCGTCCCCGAGCACGCGGTCGCCGCGAGGCCCACACCCAGGAGCGCCAGCCGAGACCACCACGGACGCCGCGGAGGAACCATGGAGAGGTTCTACTCGATTCCATCCCCAGGCGTCGCGCGCGGTGGGCCGCCATGTCGATGACACCCGAGCACCACTCTCCCACGCCCAGCTCATCGCAGTGTTCCTCCAGGACCGCTGGCCCTCCCGACGCACCGGCCTCCAGCTCAGGGGCTCGCGGCGAACACCGTCGTCGAGCAGTTGCCGCCGAAGAGCTGGACCGTTCCGCTGGCTCCCTCAGCCGTACCCGTGCCCACCGAGGCCTGGAAGAACGGCGTCGCGGCCGCGAAGCCGAAGAGCTCGCACATCTCCTCCCCTCCGAAGCCCCAGACCACGTCATAGGTGCCGTTGTTCGTGTACTGGCAGGAGAAGGTGAAGCCGTCGGCGCCCGTCATGTCGATGGGCGGATCGTACGGCACGCCGCGCGTCTCCCCGTCGAGGGCGCCGACGTCGATCAGGCTGAGCCCGGCCTTCGGCCCGCCCAGGATCGAGGCGAGGAACCCGGTCGCGAACGTGTGGTAGTGCGGCATCGCGTAGTAGAGCTGGAGCCCGAACGGGCTGCCGGTGGAGGCGGCCACCGAGGCGGCCACCGGGCAGGTGGCGGTGAACTTTGCGCTGCTGTGGGCCGGGATGTTGAGCGCGTCGTACTCCATGTGGAAGGCGCTCAGCTTCGTCTGGACGTCCGCCGCGGGGAGCATGTCGAGCGTGATCTGCGCGTCCCCGGTGACGGTGTCGGGGGTGATGTTCAAGAGGTGGATGTCGCTGATGACGCGCGAGTGCGCCGGCACGCGAATCGCGGAGGGGCCGGGAAACGCCTGGACCTGGGACAGCACCTGCGTCGACTGGGCGAAGAGAACGCCGCCCATGCCCACCGCCGTGTAGAAGTCGTAGTTTCGCGACGTGGCGGTCCAGATGCCGTCCGGCCCCGTGTACGCGGTGTCGGGCACGTAGACGAAGTTCGAGTGGTGAGACGCCTGGTCCTGCTGGAACTCGACCGTGTTCACCCACAGATCTTCTTCGTTGTTCAGCGTCCAGCTCCGGCACAGGCCGAGGATCTCCTGCCCCGGCGCGACGGTCTGCATCGGGAAGACGTGCGTCAACTGCTGACTCGGGGGGAACGTCGTCGTCGATCCGGAGCTCGATGACGAGGAGCCCGAGCTCGACGACGAGGAGCCCGTGCTCGAATCCTCGGAGCTCGACTCATGGCAGCCGGTGACCGCAGGCAGCGCGAGCACGAAGGCCGTGAGAGCGAGGCGGCCTGGAAGCGACGTGGGAGAGATGCGCATCGTCCTGGATCTCGTGGCGACCCCGCCGGGCATGTCGTGGGTGGCCGGTCGCCAGTGTGCCACGGAACGCGCCGTCCGTCGTGATCTCCGACGTCGGTGCGCCCGGCGTCAGCGGGCGGAGAGTTCTGCCCCGGCGTGGCGATCGGGGCGTCCGTGACTACGCTTTGCGCGCGTGGTTCTATCCGCGACGCCCGCAGCGTGGGGCGCCTGTCGCGCACCCCGCCTTGAGGGCTCGAGCGGGCGGCCATGGAGGCGCGGAAGCGATGGGGAACGAAGTGAGCCGCAAGACCTTGGCCAGGGCGCCGGAGAGGGCAAGCGGAGGCGACTCCCCTGCCCCGGACCATCGCCCAACGCGCGCCGAGATCGCGGGTGCCTCCGGGCGCCTGGTGCCCGACATCATCGCGCCCGGGCTCTCGGTCCTCTTCTGCGGCATCAACCCGGGGCTGTACACGGCCGCCGTGGGGCACCACTTCGCGCGGCCGGGCAACCGCTTCTGGCCGGCGCTGCACGCGGCAGGCTTCACGGATCGCGTCCTCGCGGCGCACGAGGAGCGGGTGCTCCTCGATCTCGGCTACGGCATCACCAACGTGGCACCGCGAGCCACGGCGGCGGCCGACGAGCTGACGGCCGAGGAGCTCGCCGCGGGGGGCGTGGAGCTCGCGGCGAGGGTGCTGCGCTACCAGCCGCGTTACCTCGCCGTGCTGGGGATCGGGGCGTATCGCAGCGCCTTCGAGCGGCCGCGCGCCGTGCTCGGCTTGCAGGCCGAGACGCTCGGCGCGACCCGGATCTGGATCCTCCCCAATCCGAGCGGCCTCAACGCGCACTATCGCGCGGAGGATCTGGCCCGCCTCTACCGCGAGCTCGGCGAGGAGGCGGGGGGGCGGGGCTTTCGTTCGACCCGCCACGCGCGATAGGGTCCGAGCGCACGCGACCCCGGACGGATCTTTCCGGAGGTTGACAGGGCGTGTCCAGGTCGGGCTAAGTCGCGTCCGTGATGCGAAACCTCCTCCAGCCGGCTCGTCTGACGTTCGCCGCGGCGCTCGCGCTGCTCCTACCCGCCTGCGGCGGGGGGCTCAACGTGACCCTCGTCAACGCGCAGGCGCGCAAGCCCAACAACGTCTGGGTCTTCTTCACCGTGGACCGGGGGAAGAAGGATCCGGTGGGCGGCCTGAGCGCCTCCGACTTCAAGATCTACCAGGACGACAAGCTGATCTCGGAGTTCGAGAGCAAGCAGACCATCCAGAACCCGGAGGTCGCCGCGGTCATGTACACGATGCTGCTCGTCGACATGAGCGGCAGCGTGACCGAGTCCGGGCAGGCCGATGCGCTGGTCGACGCCGCCAAGGGGTTCTCCGACCGCATCGGCAAGCTCCAGAAGGTGGGCGTCTACGCCTTCGACGGGGATGCCAAGCTCCACAGCGTGGTCCCCTTCACCGAGACCGCCGGGCAGGTGCAGGGCGGGCTGGAGGGGCTCCGCAAGTACAAGGCCAAGGATCCCTCGACCAACCTCCACGGCGCGGTGATCGAGGCGCTGCGCGAGCTCAAGAGCTCCCTCGACAAGGACCGCAAGCCCCTCAAGTTCGGCACACTGGTGCTCTTCACCGACGGCACCGATCAGGCGGCGCGCGTCACCCGCGACGACATGAAGAAGGAGCTGGGGGACGACAAGTACAAGGACTACGAGAAGTTCGCGATCGGCGTGGGCGCCGAGATCGACAAGCCCCTGCTGGAGACGGTCGGCACCGACGGGACGGAGCTCGCCAGCGACAAGAACAAGGTCAAGGACGCCTTCGACAAGATGGCCACCAAGATCGAGGCGCACACCAAGCGCTTCTACCTGCTGTCGTACTGCACTCCGGCTCGCAACGGCGACCACGAGGTCACCGTCGAGGCCCGCACCAAGAACCCCGACGGCTCCGGCTCGCTCACCTACAAGTTCAGCGCCAAGGACTTCGGGTCGGAGTGCGACCCGAAGACGCCGCCCTCGTTCGACATGAAGGCGGTGGCGCCCGATGACGCCAAGGCGCCGGCCAAGGCCGGCGCCAAGAAGTAACCTCCGTTCCGAGCGCTCTCAGTGGCGCCGGCCGCCGCCCGACCGCGGGGCGCTGCGCGCCGGTGCCGAGCGCGCCGGGGCGCCGCGCCCGCCGCCGCTGGGAGCGCCGCGCCCACCCGGGCTACGCTCACCGTGGCCTTCGGCGTGACCGTCGTGCCCCTCGGCGCGCCCTTCGTGGCCGCCGTGCTCCCCGGCGCCATGCTCCCCGGCGCCATGCTCCCCGGCGCCATGCTCGCGTTCCCGGTCGTGCTCAGCACCGCGCGCGGCTCCGTGCTCCTGAGCTCCGCTCCGCGCGCCGCCGCCCACGGCGACACCACCGCGCGCACCGCCACCGAGGGCCACGCCGCCGCGAGCGCCGGCGCCCACCGCAACGCTGGAGCGCGCCGCCACTCCCATGCCCCACCGCGCGCTCATCCCCATGCCGAAGCCGACGCCGACGCCGACCGCGATCGAGGGCGCCCAGTGGCGCGCGCCCACGAAGCCGACCATGGGCGCGCCCACGCCGAAGCGGAGGCTCTCGCCGAAGCTCCAGCCGACGATGCCGACGTGGGTGACCCCGCCGAACGTCATCCCGAGGGTGACGCGGAAGGGATCGAAGCCGGTGTACCAGCGGCCGACGTAGTAGTCCTGCCCGGGCTCGCGGATCAGCACCTCCATGCCCGGCGAGCTCGAGGCCCAGCCGAGGCGGAAGGTCCGGTCGCCGGGATCGACGGCGGCGTAGTCGTTGTCGAGGACGTAGACGCGCACCTCCTGGCTGTCGCGGTCGGCGACGAGCTCGACCGGCGAGCCGCCGATGTACTGGAGGGTGCCGCCGTTGGGGCCCAGCTTGCCCGCGGGCACGGCCATGGCGACCTTGGCGTCCTCGTCGATGGCGCGGGTGCCGCCGACCGGCACGTGCAGCACGCCGGTCCAGGGCTTACCGTCGATCGTCAGGGCGTAGTCGATCTCCGTGAGGTCGTCCTCGAGCTTGGGACCGCTCGCGACGAGGGTCCCGTGAGGGTCGACGGCGACGTCGCGCTGCTGGTCGCTCAGGTCCCCCGGCCAGGTGAGCGTCCCCTGGATGTCCTTGGTGATGGGGTGGCCGTCCGGCGCCTTGACCGTGGCGCTGACCTGCCCTTCCGGGGTGACGCTCCAGGCGATGGTCCCGTTCTCGGTCTCCTCGGTGACGGTGCTGTCTGCCGTCGCGGGCTCGATCGTGTCGACCGCGGGCTTGCGACAACCGGTGAGACTGGTGACTGAGGATCCGAGGGCGATTGCGCCGACGAAGAACGGGGTGAGCTGGATACGCATGGGCCTTCCTCCGGAGGATCCACACGCTACTCGATCCCCGCGGCGCCCGGGGGCCTGCGCACGATTCCGTCGCACCGGTCATCCTGGTCATCCCGATGGCGGTCACTCCCAGCGGACGACGGCCGGGGCGGCGCGGAGCCGGAGGATGAGATCCCGCGGGCCTTCCACGGCCGTCCGGCGAGCGGCAATCCACACGTCGCGGCCGTCGAGCGCGACGACCCCGAGCATCTCCCAGGCCCCGGCCGGGTCGCCGGTGCGGCTCGGGAGGGGCACGCCTTCCCAGGGTCCGGCGCCGGCGCGGCGCCACAGAGCGTGCTCGGACGCCATCCACACGGTGCCGTCCTCGGTCACCGCGAGCCCCCGGACGGCCGCGACGGCGGGCGGCAGCGCAACCGCACCCCAGGAGGCACCGTCGTGGTGAAAGAGCTTCGACCCGCCGACCCAGACGTCGCCCGCGCTGCGGGCGTGGAGGACGGCGTGGGTCAGGTCGCTGGAGAGGCCGGGCATCACCTCGACGTGGCCAGGCCGCTCGTCGACCCCGCCGTCGCCGCTGGGCTCGAGGTGCCCGGCGTCGGCCGCGGCACCGGCGGGCGCCCCCGGCGAAGACCAGCGGATCACCACGTAACGCGCGGGTGACGCTCCGGCCCCGGCGGCCACGTCCGGCTTGCAGGTGCCCGCAGCGAGGACCTCGCCGGAGCTCAGCGCCGCGAGGGTCTCGATCCGGAGCGTGTGCTCGCAGGAGGCGTCGTCGAGGTGAGCCGAGGGCAGGTCCGGCGGCGGCCCGGGGAGGCTGGGCTCGATCACCTTGATCTTGAGCTTCCCCGACGACGTCGAGGCCGCCAGGATGCGGTGCTTGGTCCACGGGGCGAGCGCCGGCTTCCAGTCGTCGGCGTACTTCTTCAGGCCCTCCTTGCCGAGGCGGAAGAGCGGGTTGGCGTCGACCTTGCCGTCCTCGCGCAGCTTCTCGTAGACCAGCCACACCGGCGCCGGCGCGCGCCCCGCTGCGAGCAGGATCCGGCCCGGCCCCTCGGGGAGGCCCTCCGGCATGGGCTCCGCGGCCAGCTCGCCCCCGGCGCCCGCGCGCGCCAGGTGGGTGTGCGCGACGTCGGTGACGAGGACGCCCCCTTCGAGACCGGAGAGCAACAGGGGGCCCTTGCTCTCGAGGACGACGGACAGCGGGCTCGGCGGCCCGGGCAGGCCTCCGGAGCCGGAGCCCGAGGCAGGCGTGTCGGGCGACGAGGACGAGGGCGCCGGCGGCGCGGGATCGCTCTTCCGTCCACCGCACCCGGCGAGGAGCACACTACCGACGAGCAACGACACGGTGATTGGCAGGACCCGGGACATGGTTGCCGTCACGTTACCACCCCCCGCGCGGATGCCGCGCCCGGGGCGGCGAGGGGCGGGCGCGGGCCGCCCTTGACGAGGAGCCGGGCCTTCGGGCTTCCTGAACCCATGGCGCCCCCCGATCCTGCCGACGATGACGCCTCCGACCCGACCCTGGCGCGCGACAAGCCAGAGGCCGGTACGCCGGTCTCGGGTGCCGATCGCGCCAGCGCCTTGCCCCCCGACGTCAACCCGGCGGCCGGCGCGCTGGAGGCCACCGTCGAGCGCTACGTCCAGCGCCAGCAGCTCGGGCTGGGATCGATGGGCGAGGTGTACCTCTGCAAGGACAGCCGCATCGGGCGGGACGTCGCCAGGAAGGTGCTCCTCCCCAACCACCGCGGGGACGCCACGCTGCGGGCCCGCTTCCTCCGCGAGTGTCGCATCCAGGGCCAGCTCGAGCACCCGTCCATCGTCCCCGTCTACGATCTCGGCCTCGACGACGAGGGCTCCACGTTCTTCACCATGAAGTGCCTGCGCGGCATGACCCTCAAGCAGGTGCTGCGCGGCCTGCGCGACGGCGACGCCGCCATCACCCGCAAGTACAACCGGCGCCGGCTCCTCACCGCGTTCTCGTCGGTGTGCCTGACCATCGATTTCGCCCACTCGCGCGGCGTCCTCCACCGCGATCTCAAGCCCTCCAACGTGATGCTCGGCAACTTCGGCGAGGTGTACGTGCTCGACTGGGGCATCGCCAAGCTCAAGGAGGAGGTGGCCGCCGCCGCCGCCGCGCGCCACCGGGGGGGCGGGCAGCTCATCGATCAGGACGACACCGGGCGCCGCCGCCCTGTCGAGGCCTCCGACGACGTGCACACGGCCGCCGGCAAGATCCTCGGGACGTTCGGCTACATGGCGCCGGAGCAGGCGCGCGGCGCCATCGGGGACCTCGACGCGCGCAGCGACGTGTACTCGCTGGGCTGCATCCTCTTCGAGATCCTGACGCTGGAGCCGCTCCACCCCAAGACCTCCTGGAAGGAGATGCTCTTCTCCACCCTCAAGGGCGTCTCCGCGCGCCCCTCCAAGCGCGCCCCCCACCTCGACGTGCCCCCCGAGCTGGAGGAGATCTGCGTCAAGGCCACCCGCACCGACGCCAAGAACCGCTACGCCTCCACCCGCGAGCTGCACGAGGCGGTGGAGCGCTACCTCGACGGCGATCGCGACGTGGAGGCCCGCCGCAAGATGGCGCGGACCCACGCGTTCAAGGCCGAGGAGCGCGCCGCCGAGGCCCTGAGCGGCCGCCCCGAGGCGGAGGACGCGCGCCGCGTCGCCCTTCACGAGGTAGGGCGGACCCTGGCCCTCGACCCCAGCAACGGCGCGGCGATGGCGGTGCTCACCCAGCTGGTGGCGACCCCGCCCGCGCACGTGCCCGCCGACGTCGCCTCGGAGATGGGCCTGGCGGCGCGGCGGCGCATGTCGTTCCAGCTCGGCGAGGCCGTGCGCTTCGATCTGGCGTGCATCCTCTTGCTGGTGCCCCTGACGCTGTGGATGGGGGTGCTGAGCTGGCCGCTCCTCGTCGCCACCGTGCTCTTCATCATGGCGTCGACGGCGTGCAAGGTGACGGCGCGCCGGGCCCGGGACATGGGGCGCGGGCACCTCTTCGGCTACGCCGCCTACCTGTGCAACGTGCTCTCGCTGCTCTGCGTGGGCCGCTCGTTCGGGCCGCTCCTGGTCACCCCGGTGCTGCTCTCGGTGCTCACGCTGGGCTACTGCATGTCCCCGATCGCCCGGTACCGCGCCACCATCGTCCTCACCGGGTGCGTGGCGCTGCTGGGATCGGTGGCGGTGGAGGTCCTGGACCTGGTCCCCCGGTCGTACAGCTTCGACCACTGGCAGATGACGATCCTTCCGCACGCGGTGAAGCTCACCGAGACGCCGACGCTGGTGGGGCTGACGGTGGGCTCGTTCCTGATGATCCTCGGGCCCGGGCTGATGATGGCGCGGCAGCAAGACTCCATCCGCGACGTGGAGCGCCGGTCGGCGCTGCAGACGTGGCACTTGAAGCACCTGCTGCCGGACGAGGCGCAGGAGCCGGTGAGCCGCACGGGGGTGTGAGTCGGAGGGCTACTTGGCGTCGAACCGCGGCGAGTCGATGACCGTGGTCATCGCCTTCTTCGGCGCCCGCACCTTGCCCGAGCCCGAGCCGAGCGTGCCCTTGGCCGTCCCCTGCGCCGCCGAGGGGTCCAGCTCGTAAGGCGTCGACCCGTCGCTCTTCGCCGACGGCTTGAACGGCGAGGCCTTGCTGCTGGGCCCCTTGACGGCCGAGGGAGTCTGGGATTTCGGCCCCGGGTCGGAGGGCAGCTTCGCGTCCGGGCCGAGCGCATCGTTCAGGTCGCGCAGGGTCTCGCCGCGCAGGCCCGCGGCGGCGCTCGTCCGAGCCGCGCCGACGGCGGGATCCTGATCGCCGGTGGGGTCCAGGGCCCGCGCCTGATCGAGCCCATCGAGGCAGGGGCGCCACTCGCTGCGGTCGCAGGCTCGGAGCGCGTCGGCGCGGAGGGAGCGGGCGCGCTCCAGCGGCGCGGGAGCCTCGGGGACGATGGTCGGGCCGAGCTCGGGCAGGTCGTGCGCCACTGGGGGCTCGACGGCGCGGCGGAGCAGCCACCACGCGGCCAGCGCCACGGTCGCGATCACGGCGACGGCGGCGAGCTCGGCGGCCCAGCGCTCCTTCATCCAGCGGCGCATCCGCGAGACGCGCTGGCGCACGCGGGCGGGGGGGAGCTTCTCGTCGGCGGCGATGGCCTCGAGCTTCTCGCCTTCGCCCTCGCGGGCCATCCACGCCAGGGTGCGCTGGGCGTCGCCCTCGGGGCCGGCCTGGAGCTCGGCCCAGCGGACCAGGCCGCGCGCCTCGAGGGGCGGGGGGCTGTCCTCGATGTCGGGGATCTCGGCGGGCGGCTCGCGGTGGGCGCGGCGGTGGAGATCGACGACCTTGTGCCGGGCCACGCCCAGCAACCAGCGCCGCAGCTCGACGGGGTCGGCGGGGCGGCCGGCGGCGGCCAGGGCGTCGAGGAGCACGGTCTGCACCACGTCGTCGACGTCCGACGCCGGCACGCGGCGGCGCACGAACTCCACGAGACTGCGGCGGAGGGCCGGATCGCCGAGGGGGTCCTTGGCCGGGGACGGTGTCTCGCTGGGCATCGTTTGGCTCATCGGCCCTTCATCGCGGCCGCCTCGCGGAGTGTGACGCGAATCTCGCCAGCGTATTCTGCCCGCGCTCCGCCGTCACATTCTCCCGCAGGCTGCCGAGGCACGGGGATGAGAACGCTGCCCGCGCCCGTCTTCGTCCTCCTCGCAACCCTCACCCTCGCCCGCCCCTCGGCCTCGCAGGGCGGGGCCCCACGCCCACCGGCCGTGACCGAGATCCGCATCGCCAAGCAAGCGCACACGCTCACGCTGGTGGCCGGCGACGAGGTGGTGGCGAGCTACCGGGTGGCCCTGGGCCCGGGCGGGCCGGGCCCCAAGCACATGGAGGGCGACCGGGTCACGCCGGTCGGCACCTACCACATCGCGGGCCGATTCAAGGGCCTCTACCACCAGTTCATGACGGTCAGCTACCCCAACGACGAGGACCGCGCGCGCCACGCCGAGCTGCAAAAGCAGGGGCTGGTGCCGCGCGGGGTGGGCGTGGGGGGCGGCATCGGCATCCACGGCACGGGGCACAAGGACTGGAACGGCGTCCACAAGGAGAGCGACTGGACGCTCGGCTGCATCGCCCTCGACGACGACGAGATCGACGCGGTCTCGGCCCGCGTGAAGGACGGGACGCGGGTGGTGATCACGGACTAGCGCGCCCGATAAGGCGCCCGCGGCGCACGTCGGGATGCTACCGTGCCGCCGGTCGCGCGCACCGCGGCCAGAATGCGTCCCGGAGGCCCATGTCCCGCCAGTACTGGCTGATGAAGAGCGAGCCGTCAAAGTACTCCTTCGCGCAGCTCGTGCGCGACGGCCACACGATGTGGGACGGCGTCCGCAACTTCGAGGCGCGCAACAGCCTGCGGGCGATGCAGGCGGGGGATCTGGCGCTCTACTACCACTCCAACGAGGGCAAGGCCGTCGTGGGGGTGGCCCGCATCAAGCGCGCGGCGTACCCCGACCCCACCGCCCCGGAAGAGGACTGGAGCGTCGTCGACATCGAGCCGCTGGTGCCCCTCAAGGCGCAGGTCTCCCTGGAGGCCATCCGCAGCGAGCCCGACCTCGCCGAGATCGCCCTCCTCAAGCGCTCCCGCCTCAGCGTGGTGCCCGTCTCCAAGGAGCACTTCGACCGCATCCTCAAGATGGGGAAGACCAAGGTCGCCTGAGGCTCATGCGGCTCCACCCCTCGTTCCTCGCCCTCGTCGCCCTCGCCCCGCTCGCGTTCGGTCCTGCTCTCGCCGGCTGTTACGTGGACGACCCCCTGGGGCCCGGGCCGCAGCCCGACGCAGGCAGTCCCGACGGCAGCGCGGACGCCGCGGCGACGGACGGAGGCACGGGCGACGCAGGTAACCCCGACGGAGGCAACCCCGACGCGGGCAGCCCCCCCACCCCTTGTACCGCCGACAGCCAGTGCGACGACCAGAACGCGTGCACCACGGACACCTGCACCGCAGGGTTCTGCGCGCACACGGCCATCCCCGTCGATGACGGCGATCCGTGCACCACGGACGCTTGCCAGCCTTCCTCCGGCACCGTCACCCACTCCCCCATCCCGCGCTGCTGGAGGCCCCTCGCCACGACGGGCGCTCCTCTGGCCCGCCAGGACCACTCCGCCGTGTGGACCGGCTCGAAGATGATCGTCTGGGGCGGCACCATCAACGGCACCCCCGCTCCTCAGACCGCGACCGGCGCCCTGTACGACCCGGCCACCGGCACCTGGACCCCCACCTCGATCACCGGGGCCCCGGCGCCGCGCGCCTCGCACGTCTCCGCGTGGACGGGGTCGAAGATGGTGGTCTGGGGCGGCTACGGGGCCAGCGGCTACCTCACGGACGGCGGCATCTACGACCCCGCGACCGACACCTGGACCCCGATGACGGCGACCGGCGCCCCGCAGGGTCGCACCAACGCCGCAGTCGCCTGGACCGGCACCCGGCTGGTGCTCTGGGGCGGCATCTCGAGCGGCACCCCGCTCGGCGACGGCGCCTCCTACGATCCCGGCTCCAACGCCTGGACCGCCGTCCCGACCAGCGGCGCGCCCTCGCCCCGCTACGACCACAGCGTCATCCTCGCGTCCGGTCGGCTGGTGTTCTGGGGCGGCTACGACACGGTGAACTGGTTCCAGAGCGGGGCGACCTACGATCCCGTGGCCGCAGCCTGGCTCTCCGCCACGCCCACGAGCGGCGCCCCCGAGTACCGCGAGCGCCACTCGGCCGTGTGGACCGGCACGAGCATGGTGATCTGGGGCGGCGACGATCCCAACAATTTCCTCTCCACCGGCGGCGCGCTCGACCTCGGCACGGGCGCCTGGACGGCCCTCGCACAGAGCGGCGCCCCCGCCCCGAGGGGGACCCAGACAGCGCTGTGGACGGGGAGCGCCATGATGATCTGGGGCGGCTGCGGCGGGCAGGCCTGCGATCCGGAGGGCGATGGCGCCCTGTGGACGGCGGGGACGGCGGCCGGCGTGTGGACGGCGATCCCGGTGAGCGCCGCCATCGCGGGGCGGTACGCGCACAGTGCGGTATGGACAGGGACCCAGGCAATCGTCTGGGGTGGGCATACGGCGGCAGGACGCACCAGCACCGGTGGGGTGTTCTCCCCCTGACCTCAGCAGAGGTGCAGCAGAGGTGGGGGAAGCTACGCGGCCTCGAGCGTCGTTGCGTGGCCCACTCCGAGGCGCCATAGCACCCTCCGCTCTGGCCCCTCACCCGCGGAGTGTCGATGCCCACCAACGATGATCCCGCCGCCCGCCGGCCCGCCGATCCAGCCCCGCCCGAGACGCCCGGCGGAACCCCGCCGCCCGCGCTGCTCCGCGACGGGCTGGTGCTCGGAGCGTGCGCCCTCACCGCCGGAGGCGTGGTCCTCGCGGTCGCCATCGCCTGGGGCGCGGCCGAGGCAGCGGTCGGGGTCGGGGCGGCCTACCTCGTCTACAACGCGCTGGCCGCGCGCGGGGACCTCTCCGGGGCGCTCGCGGTGCGCTTGCTCACGGGGATGTTCCGGTCCCCGTCCGCCCCGCCCACGTCCGGATGACGCCTACAGGGCTCGCTGCAGGTAGTTCATGATCTCGGTGTCGGTGAAGTAGCCCTGGTCGCCCGTCCCCCAGGCGGCCGCGATGGTGAACGTGCCGTCGGTGAGGCTCAGGGCCTTCTTGGCCGGGTCGGTGACGTTGCGCACGGCGACCCGGGCGACCTGCTCCTTGACCGCCTCCTTGCCGAGGTCGTCGCTGCAGACCACGCGGAACGCCGCGTTGATGCGCCGTAGCCCCTGGTTGCGGACGTTGCTGAGCGCGGCCTCGTCGCTGAGGAACCCCTCCCACTCGACCTCGTAGACCTGCTCGCTGCCGGTGAGCTCTCGCAGCTCCTTCTGGGCCTGGGGGACCCACTCCTCTTGCCCGGCCTTGATCAGACGCTTCTCGATGAGCCCCATGCGCCGCTCCCTGGTCGCCCGCAGGTGGCCCGCGGAGTCGACGTCCGCGGCAGACTACACCGGCCGGCGTCGCCCGGGTACCCGGCTCACGAGGGCCCCTGCAGGGAGCCGGGGCCGCTCAGAACGTCCGCGCCCACCAGGCGTCGAGCTGGTGCCGGATCGCGCGGCCGAACTGGCTGGCGGGGTAGACCGCCCAGCGCAGCCCCTGGAGGAAGCCGGCCGGCTCGAGGCCGAGGTCGGCGTGGTAGGGGTTGAAATCCAGCGCCGCCTGATCGACGTCGGCGCGGCCCGTGAGCGTCAGCGTCGCCACCGGCTGCCACAGCGCGCCGGGCGCGATCTGCCGCAGCTCCAGCCGGAGCACTGCCGCCCACGCGGCCACCTCGCGCTCGAGCCGCGCGTCGCGCGAGCCCGCGGCATCGATGGCGGAGCGGGCTTCACCGATCGCCTCGCGGGCGACGAGGCGGAGCTCGACGAGGCCGAGGCCCGCCACCCGGGAGTGGGCGATGGTATAATAGGTATTCGCCAGGAAATCCCTGACCTCGGTGAGCCGCCCCGCGCGGGGCAGGTCCGCGAGCCGGCGGACCGAGAGCAGGATGAGATCCTGAACCGGCGCTCCCGGCTCCGGAACGGCCACCGGCAGCGTCCCGAAGCGCACCGCCACCCCGAGCACCGGGCCGCTGCCGGAGAGGCGCACGATCGCAGGCCCCGCGAGGCTCGCTGCCAGCGCCCCCAAGGGGCCTTCCGTGGCGTCCGGGCGCACGTCCGCGCGGTACACAACCCCTTGCGCGTGGACCAGCCGCGCCCCCCGGAGAAAGCTACCCAGCGCCCCGATTGGCGCCAGGAGCACGCTGATCCCTTTTCCGATGGTCTCCCCCACGTCCATGTCGTGTCCCCCCCGAGAACATGGGTTGGTGAGGGCGCTGCCACAAGAGCACGCACCCCCTCGGCGCAGACCGCCGCGATAGCGGCGTATCGTGCCGTCATTACAGAGCTGCCGTGATAGCGGAGCTTACGTCCCTACGTGCGCGCCCTGACTTGACATCGGTAGGTGAATCACGGGATAGCGGGATCCGCGAACAACGACCCTTCACCTCCACCCGAGGCGCACCCCATGGCCGACGAAAAAGAATCCCGCCAGGCGCTTGGCGATCGAGCCGCTCGCCAGCTCGCCAATACCACCAAGACCCCCGCCCAGCTCGGCTCGACCACGCCGCGATGGCTGGTGAGCTTCCTCTCCTGGACGCCGGTCGAGTCGGGCACCTACCGGGTCAACCGCGTCAAGGACGCCGCCAAGGTGGAGGTCGCGTGCGGGCAGCGCGATGAGCGTGATCTGCCGGAGACGTTCGTCGACTTCGAGGAGCACCCCCGCGAGCACACCCTCAGCATGGTCTCGACGGTGCTCGACGTGCACACGCGCGTCTCCGATCTCTTCAGCAGCCCGTACGATCAGATCCGCGAGCAGCTCCGCCTCACCACCGAGATCGTCAAGGAGCGCCAGGAGAGCGAGCTCATCAACAACGCCGAGTACGGCCTCCTCCACCAGGCCGCCAAGTCGATGCGCATCAAGACGCGCAAGGGCCCGCCCACCCCCGACGACCTCGACGAGCTCATCTCCAGGGTGTGGAAGGAGCCGGCCTTCTTCCTCGCCCACCCGCGCGCCGTCGCCGCCTTTGGCCGCGAGTGCACCCGCCGCGGCGTCCCGCCGGCGACGGTCTCCATCTTCGGCTCGCAGTTCCTCACCTGGCGTGGCCTGCCGATCGTTCCGTGCGACAAGCTCCACGTCGACGGCGAGGCCAACCCCAAGGGGCCCGGTGGCAAGTCCAGCATCCTGCTCCTCCGCGTCGGCGAGAAGAAGCGCGGCGTGACCGGCCTCTTCCAGCCGGGGCTCCCCGGCGAGCAGACCCCGGGCCTGTCGGTGCGCTTCATGGGCATCAACCGCAAGGCCATCGGCTCGTACCTGATCTCGCTCTACTGCTCCGCGGCGGTCCTCGCCGACGACGCGCTCGGCGTCCTCGAGGACGTCGAGGTCGGGCACTACCATGAGTACCACTGAGCAAGAGGCCGCCGCTGCGGCCAGCTCGGTGACGGGGGTCGACGCCTCGGTCGTGGATGCATTCGAGAGCATGTCGACCGCCCTCGCTGGATTGCCGGAAGCCTCCGTGCTCGCCCAGATGGCCACCGAGATGTTCCGGGCCCTCCCCGGGTTCTCGCCGCCTGCGGCGGCGCCGTCGGTGCCGGCGACGCCGCCCGCCGCGGCACCGTCGATCCCCAGCGAGGGGGACCTGCGCGCCCTCGTCGGGCTCGGCTCCGGCGGAATCGGCGGGCCGCCGAGCGTGCCCGCCGCGGTGCCCACGTCGATTCCGTCGTCGTTCGATCCGAGCACCCTGTCCTCCACTCCCTCGTTCTATTTTCTCGACGACGCCCAGGCCTTCGCACCGACGCCGCCGACCCCCACCCTCCCGGGCGTGCCGGCGGCGGCTGCCCTCGACCTCCCCCAGGTCGCGGCGGCCCCGTCGACACCCTCGATGCCGGCCCCGTCGGTCCCGATGAGGGGTACCCCCGAGGTCCCGGGGGCGGCGTTCTCCCCGCGCCTCGAGTCGTACGAGATCCGTCCGGAGGTGGTCCCGGCGCTGCCCGCCGGTCGAGGCATCTTCGACCCGACCGCCCTGCGGCGCGACTTTCCCATTCTCTCCGA
>Ga0302283_1001973_pt1 | contig 16812 bp, 16 predicted proteins | sample III_Fen_E1_4_FD_198770 | JGI IMG/M metagenome (GOLD analysis project Ga0302283, IMG submission 198770) | Peat permafrost microbial communities from Stordalen Mire near Abisko, Sweden - III_Fen_E1_4 | ecosystem: Environmental > Terrestrial > Soil > Wetlands > Permafrost | place: Sweden: Abisko... | reverse complement strand
AAGCTGGTCCGCGGCGACGAGTACGAGATCACCGACGGCAAGGCGATGGTGCTCATCCGCGGCGATCAGGACGTGGTCGTCAAGCAGGACAAGCGCGAGCGCGTCGAGGGGTCGAGCCACCTCAAGGTGCGCGGCAAGCAGAACCGCAAGATCGACGGCAAGTACTCGCTCACCGTCGGCAAGGACCAGCACATCAAGGTCACCAGGAACCACGCGCTCGACGTCTCCGAGGACATCCACCTCAAGGCGGGCAGCTCCCTCGTCATCGAGGCCACCCAGGACCTGACCCTGAAGGGGCCCGGCGGCTTCATCCGCATCGACGCGAGCGGGGTGACCATCCGCGGCACCGTGGTGCGCATCAACAGCGGCGGCTCCGCGGGCTCCGCCGGCGGCGCCAGCCCGGAGGCTCCGGACGAGGCGGTGGAGGCGCAGATCGACGAGCCGGTGAAGCCCATCCCCGAGAACGTGCTGCTCACCGGCGTCCCCCGGCCGGGGGGCTGATGGCGGAGGCCTCCCGCGATGTTCCGGATCCGCAAGCGACAGCACGAGGCCCTGGCCGACAAGGCCTTCATCGACAAGGTGGAGGAGTTCGTCGTCGAGGACCGCCTCGACCGCCGGGTGACCGCCGAGGAGCGCGCGCGGCTCCCCTTCCGCGCGATGATCGAGCACGGCGTCGAGGTGGCGCGCAGCTACGGCCTGGAGACCGAGCGCGACCTCATGCTCTTCGTGCTCAACATGATCACCATCAACCCGGAGTTCCACCGCCAGCCCCGCATCCACGGCATCCTCCAGGACCCGGACCTGACGCCCTCCCAGCGCCGCGACAAGCTCCTCACGGACGTCACCGGCGCCGAGTGGGACGAGGCGGCGGGGATGACCGACGCGGGCCGCTACTGGTCCCGGGTGCTGCCCACGGATTGACGACGACCGACGAGGAAGCAAACCGATGGGCACCGCAAGCGAACAGGCCGCGCTGAACAACGCCAGCTCCGGGATCGTCTCCGACGACAAGCCGAGTGCCACCAAGCCGTGCCCCTACATGAAGCGGCTGCGGCTCGGGGTGTTCTTCGACGGCACCGGGAACAACAAGTACGAGGCCGAGCCCAAGGGCACGGAGACCAACGTCGTCCGGCTGTTCAACCCCTACCGGGAGACGTCCGACGACCAGATCATCCGCGACAAGCTCTACCTGATCGGCGTCGGCGCCGGCAGCGCGCCGACCGACCCGGCCCACAGCGATCAGTGGAGCGGCCTCCAGTCCAGCTCGGGCACCAGCACGCTCTTCGGCGGCGCGTTCGGCAAGGGCATGCACGACCGGCTCAACATCGCCTACAAGTGGGTCAAGGCCAAGGTCCAGGCCCACAGCGAAGCCTTCCTGGAGGACTCGGAGAAGCTCGTCGACATCTACGGCTTCAGCCGCGGGGCCGCCGCGGCGCGCACCTTCGACAACCTGGTGGTGCAGGCGCTCAAGAAGGAGGCTCACACCCGCAACGCACGGGTGCGCTTCCTCGGCATCTTCGATACCGTCGGCTCGACCGGCCTCCCCAGCTCCATCGACGGCACCTGGAACCCGGGGTTGAACCTCGGGCTCGACAGCGGCGACTTCCTCGGCTGCCGCCACTTCACCGCCCGGGACGAGGTGCGCGCCAACTTCGCCCTCACCGAGCTCCCCGGCTTCGACACCCCCTACGCGGGCGTCCACTCCGACGTCGGCGGCGGCTATGCCCCCGGCGACCAGGGCAAGAAGAACTGGCTCGCCGGCCCTCCGCTGGTCGACATGTTCGACGCCTCCGTGCTCCAGGGCGTCGAGTTCACGGTCGCCCGCACCAGCCTCAAGCTGCCCAGCACCATGACGCTCGCCGACGTCACCAAGGTCAAGGCGGACTCCGACATCTACGACGGCGGCGCCGAGAAGAACACGCCCGCCGCGAAGACCTGGCAGGACACCTACGTCCACGACTCCACTCAGGGCTGGTACAAGGGCAACTGGGCGCGATCGATGACCTACCTCGACGCCTCCACCGGCAAGGACGTCACGGTCAAGGAGCGCGAGCGGCTCCGGGTGCCCAAGTACAACCTCGAAGGGATGCCGCCGAACTTCTCCTGGTCGATCCCCCCGCGCCCGCCCCAGCCGCACAACCGGTGATGCTCGATCCGCGCCTCATCCTCGAGATCCGGCTCGGCCCGCGCCGCGGCAAGAAGGCCTCGCTGCGCGCGGGTGAGACGCTTTCGGTCGGCCGAGCCGAGCCCGCGGATCTCCTCGTACCGGAGGACACCAAGCTGTCGCCGCGACACTTCGAGCTCCGCTGGGATGGCGCGACGGCTCGCTTGCGCGACCTCGGTGGCACCGGCGGCACCCTCCTCGACGGCGTGGCGTGCACTGAAGGCGCGGTGGGTCACGGCGGCTGGATCCGCGCCGGAGGAACCGACTTCACGGTTCACGTCGAGGCTCACACGCCACCGCGAGACGACCCCGAAGAGGACGACGAGGACCCGGACGAAGACGAGGACGACCGCGAAGAGCAAGCGGCCCCGGCCTTCCCGACCGAACCGCTGGAGCTCTCCCCGCAGGAGGAGGAGGACGAGATCGTCCGCGCCGCCCACCGCGCCGAGGAGAGCCGGTTCCGGATGGCCCGGGTGGTCGAGCAGCGCATGGCGCGCCGCGAGCGGGTGCTACGCGAGCAGGCGGCCGAGCGGGCGCTGCCGATCCTCCAGGCCGCCGCGGAGGCCAGCGCGCTCCACGTCATCCTCGACGCCGCGCGCACGCCGCGCATCCTGGAGGCCCTCCGGGAGGCGGTGGAGGAGCACCGCTCGCTCTACGAGGGCACCCAGGGCATCGCGCTCGAGGACGTCGCCCCCTACCTGGTGCGCCTCCAGGGCGACTCGCGGCTCCTCGCCCAGCTCGTGCGCGAGGGGTGGGCGCGGCGCTGGGGCATCTTCCTCGAAGGGTCCGTGCCGCAGCGGGAGCTGCGCCGGCACCTCCGCCGCTTCCTCATGGTCGAGGACGAGACCGGCGAGCCCCTCTACTTCCGCTACTACGACCCCGGCGCCCTCCGCGACTTCTGGCCCTCGTGCGCGCGCCGGCAGCTCGTCGATCTGATCGGCCCGCTCCAGGCCTTCCTCGTCGAGGGCGAGCGCGGCGAGGTGCTGCGCCTGACCGCCTCCGGCAAGATCGAGACGTCCGGCGACGGCGCGCCTCCCGGGCGTCCCGCGCCCAAGCCTCCTCCATGAGAATGCCGCTCACTCCGGGCGCGTGACGAAGTGTTCGACGATGGCCGCCGGCCGCAAGGCGGTCGGGGAAGGTCTCCTGCCATGTCCCTCCAGCTGCTCTTCTCCTCCGGCGAGGCCTCCCTCGACGTGCGGCGCTTCGTGGTCCACGAGGCCGTCTCGTCCCTGTTCCGCGTCTCGGTGTGGGCGCACTCGCCCGATCCCAGCCTCGACCTCGCGGGGCTGGTGGGCAAGGCGACGGGCCTGCGCATCGAGAGCCCCGTCAAGTTCGCGCTCTCGCCCGTGCGCCTCTGGTCCGGCATCTGCGCGTCCGCCGCGCAGACCCAGGCCGAGACCGCGCCCAAGCTCTCCACCTACGTCTTCGAGATCGCGCCCGTCCTCTGGCTGCTCACCAAGCGCAGCGGCCACCGCGTCTTCCAGCACCTCTCCATCCCCGACATCGTCGACCGGCTCCTCGGCGAGTGGCAGATCGTGCCCACCTGGGAGGTCGACCGGGGCAGCTACCCCAAGCTCGAGTTCAAGGTGCAGTACGGCGAGAGCGACCTCACCTTCTTCTCCCGCCTCCTGGAGGAGGCCGGCATCACCTTCCTCTTCGAGGACGACGACCAGCAGACCCGCCTGATCCTCTGCGACGAGCCCCAGACCCGCGCCCGCCGGAGCAAGGCGATCCCCTATTTCCAGCACGCCAACAGCGCCGAGGAGAAGGAGTACGTCAACAAGGCCCTCATCGGCCACGAGGTCCGCCCCGGCGCCTTCGTCCTCCAGGACTACGACTTCCGCCGCCCCGCCCTGCCCCTCCGCGAGGCCGCGCCCAAGTCGCCGGGCCCCGAGGATCGCAACGAGCAGTTCCGCTACGAGCCCGGCTCGTACCTGGCGGAGCTGGGCGCCGGCGGAGGCACGCCGGTGGCCGACGACAAGGGCGTCGCCCGCTACGACCTCGGCTACGGCAAGGACAAGGCGGCGCGCCTGCTCGCCGGCGCCCGCGCTGGCAAGGCCGGGGTCACGCTGGAGACCAACGCCATCGACCTCCGCCCCGGCGCCATCCTCGAGGTCTCGAACCACGTGCACCCCGATCTCGCCGGGCGCCCGCAGCTGGTCACCCACACCGCGCTCGAGGGCTCGCTCGGCGCGCCCTGGCAGCTCACCGTCCGCGCCATCCCGGCGGAGCTACCGTACCTGCCCCCGGCGGTCACGCCCAAGCCGAGCGTCCGCGGGGTCCAGTCGGCCACCGTGGTCGGCGTCGCGAGCGACGCGGAGCTGCAGGAGATCCACGTCGACGAGCTCGGCCGCATCCGCGTGCTCTTCCCCTGGGACCGCGAGGGCCGCGCCGACGACTACGCCTCGTGCTGGATGCGCGTGAGCCAGGGCTGGGCCGGCAAGGCCTACGGCATGATGCACATCCCCCGCGTCGGACAGGAGGTGCTGGTCACCTTCCTCGACGGCGATCCGGACCAGCCCGTCATCACCGGTCGCCTCCACAACGCCCGCCAGCCGCTCTTCTACCCGCTGCCGGACAACAAGACGATCAGCACGGTCAAGAGCGACTCGTCGCCGGGCGACGCCGGCTACAACGAGATCAAGTTCGAGGACAAGAAGGGCGAGGAGCTCTTCTACCAGCAGGCCGAGAAGGACCAGCGCGTCCTCATCAAGCACGACGAGACCATCACCGTGCTCAACAACCGGCGCAAGTCGGTCGCCGTCAACGAGACGGACACCACCGGGGTGAACCGCACCGAGGTGACGGGGCTCAACCGCTCCGAGGCGGTCGGCGTCGACAAGACGACGCTGATCGGCGGCAACCGGTCCAAGTGGATCATGCGCGACAAGGGCGTCCGCAACGAGGGCCACCGCCAGACCCTGCTCAACCAGACCCAGGACTTCGTCGTCAAGGGCAACAAGCGCGAGTGGGTCCAGCGCGACGCCCACCTCTACATCAAGGGCGATCGCCGCGAAGCCGTGGACGACACCCGCTCCTTCATCGTCGTCGAGGATCACCACGAGAAGATCGGCGGCAGCTACACCCTCGCCTCCGGCCAGACCGGCAGCTACCACGCCGACAAGGCCCTGGTGGGCGAGGGCGGCGTCGGCGTGACCGCCAAGGGCCCGGGCGGCTTCCTCGCCATCGACGCCACGGGGGTGACCATCTCGGGCACCCTGGTGCGCATCAACGCGGGCGGCTCGGCGGGTAACGGGCGCCAGGCCAAGCCCACCGAGGCCCTCAAGGCGCGCGAGCTCAAGCAGCCCGACATCAAGGACGGGGCCCTCGACGGGGGGGCCAACCAGGACGTCAGCGGCCTCAACATGGCCCTCGCCGCAGTGGGCCAGGTGGCCTCGACCAAGCCCACCGCGGGCGGCAAGAAGTGGCAGAAGTCGGTGCAGTTCCAGGGCACCACCGTGTTCCAGCGGGACGATCTGTTCGACCCCGCCGCCCGCGACAAGGCCGGCCGCACCAACCTCCAGCGCATGTCGAGCGGCCTGGCGCCGATCGGCGACGACGGGAACTCGGTGAACCTGCACCACCTCATCCAGAGCGACAAGGGATCCATCGCCGAGGTCCGGGACACCTTCCACAAGAAGTACGACCGGATCCTCCACATCAACCCCAAGACCACGCCCTCCGGCATCGACCGCAAGGCGTTCAACACCTGGAAGCGCGGCTACTGGAAGCAACGCGCCGCCGCTCTGTCGCCGAAGGGAGGCGCCGCGTGAGCACCAGGGATCTGGAGCGCGCCCTCGCCCTGGTGGCCGAGCACCCGGACCTCGCCTCGTTCGTGGGCAAGCGCAGCGAGATCGTGGTGCGCACCGCCGAGAAGACGCTCGGCTTGAAGCTGCCCCCCACCTACCGCGGCTTCCTCCTGGCGCTGGGCGCGGGCAGCTTCGGGGCCGCCGAGGTCTACGGGGTCATCGATATCGACTTCGAGAAGTCCGCGGTCCCCGACGCGGTGTGGTGCACCCTCCGGGCGCGCGAGAAGCACGATCTGCCCGCCGACCTGGTCATCCTCGGCCAGGACGACGACGAGATCACCTGCCTCCAGGTCCGCCCCGGCGCCGCGGAGGGCCCGGTCCTGGTGATCAACGCCGGCGAGGACCCCGCCCGCACCGGCACCCGCACCGCCGCCGAGGACTTCGGCGCCTACCTCCTGTCCCGAGTCGAAGAAGAGCTGGAGGCCACCCGATGAACCTCGACCCGCGCATCCTCCACAGGGGCTCCGACCGCTACCGGCTGCTCTCCCGCGGGTCCGACCTGCCCGGCGAGCGCATCCCCTTCCCGGATCGACCCTCCGCCCGCGCCCTCCTCGCGGCCCTCGCCGCGGAGCCCGGCAACCGCGAGGTGCTCCGCGCCGCCGCCGCCCACGCCGGCGTCCCGGCCGGCTTCGGCGGCCGCCCCGACGAGGACGCCTGGGCGCCTCTCACCGAGGGGCTCGCCCTCGGCTCGCTCGAGCTGGTGCGGCTCATCGACCATCCCATCTCGCCGACCCCGATCACCACCACCGGCAAGCTCACCCTCAGCGAGGTCTCCTGGGGCGAGACCTCCGGCATCTACCCCTCAAGCGCCAACCTCTACCGGCCCGACCGCTGGGATCCGAGCAAGCTCGGCGATCTCCTGCGCGCCCGCGCCGCGGTGACCAACGTGGCCACCCGCAACCCCGACGTCCGCAGGGCCAAGCCCGGCCCGGGCCACATCGACCAGCTCATGCGGCCCTACCACTGCACCGAGAACTTCCCCGCGCGGGACCACGCCATCGACGACGAGGTCCGCTGGTTCTACCTCTCGTCCAATCCCCGCACGCCGAGCTCGCACCCGGGCACCTCGCAGACCGTCATCGCCATCAGCTACGGCCCCTTCTTCAACATCGGGGGCGGCGACGTGGAGCACGGGGACTGCTACCTCCACTTCTACCGTCTCGCCGCGGGCGCCGCGCGGTAGTCATCCTGCGGAACGTTGGTCACCCTGCGGAACGCCCGACAGCGTTCCGCGACGGGTCATCGTGCGGAATGCCCGAGAGCCGCGACGGGTCAGCTCCCGCGCGGCCAGCCGAGCAGCGCTCGCACGCTCATCACCAGGGCCTCGAGGACGCCGGTGGCGCGGAGGGCCGGCGCGGCGGCCTGGGTGGGCGCGTCGGCCCATCCCTCGGTGGTGCGCTGGTGCGCGACGCGCGCTTCCTGCGCGTAATGGCAGCGGCTGCAGGCGGCGCCCCGCTCGCGCACGTAGGCCTTCTTGGGGTCGACGGAGTCGCCGCAGTAGGCGCACTTCACGTCGCCGGCGAGGGCGCTCGCCGAGCGCCGGTAGGGCCCGCCGCGGGTCGCGATCGGCACGGGCTCGGTGCCGGTCGCCTCCTCGTACTCGTCGCCGTCCAGCCACACGCCGTGGCAGCGCAGGCAGAAGTCGATCGCCACGCCGATCACCCGGTACTCGAAGGGGGCGACGCCGCAACGCAGGCAGGTCTCGATGCCGGCTCCCTCGCTTCCGACGAGGGCAATCTCGTCGCGGTGCTGCGGCAGGTGAGCCAGCGTCGGGCAGATCGCGGCGAGCGTCGGGCCGTCGAGCCACACCCCCTGGCAGGTGTCGCAGAGGTACACGTCGGCGGGCGCGCCGCCCCCCGTCGGGGAGACGTGCCGCTCGGCGAGCGGAGAGGACACGCAGCGAGGGCAGTCGAGGGACATGCGCCGCCAGCTTCGCACAGGGAGGCGCCCCCGGGCGCGCGATGTGATGGGCTACACGTTCGTGGTCTTCCTCGTCCTGCTGCCCCTGGTGTTGATCCTGGTGACGGTGCTGGGGGCGACCTTGCCCTATCCGCTCTGAAGGAACAGAGTCGCCGTCATGCGCCTGCACGCCGCCACCCTCACCCTCGCGCTCGCCGCCACCGGGTGCAGCGTCCACACCGTCGAGAACGTGGCGATGGCGAGCGCCTACCGGCCGCCGAGCCCGCCGCAGAGCGCGAGCCCGCTGCCGGCGCCGAGCTCGCCCCAGCCCCAGCCCCAGAGGCCCGCGAGCGGCCCCGCGGTGAGCTCGCCCCCGATCTCGCTCCCCGCCGCGGCCTACCAGATCCTCGCCGGGGACATGCACTGCCACATCAGCCCCCCGGACTCCCCGCGCGACGTCACCCGGGGCGTCGCCGAGACCCTCGCCCTCGCCCGCGAGGAGAAGCTCGACTTCGTCATCCTCACCCCCCACCTCCAGGCGCGGTTCTTCGCCGATCCCGCGGCCCGCGCCCAGGCCCTCGCCGGCCAGGCCGAGCTGCGCCGCGCCTTCGCCGCGAGCGCCGGGGGCAGCACCGTCTTCATCCCCGGCTTCGAGTACACCGACCACGAGTTCGGTCACGTGGGCGCCTCCTTCGCCGACCTCGCGCGCGTCCTCGCCGAGGTGCCGGTCGACGTGGCCGTCGCGGATCCGGCGCGCTTCTTCGAGCGGTGGGTGGCGGACGGCGGCGTGCTCGTCGTCAACCACCCCGTCGTCACGCCCCTTCACTCCATCTTCTCCCGCGCCCGCGCCGACATGTCCTGGCGACCGTGGACCTCGCACCCGCCCTTCCCCGCGGAGATCCTGGCGGTGAACCGCCTCGCCATCGGCTTCGAGGCCTACAACGTGGCCATCACCCACCTCCGCGACGGCCTGCTCCTCGGCGATCTCGACTCCAGCCTGCGCGAGGTCACCGGGCTCATCGACCGCGACATCCTCGGCACGCGCCGGCGCATCGCCCCGGTGGGCGGCAGCGACAGCCACGCCGTGTGGATCCGCGCGGCCACCTTCGTGCTCGCCCAGAGCCGCACCGAAGCCGGCATCCGCGACGCCCTCCTCGGCGGCCGCACCTGCGTTCGCAGCCCGGCAGCGTGCTCCCTGGAGGTGCGCTCGCCCGGGGGGTCCTGGGTCAGCGTCGGCGGCGCCGTGCGCAGCGGGGCCACGGTCGAGGTGCGGGCGCGCGGCGAGGCGATCGTCGTGATGCGCGACGGCGCTCCGGTCGCGCAGCCCGCCTCCGGCGCCGTCGCCGGCGTCGAGGTGCCCGCCGGGCGCTGCTCGCTGATCCGCGCCCACGTCGACGACAGCTACTCGGCCCCGGTCTACGTCAACTGCGACTTCGCCGAGGCCCCGCGCTGAGGGTGCCTCTCGCGTCGCCCTCGAGCCCGACGAGGTCATCGTCCTCGAGCTCCCCGTCGAGCGCTCGCTCCAGCGCCACGCGCAGCCGCGGGTTGGCGGAGGCGCCCGCCGCGACGCGGAGGCGCTCGCGCAGGGCGGCGTCGAGGGGGCGCCCCGCGAGCGACAGCACCGCGCCGACCCTCCGCTCGGCCGGCGTCGCCGGATCCTCGGCGAGGCGGGCGATCTCTTCGCTCTCCAGCACCACGCTGCGGTAGTCGGCGCCGCCCTGGGACACCCGGCGCACCTCCTCCCTCCAGGCCGCGACAGGGAGCCCCTTGCGGGCGAAGAGGTCGAGGCTCACCGCGGCCAGCCGCTCGCCGCGGAAGATCTCGATGGCCTCCTTGAGCCGCGCCGCGAGCGCCTCCCGGCTCCCCGGCGCGTCGCTGACGAAGCTCCGGGTGTCGAGCGAGACGTCCCCGTCGTCGGTCTCCAGACGGACGGCGTCGCGCCACATGCTCAGAGCGCGCAGCCGCTCGTAGGGCACGAACCTGCGGCTGAAGAGCCGGGCCACCCGGACGCCATCGGTACCGACGATGGCCCGTCCAGGGGCGATGTAGTGGGCGAACGCCGCGACCGCCGCCGCGCAGAAGCCCACAATGGCGGCGACCACCGCCACGCGGCCGAGCGTGCTCACGCTCGGCGCGAGCTCCCCTGCGGAGACGGTGAGCACGACGATGCCGAGCAGGACCGGGCCGAGCAGGTGCATGATCGGCCCGTGACCGCTGGCGGAGGCGAGGCTGCCGAGCGGGACCTCGAGCACCCGCTGGTCGACGCTGACCCCGGCGGCGCGCAGCAGGGCCCGCGCCCCGTCGAGGTCGGTGCAGCGCGCCACCAGGCGGCGACCGCCGCGCAGGCGGAGGACGATCAGCGTCTCGTCCGCCGACGGCTGCGGTGAAAGCCAGCCCTCGATCACCTCCGCGCAGGGGACGCGCAGGGTGCGCCTGTAACACTCGGCGACGAGCGTGTCGCCCTCGACGCCGAGCGAGCCGGGGAACGCGCGGCCGGCAGCCCGCGCGGGGTCACCCAGCCAGGCGAAGAGGCGCAGGACGAGCCACACCAGCAACGCCCAGCCGAAGGGGAAAACGACGGTCGGCGACAGCGCCAGGCACACCGGCCAGCGCATCCAGAGGACCCGCGGGACGACGGTCTGCAGGGCGACCGCATCGACGGGCAGGCTGGGTTGGTCGGACATTGCAGGAGCCCCCACGAGGATACTCTCCCTGCCGTGTCACGCGAGCACGACCTCGCCGGATCAGGCGCCCTCGGACCTTGCTCCGGCGGCCTCCGGGGTAGTACGACAGGGGGTTCGAGGGAGCCCCCCATGCCCGAGTTTTCGAGGTCCGAAGCGAGAGCGATGGCCCAGTGCGTGACCGGCTTCATCGCCGCGTTCCGGCGCGAGGTGGCCGCCGTGCTCGCCGCGGAGCTCCGGGGCGTGCAGCCCGTCGAGGTGAACGATCTCATCGCCGAGGCCGCGCTGGTGGAGCGGCAGCTCGAGGCCAAGACCAAGCCGGTGCGGGTCCACGACGGGCACGCGCCGCTGCTCAAGCGCGCGCTCATCGAGGCCCGGCGCGAGCAGGCGCGCGCCATCGACGGCCCGCTCCAGAAGACCACCGACGGGCAGGTGATCCGGATGCTGCGCCGCGAGCTCCAGCTCGTCGAGCACCTGATGAGCGCGAGCTGGTTCGCGGACGTCGTCCCCCTCCGCATCCCCTCGCTCACCGACTACCTCTCGATCCGCCACGCCGAGGCCGCCTCGCCCGAGCCGCTGCACCTCCTGCCGCGCGAGTACGACGAGAAGTTCCACATCCTGGAGGCGCCGGCGCTGTTCCTGCCCGACCTCGCCCACTACCGACGCCGCTGCCGCTTCCGCGGGGCGCCCGTCGCCGTCGTGTACGCCGACATCGACGACTTCAAGGCCTTCAACACGCGCCACGGCGAGACGACGGTGGATCGCGACCTGCTCGCGCCCTTCATGGAGGCGATGGAGGCGCACGTCTTCGGGCACGGACACGCCTACCGCTTCGGCGGCGACGAGTACGTCATCCTCCTGCCCAACATGGGGCGCGCCTGGGCGGTGGATTTCCTGCGCGGGCTCCAGGCGCGCATCGCCGGGTCTTCGTACCGGCGCATCCCCAAGGGGCCGACGATCTCGCTGGGGCTGGCGGTCGCCCTCGTCGACACGGCGCTCATCGACCGGGAGCTCCTCGAGCGCGCCAACGCCGCCAAGGGGCACGCCAAGGCGACCCGCAAGGGCAGCATCGCGACGTTCGAGGGAGAGCTGTTCCGGGACGCGGACCTGGTCATCGCCTGAGGGACGCGTCAGCTGCCCGACAGCGCGCGATCGGTGCGTCGGATCCGATCCCCCAGCGCCTCCTCGCCCAGGCCGAGCGCCTCGGCGAGGCGGGTGAGCGCGCAGTGCTCCTCGACGCCGATCCCGTGGCTCACCTGGGCCACGAGCGCCGCGACGCCGAGGCCGACCTCCGCGAGCCCCAGGGCACGGAGCCGGTGGGCGACCTTGTCGCACCGGGAGGTGAGCCCCTCGGTCGCGACGGCGGCGGTGATGTTGCGCACCATGCGATCGACGGTCCCCGCGTCGAGGTCGAGGGAGCAGAGCGTCCGGGCGACCTCCTGGATCACCTCGCGCTCGGCGTCGTCGGCGAGCCCGTCCGCCACGGCGACGACGCATGCCGCCTCGAGCAGGTTGGTCATCACCGCGCGCGCCTCCCCCTCGGCGTGGGCCCTGGCGGCGACGACGGCCTCGCGCATCGGCAGGAGCACGGCCTGGACCGCCCCGGCGGCGCGCGAAGGCGCCTGGCCTCCGAGCGCGCGCCGGTGCTCTCCGAGCGTCTTCTGCAGCAGCTTCTCGAGCCCGAGCGGCGACAACCTGCCGAGCCCGGTGCGGTACCCGCCCTCCCCGACGAACGCGACGAGCGTCACCGCCGTGTGCGACGGCGTCGCGGCCGGCGCGAACGACGCGACGAGGGACGTGCCCGCGTTGGGCCCGGCGACGTAGCGCTTGACGAAGGCGCCACCCTCGCCGCTCTCGATCACGAAGATGCCGACCTGGGGGCGCGCCAGCACCTTGGTCTCCTCCTCGACGCGGAGCTCCCCCGGCGCCTCGGGGGGCAGCCGCCGCAGCGTGACCCCGTGGTGGAGGTTGTCGCGGATCGCGTGGTCGACGTCGAAGAAATGCGCGCGCACGACGTCCGTGGGCCGGTCGATGTCGATGGCGGCGCTGGCCGCCGCGGAGGGCTTCGTCATGCGGTCCACCGAGTCTACGCGCCCGAGGCTCGGCGAGGCGAGCCTTGCTCGGGGTCCATGCCCGGAGAAACCGCGCCGGTGCGCGGTGGGGCTCGCCGCCCGGCGCCGCGTCGGCTAGCCATGACCCCGATGCGCTTTCTCCACCCCGAGCACGACGAGCAGCTCGAGCTCTCGCTCGACGACGTCTTCCTGACCCCCAGCCTGTTCACCGGCACCTCGCGCCTCGAGGTCGACCTGCGCGCGTCCGATTTCCCCTGCGGCTCGCACCCGATCGTCTCGGCCAACATGAACGCCGTCACCGGCAAGCGGATGGCGGAGACCATGGCCCGGTTCGGGGGCCTCGGGGTGCTCCCCCAGGACATGGACTTCGAGACCGTCGAGCGCATCGTCCACCACATCCGGCAGGCCGATCCCCGCTACGACACCCCGCTCGCCGTGGGCCCGCGGGCCACGCTCCGCGACATGCTCGGGATCATCCGCAAGCGCTCGCACGACATGGTCGTGGTGATCGACGACGAGCGCCGGCCGCTCGGGATCGTCACCCACTCCGATCTGCGCGACCGCGATCAGTACACGCCCGCCGCCCTGCTGATGTCACCGCGCCTGGTGACCCTGACGGCGGGCATGCCCAACCGCGACGCGTTCCTCCAGATGGAACAGGCGCGCGTCAAGGCGGCCCCCGTGCTGGACACCGACGGGCGCCTGGTCGGCGTGCTCACCCGCGACGACGCCGTCCGCCTCGAGCTGCTCACGCCGGCGCTCGACGCCCAGGGTCACCTGATGGTCGCGGCCGCGCTGGGCATCTCCAGCGACGTGGCGGCGGCGGCGGCGCGGCTCGTCGAGATCGGCGTCACGGCCGTGGTGCTCGACACGGCGCACGGCCACCAGCGCCGCATGCTCGAGGCGGTCCGCAAGGTGCGCGCCGCGCTCGGCCCGGAGTACCCGATCGTCGCAGGCAACGTCTGCACCGCCGAGGGCACGCGGGCGCTGATCGAGGCGGGCGCCGACATCGTCAAGGTCAACATCGGGCCGGGGGCCATGTGCACGACGCGCATGCAGACCGGCGCCGGGCGGCCCAGCTTCTCCGCCGTCCAGGCCTGCGCCCGCGAGGCGCGGCGGCTCGGCAAGCACGTCTGGGCCGACGGCGGCGTGAAGGAGCCGCGCGACGTGGCGCTCTACCTCGCCGCGGGCGCCTCCCGCGTGATGATCGGCACGGCCCTCGCGGGCACCTACGAGAGCCCCGGCGACGTGAAGGAGGACAAGGAGGGCCTGCTCTACAAGGAGAACTACGGCATGGCGAGCGCGCGGGCGGTGATCGACCGCACCGCCGACCTCGACCCCTTCGAGCGCGCCAAGAAGGCGTTCTTCCGCGAGGGGATCTCCTCGTCGCGCGTGTACATCCGCGAGGGGAGGGAGAGCGTGGGCGCGTTCCTGATCGAGATCATCACCGGCGTGCAGTCGTCGTTCACCTACGCGGGCGCGACGGGCTGCGACGACTTCCACGACAAGGCCGTGATCGGCGTGCAGACGCTGGCCGGCTTCGGCGAGGGCAAGTCGCACGCGGTCGTCCGGCGCTGAGGCTCGCACCCGATGTCGCCCCCGCTCGAACGACGCCCCTCCGCGCTCCGGGCGCCCCACGCCCCGCTCGTCCTGGCGCTGCTGGGGGCGAGCGCCTGCCAGCCGCCTCCCGCCCAGGGGCCGGAGGCGCTCCGCGCCGACGCCACGGCGCAGCACGCCGCTTCGGCCCTCGACGGGTGGCTCGCCCAGCACCCGGCGGTGGCGAGCGCCATCGTCTGGGAGACGGAGCGGGGCGCCGTCCCGTGGACACGCTGGGACGGGGCCCTGCGACGCGACCTCGAGGAGGCCTTCGTCGCCGCGACGGCTTCCCTCCAGGGTCGCGGCGATTCCCTCGGCTTTCCCCTCCACGACCCACCCCCCAACCTCGCCGCCGAGCGGTCCCACACCCAGACCGTGCTCTCGCCCGGCGACGCCTGGCGCCTCTACGTGGCGCACGTCGGCCACAGCCTCGCCCTGGAGGTCGCCCGGATCGTCCCCTGGTCGCTCGCCGGCGACCCCCCCGAGGCGCTCCAGGCGCTCCTCGACGGGCGCAGCATGTTCGCGTGGAAGCGTGAGCTCGGCGGGTACCTGCTGGACGCGGGGCGCGCCGGCTGGGTCGTCCCCGCGCCGCCCGCCGTGGAGCTCGGCTTCCTCACCCGCGAGCACCTCCTCGGCCCGACGAGGCTGGCCACCATCGAGGCGATGGTCGGGTGGGCGCGGCAGCTGCACCACGTGAACGGGAAGCTCGACCTCGAGAACGGCGAGCGGGTCTGGCAGTACCGCGGGATGGCCCCGGTCTCGCGCGTCCTCGCGGGCACCGGCCCGGGAAGCAAGCACGTCACCGCCGGGTGCTGGGGGACGACGGGGCTCTTCATCGCGGTGCTCCGCGCGGCCAACATCCCGGTGCGGCTCGTCAACGTGCGGGGGCCCGGCGGCGGGTGCAGCCACGCGCAGCCCTACTTCGTCAGCGAGGGGCGGTACCTCAGCCACGGCGACGACCCGTACAACCGGATCATCCTCTCGCTCGCCGACACGATCCCGGCGTCGCGGCTCTTCGTCGACCAGGCGACCTGGACCGGGTGGTACGGCGAGGCCATCGACCTCCCGGCCCGCTGCAGCAACGTCGGGCGCCAGGTGCGCGAGATCGCGTTGGAGACGGCGCCGGCCTACCTCGTCGACCTCTACTGCGACGACGAGCGGAGGGGGCTCGATCACGGATCGGGGCGGGTGGCGCGCGCCTTCCTCAGCGGCGCGCCGGGGACCGCGTTCCCGATGTCGCGGCTCACCCAGGCGCGCCTGTGGGAGCGCCTCGCGGACAGGGCACGCAGCACCGGAGCCTGCTCCCGGAGCCCGGTCGGGCCCCAGCCTGCCGAGCGTGATCCCGCCGAGCCCACCGGTGAGCCATGAGCCCCCTGACCACCGAGCGCCTGCTCCTCCGCGAGCTGACCTGCGCCGATGCGTCGGACTGCAACGCCTACGAGCGCGACCCCGAGGTCGTCCGCTACACCTCCCACGGCGTCCGCACCCTCGACGAGAGCCTCGCCTATCTGCGCCGGAACCTGGCCTCCCTCCACGAGTCCCCGCGCCGCACCTTCGACTTCGCGGTGGTGCTCACGGGCGAGGGGCGCCTCGTCGGCCGCGCCGGGATCCACGTCACCCAGCCCGACCTCCGCGAGGCGACGATCTGGTACATCCTCGACCGCTCCCGCTGGGGGAAGGGCATCGTCCCCGAGGCCGCGCGGGCGCTGCTCGCCTTCGGCTTCGGCGAGCTGGGGCTGCACCGGATCTACGCCGACCTCGATCCGCGGAACCACGCCTCCGCGCGCGTCGCCGAGAAGATCGGGATGCGGCGCGAGGCGCACTTCGTCGCCAACGCGTGGATCAAGGGGGAGTGGATGGACACGCTCATCTACGCGATCCTCGATCACGAGTGGCCCCCGCGGCCGAGCGGGGTGGCCCCGTGAAGCTCGACGCCCCCGCGACCCGCCGCAACTGCGGCCCCATCCTCGACGTGCTCCGCCCCCTGCTCCCGCCGGGCGCCGTCGTCCTCGAGGTCGCCAGCGGCACCGGCCAGCACGCGGCCTTCTTCGCGCGCGCTCTCCCCGAGGTGACCTGGCACCCGAGCGCCCTCGAGCCCGAGCACCTCGCCAGCATCGAGGCCTGGCGCGCCGAGTCCGAGGCCCCCAACCTGCGCCCCGCCGTCGCCCTCGACGCCGAGGCCGACGCCTGGCCCCTGCCGCGCGCCGACGCGGTCGTCTGCATCAACATGGTCCACATCGCGCCCTGGTCCGCCACCGAGGGCCTGGTGCGCGGGGCGGCGCGGGTGCTCGGCGCCGGTGGCCTCCTCTATCTCTACGGCCCGTACCGCCTCCAGGGCGAGCCGACCGCGCCGAGCAACGTCGACTTCGACGCCTCGCTGCGCGCGCGCGACCCGCGCTGGGGCGTGCGCGAGCTCACCGACGTGACCGCCCTCGCGGCCTCCGCCGGCTTCACCGTCGAGGCCGTCGTCGCCATGCCGGCGAACAACCACTCGGTGGTGCTGCGGCTCAGAGCATCCCGCGCTGCTTGAACGCGGCCCGCTGCGCGGGCGTGATCTGCCGCGAGAGCTGAGCGGCCGCCGACGCGCGCGC
>Ga0302283_1001966_pt1 | contig 16825 bp, 16 predicted proteins | sample III_Fen_E1_4_FD_198770 | JGI IMG/M metagenome (GOLD analysis project Ga0302283, IMG submission 198770) | Peat permafrost microbial communities from Stordalen Mire near Abisko, Sweden - III_Fen_E1_4 | ecosystem: Environmental > Terrestrial > Soil > Wetlands > Permafrost | place: Sweden: Abisko... | reverse complement strand
GACCTCGGGCGCGATTGGGGTGTGAAGGTGCAGCAGAACCTCGTGCACGGCAGCGATTCGCCGGAATCCGCTGCTCGCGAGCTTGCCCTCTGGTTCGACTGACCTGGGACTGCCCAGCCGACCCCTGCGGCGGGAGATCCCGCACCCACTACCCCTGCGGCGGGAGATCCCGCACCCACTACCCCTGCGGCGGGAGATCCGGCACGCAGTGGGCGGAGAAAGCTGCACGCGGCGGGAGTAGCAACTCCCTCCGCGAGACCGTTTCTCCCGCCACCGCGGCTACCCTCAGCTGGTCGTGCCGGGCTTCTGCGCGTCCACGAACGCGGCGAAAGCGGATGCATCGGTCAGTGAGCCCGTGTAGGACGCGCCGTTCACGAAGACGGTCGGAGTTCCGGCGAACTGTGTCGGGGTAGTCGCAACACCGGTGAAGGTCCCGCCCGTCACGCGGGTGGTGGCTTCCGTCACCCAGGTTTTGAACGTCTCTCCGTTCACGCATCCGGTGATCTTCGAACTGCTCGCTCCGCCCTGGCTCAATAACGACAGCAGTTTCGAATTGGACATGCCGGTGGTGTCCTCAGCCGGCTGGTTGGCGTACAGCACCTTCGTGACGTTGAGGAAGGCGTTCGGATCGAAGTTCGCGACGCAGGCCGCGGCGTTTGCGGCCCGCGACGAGTAGCGGTTGCCCTCCGAACTGGCGTCGAGGATTGAGATGGGATGAATTTCGAGTGTCGCCTTGCCAGCAGCAACCCACTTGTCTTCCTGCGCGAGGTTGGTCGTCAGAAACTCGTTGCAGTAGGGGCACTGGTAGTCGATGTACTCGACGATGTTGGCCGTCGAGGTGAGCTTTGCGGTGTCCGTAGCGACGGGCTTCCCGTTCTTCTGGACGGCACCAGTCGTCACCGCAACAGCTTTGCCGCCCACCCCGTGAAACAGGATGCCGTCGCTCTTCATGTTGAGCGGCCCGGCGGCAGTCGCCGCGGCTGTGACGGAGTTTGCGTTGTTCTGCACGACCACGATGGCGATGATGGCGACGATGGCGACGATGGCGATCCCGATACCGCCCTGGATGAACAGGCGACGCCGGCGGTCTTTCTTCTTCTGCTCTTCGCGCATCAGGCGAGCTTGCTCTCGGGCGTGATCGCGCTTTTCATTCTTGGTCTGGCGCGGGGATGAGTTGCTCACGGGGCCTCTTCGTAGGGATGCGGTCGCGGATGCCGTCAAAATATTCAGGACGGCTGGGCGATCTCGATCGATTGGCTGGGAAAAACCTGCGGGGCTAAAGATACCGCAGCACGTCGAGCCGGAGCTGCGCGATGACGGCGATGATGAGGTAGCAGACGAGGGTGACCAGGGGGACCCAGCTGCGCGCCGCCCCGAAGAACTTCTGCGCTCGCGCGGGCACCGGGATGTTTCCGGTGGCCAGGTTGTAGAAGGTCACGGACAGGAATATCGGGATGGTCGAGGCCCACACCACCATGCACCAGGGGCACAGGGTGCCGAGATGGAAGATGCTCTTCGTAATCAGGAAGATCACGAACGACAGTGCGAAGAGCACCCCGACGTTGAGCGTGAGCCAATACCAGCGCGCGACCCGCGCCCCCGCGAGCAGTGTCATGCCCACGACGATGAGGGCGAAATAGCCGGCCAGCCCGATGACCGGGTTGGGGAATCCGAATGCCGATCCTTCGGGCGACGCAAGGTTCTTGCTGCACTGCACGACCACGCTGAAGTCGCAACTGAGGTTCGAGGATGAAGCCGGATTCTCGAGCACCTGGAACTTGTCGAGGGTGAGCTCGAACGCGGCGAGGAAGCCGAAAAACCCCCCGACGACGAGCAGGATTGCCAGGGGCAGTGGTCGTTTATAGGACGCCGCGTCGGTCACCCTGAGGATTATTGCATGCCCCAAATCCCGGGGATCTGTGAATGCATGCGATAATTTGGGTAAGTCATCCGGGCCGCGCTCGCGATGACGCCAAAGAAGGCTTTACCGGGCACCAAACCGGGCCGCACGTGCTTCGACCAAAAAACGCTAACCGCGCAGATCCTTGAGTGTCGGTCAGATCCTGAATCAGAACAGATCCAGTACCTGGCTCGAGACCGAGTAGCTGGGCAGACACGAGCGTAACCGCGTCAGAGTTCACACCGCGTTGGATAGCAAGTTCCAAATTAGACATGGGCAACATTCGCCAGGCCACCGAGCCGGGTGCGGGTTGCAGACATGAAGGATTAGTAGCGCATTCGCGCAGTGTGGGTTGCCCTTTCGGCAATTTTGCTCGGAATGCACTCGAGAGAGTACCCGGTGGGCGGCGCGGTCGCCCATACGGCCAAGGAGTACACCAGTAATGGTGAATGAAGACGTAAACAACACCGCAGATTCAGCCAAGGCCCCGAAGCGGCGCGGACGGCTTTTCGGCCGAGGCGAACCCAAGGCGCAGCCCGTCGCAGTGAGCCCGGCGCCGGAGGTCGTGCTGCCGCCGGTTGTCGCGGCACCGGTCGTCGATGCACCTGTCGAGGCCGCGGTCGTTGACGCGCCGGCCAAAGCCCCACGCCGACGCGCGACGACGGCCAAGTCTGCCGCAGAACATATCAATGCGTCACCGTCAGAGCCATCGCTCGTGCCGGACGCCGGCGATGAGCCGGCAGCGCCACGAGCTCGCCGTTCCCAGCCCAGGCGGGCGAGTTCAGGTTCGGAGCAGGGTCCCGCAGGTTCCGATCAGCATGGAGCCGACCAGCAGGGTTCCGACCAGCTGCGTGACGACCAGCCGAATGCCGGCCAGGCGCCAGGTCAGCCAGTCGCGGCGGCGCTCCGCCCCACGACTTCGTTGCTCTTCCAGGCGCCGGACCTCCCGCCTCTCCCGCGCCAATCGAATGCTGGGCAGCGAGGCACTGACTCCAGGGGCACTGACGCCAGGGGCACCGACAATCGTGGCAATGATGGGACGGGCAACCAGGGTGAGTCAGCGGCCGGCGTGCGCCGTCGCTCGCGTCGGCGTCCCGGCGAGGAGCCCCGCGAGGGCGACAACGAGCCGAACGTCGTCGTCAAGGTGCGCCAGCCGCGCAAGGCGCCGGAGCCGATCACCGAACCCCAGCGCGTCAAGGGATCGACCAGGCTTGAGGCCAAGAAGCAGCGCCGTCGTGACGGTCGCGATGCCGGGCGTCGCCGCCCGGTAATCACTGAGGCGGAGTTCCTCGCTCGCCGTGAGAGCGTCGACCGGGTCATGGTGGTGCGCTCCGGCGGTGGCCGCATCCAGATCGGTGTGCTTGAAGACGGCGTGCTGGTCGAGCACTATGTCGCTAAGGCGGCGGAGGCGAGCCTCATCGGCAACGTCTACCTCGGCCGCGTGCAGAACGTTCTGCCAAGCATGGAGGCCGCGTTCGTCGACATCGGGCGCGGGCGCAACGCTGTGCTTTATTCGGGTGAGGTCGACTGGGAGGCCGCTGCAGCCGAGAGCGAGGGCGGCAAGAACCAGCCGCGCCGCATCGAACTGGCGCTCAAGCCGGGCGATCGTGTTCTCGTGCAGGTCACGAAAGACCCGGTTGGTCACAAGGGCGCTCGGCTAACGAGCCAGGTAAGCCTGCCCGGCCGTTACCTGGTCTACGTTCCGAACGGATCGATGAACGGCATCAGCCGCAAACTTCCGGATACCGAGCGAGCCCGGTTGAAGACCATCCTCAAGCAGGTGCTGCCCGAGAACGTTGGCGTCATCGTGCGAACTGCCGCGGAGGGCGCCACCGAGGAGCAGCTGACCCTTGACGTCAATCGCCTGACCAGCCAGTGGGCAGAGATCAGCCGGCTTGTCGAGACCCAGCAGGCACCTGTGCTTCTGCATTCCGAGCCCGACCTGCTCGTCAAGATCGTTCGCGACGTGTTCAACGAGGACTTCCAGAAGCTGGTCATCTCCGGCGAGGATGCGCAGGCGACGATCGAGAACTACCTGCGCTCGGTCGCTCCCGACCTGCTCGATCGTGTGCAAACCTACGACGAGCCCGGCGACGCGTTCGACACCTACCGCATCAGCGAGCAGATCGAGAAGGCGCTCGACCGCAAGGTGTGGCTGCCGTCCGGCGGTTCGCTCGTCATTGACCGCACCGAGGCCATGACGGTTGTTGACGTCAACACCGGCAAGTTCGTCGGGTCGGGCGGAAACCTCGAAGAGACGGTCACCAAGAACAACCTGGAGGCCGCCGAAGAAATCGTGCGCCAGTTGCGATTGCGCGACATCGGCGGAATTATCGTCGTCGACTTCATCGATATGGTGCTGGAGTCCAACCGTGACCTCGTGCTGCGCCGTCTCGTCGAGTGCCTCTCGCGCGACCGAACGAAGCACCAGGTCGCGGAGGTGACGTCGCTGGGCCTCGTGCAGATGACGCGGAAGAAGCTTGGTCTCGGCCTGCTGGAGTCGTTCAGTGAGCCGTGCGAGCATTGCGCCGGCCGCGGGATCATCGTTCACCACGACCCGGTGACGCGCCACCGCCAGAGTGCGCAGCCACCGATTGAAGGCAGCAGCGGTCGTCGCGGCCGCGGCGGTAAGGGTCCCGCGTCGGGCGGATCGGCATCGACAGCACCGCGCAGCGGCGCGGGTGCACCCACCAACGGCACCCACGCGATCACCGAAGACGTGCGCAAGGCGCTCGCCCAGGTCGCCGCGAGTACGGTGCATGCTGATCATGCTGATCATGCTGATCATGCTGATCATGCTGATCATGCTGATCATGCTGATCATGCCGCCCGCCTCGGCGCCACGGATGGGCCAGCGAGCGCTGAAGCTGCAACGTCACAGGCTGGGCCCCAGGCTGTGGAGTCCCAGGCTGTGGAGTCACAGTCCGCGAAGTCACAGGCGGCAAAGTCACCGGCAGTGCCAAACTACGAGGCTGAGTCGCAGCCTGAGTCCGGCGGGCCAACCGTCTTCGAGCTTCCGGTGACGCGTGCGCCGCGTGCTGCACGCAGGGTGAGCGACGAAGTCGCCGAGGACCTTCTCGGATCGGTGCTGAATGCCCTTCCCGAGCCCCGGCAACCAGGGCAGGGCCGGTCGCGCGTTTCCCGTCGTGCCACGAACACGGGTTCCGGAATAGTGACATCTGGTCCCTCTGAATAGAGGGCGCACCGTCCGCCAGCACTGGGGTTAGCCCAGCACTGGGGTTAGCCAAGCACTGAGCCAACCCGAATGGAACGAGTGGTCACAGTCCGCGTTTCTGCCTCTGCGACACCCGGAGTCCGCTGGCCTGCAGGCGTTCGATCATTTCGCGCACGCCGACCGGTTCTGCGCCCATGGCAACCAGCTCATTCCATTTGCGGTCAGGCACGTCATAGTGGTCGTGATCGAAGGCCCGCCGTGGGATGCCTGCGCGTTCCGCGAACTCGTGCAGCTCATCCAGCGAGGAGTCGCTGACGATGTGTGCCCAGAGTATGTCGTGCGCCGGCCAGATGGGCTGGTCGATGAGCACTGTCATCAGCCCATCATCCCCGAACCGCTGGTCGGGCGAAACTCAGGCATATCGGTGGTTCCGTGGATGAATAGACCGGGGAGTGCCGGCTTCGCCTGAAATTCGCCCGCAGTTCGAAACGCGGCGCCGCGGGTTTGACCGGATTCGAGAAAACCACGTACTATTGACCCTTGGTGTGTGCTGGGCTGAGCCCGCAATCAACGCCAACAGCTTCTTCAGGGCGTGTGTTCTCGCAATGCCGTCTCGAAACCAGTGTTGCATTCAAGCAACAGCACTTTTAAACAGCATTCTTAAACAGCAGAGTCTTTCAACAACTTTCAACAAACAGCTTCACTTCAAATTGCTTCACTTCAAACAAAGGGTTACTCGTGGTTTACGCAATCGTGCGCGCCGGTGGTCGGCAGGAAAAGGTCGAGGTCGGCACCGTTGTCGTTCTCGACCGCATCAAGGCCGACAAGGATGGCAACATCGAGCTGGTTCCGGTGCTGCATGTCGATGGTTCGACAATCACGCACGACGCCAAGGCCCTCGCGAAGATCAAGGTCGTTGCCGAGGTCGTCGGTGACGAACGCGGCCCCAAGATCGTGATCCAGAAGTTCAAGAACAAGACCGGTTATAAGAAGCGCCAAGGCCACCGCCAGGAGCTGACCCGCGTCAAGATCACCAGCATCAAGTAACCAACTTTTCGTTTCCCAAAGGGGCTCAATACTCATGGCACACAAAAAGGGCGCAAGCTCCACTCGTAACGGTCGCGACTCCAACGCACAGTACCTCGGCGTGAAGCGTTTCGGCGGCCAGGTCGTCAAGTCGGGTGAGATCATTCTTCGCCAGCGCGGCACCCACTTCCACCCGGGCGCGAATGTCGGCCGCGGCGGAGACGACACGCTGTTCGCACTTGCTGCGGGTGCGGTCGAGTTCGGCCAGAAGGGCGGCCGCAAGGTCGTCAACATCGTGGTGCCGGAGTAGGCGCCCCGAAATCCACCAGCTTTTCGACAGGGGCGAGCTTCGGCTCGCCCATGTTGTTTAAGCAGCGCAGGGTTAACCGGCGGGTGGCTGGTTCGCCACCACCTCCCTCACATCGCCGGGAACCGTTTTGAGGAAATTTAAGGAGCAATCGTCATGGCAACTTTTGTTGACCAGGTGACGCTGCACCTTCGCGCCGGCCACGGCGGCAACGGATGTGTTTCCGTGCGTCGAGAGAAGTTCAAACCCCTCGCGGGTCCTGACGGTGGCAACGGCGGCAATGGCGGAGATATCGTTCTCGTCTCCGATCCGCAGGTCACCACACTCCTCGGTTTCCATCGCGCACCGCACCGCCACTCCGACAACGGGGGACCGGGGATGGGTGACCACCGTGCGGGTGCGCACGGCGAGACCCTTGAGCTCGCGGTTCCCGTGGGCACGGTCGTTCATGACGCGGACGGCGAGACCCTCATCGACCTGGACACGCCCGGAATGCGGTTTGTCGCTGCCCCTGGCGGCCAGGGCGGCCTTGGCAATGCGGCGCTCGCGACCAACAAGCGCAAAGCCCCGGGTTTCGCGCTTCTCGGAACGGATGGCTTCGAGGGCGACATTCGGCTCGAGCTGAAGACGGTCGCCGATATCGCGTTCGTCGGTTATCCGTCCGCGGGTAAGTCGAGTCTTATCGCTGCTATCTCTGCGGCCAAGCCGAAAATCGCCGACTATCCCTTCACCACTCTCCATCCCAACCTCGGAGTCGTGCAGGCGGGTGAAGTTCGTTTCACGGTCGCGGATGTTCCCGGCCTGATCGAGGGCGCGAGCGAGGGCAAGGGGCTTGGTCTCGAATTCCTGCGCCATGTCGAGCGATGCACCGCGCTGCTGCATGTGCTCGATTGTGCGACGCTCGAGCCCGGTCGCGACCCGATCAGTGATCTTGAGGTCATCCTCGGTGAGCTGGCGGCGTATCCGGTGCCGGAGGGCCAGCTTCCGCTTCTCGAGCGCCCGCAGCTCATCGCACTGAACAAGATTGACGTTCCTGAGGGCCGTGAGCTCGCCGATTTCGTGCGGCCCGAGCTTGAGGCGCGCGGTTACCGAGTGTTCGAGATTTCGGCTGTTTCCCGGGCGGGACTCCGTGAGCTGACGTTCGCGCTGGCCGAGCTGGTCGAGGCGGATCGCGCGGCGAAAGCGCTCGTGGTTGCCGCGCCACGCATCGTGCTCCGTCCCAGGGCTGTGGATGAGGTCGACTTCGTCGTTCGGGTCGAGGGCGGCACCTACGGCGACGTGTATCGCGTGCTGGGGGCGAAGCCGCAGCGCTGGGTGCAGCAGACTGACTTCAACAACGAGGAGGCCGTCGGGTTTCTCGCAGACCGCCTGGCGAAGCTCGGCATCGAGACTGAGCTGTTCAAGAAGGGTGCTGTCGCGGGTTCGACTGTCATCATCGGCCCCGGCGACGGCGTCGAATTCGATTGGGAGCCCACGCTGACCTCGACGGCTGAACTTATGATGGCCCCCCGCGGTACTGATCCCCGACTGCTCAACGATGCCCGCCCCACGCATCCGACGCGCCGCCAGAACTATCTCGACCGCATGGATGCCAAGGCGGCCGCGCGCGCGGAGCTGGAGGCGGAGCGCGCAGCAGGAATCTGGAATGACGACGAAGGCTTTGCCGTGGATAAGGCCGCTCAGTCGGACTCGGATAGCTCCAGAAATGACGACGAAGGCGTTGCCGTGGACACGATCACCCACCCAGGCTCCAGCGCCAAATCTGCATCAGAGAGCAACGCCCGTGACTAAGATTCATACCCGTGCCGATATTCCGCTGGCCTCGCGGATTGTCGTCAAAGTGGGCTCGTCGTCGATCAGCGGCGCGAACGCCTCACAGATCGGACCGCTGGTGGATGCCCTCGCCAGTGCGCATGCCCGCGGCTGCGAGGTCGTGCTGGTGTCATCCGGTGCGATCGCGACGGGGATGCCGTTCCTCAGGCTCGACTCCCGTCCCACCGACCTCGCGACCCAGCAGGCGGCTGCAGCCGTCGGGCAGAACCTCCTCATCTACCGCTACCAGGAGAGCCTTCGCCGCTATGAGATCGTGGCGGGCCAGGTGTTGCTCACGGGTGGCGACATGGAGAACCCGGTGCACCGCAGCAATGCCCAGCGGGCTATGGAGCGACTGCTTGGGCTCCGCATCCTGCCCATCGTGAACGAGAACGACACGGTTGCGACGCAGGAGATCCGGTTCGGTGACAACGACCGACTTGCCTCCCTGGTGGCGGAGCTTATCGACGCCGACCTCCTGGTGCTGTTGTCCGATGTGGATGCGCTCTATACCCGGCCACCGCACGAACCCGGCGCCGAGCGCATCAGCGAGGTGCCGTTCGGTGACGAGCTGCTTTCCGTAACCTTCGGTGACATTGGGGCCGCGGGAGTCGGCAGCGGGGGAGCAGGCACCAAGGTTGCGGCAGCCCGTCACGCTGCCTCATCCGGAACACCGGTGCTGCTCGCCGAGACAGGTAGTGCTTTCGCAGCCCTCGCTGGTGAGGACCTGGGCACCTGGTTCGCTGCTCGTCCGATCTAAACTTGGCGCATGCCTGAGACAGCCGTCGCTGCGACGTTCACCCAGAAGCTCGAGGCCAGCCGTGCCGCCGCGCGCGTGCTCGCCACCGTTACCACTGAGCAGAAGAACCGTGCCCTGCATGCCATCGGCGCGGCGATCCTGCGCAACGCGGACCGGATCCTTCCCGCGAACGAGCTCGACCTGGCCAACGCCCGCGAGAACGGGATGAGCGACGGGATGCAGGACCGCCTGCGACTCGATTACCGCCGGCTTGAGGCGCTCGAGGCCGCCGTGGTGCAGGTGGCGTCGCTCGATGACCCGACCGGAGTGGTCGTGAGCGGTACGACGCTCGCAAACGGGCTTCGCATTTCGCAGGTGCGCGTGCCGTTCGGCGTGGTCGGCGCCATTTATGAGGCTCGGCCCAACGTGACCATCGATATCGCCGCGCTGGCGTTGAAGAGCGGGAATGCCGTCGTGCTGCGGGGTGGCTCCGCCGCGGAGAATACGAACCGTGTCCTCGTAGACCTGCTGCAGGGCGCACTCATCGAAGTGGGGTTGCCGTTCGAGGCGGTGCAGACTATCGACGAATTCGGACGTGACGGCGCGCGCGATCTCATGCAGGCCAGAGGCTTCATCGACGTGCTGATCCCACGGGGAAGCGCCGAACTAATTAACACGGTCGTGTCCGAGTCGACAGTGCCGGTCATCGAGACGGGTGCCGGTGTCGTGCACATCTATCTCGACGAGTCGGCGGATGAGAAGACTGCGGTCGACATCGTGCACAACTCGAAGGTGCAGCGTCCAAGTGTCTGCAATGCCCTCGAAACCTTGCTCGTTCACCAATCCGTCGCCGCGACTTTGCTTCCACCGGTTATCCGGAAGCTGCGCGAGTCAGGGGTGACCATCCACGGTGATGCGCGCACGCAGGCGCTGGTTCCGGATGTCGTGCCCGCCACGGAAGAGGACTGGTCGACCGAATACATGTCGCTCGACCTCGCCGTGCGTGTCGTAGACGACCTCGATGACGCCATCGAGCACATCCACCGTTATTCGACCCATCACACCGAGTCGATCATCACAAACGACCTGGCTCGCGCCGAACGATTCCTTGCCGAGGTGGACTCCGCAGTGGTGATGGTCAATGCGTCCACGCGGTTTACCGATGGGGGCGAGTTCGGGTTCGGGGCCGAGGTCGGTATCTCGACCCAAAAGCTTCACGCGCGTGGACCAATGGGACTACCCGAACTCACCAGCACCAAGTGGGTTGTGCGCGGCGCGGGTCACGTGCGCGGCTAGACTTTCACTGCCCCGATCGGAGAAATTGCATGCCTTTGCTCGCCACTGTGCTTACTAGTTCTGTGCTTTCTAGCTCTGTGCTCACCAACCTCGCGCACGCGGGAGTGATCGCCGACACCAAGGTGCCGATTATCCTGCCGTCGTACGCGTTCGGCGCTATCGCCTTCGGAATCTTCCTGCTTTTCGGCGTCGTCACCTGGACCTACCGCGATGTTGCCAACCGTCACGCCCACAAGGCCGCGACGTCGTATCACGATGATCACGAGCACGGTTCAGCGGGCCCCCACAAGTAACCCATGACCGACAACGTCGTCGAGACCGTGGGATTGCCAGAGGACTCTCAGGGTGGGCGACGTCGCATCGGTGTGATGGGCGGAACCTTCGACCCGATTCACAACGGGCACCTTGTCGCGGCAAGCGAAGTGCAGCAGCATTTTGCTCTCGATGAGGTGCTGTTCGTGCCCACCGGGCAACCGTGGATGAAGCCGGCGGTGACGGAGGGCGAGCATCGCTATCTCATGACAGTCATTGCAACGGCGGCGAATCCGAGGTTCACCGTGAGTCGCGTCGATATCGATCGGGACGGTCCCACCTACACGATCGACACGTTGCGCGACATCCGCAAACTGCATCCGGATGCGGACCTGTTCTTCATCTCGGGCGCTGATGCAATCGCCCAGATCCTTGACTGGAAGAACGTCGAAGAACTGTGGTCTTTGGCCCATTTTGTGGCAGTTTCTCGGCCAGGACACGAGCTCGCTATTAGCGCATTGCCAACGCAGGAGGTAAGCTCGCTTGAAGTTCCCGCGTTGGCAATTTCGTCGACCGATTGCCGGAGCAGGGTTAGCCGGGGCTTTCCGGTCTGGTATTTGGTCCCCGATGGTGTTGTTCAGTACATCTCAAAACACCACTTGTATCGGAGTATCGCATGACCACATTCCAGGATCCGCCACCGCATTCGCGGCGCGCGGTTCGTCAGAGTGAGCGCGGCGAGACTGCGCCGGCAACTCCCGCCGAGGGCACGCCATACAGCTTTGATGCGGCGGCCAGGTCCGTTTCATCGGCTCCCGTAGCGCACCCGAACCCGCAAGCCGCCATCGTGCCGCAGGTTGTGTCTCAGCCGGCGGCTGTTCCGGAGAACAGTGCTGCGAACGCCCAGGCCGCACAGCCCCTGGCTCCCGCCGTGCTGCCTAGTGGGCGCCGTGCCCAATTGCCCGCGACCTCGGTCAGTTCCGATAGCTCCGATAGTGAGCATCGCGACGGCCAGCAGCTTCCAGGCTTCGAGCCGTTGACCTATTCCACCCAGGGTCGCATCGCCCAGCCCGACGACGAGCAGGCGCACCAGAATCACTCCGCGACGTCCGACCGTGCCGAATCCCTCGCTTTCGGTGATTCTGCATTTCGGGTTCGTGACTTCAGCCCGGAAGGGCGTCGGTCTGCTGCACCCCGGCAGCCTCTGGACACCCCCCTGACGACGTCGTCTTCGTATCCCGGGCCCGGCCAGACGTCCGGTCAGGCACACAGTGCTGCGCATGTGCAGGGGCCAGCGCTGACCCAGCCGGTCGACCTCGACTACCACACGCAGGCCTCCCCACCGCCCCAGGCTGCAGGTCCAGCGCGGACTGCAGGTCCAGCGCAGGCTGCAGGTCCAGCGCAGGCTGCAGGTCCAGCCCAGGCTGCCGTTCCGCCGCAGTCGCACGCTCACGTCGCGTCGCCGCTTCCACCCACTTTTTCGTCGTCGTCGTCGTCCCTGTCGCCGTCGCCCCTGTCGCCATCGACTTCGCCGTCCGTCTCGCCGTATGTGTCATCGTCCGGCTCGCTCGACGAGAACCAGGGTCACACCATGACTCGCCGGGAGCTGCGGGAACTTCGCGCAGCAGCGGAACAGCAGGTGCCTGCTCTTCAGCTGCCGGAGCCGATCGATACGCTGCTGAACTCCGGTCCGATCGACATTCCCACGCTCGCGCCCCCGCCCGGGCAGTCGCAGGCACTTGCCGAGGCGATGGCCGAGTTCGACATGCTCACGCGAGCGCGACGTGAGGCTGACGCCCGCGCCCGCGATGCCCAGGTCGCGAGCCTGGCAACACCAATCGTGCTTCCCCCGAAGCAGGCTTCGCCGCAGGTTGCGGAGCCTGTGCTCCCGATGCCGGTCGCGGCTGACCCCGTCGGTTCTGTGCCGGTTGCTGCTGCACCAGTCGCTGCTGCACCAGTCGCTTCAGCACCGGTCGCTGCTGCACCAGTCGATTCAGCACCGGTCGCTTCCGTACCTTCTGCCGTCTCCGTGTCGTCACCCCCTGCGCCGGCCCGCGTTGCGCCGCCGCACCTCATCTTCCCCCTCGTTGATGTTGTGCCAACGGAGCCAGTGCAGGCAGCCCCGGAGGCGTACGGCCAGCCGCCGGCAGCGCAGCCGCCGGCAGCGCAATCCACGGCCGCGCAATACCCTGCTGACCAGCCTCCCGTCCCCGAGCGGCCCGTCGCCGAGCGGCCCATCGCGCAGCCGCTCTCCTTCGACCAGTCCCCGATCCTCGCCCCGCCGGTGTTTCCTGCCTCCGCAGGCACGAACTCGGTCGACCAGGATGAGCACGGTGGTCGTTCGCCTCGGGCCTCCAACCATTGGCGCGTTCAGGCGGCGATGGAAGACGACGACCTTCCCTACGAAAACACCATCAGCCGCACGGTGGGTTTGAACACGTCGGCGATCACGACCAGTGCGCTGGTTCTGCCTTCTGTTCCGCAGCCGGACGGTCTTCTCGCCTCCCTGACCTCCACAGGCGAAATTCTGGTCACCGGTTCGATTGCGCTTCCGCGCAGTCTCGGATCAACGGGGGCACACCCTCACCGAGTCGATCATGCCGACGACGAGGATGACCCGCTCGACAGCCAGGTGGCCGCCCCGGATTCTGCCCCGGTTCGCGCTATCCGTGCTGTCAGCACCACCACATCGACCCGTGCCGTCATCGAGACCAAGCGCCCACAGGGCAACCGCCTGCTGACGGGCGTGATCATCGCCGCCAGCGTGCTGTGTGTCGGTCTCGTCGGCCTGCTCGTGTTTGCGTTCGCTACCGGCAAGCTGTGACGCGGCAGACGTCTCCCAACCACCCAAGGAACCAGTGACTGCATCCCAACACGCCCTCGAACTCGTGAGAGTGGCGGCTACCGCCGCGGACTCGAAGGGCGGCGAGGACCTCGTCGCGCTCGATGTGTCGGGGCCATTGCCCCTGACGGACGTCTTCCTTCTCGTCACGGGCCGCAATGAGCGCAACGTGCTCGCTGTGGCTGGTGAAATCGAGGACAAGCTCATCGAGTTCGGTGCCAAACCTCTGCGGCGCGAAGGTCGCCAGGAGGGCCGCTGGGTGCTGCTCGACTTCGGCGACCTCGTGGTTCATGTCTTCCACGAGGAGGACCGCATGTATTACTCGCTCGAGCGGCTCTGGAAGGATTGCCCGGCAATCCCGATTGAGCTTGCCGTGACGCGCGCGGCCGACTAGAGCACCCATGAGTTGGCCGGTGCTCGCTGGCGAGCGGATGACACTCCGTGCGCCCGCGGCTGCGGATGCAGCACCCCTACTCGGCATACTGGCGGAGCCCGAGGTATCGCGCTGGTGGGTCGGCTACGGGCCAGACCGGATCCGAGAAGAGATCCTCGAGTCGGGCAATGCCCTCGTCATGGATATCGAGGGGCAGTGCGCCGGCGCGATCTTTCTCTATCCGGAGGATGATCCGGAGTACCTGCACGTCGTCATCCACCTGTTTCTTGGGGCTCAGTGGTACGGCAAGCGTTATGGTGCCGAGGCGTTGGCAATCGTGATCACGCATCTCGCGTCGAAAGGCCACCACCGGTTCACCCTCGATCCCAACGTGAATAACGCACCGGCGATCCGAAGCTATGAACGTCTGGGATTTCGTAGGATCGGAGTGCTGCGTGAGTACCAGCTTCGCCCGGACGGCACACACGAGGACGGCCTGCTGATGGACCTTGTGCTCAGCGACTTTCCTGATGGCGTCGACTGGCGACGCAACTAGCTGCGTGCTGCGCCTCGATCGCGCAGCTCGATCACCTGGGACGTCAGCTGGTCGGCAACCAGTTCGAATGGTTCCATCGATTGTTCGGCGCGGCTGAGGACGACTGCTCCCTCGGTTGCGGCAATAAGCACCGCGGCAAATCGGGACGCGTCGAGTTCGAGCAGTCCGCCCTCGTGGAGCAGCACCGCCAGGCGGAGTCTCCAGGTGCGGAACACGGTTGCAGCGTGATCGAGCAGGTCGGCCGAGTCGGTAGCGATGGTGACCGCGAGTACCGAGCATCCGGCTTTGTAGTTCGAACGGACGAGAACCTCGCGCCACATTCCCAGAAAGTGCGTCGTGACTTCCTGCGCCGTCTTGCCCGCGACTCGATCGATGAGCGCTATCGCGTGGGCCCCAGCCAGGTCGACGGCGGATGCGATCAGCTGGTCTTTGCCGTCCGGAAAGTGGTGATAGATCGAGCCGCGCGGTGCGCCCGTCAGGTCGAGCACTTCTGAGAATGACGTCTCCTGCAGCCCGCGTTCCGCGAGAAGGCGCGCAGCGCCCGCGACCATGCGTGCGCGGGTTTCACCGGCCACTGTTTCGCCCCCTCCGTGCACTCCCGTGCTCAGACATTCTGGTTGGGAGAACCAATCCAACTCTATGATTATCATCATAGCTTGACTATGACGAACGTCATAAGGCAGACTCAGGTAGTCGCACCGGTTTCCACAGGACTCATCACGCGACTTTCAACACAACTCACAAGGAGAACCCTCATGCCCATGATTGACGTCTACGCTACGGCCGGAACTTTCAACGACAAGCACAAGCTCGCGATCGATCTTGCGACGACGGTCATGACCATCGAGGCGGTTCCGAATATCCCGATGTTCCGCCAGAACACCGCCGGTTTCGTTCACGATCTTCCGGCAGGCGACCTTGCGAACGTCAATGGGGACACCAATTATGTGCGGGTGCAGGTGCTGACCAATGCCGGGGCACTCGATCGTGACAAGCAGCTCGCGGTTGTCGAGCAGCTCACTGCGCTGATCGCTGAGGCTGCGGATGACCCGACGATTGTCGATCGCACCTGGGTGCTCCTGACCGAGGCTGTGGCGGGCGGATGGGGCCTCAAGGGCCACGCGAACACCAACGATGAGCTGGTCGCTGCGGCGCGGGCCCAGATCGCGGAACTGCAGGCGTCCAAACCAGCGGAGTAGCGGTCTGACGCGAGTCCACGCGTCTCCACACTCGTCTCCACGCGTCGTACGGGCTTTCAGGGTGGCGTTAGGCGGTTTCGTGTGTCTGGGTGGGGGTTTGGGGGTGGGTGCGGTAGGTGCGTCCGGTTGGGGTGGTCCAGGTGAGCACTCCGGAGCCGTCGCCGGTTTGGGTGACTTTCCAGGGGGTGTTGCCTTTGAGGGTGTGGTGGTTGCGGCAGAGGTGGGCGAGGTTGGTGTGGTCGGTTTCGCCGCCGAGCGCCCAGTCGTGGGTGTGGTCGATGTCGCTGCGTTCGGCGGGCATGCTGCAGCCGGGGAATCGGCAGGTGAGGTCTCGGATTTGGAGGTGTCTTCGGAGGTCTGGGGGGACTGTGTAGCGTGTGCGTCCGACGGAGAGCACGGCCCCGGTTTCGGGGTGGGTGAGGATGCGCAGGAAACTTTTCGCCCCGGCGGTGAGCCGGCGGGCGGTGACCGGGTCGATGGGGACCCACCCGTCCAGGGTGGCGGGGGTGTTGTTGTGGCCGAGGAGGGTGAGGACGGGCACGGTGATGGTGACTTCGGCGGTGATGCCGCGGTACCAGTGCACGAAGTTTTCGTCATCCCACTGGTCGGGGACTACCCCGAAGGCTTCGCCGTCGACGTGGGCGAGGAGCACGTGGGTGAGGATGTCGGCGCGGCGTTGGTCGAGGGTGCGCTCTTCGAGGGGCCCGTTGAGGGCGCGTGCGGCGGTGGTGAGCCGGTTGAGGATGGCGTGGAGGTGCACGGACCCGGCGCGGATCGTGAGGGAGGACATCCCGTCGCGGTCGTCGTCGAGGGTGACGCCCCGCTCATCGAGGGCGGTGGTGTGTCGTGCAACGATGGTTTCGGGGTGGAGCTGTTCTCGGGTTTTGCGCAGCATCCGGGCGAATTTCGGGGGAGTGAGCCGCTCGGCTGATTCGAGTACTTTCTGTTCCAGCCCGGCCATGGGGGCGGGGTCAAGGCCCGCCGTCTGGTCCACCATGATGGTGGCGTGACGCCAGGAAATATCGCCGCGTCCCAGCGCTGCCGTGGTGGCGGGAAGAGCGCTGGCGAGCACCCCGGAGACTGCGATGAGGTTCTCCGCGGCGCGCTCGGAGATGGTCAGCAGGGCGGCGACCTCGGCCCGGAACGAGCGCTGCGCCAGAACCGTCGAATCGAACCGGGCCACACTGGATACCTCTGCGTCGGCTCGCGTCGCCGCCTGACCGGCCGCCCGCGCGAGGTGTTCTTTGCGGGCGAGGTCGAGGGCCAGCGCACGCAACGCGGAGAGTTGGTTGATCTGCCGGTCGAGCCCCGCGACAACATCCAGCAGGTCGCCGCCGCGCGCGGGGAC
>Ga0302283_1001961_pt1 | contig 16851 bp, 18 predicted proteins | sample III_Fen_E1_4_FD_198770 | JGI IMG/M metagenome (GOLD analysis project Ga0302283, IMG submission 198770) | Peat permafrost microbial communities from Stordalen Mire near Abisko, Sweden - III_Fen_E1_4 | ecosystem: Environmental > Terrestrial > Soil > Wetlands > Permafrost | place: Sweden: Abisko... | reverse complement strand
TCGTGCTCGATCTACCCGTACCGCCCCTCGATCTGCCGCGAGTACCTGGTCACCTCCCCCGCCGAGAACTGCGGCAGCCTCGGCAAGGCGCCGGTCGCTCGCATCCCCGTCCACGTCCGCCTCTCCGAGGCGCTCGCCCGGCTCACCGGCAAGCTCCTCGACCGCGAGCCCGAGGTCGTCCCGCTGACCCTGGCGCTGGAGTGGGCCGAGGCCCATCGCGAGGAAGGTGCGCGCACCTGGGACCCTCGCGTCCTGCTCGAGGGCCTGGTCGCCGAGCTCGCGCGATGACTCCCCCTCTCGACCTCTACCTCATGTCCCCCCCCGGCCCCGGCTGGCAGCTCCGGGGGCGCGCCAACTTCCGCAGCCAAGCCGCCGCCCCCGTCGACGCCCGCGCCGCCATCCGCGAATGGATCGCCCTCGCCGACGCCCTCGAAGCCCGCGGCGGCCGCGTCGTCTGCCTGGTGCCCGAGCCCGACACCGAGCTCACCGGCCTGCCCTACGCCGCCGAGTGCGGCCAGATCCTCACGGTCGACGACGACCTCTGCTTCGTCCTCCCCCGCATGGCCGCCCCTCACCGCCGCCACGAGCGCGACGCCTGGCGCCCCCTCGCCGAGTCCCTCGGCCTGCGCCCCATCGACCTCCCCGACGGCTTCTGGGAAGCCCAGGGCGACGTCGCCACCTTCCTCGGCCGCACCCTCCTCTTCTGGGGCGGCCGCACCGACCGCGCCGGCCTGCTCGCCGCCGCCCCCTACTTCCCCCCCGACGCCCTCCACCTCGAGGTCCGCCAGCCCGCCTTCCACGGCAACATGGCCGCCCTCCCCCTGGACGCCGCCCGCAAGCTCCTCGTCTGCCCCGACGTCCTCGTCGGCGACAGCCTCTCCCGCCTCGAAGCCGCCTTCGGCGCCGCCGCCCTGGTCCCCGTCACCACCGACGAAATCCGCAGTTACGCCACCAACGGCCTCCCCATCGGCGCCGACGTCCTCGCCCCCCACCTCACCCCGCCCCGCATCCTCACCCTGATGCGCACCTGGGGCCTCGACGTCACCCTCCTCCCCATGCTCGAGCTCTGCGAAAAAGCCGGCGGCGCCTCCCGCTGCCTCGTCAGCCACGCCCACCTCTCCCCGACCCAGGCCGCCCAGCTCACCGTGCCCCCCCCGCACGACTACCGCCTCATGCGTTCCCAGATCGTCGCAAGCGCCAACTAACCCCCTCCGCTCCGCTCGCCCTCCCCTCCGGCCCCACCCCAAGCTCGCAGAGATTGCGTAGCAGCCGTCGCGAGCCCCCCGAGGCTAGGAAGGCCGAGGGAGCCGTACTCCGGTACGGTGACCGAGGCCGACGCCCCCCGTCGGAGGGCATCGGGGGGCGTAGCAGGCTGATACGCAATCTCTCAGCGCCAGTGGCCGGGGATCCAGGTGTGGCGACCGCGGCGGTTCTCCCAGTGGCCGTCGACCCACGCGCGGTTGCCGACGCGAGCCTGGTAGTGGCCGTTGACCCACACGTAGCGGCCGCCCTGCCAGCGCCAGAACCCCTTGGTCCAGATCTGGTTGGGGGCGGGCGCCGGCCCGGGGGGCGGGGTCTCGGCCTGGTCGGCGGGGGGAGCGGGCGCGTCGGCGGGGGCCTCGGTCGGGGCCGGCTCGGCGGTGGCCGCGGCCGCCGCTCCGCCCTGGTCTGCGGCGGCGGGCGCCGAGGTGGCCGCGGTATCGGCGGAGGCATCCGGCTTCTTGCACCCGGTGGTGGCGATCGCACCGAGCATCATCACGACCGCAGCGACAGACTGGAACTGGTTGAGCTTCATTGGCCTTCTTCTCGTGGTGGAATCAGGATGCAACCTGCATTCGAGCACGAAGGTATTCGCGCCCCCGAGCCCGCGCAAGACCCTGCGGGGCGACGGGATCGTGCTGACCTGCGGTGCTGGCGTTCGGAGCTGAGCTCGGCCGGTGCTTCGGCTACCCTCGCCGCCGCCATGCGCCTCTTCCTCTCCGGCCTCGTTCTCCTGGCGAGCCTCGCCGCCGCCCCTGCGCGGGCGGAGCCCGTGGTCATCGACCGGGTCGTCGCGGTGGTCGGCCCCCAGCCGCTGCTCCTCTCGGAGCTGCGGGCCCGCGCGGCGCCCATGATCGCCCAGCTCGACCGGACCGACGTCGCGCCGGCGGCCCGCGCCGCGGCCGAGCGCCGGCTCGTCGACGAGGTCCTCCAGCACCTGATCGACGCCGAGCTGGTGGCGCAGGCGGCCGCGCGGGCCGGGGTGGAGGTCACCACCGCGGAGATCGACGCCGGGCTCACCCGGGTGGCGGCGCAGAACCGGGTGAGCGTGCAGGAGCTCCTCGTCGAGGCGCGCCAGCAGGGCTTCGACGAGAGGCTCTACCGCGACGAGATCGGCCGCCAGATCTGCGAGGTCAAGATGCTCCGGTTGCGGCCGCTCCCTGCAGGGCTCGACGAGCGCCAGCACCTCGAGGCGCTCGAGCGCCTGCGCCGGACCTGGCTCGCCGAGCTGCGCCGCGCCACCTACGTGGAGATCCGCCTCTGAAAGCGCCCCTCGCCCCCCTGGCCCTGGTCGCCACCCTGGCCCTCGGCTGCGCCGCCTCCCCGGCGCCTCCGGTGACGGCGTCTGCGGCCCCGCCTCCGGTGACGGCGTCTGCGGCCCCGCCTCGGCCACCCTCACCGCTCGGAGCCCCGCCGCCGAGCTTCACCGGCCCGGTCACCAGCATCGAGGTCCGCGGTGCTCCCTCGCCCGAGGTGGCGCGCCACGCCCTCGCGACGCACCTCGGAGATCCCTTCGATCCGGCGCGGATCCAGGACGACCTGCGGGCGCTCTGGGCGCTCCGGCTCTTCGAGGACGTGGCGGTGGAGGCCGAGGCCCGCGGCGAGGGCGTCGCGCTCACCTACGTCGTCGTCCTGCGGCCGAAGATCGACCGCGTCACCCTCTCCGGCACCCACCGGGTCCCGGTGGCCGAGCTGGAAGCCCTCGTCGCCGACCTGCGCGGCTCGCCCGCCGACCCCGTCCTCATCGACGACGCGGTCCACCGCGTCCGCGACCACTGCGCCGAGCTCGGCTACCGCCTCGCGCGCGTCGAGACCGAGCAGAGCCGCGCGAACCAGGCCCCCGGGCCGAGCCCGGTGGAGCTGCGCCTGGTGATCGACGAGGGGCCGCGCGTGGTCCTCGATCGCTGGACCTTCACCGGCAACGCCCGGGTGAGCGAGGCGGCGCTCCGCAAGCAGATGGAGAGCGGCGCCGCCAACACCGCGGGGGGCCTCTACAGCGAGGCGCTCTGGGAGCGCGACGTGGCGCGGATCAGCGCCTACTACTTCGACCGCGGGATGCTCCAGGTCCAGGTCGGGCCCGTGAAGCTGACCCCCTCCGCCGACGGGAGCGTGCTCTCGGCCACGGTGCCCGTGGTGGAGGGCCCCGTGTTCCACGTCGGCGCGGTCGACGTCCACGATACCGCCGCTGCCAGCTCACGCCGCCCGGCCGGCGTCCTCCGGGTCAAGAAGGGCGAGGTCTTCGACCGGACCCACGTCAAGGCGGACCTCGACCGACTCCGCGCCTGGTACGCCCGGGAGATGCACCGCGACGTCGTGGTGACGCCGCTCACCGATCTCGACGTGCCCGGAGCCATGGTGAACCTGGTGCTCCGGGTGGAGGACACCAAGCGTTGAGCCGAGCAAGCGCCGTCGACGACCCCGTCGCCGCCGCATGCTGGAGCAGAGATCTGCAACGCCACGGAAAGGCTGTGATTTACGACCAGCAGGTCCGACCGTACAACGGAGCAACCTCCCGGTTGTACGGAAGAGCTTCCCGGTACGACGGGACAACCTCCCGGGGCAACCGGGCGACCTCCCCGTACAACATTGGAGCTTCCCGGTACGACGGGACAACCTCCCGGTACAACCGGGCAACCCACCGGTACAACCGGGCAACTCCCCCTACAACCAGATGACCTCCCCGTACAACCGGGCAACTCCCCCGTACGACCGGGCGACCGCCCGGTACAACCAGTCGATACGTCGGTACAACCGGGCAACTCCCCCGTACAACCGGGCAACTCCCCCGTACGACCAGGCAACTCCCCCGTACGACCAGGCAACCTCCCCGTACGACCAGGCAATCTCCGGGTACGACCGGGCGACCGCCCCGTACGACCAGGCAATCTCCCGGTACGACCGGGCGACCTCCCGGTACAACCGGGCGATACGTCGGTACAACGGTGGGCTTCCTCGGTGCGAGGAGACCACAATCCCGGCTATTGACGCGTGGCGAGGGAGGCGTCGTCGCACCGCACGGGCGCGCGGTGGGGCGACGGCTCGCTACCGCAACCGCCCGTCGAGCGACACGGCAGCGCAGGCGAGCATGGAGGCCTCGCGCAGCAACTGGAGCACCGCCGTGCGGTCGGAGCCCTCCGGGACCTGCTCGAGGATCACCTCGGCGAAGTGCTTGGCCCCGGCGTGGATGGCGTCGTAGTGCGCCAGCTTCTCGGGGGTCGCCGAGTGGTGCGAGAAGACGTAGTTGGGATCGAAGTCGCCGTGGGTCATCCGAGGCTCCGTGGGGTTCGCGGTGGGTGCCGATCTCATACACCAGAACGCACGCTCCCGAAGGGACTCCCCGAGCGCCCGCCTTCGGCTACACTCTCGCGCCACCAACGCGCCTCGATCGAGAGAGAGCACCTTGCCCGACCTGCCCACCCTCCGCGCCGAGATCGAGCGCCTCCTCGCGCTCGCCGACCCCGGCCACGCCGCAAGGTCATGAACCTCCGCGTCTTCGAGCGCTTCCCGGTCCTCACCACGCCCCGCTTGCTCCTCCGCGAGCTGGGGCCGAAGGATGCCGAGGCGGTCCTGGCGCTCCGCCGCGACGAGGAGGTCAACCGCTACCAGAGCCTGGACGCGCCGCCCACGCTGGAGGGGGCGCGCGCGATGATCGCCCGCTGGCGCAAGCGGTTCTCCACCCGGGCCGAGATCCGCTGGGCGGTGGTCACCCGCGACGACGGCCTGTTCGCCGGCACCTGCGCGTACGCCCACTTCGTCCCCTGGCTCGACCGCGGCCACGTCACCTACGAGCTGGCGCGCCGCGCCTGGGGCCGCGGCCTGGCGACGGAGGCGCTGCGGGCCATGGTCGCGTTCGGACACGGCCCGGCCGGGCTCGATCGCATCGAAGCCGTGGTCGTGCCCGAGCACGAGGCGTCGGTGAACGTGCTGCGCAAGGCGGGCTTCGCCGAGGAGGGGCTGCTCCGCGCCTACGGCTCGTGGAGAGGGCAGCACCACGATCTGCGGATGTTCTCCATCGTCCGACCGGTCATGCCGGAGGTCATGCCGGAGGTCATGCCGGAGGTCATCCCGGAGGTCATCCCGGAGGTCTCGACCGAGGTCACACCGGAAGACCCGCCGGCGCCGCCGTGACCCGCGCCTACGGGTGAGGCAGGCGCTCCAGGTCGGCGGGCTCGTCGACGTCGAAGGCCAGCCCGTCGCTGCGGTGGACGCCGACCCGGAGCCCCGCGGCCTGCGCCCGCTGCACGTGGCGATCGAAGCTGTCGCGCACCCCGAAGGAGGTGAGGAGCCGATCGGGCGGGGCGAGCGCGAGGGCGTTGGTGCCCTCGCCGCGGAGGTCGGGGGCGGCGACGACGTCGAGCCCGCCCATCCGCGCGAGGAGGCCGCCGACGTCCGTGACCGTGAGCCGGGGGAGGTCCGACATCAGCACGAGCGCCGTGCCCACGCTCCGGGCGCGGAGCTCGGCCAGGGCCGCGTCGACGATGGCACCGAGCGGGGGGTTGGCCGCATCACGCACGACCACGGCGCCGCGCGCGCGGGCCAGCTCGGCGGTGTCGTCGCCGTCCGTCACCACCAGGACTCCGTCGATCTCGCTGGAGGCGGCGAGCACGGAGAGCACGTGCTCGAGCATCGAGCGAGCGAGCGCGGCGCGCTCGTCGGGACCGAGGATCCCCGCCAGGCGCGACTTGGCCCGGGTGAACGACTTGGCCGGGACGAGCGCCCACACCGGGCGCACGAACCCCTGGGCGGTGGCGCCGCTGCCGGGGATCATGGCGTGATCGAGCGCGTGATTGCGTCAGGGACCTCGAAGCCCCCGAAGGCGAGCACCTCGCGCGCGAGGCGGAGGCTGTCCGCGCGGCTCCGCATGACCGTGTCACAGGCATGGACCGCGACGGGCCCCTCGAAGCCGCCCTCGTCGCCGCGCTCGACGACGATGCCCGCGAGCAGGCTGCCGTAGTGGCGGGCAATCGCCGCCGCCGTGGGCGGGGCGCCGGTCAGCTCCGGGATCATGGTGCCCAGCGGGCCCTTGATGGCGCGGCCGCCCACGATGGGGCTCACCGCGATCACCTTGCGCCCGGCGAGCGCGGCGCGGACGCCGGGCAGCGAGAGGATGGGATCGATCGAGACGTAGGGGTTGGACGGGCCGAAGACCACCAGGTCGGCGGCCTCGATGGCCGGGATGACCGCGGGGGCGGGCGGCGGATCGCCCTCGAAGCGGACGGCGCGCACCTCGGGAGCGGCGCGGTGGCGGACGAACCAGTCTTGAAAGGAGAGCGTGCCTCGATCGCGGGTGTCGATCATGGTCCGGCAGGGGCCGTCGGCCATGGGGACGAGGTGCGCGCGGATCCCCAGCGCCCCGGCGAGGCGGGCGGTGACCTGGCTCAAGGTCTCGCCGCGGCGGAGGCCCTGGGTGCGGAGGATGTGGGTGGCGAGGTCGCGATCGCCGAGCTGGAACCAGTCGTCGCCGGCGTAGCGGCGCACCATCTCGAGGGTGGCGAACGACTCCTCGGCGAGGCCCCAGCCGCGCTCCTCGTGGGCGAGGTCGGCGAGGGTGTACATCACCGTGTCGCTGTCCGGCGAGACGTGCAGCCCCCAGTGCTCGAAGTCGTCGCCGGTGTTGACGATGACGGTGAGATCCACCGTCTCCGCGGCCGCTTCGAGCGCGCGCGAGAGGCCGTGGACGAAGCGGGCGCCGCCGACGCCGCCCGAGAGTGCCACCACTTTTTTCATGCGTAGAGATCCCGCTCCGGGGCCCGGTACAGCTCTGCCGCGGAGTGCTCGCCGGGGGTGAAGGCGAGGCCGCGCACGTGGATGGCGGCGCGCCCCTCGGCGGCCTGGCCGGCGACGAGATCGGCGGCCGCGGCGACCTGATCCGCCAGCGCGGTGACGGTGTGCTGGAGGACGCGGCCGAAGAGATCGGCGGCGCCGCGCTGGTCCCACACGGCGGGCAGGCCGGCCACCCCGATGGCGGCGCCGACCGTCCCCTGGCGGAAGGGCCGCCCGAACGAGTCGCTCACCACCACGCCCACCCTGGCGCCGGAGCGCTCCTCCAGGACGCCGCGGATGCGCGCGGCCGAGCCGTCCGGATCCACCGGCAAGAGGAGCGCCCAGGGGCCGCTGCCGGGCGCCGCGCCGCGGGGGGCGGCGTTGCTGGCGTCGATGCCGGCGTCGGCGGCGATGAAGCCGAGCCGGTGGCGCACCAGCAGCGCCCCCGGGGCGGACCGGGAGACGCCGGAGGACTCGCCGAGGACCAGCTCGCAGAAGCGCGCGTCCTTGCCGGTCTCGAGGGCGACCGCCCGGGCGCGCTCCGAGGGCTCGACCGTGGTGAGGTCGACGAAGCGGCCCTCGGCGCGGGAGACCACCTTGGAGACCACGACCACGACGTCGCCGTCCCGCAGCGCGATGCCCGCACGCTCGAGCCCGGCGGCGATCAGGGCCGCCAGATCGTCGCCGGCTCCCACGAGCGGGATCCCCGGCAGCGCCTGGAGCTCCAGCCGACCGTCGCAACGAATGGCCGGTCCGCCCACCTCCGCACTCACTCGGCACCTCGTCGCATCGGGCGCGTGTCGGTAGATCGCTTTCGTCGCCAAGTCCACCCGGATCCGGGCGGCGAGGGTGCTAGGCTCCCCGCCGCGGAGGTCGGGATGCGTATCGGAATCGTGGGCGGAACGGGACGTGAAGGGCGGGGCCTGGCGGTCCGCTGGGCAAAGGCAGGCCACCAGGTGGCGCTGGGCTCACGCGACGCGGAGCGGGCTCGCGCTCGCGCCGCCGAGCTGGCGCCGACCCTCCACGACGGAGCGGACCCGGCCGGTACCGGCGTGATCGAGGGCGGCAGCAACGAGTGGGCGGTCAGCGACGCCGCCGTGGTGGTGCTCACCGTCCCCTACGCCGCCCACGGCGAGACGCTGCGCGCGCTCGCGCCGCACCTCGCGGGCCGCGTGCTCATCGACATCACCGTGCCGCTGGTCCCGCCCCGCGTGCAGCAGGTCCACCTGCCCGAGGGACAGGCGGCGGCGCTGGTGGCGCAGACCATCCTCGGCCCCGGCACGCCGGTCGCCGCGGCCCTCCATCACGTGAGCTCCGCGCACCTGGGGGATCCGGCGCACGCCCTGGACTGCGACGTCCTGGTCTGCTCCGACGACCCGCGCGCCATGGATCTCACGCTCGCCCTCGTACGAGAGCTGGGCGCCCGCGCCTTCGACGCCGGGCCCCTGCGCAACGCCATCGCCCTCGAGTCGCTGACCCCGGTGCTCCTGCACCTGGGCAAGCGTTACAAGGCGGCGGGAGTGGGCGTCCGCTTCACCGGTCTCGTCTGAGGTCTGGTCGGGGCGGTCACTCGGGGATGACGAGCCCGGTCTCGGCCGGATCGAGGAGGCTGCCCAGGTTGTGGACGACGGCGTCGCGCGCCGCGAGCTGCCCGACCTCGTGGAGGAAGTTGTACTCGACGAGGGCGAGGATGCTGGAGTGCTCCAGGGTCACGTGGGACACCTGGTTCTTCCGGGCGAAGCGGCCGAGGGCCAGCAGCGGCACGCGGGTGCCGTAGGGCTGGTTGTCGACCGCGCTGTCCGCCGGCGGCTTGACGTGGTCGAAGAAGCCGCCCCCCTCGTCCCAGGTGACGAGCACCAGCGTGTCGTTCGCCAGCGAGGAGCCGAGGACGGCGTTGACCACGCCGGTCGAGAAGTCGATCCCATCGCTGATGCGGGTGCCGTAGCCCGGGTGCTCGTTGTGGTACCCGACGCCCTTGACGAAGGAGAGCTCCGGCAGCGTCCCCGCCTGGACGGCAGCGACGAAGTCCAGGTAGTCCTTCATGTACGCCGAGTTGTCGGCGAACTGCTGGTAGTACTCGAAGGGTACGTCGCTGGGGTCGTAGTCGCAGGGATCGGTGGGGAGGCCGAAGGGGCAGCCGGCCGGCGCCGCCGGGCAGGTGAGCGAGGCCTTCATGGCCGCATAGCCTTCGGCATAGAAGCCGAAGTCGAGGCCCGCGCCGATGAGCACGTCGCCGATGGTCTGCACGCCCTGGAACTGCTTGAAGGGCCCGAGCGCGCCGATGGTGCAGCCGGTACCGTTGGTGTCCGGGTAATAGTCGTTGTCGGTGAAGGCGTAGCGCGCCCCCGCCAGGTACATGTCGTTCGAGCTGGACTGCCCGACGAGGGGCTGGAAATAGCGGTCGGCGATGGCGTACTGCGACGCCAGATCCCAGTAGGGTTGCGCCACCGCGGCCGGCGCCAGCGCGAAGTTGCGCGCGTCGGAGCACGAGGTGCCCGAGGTGTAGCTGTCCATCAGCCCGCCGTTCATCTCCCCGAGCTCGCAAGCCTGGGTGTGATTGGGGTCGTATCCAGCGTTCTCTGCGTCGTTGAGGACGACGGGAGAGGCCCCCGAAGGGTCGGTCTGGGGCGCCGCCTCGCAGCAGCCCGGACCGGCCGTGCAGCTCGGCGCGGAGCCCGCCGGAGCGGTGCAGTAGCGACCGAAGTAGGCGTCGAACGTGTGGTTCTCCTGAACGACCACGACGATGTGGCGGATGGCCGACACCGTGGGCGCGCCGCCGGAGCTGCTGGTCGATGACGAGCTGCTGGTCGATGACGAGCTGCTGGTCGACGACGAGCCGCTGGTCGACGACGAGCCGCTGGTCGACGACGAGCTGCTGGTCGACGACGAGCTGGAGGCGGTCGCCATCGGGGCTCCGCCGGCGCCGGTGATCGCGCCCCCTCCACCGCCTGCGCCGCTGGCGCTCTCGGTCTCCCCACCCCCTCCGCATCCGAGGACGACCGCTGCGGAAATGGCAGCCAGATGGCAGATAGGTCTCACACTGGCGACTATCTCATGACTTTTTGGTTTCAACCAATCGGTTTCTGGATGACAGCGTGGGGCAAATGACGCCCCAAAGGCCACGCGGTGGCGAAAGAACAGACCGCGAGCGAGGGGTCCTCGACCAGGGCGGGTACGGCCCCACGCGCGACCGCCCGCGCGAGAATTCATGGTATAGGGCGACGCCCGGAGGGTTGTCCCGATGTGGCTGGACCGCGCTGTCAAATGGCTGCTGCCTCGTGAGGAGCACTTCTTCGATCTCCTCGAGAGGGGCTCCGCCTGCGTCCTCCGCAGCGGCGAGCTGCTGGTGACCTGCTGCGACTCGAAGACGGCCGCCGGCCGCGAGGAGGCGGTCGCCCGGATGACCGACGAGGAGCACGCCTCCGATCGCGTCATCCAGGAGGTGTACGAGGCGCTCAACAAGACCTTCGTCACGCCCCTCGACCGCTCGGACATCTACGCGCTGGCCACCGACCTGGAGAACGTGGTCGACCGCTGCCACGGCACCGTCAACCAGATCGTGGTGCACGCCATGGAGGACCTGCCCCCGGGCAGCGCCGAGCTGGCGCTCAAGGTCCACGTCGCCTGCCAGGAGATCGACGGGGCGGTGAAGCTGCTCCGCAACTTCAAGCAGGCGGACCAGATCCGGGCGCACTGCAAGGCGCTGGGGCGGCTCGAGCACGACGGCGACCAGATCTTCCGGGCCCACATCGGCGAGATGTTCCGGAGCGAGAAGGATGCGGTCCGCCTCCTCAAGCACAAGGAGTTCCTCGAGGGCCTCGAGAACACCCTCGACGCCTGCGACGACGTGGCCAACGCCCTCGAGGCGCTGGTCATCAAGAACGCCTGAGCGAGCGCCTGAACGTGAGCGCGGTCCTCCTCGTCCTCGTCCTGGTGATCGTCGTCGGCCTCGCCTTCGACTACATCAACGGCTTCCACGACACGGCCAACGCCATCGCCACGGTGGTGAGCACCGGCGTGCTGCCCATCCGCACCGCGATCCTCCTGGCGGCGGTGCTCAACTTCGGCGGGGCGCTCCTCGGCACCGCGGTCGCCAGCACCATCGGCAAGGGGCTCATCGCGCCCGCGGCGGTGACGCAGGTGGTCGTCCTCTCGGCCCTCGTCGGCGCCATCTTCTGGAACCTGTTCACCTGGTACTTCGGTATCCCCTCGTCCTCGTCGCATGCCCTCGTGGGGGGCCTCGTCGGCGCCGGCGTGGCCCACCACGGGAGGGGCGCAGTCCAGCTCCCCGGGCTCACCAAGATCGTCAAGAGCCTGATCCTCTCGCCCATCGTCGGGTTCTTCGCCGCCTTCGTGGTGATGATCGCCATCTTCTGGATCACCCGGGGCGCCCGGCCGGCGCGGCTCTCGCGGATCTTCCGCCGGCTGCAGATGGTCTCGGCCGGCTTCATGGCCCTCTCGCACGGCTCCAACGACGCGCAGAAGACGATGGGCATCATCACCATGAGCCTGGTGGCCTATGGGTCGGTGAGCGCCACCGGCGGCCCGGCGCTCCAGGTGCCGCTCTGGGTGGTGCTGGCCTGCGCGGTGGCGATGGCCATGGGCACGGCGGCCGGCGGAATGCGCATCATCAAGACGATGGGCACCAAGATCATCGACCTCAAGCCGATCCACGGCTTCGCGGCCGAGACGGCGGCGGCTGCGACCATCCTCACCTCGTCGGCGCTCGGCATGCCGGTGTCGACGACCCACGTGATCACCGGCTGCATCATGGGCGCCGGCGCCAGCCAGCGCGTCAGCGCGGTGCGGTGGGGGGTGACGACCAAGATCCTCTGGGCCTGGGTGCTGACCATCCCCATCAGCGCGATGGTGGCCTGGGGCTGCTACCACGGCGCCGGGCTGGTGCTCGGGCCGTAGCCGCTCGTCGCGATCAGGAGAAGGCGAGCTCGGCCATCAGCCGCACTGCTTCCGGCTGCATCGTCCCCACCAGCATGGTGCCCACCCGGGACTCCTTCCACGCCTGGAAGCGATCCCGGATCCGCTCCCGGGGGCCCACCAGATGGAGCGCATCGACGAGGGCGTCCGGGACCTTGGCGATGGCCTCGGCCCGCTTGCCGGCCAGGTAGAGGTCCTGGATCTCGATCGCCTCGGCCTCGAAGCCGATCTTGCGGACGTAGGCGTTGTAGAAGTTCTTCTCGCGGGCCCCCATGCCGCCGATGTAGAGGGCGAGGCTCATCTTGAGGGGCGCGCGACAGGCGTCGAGATCGTCGCCCACGATCACCGCCACCGAGGGCGCGAGATCGAAGGTGGCGAGGCTCTTTCCGCCTCCGGCCCTGGCGAAGCCGGCCTGCAGGTGAGGCTCGATGACGTCGAAGCGCTCGGGGTGCATGCAGGTGAGGAGCAGGCCGTCGCAGATCTCCGCGCTCAGCGTCTGGCTGAGAGGCGCCATCGATCCGGTGTAGATGGGGATGTCCTTGCGGCCGTGGAGGATGCTCTTGAGCGGCTTGCCCAGGCCGGTGGCGCCCGGGCCCTGATAGGGGATCTGGTAGCGCTGGCCCTGGAACTCGAGCGGCTTCTCCCGGGCGAAGATCGCCCGGACGATGGTCACGTACTCGCGCAGCCAGGTGAGCGGCTTGTCGAACGAGACGCCGTGCCACCCCTCGACCACCTGCGGCCCGGAGGTGCCCAGGCCGAGGATGAAGCGGCCGCCGGAGAGGGCGTCGAGGGTCATCGCCGTCATCGCGGTGTTGGCCGGCGAGCGGCCGGGGAGCTGCATGATCGCCGTCCCCAGGCGGATCTTGCTGGTCTGCGCGCCGATCCAGGCGAGCGGTGAGACCGCGTCCGAGCCCCACGCCTCGGCGGTCCACACGGAGTCGTAGCCGAGCTTCTCGGCCTCCTTGATGAGCTCGAGGTCGAGGGAAACCTGGGCACCCGAGTACCCCGTCATGAGACCGAGACGCATGATCGCTCCTGTCGAAGACGGATCGCCCTTCCAGGCGGCCGCGCAGGCGAGTTTACGCGACCGATGGAACATGTTCTAGTCCCTTCCATGCCCGGATCCGGCGAGGGAAAGCGCGGCGATCTCGAGCTCGGCACCCTCCCCCGCCTCGTGCTCCGCGCGGCAGAGGAGCTCGCCGGGTCAGCGGCCGTCGAGGACGAGGGCGTCACCCTGACGTTCGCCGAGCTCGCCGTCCTGGTGCGGCGAGCGGCGCGCGCGCTCATGGCGCTGGGCATCGGCCCCGGGGATCGCGTCGCGCTGTGGGCGCCCAACACCTGGGAGTGGGTGGTGGCGGGGCTCGCCGTCCACGCGGCGGGCGGAGCGCTGGTACCCATCAACACCCGCTACAAGGGTGTCGAGGCGGCCGAGGTGCTCGCGAAGAGCTCGGCCCGAGCGCTCCTCACCACGGCGGGCTTCCTGGGCACCGACTACGTGGCGCTGCTCGGGCAGAGCGGCGTGCCCCTTCCCCACCTCGGAGCCATCGTCGTCCTCCGCGGCGCGGCGGCGGTCACGATCGGGGGAGCCTCCCTTCCGGCGACGACCGCGCTCACCTGGACCGACTTCCTCGCCGGCGGCGACGCCATCTCCGACGCCGAAGCGAGCGCTCGCGCCCTGGCGGTGGCGCCGGGCGACGTCTGCGACATCCTCTTCACCTCGGGCACCACCGGTCGCCCCAAGGGGGTCCCCTCCACCCACGCCCAGACGCTGCGCGCCTTCCGCGACTGGGCCGCTACGGTCGGCCTGCGGCGCGGCGATCGCTATCTGGTGGTGCTGCCGTTCTTTCACAGCTTCGGATACAAGGCGGGGATCCTCACCTGCCTGATGACGGGAGCGACCATCCTCCCCCAGGCGACCTTCGACGCCGACGCGGTGCTCGAGCGCATCGCCCGCGATCGCGTCAGCGTGTTGCCGGGGCCGCCTGCGCTCTACCAGACCCTCCTCGCCCGCCCGGATCTGGCGAGCCACGACCTCTCGACGCTGCGCCTCGCCGTCACCGGCGCCGCCGTCATCCCCGTCGAGCTCATCCACCGGATGCGGCGGGAGCTCGCCTTCGACACGGTCATCACCGGCTACGGGCTCACCGAGACCACGGGCATCGTCACGATGTGCCACTTCGACGACGACGCGGAGACCATCGCCGGCACCTCCGGTCGCGCCATCCCGGGCGTGGAGGTCCGCGTCGTCGGAGACGACGGGCGCGAGGTCCCCCGCGGGGAGCCGGGCGAGGTCATCGTCCGCGGCTACAACGTGATGCATGGCTACCTCGACGATCGCGAGGAGACCGACGCCGTGCTCGACGCCGACGGGTGGCTGCGGACGGGCGACGTCGGCGTCATGGACCGGCGCGGGTATCTGCGCATCACCGACCGCAAGAAAGACATGTTCATCGTCGGCGGCTTCAACGCCTACCCGGCCGAGATCGAGCGGATCCTCCTCGGGCACGAGGCGGTGGCGCAGGCCGCGGTGGTCGGCGTCCCCGACCCGCGCCTCGGCGAGGTCGGCGTCGCCTTCGTCGTCCTGCGCGCCGATCGCCTGGTGACGGAGGCCGATCTCCTCGCCTGGAGCCGCGAGCGGATGGCGAACTACAAGGTGCCGCGCTGGGTGGAGGTGGTTCCCACTCTCCCCGCCAACGCCACCGGCAAGGTGCTGAAATACGTGCTGCGAGAGCAGGCGCGCGCCCGGATGAAGGAGCCTCGAGGATGATCGTCAGCGGAGAGCGAGCACGGCTCACCGAGGTGGGCTGGGACCGGCCCCTCGTCCACGAGGTCTCGGACGAGCGCCTCCCCGACCCGACGGGAGACGCCGTGGTCGTGGAGGTCGCTGCCTGCGGCGTCTGCCACCGCGATCTCCTCGACCGCGCCGGGCGGTTCCCGTTCCAGCGCGTGCCCATCACCCCCGGGCACGAGGCGGCGGGCCGGGTCGTCGCCATCGGGCCGGAGGTCACCTCGTTCCGTATCGGCGATCGCGTGGGCACGATGCACCGCGATGCGTGCGGCCAGTGCCGGAGCTGCCTCCGCGGCGAGACCTCGCTGTGCGAGGGCGCCGGCTGGGTCCTCGGCATCCTCGCCGACGGAGGCTATGCGCGCCACCTGGTGGTCCCCGAGAGCGCCCTGTTCCCCCTTGCCAGGGGGCTCTCCGACGCCGAAGCAGCCGTGATGCACTGCACCTTCGGGACCGCGTACCGCGACCTGAAGCGCCTCGGCGGGCTGGAGGCGGGCGAGCGCGTCCTCATCACGGGCGCCAACGGAGGTGTGGGCGTGGCCGCCGTGCAGATTGCCGTCCGCCTCGGGGCCGAGGTGGTCGCGGCGGTGCGGGACGAGCGCCATCGCTCCTTGCTGCTCGGGCTCGGCGCCCACCAGGTCGTGGTGGACGCGGGGGATGGCCTCCACAAGCACCGCGCGGTGGGGCGCGTCGACGTCGCCCTCGACAACGTCGGGGCGGCGACCTTCAACGCCGCGCTCCGATCGCTGCGCATCGGCGGGCGGATCGTCGTCGTCGGCAACATCACCCCCGAGAAGGTCGCGCTCAACCTGGGCTACATCATCACCCACGGGCTGACCATCCGCGGAGGCAGCGGGGCCACGCGCAGGGACATGGCGGAGCTCTTCGCCCTCCACGAGGCGGCGCCGCTCCGCGTGGCCATCGATCGCGAGCTGCCCCTGGCCAGGGCCGAGGAGGCGCAGCGGCTGGTGCGCGCGGGAGGCCTCTCGGGGCGCATCGTCCTCATCCCCGGCGCGCCCCCGCCGCGCCACGCCCCGGAAGCGAGGGAGCCATGAGCCGGATCTGCGAAGGGCGCGTCGTCATCGTCACCGGCGCGGGGCGTGGCCTCGGCCGCGAGCACGCGCTCGAGCTGGCGCGCCAGGGCGCGCGGGTCGTCGTCAACGATCTGGGCGTCTCCAACCGCGGCGAGGGCCGGGACGCGTCCCCCGCGCTCGAGGTCGTGGAGGCCATCGTGGCGATGGGCGGCGAGGCGATCGCCAACGGCGCGGACGTCGCCGACGGGGCCCAGGCCAGGGCCCTGGTGGACGAGGCGATCGCCCGCTTCGGCCGGCTCGACGTGGTCGTGAACAACGCCGGCTTCGTCCGCGATCGGATGTTCGTGAGCTGCACCGAGGACGAGTGGGACGCGGTGCTCCGCGTCCACCTGCGCGGGCACTTCTGCGTGGCCCGTCACGCCGCCGCCCACTGGCGCGACGAGGCCAAGGCCGGCCGCACGCCCGACGCTCGAATCATCAACACCAGCTCGGGCGCGGGGCTCGCCGGCAGCGTGGGGCAGTCGGCATACTCCGCGGCCAAGGCCGGCATCGCCGCGCTCACGCTGGTGCAGGCCGCGGAGCTCGCCCGCTACGGGGTCACCGCCAACGCCCTCGCGCCGATCGCGCGCACACGCATGACCGAGGCGGTGTTCGCCGAGGCGATGAAGAAGCCCGATCGCGGGTTCGACGCCACCGATCCAGCCAACGTCTCGCCCTTGGTCGCCTGGCTCGCGTCGGCCGAGTCGAGAGGGGTGACCGGCCGCATCTGGGAGGTGACCGGCGGCCGCATCAGCGTGATGGACGGCTACCGCGAGGAGGCCCGCATCGACGCCGGGCGCCGCTGGGATCCCGCCGAGCTCGGCCCGCAGGTGAGCGCGCTGCTCGAGCGCGCGCGGTCACCGGTCGCGGTGTACGGCACCTGACTCCCCTGCCCCCAAGCCCCCGGGCTGAGGGCTCCCGACGCTCAGAAGCTGTACCGCCCGCGGGTGAACACCTCGGAGCCCCCCGCCGCCGGGTCGCCGAACTTGGTGGTGGAGGCGCCGAGCAGGAGGAGCGCGCCGGCGCCGAGCTCCA